>Ga0153915_10007928_pt1 | contig 10074 bp, 9 predicted proteins | sample Opewatmetagenome_2_FD_107003 | JGI IMG/M metagenome (GOLD analysis project Ga0153915, IMG submission 107003) | Freshwater wetland microbial communities from Ohio, USA - Open water 3 Core 3 Depth 3 metaG | ecosystem: Environmental > Aquatic > Freshwater > Wetlands | place: USA: Ohio, Lake Erie... | reverse complement strand
CTGGTACCGCTTCCACTATCCCGTCCACTACTACTACGACCTGCTCGTGGGCCTGGACTTCATGACCGCCCTGGGATACGGCATGGACCCGCGGCTGAAGCCCGCGCTGTCCCTGCTCCGGAAGCGACGCCGGAGCGACGGCCGGTGGAACCTCGACGCGGTCCACCCCGACCTCGAGGGGGCGACCAAGGAGTGGTACGAGAAGCATCCCAAGGACGCGCCGACGCCGTTCGCCCTCGAGAAGGTCGGGGAGCCGAGCAAGATGATCACGCTCCGCGCCCTGCGCGTGCTCCATCGGGTCGGAGCGGACGCCTGAGTCCGCGGCCCAAACTCGCTTAAGGGACTCCCGGCTTCCCCCGCGCGTGCCCTCCGCGATCGCGGCCCGCGGGCTGACCAAGGAGTACAAGGGGAGCCACGGGAAGCGGGCGCTCGACGACGTGACCCTGGACATCGAACGGGGGGAGATCTTCGGTCTCATCGGCCGCAACGGCGCGGGAAAGACCACCTTCCTGCGGATCGCGGGCACGCAGCTCCTCCCTACGTCGGGCCGCATCGAGGTCCTCGGGCACGATGCCGTCGCCCATCCGAACGCCGTGCGCGACCTCGTCGCGGTGATCCCGCAGGAGGCGCGGCCCTTCTTCTACGCGACGCCGTTCGAGCACGTCTACTACTACCTCCTCCTGCGAGGCCTGCCGTCGTCCGAAGCCCGGAAGCGCGCGCTCGACACGCTGGACCGCCTCGGGCTGGCGAAGGGCAAGGACACGGTCCTCTGGAAGCAGTCGGGCGGCCTGCGGCGACGCGTCCTCGTGGCCATGGCCCTCGCCTCGGGGGCGGAGCTCCTCTTCCTGGATGAACCCACCACGGGACTCGATCCGCTGGCACGGCGCGACGTGTGGACCGCGGTGGAGGAGGCGGCGAAGGAGGGGCGCACGATCCTCCTGACGACGCACTACCTCGAGGAGGCGCAGCTCCTCAGCAACCGCATCGCGATCCTGAACGAAGGGAAGGTCCTCGCCATCGGGACCCTCGACGAGCTCGTGGCGCGGGTGCGGTGGCCCTTCCGCGTCGCCCTGACGGGTCGGGGCGTCACGCAGGAGGAGCTCGCGACGTTCGGCGAGTCGGCGGCCATCGGGGATTCGTGGATCGTGTTCACGAACCGCGGGGGCGCGGAGGACCTGACCCGCCTCGCGTTGTCGCGGGGCGTGCGCGCGGTCGCCGGGCCCGTCACCCTGGAGGACCTCTTCGTCCAGCTCGTCGGCGGCTCCGTGGACGAGGAGACGGTGGAAGAGGAGGTCGAGGCGTGAGCCTCCGCACCCAGCTCCGGTCGTCCTGGGGCCTCATCGCCCTGAATGGGGTCATCCCCGTGAAGCGGATGCCCCTGTACCTGGTGAACACGCTCGGCGCGCCCTTCTCCTTCCTGTTCTTCATCTACATCGTGAGCCAGGGCCGTTCCGTCGGCTTCGGCGTCGCGGGCGGCCTCGTCCTGACGACGTTCTCCATCGGCACGAGCCTCCAGGCGGACATGACCCACTTCCGCGTGGACCTCAAGCTGCAGGACATGGTGGTCGCCTCGCCCATGCGCGCGTGGACCTACGTCCTCGGCATGGCCCTGTCCGAGCTCGCGTTCGCCACGCCGGGCATCGTGGCGTTCCTCCTGGTCGGATACGCTACGCAGGCGCCCGGGCTCCTCGGGGTGCCCATCATCCTGGCGACGCTCCTCCTGATCTGGGCCCTCGGCTGCTCCCTGGGCTTCTTCCTCGCGACCTACCTCCGCGACATCCGCGAGACCTTCGCCATCTCCCCGCTCCTCTCCCTCGTCCTCTCCGTCCTGCCGCCGGTCTACTATCCCATCACGGCCATCCCCGCGGGCTACCAAGTGCTCGGATATCTGGCGCCCACCGCGGACGCGTCCCTGCTCATCCAGGGCGCCCTCGGCATCACCGTGCTGACCACGGAGGACTGGCTGCGCGCCGCGGGGATCCTCATCGGGTTCACCGTGGCGTTCATCCTGCTCGCCATGTTCAAGGCCCAGTGGCGGGAGAAGTGACCCGCGCCCGGGGAGAACGAGGACGCAACCTTGATAATCGGGCCGACGCTCCCGGCGACCCGATGCGGGCCTACGAGTTGCGACGTGGCCATAGCAAGGACCTCGAGGGCGACAAGCTGCGTGTCATCGCGGAGCAGGTCTTCGGTACCGCGACCGCGGACGGCGAGAAGGTGGTCGTCTCGTTCGGAGCCATCGAGAAGATGACCACGTGGACGGACGGCAAGCAGCTGTTCGTGGACATGGTCATGAAGTCCGGCGTGCCGGACGGCGTGGCCACGGACACGATCTCGCGGAACAACCGCTTCCTCGAGGCCGCCACGGGACTCACCGCGAAGGAGCGGGCGAAGAAAGCCCAAGACGCCGCGAAGAAGGGCAAGGCCTGAGGCCGCCCGGAGGGGTGGCGTCCACCGGCCGGGCCCATTCACCGTCCTCCCTCCCCCGAAGGCATATGACGGCCGCCCGCCTTGGAAGCGCGGATGACCCAGGTCGAGCTGGTCCGGGAACGTTGGCTCTTCGACCACGTCGCCCCGGACGTTCGCTCGATCACCCTGGAGTACACGGTCCGCAACACGGGACCCGACGAGCTGTACCAGGTGTTCCTCCCGCTGAACGCCTTCCTCGCGAACCTCCAAGTGCTCGACGAGGACGGGCGGCAGCTCAATTACCTCCCGAACCGCGAGGTCGAGCGCGCCCTCCAGGAGGTGAAGCGGGAGAAGCCCGCGGCGTACGACCGGGCGGTGACCGCCACGCCCCATCCGGAGTACCGCATCAGCATCGTCCTCCCCCGCCACGCACCCCTCCGCCCCGGGGACATGCGCACGCTGCGCCTCGTCCATACGGACGCGGAGAAGCCGAAGTACCTCACGTTCCGCGCCCTCACGCTTCCGTCGTACCACATCGCCCACGTACGGCGGGTGGGACAGCCGTACGGAATCCACGTCGCCGTGAACGCCCCTCCCGACACGCAGCTCGCGGTGGACCTGGACGACGAGACGGTCCGCGGCCGGGAGCACTACCACTCCACACCCACGGACGACATCGACTACCATTTCAACGCGTACCTCCCGCCGCCCGGGGAGGAGCCGTATGTGTGGCGCGTGAACTACCACACGGGCCCGACGTTCATGGAAGAGCTCATCCTGACCGCCTGGCTCCTCCTGGCCGCGGTCGCCGGGGTGGCCGTCCTCCTCGCCCTCGCGCTGGGGGGCGGTTCGCCGCAGACCGCGCGGGAGATGCTCGCCCTCTCCGGCGGCCTCTCCGCGACGTCCGCCGGCCTCCTGATCGGACTCAAGAACGCGTGGTCCTCGCGCTACCTCAAGCTCCTCCTGCCCGTGTTCGCCGTCGCCGCGATCGCGTGGCTCCTGTGGTTCGTCCGCGGTGGCTGACCCCGTGAACAACCCTTTATACGAGGCGGGGGATACAAATCCCGGGATGAGCGAGGAATCCGAGAGCTCCACGGCGAAGTACCTCAAGGACCACCTCGAGCAAATCGTGGTCGACACGTCGGAGACGTCCTCCGCCCCGGGCCGCCTCAAGCTCCACGAGAAGAAGGCGAAGCCGAAGCCGGAGTGACGAGACCGCGTCCACCCTCAGAAATCCCCCGGAGGGGAAGCCTTAAAGGACCGACGACGTACCGCACTCGATGCAAGACAAGACCGCCTTCGACCATCTCGGCCTGGATCCCCTCCTGCTCAAGGCCGTGTACGCGATGGGCTACGAGGCCCCGACACCGATCCAGCGGGAATCCATCCCTCCAATCCTGAAGGGGCGCGACGTCATCGGCACGGCCCAGACGGGCTCCGGCAAGACCGCGGCGTTCGTCCTCCCGATTCTCCAGCGTTTGATGAAGCAACCGCCGGGCCACACACGCGCCCTCATCCTCTCTCCGACCCGCGAACTCGCCGCCCAGACGGAGGCGGCGTTCCGGCAGTTCGGGAAGGGCACGCGGATCCGAGGGCAGTCCGTCTACGGCGGCGTCGGAATGGCCCCCCAGGAGCATGCGCTCCGGAGCGGCGTGGACGTCGTCATCGCGACGCCGGGCCGACTCCTCGACCACATGAATCGTCGCAATGTGGACTTCCGCGCTCTCCAGATCCTCGTCCTCGACGAGGCGGACCGGATGCTCGACATGGGCTTCCTCCCGGACATGCGCCGGATCATCGCGGCGCTCCCCCGAGAACGCCAGACCCTCCTGTTCTCCGCGACGATGGAGCCCGACATCGAATCCCTCTCGAGGAGCATCATGAAGGATCCCGTCCGCATCGCGGTCTCGCCGCCTCACCGACCGCCGGCAAAGATCCGCCACGAGGTCTACCCGGTACCCCAGCACCTGAAGACCGCGTTGCTGGTCGAGCTCCTCGGCCGGGAGGACATGATGTCCGTCCTCGTCTTCGTGCGCACGAAGCGGCGCTCGGACCGCGTCGCGCGGCAACTGAGCCAGGCCGGCTTCGACGTCGCCCGGATCCACGGGGACCGGAGCCAGAGCCAGCGCGATTCCGCGCTCGCGGGATTCCGGAGCGGCCGGCATCAGGTGCTCGTGGCCACGGATGTCGCGGCCCGCGGCCTCGACGTGGAGGGCATCACCCACGTGATCAACTACGACGTCCCGCCCGTGCCGACGGACTACATCCACCGTGTAGGACGTACCGCGCGTATGGAGGCCGAGGGCGAGGCGATCACGTTCGTCACGCAGGAGGATGAGGGGGACCTTCGCGGGATCGAGAAGGCCCTCGGGCGGACGATCCCCCGGGTGACGCTCCCGGACTTCAACTACAACGCCCCGCCGCCGCCCAAGGTGCACGGGCACGAGGGCGGGCGCCGACCACCGCAGCACGGGAGACCGCAGGATCGCGGCCGCCGACGGTTCCGCTGAGCGCGATCGGCGGACGGACCGGGACTCATCCGACGGGACCCGCCAGGCCCTCGCACGCGGCCCAAAGGCGCTGGGCCACGCCGACGTCGTAGGATTCCGCCGCGGAGCGGGTCTGCGCAAACCGGTCGAAGTAGCGGCCGTTGACCTTCTCGAGATCCGGGTCCGAGGCCAGTCGCACAATGGGTGCCGCGCCGGTCACCGGATCGCGGAGGAAGACCTTCACGAAGCGGAACGCCACCGGGAGGCCGTTGTAGAGGTCCGTGCGAATCGCTCCCGGATGCACGCAGTTCACGGTGACCCCGGTCCCTTCGAGCCTCCGCGCAAGTTCGTAGGTGAGGAGAAGAATTTCGAGCTTGGAGTTGCTGTACGCGCGGAGGAACGCGTACTTCCGCTCGCCCTGGAGGTTGTCGAACTCCACGTGGCCGCTGAAGTGCGTCGCCGAGCCCACGTTGATGACGCGGGAGGGCGCACTCGCCTTGAGCTCGGAGACCAGGAGATTCGTGAGCAGGAAGGGGCCGAGGACGTTTACCGCGAACTGGCTCTCGACCCCTTCTGGCGTACACCGGCGCCGGAACGAGAGCGTGCCCGCATTGTTGATGAGGACGTCGAGGCGAGGATGCGTAGCTCGGAACTCCGCCGCAAAGCTCCGGATCGACTCGGGGGCCGCCAAATCGATGATTCCGACCTCGAGGTCCGCGTTCCCCGTGTCCCGAACAATCTCGTCGCGGACCGCTGCACCCTTGGACGCGTCCCGACAGGCGAGGATCACGTGGGCTCCGAGGAGGGCAAGGCCTCGGGCGGCTTCCTTGCCAATCCCGGACGTCGGTCCGGTCACGATACACACGCGGCGGTCAAGAATTCCGGGCACAGTCCCGAACCACGAAGGCTCGGTCCGGCTTGACCCTTTGCCGAACGGCGATGGTGCCGGCCGGCGAGGAACGGAGAAAGAAAGAAACAGAAAAGGGATGAGTCGGTTCCCGATCACATGGAGAGGGAACCGTTGAACATGCTGGGGAACTGGGCCATGATGCCCGCGCTGAGCATGTCCGCCATCTGGAGGATCTCCAGGCGGACCTGCTCGTACGTGGAGACGGACGTCGCGTAGTCTCCCGTCAGCTGGGCCACACCCTCCTTCAGGGTGAGGTCCAGGTGGGTCCTCATCATGGACGCCATCTGGTCGAGCGGCCAGTTCTTCGGGTTCGCGGCGGCCGGTGGAACGGGCGCGGAGAGCACGATGATTCCCGCCGTCGACCGGGCACCTGCGGCAAGGCCGGGGAAGAGGACCGGGATGGCCAGAAGCAGAGCCGGAAGCGTGCGCAAGCGGATCCCTCGCCACAGGCGCAACGCGGTTTCCGCACCTTCAATCCCACGTACTTACGGCGCGGGAATCGCCCTAACTCTGCGTCCGAGGAAAGGACGACAAGTACTCGTTGCTGCGGCCGCCCGAAATCAGGCCGTTGACTGGTTCTCCACGTACGCCTTGAGGGATTCGAGCACGGACTGCCAGAGCGTGCCCCAGTCCCCGGGCACCGCGCGGGGAGCGCGGTGGGCGATGTGCACGGCGGTCTGCAATCCGCGCGGCGAAAGCGCGTAGTGGACCGTCGTGGTCACGGGAATCCCCTCCGCGGGAAGATCCCAAGTGAAGTCGAGCGTGCCGGGTCCATCGATCGCGACAATCGTGCCTTCCACGCGGCCGACGTCCAGCGTGGTCTCGTACCGCCCGCCTTCGTCCGCCTCGATCAGGGCGTCCCGGCCCCACCAGGCGGCGAGGCGGTCCTGGTCGGTCAGGGCGGCGAAGACCTCGTACACCGGGGCGTCGATCGTGATCTTCGCGTCGCCGAGGACGGCGGCGTGGGGGACCGCGGGCTTGGCGGTCGAAGTGGGTTTGACTTCGGAGGGCACTCCGGGATCGGGCACGGGGGGTCAAGGGCGGACCGAGCCAAAATGCTACCGGATTCGGTGTCTGGGTCAGACTCCAGGCAATGGAACCGGGTCGGATGCCCTGCAGGGACCGCGTCGCCATCCGTACCGGCCCACCGGGGCCCGCGACGCGCACGAATGCGTTTAGTAAGAACCAAGACTTGAAACCGGGCCTGCGAGGCTCTGGGGTCTCTAGGCCCCCGGAGGCGACACTCGTAGGTGAGCAGGCACGAGACGGGCGACCAGCGCGATCCAGCCAGCGCCTGATGCGAGGGAATTCCTCAGCCTGCCGACCGACGAGCTGTACCGGCGCCTCCAGACCTCCCCGCAGGGTCTCAGCACCGAGGACGCCCGGAAACGCCTCGAGACGTACGGGCCCAACGCCCTCGCGCGGCGGAAGAAGCGGACGGCCATCATGGCCTTCGCCCTCCTGTTCCGCAATCCGCTCGTGATCATCCTCATGGCCGCGGGTCTGGTCTCCGGGTTCCTCGGGGAACAGCTCAACGCGGTGATCATCTTCGCCATGGTGCTCGTGAGCGTCTGCCTGAACTTCTACCAGGAGCGAAAGGCGGAGAAGGCCGCCGAGACGCTGTCCGCCCGCATCACGACGACTGCGAGCGTCTACCGCGACGGCGCGAAGAAGGAAATCCCCCTCCCGGACATCGTCCCCGGGGACGTCGTCTTTCTGTCCGCAGGCGATCTCATCCCGGCCGACGTGCGTGTCGTCTCCGCGAAGGACTTCTTCGTGGACGAATCCGCCCTGACGGGCGAATCGTTCCCCGCGGAGAAGACTGCCAACACGGTCCAGGCGTCCCCTTCCGACCTGGCCGAATGGCACTACGAGGCGTTCCTCGGGACGTCCGTCGTGAGCGGGACCGCGACCGCGGTCGTCGTCAAGACCGGGGGCGCCACGGAGTACGGGCAGATCGCGCAGAAGCTCGTACCCCGGGAGCGTGAGGCGGAGTCCGCGCACGGCCTGCGCCAGTTCGGCCTCCTAATCATGGAGGTCACCATGGCCCTCGTCCTGTTCGTGTTCTTCATCCTCGCAGTAATCCGAAAGGACGTCCTGGAATCCCTCCTGTTCGCGGTCGCCCTGGCCGTGGGCCTGACGCCCGAACTGCTCCCCATGATCCTCACCGTGAACCTGTCCAAGGGCGCGGTGAACATGTCCCACAAGGACGTGATCGTGAAGCGCCTCGCTTCGATTCAAGACTTCGGCAGCATGGACATCCTGTGCACGGACAAGACGGGCACCCTGACGGAGAACAAGATCAAGCTGATCCGCCACCCCGACGTCGAGGGCAAGGAGAGCGAGCGCGTGTTCCGGTTCGCGTTCCTGAACAGCCGCCACCAGACGGGTCTGAAGAGCCCGCTGGACGAGGCCGTCCTCTCCCACGAGGTGCCCGACGTCTCCGCCTACGTCAAGATCGACGAGATCCCGTTCGACTTCATCCGCAAGCGGGTCTCCGTGGTCGTGGAGCACAACGGGGAGCGGTTCTTCGCGACCAAGGGAGCGCCCGAGGAGATCTTCCGCGTCTGCACCCAGGCGGAGCTCCGAGGCCAGATCGTCCTCCTGAAGTCGGACCTGCGGAAGCGGGTCGAGGAGATCTACTACGACCTGAGCTTGCAGGGGTTCCGCGTCCTCGGCGTGGCCTACAAGCCCCTGACCCCCGAGGAGACCAGCTACACAATTGACGACGAGCACGACATGGTGTTCCTCGGGTTCGTGGCCTTCCTCGACCCGCCGAAGGTGTCCGCCATGGAGGCCCTCGGCCTCCTTAAGCGGGCCCGAATTGACTTAAAGATCCTCACCGGGGACAACGAGCTCGTCACGGAGAGCGTGTGCCAGCAGCTCGGCTTCGGAATCCAGAGCATCGTGACGGGAAACGAGATCGTCGGCATGACGGACGACAAGCTCTCCCTGCTCGTCGAGGAGGCGAACGTCTTCACCCGGGTGACCCCAGACCAGAAGGACCGGATCATCACGATCCTGAAGGAGAACGGCCACACGGTCGGATTCCTGGGCGATGGGATTAACGACGCCCCCTCCCTCAAGGAGGCGGACGTCGGCATCTCCGTGGACACGGCCGTAGACGTCGCCCGGGAGTCCGCGGACATCATCCTGCTGAAGAAGGACCTCACGGTGCTCGGCGAAGGGGTCCTCGAAGGCCGCAAGACGTTCGGGAACACGATGAAGTACATCATGATGGGGACGAGCTCGAACTTCGGGAACATGTTCAGTGCCGCGGGTGCGGCGGTCTTCCTGCCGTTCCTGCCCATGCTCCCGACCCAAATCCTCCTGAACAACCTCCTTTACGACACCTCGGAGCTGGGCATCCCGACGGACAACGTCGATCCCGAGTACGTCGAGCAGCCGCGGAAGTGGGACATCCACTTCATCCGGAACTTCATGTTCGCGTTCGGACCGATCAGCTCGCTCTTCGACTTCCTGACGTTCGGCATCATGATTTTCCTGTTCTCGGCGGGGACGGCGGACAAGGCGGCGCTCTTCCAGACCGCCTGGTTCGTGGAGTCGCTGTCCACGCAGACCTTCGTCATCTTCGTCATCCGGACCCGGAAAGTCCCGTTCTTCAAGAGTCGGCCGAGCCGCATCCTGGCGGCCGGGAGCATCGGTGTGGTGGCCCTCGGCTGGATCATCCCGTTCACTCCGATTGGCGCCCTCTTCGGCTTCATCCCCCTGCCCGCCGAGTTCCTCCTTCTGCTTGTGGCCATGGTCGCGGTGTACCTCGTTCTCGTGGAAATCATGAAGCACTGGTTCTACGGCCGGCAGCCCTTCGAGAAGGGGGCCCACCGGCCTGGCGGCCGCGTTGGCCGGCTTCCTCGGAGCCGGCGAGGGGCACGCCTTCCACCGGGTGTTCGACTGGCAGGCGGTGGGGCCGGGCGACCGGGTGGGGGTGGGAGCTCTGGAGATGTCCTTCGGCCTCGCCGACCATCACGTGCCCACCCTGGTGGTCTCCATCGCCGCCGGTGGGCGGCGGCTGGTCTACTCCGCCGACACCGGCCCCGGCGGCGATCTGGCCGCCCTGGCCGCCGGGGCCCACCTGCTTCTCTGCGAAGCCACCTTCCAGGGCGAGCAGGGCGCCACGGGCTGGCCCTACCACCTGTCCGCCGCCGGGGCCGGCGCGGCGGCCCGGCAGGCGGGGGTAGCCCGCCTGCTCCTGACGCACCTGGGACCTATGTTGGACCCGGAACGTTCGGTTGCCGAGGCGGCAGG
>Ga0153915_10007927_pt1 | contig 10074 bp, 12 predicted proteins | sample Opewatmetagenome_2_FD_107003 | JGI IMG/M metagenome (GOLD analysis project Ga0153915, IMG submission 107003) | Freshwater wetland microbial communities from Ohio, USA - Open water 3 Core 3 Depth 3 metaG | ecosystem: Environmental > Aquatic > Freshwater > Wetlands | place: USA: Ohio, Lake Erie... | reverse complement strand
TCAGGAGACTTTTTTTCGGGCATTGAATACTGGCGGAACCTTGCAGGAGAAAAGGATGCCCCGGCTGCATTGGTATATGGCGGGGATCGTTCATATCAACGCACTGGTTCCATAGTATATTCCTGGTCTTGCCTGTGATGCTGGGAGTGGGACGTTTAAATGAGTGAAAAGCGTCCATAAGAGAATGAACTACCCCGCCGCAGAGCAGCGGGGTAGTTCATTCTATCCTCTCGAAAGGTTGAGGTTCAGACATTCATTATTTAAAGAATAAGCAGTGAGAAAGTTTCAAGATAGAAACCTGTGACAGCTTGCCAATACAGCACGTAAAATGGAATGAATGATTCAGGTAATCTACATCTTCTTAAAAGTTATGAAAGTGAAGACAACGGGACATCCCTCAAAACACACCAACGGCGTTTCAATGCTAATTCAAGGCATAGCACACCAAACGCTGTAAATATCTGAGATACAGTTTGCCGTTGGCTGCAACAGGCACTGTCCACGAAGGGCTTTTAACATCTTCCATAGCCTTGTTAATGGCGCCCAGGAGCTGAAACGCATCAGGGGCAGGCTTGACCAGGTATAGATTGCCTGTAATGTCAAAACATATCAGATGTCCATCAACATATGTTGCAGTCCCCTGGCCGATTTTATCTGTGCTCCACATCTCTTTGCCTGTTGCCAGTTCCACACATTTAAACTGACCTTTCTTTTTGCTGCTTTCGCCCGAATAGCTGTATAAATAGCCGTCAATCAGGATCGGGTCGGTATGCTGGGCCTCTATTAATCCGTTTTTCCATAACACCTTGAATCCATCTCTGCTAAATTTCAAGGCCTGTCCGCCCATGCCATAACCCGAGGTATGGAAGACAACATCTTTATCAACAACAGGGGTTGCTGCATTAACACAATAGCTTGTTTCCCAGGGGGCGTTCCAGTATTCTTTTCCATCGGCAAGACCTACAAGGGCCAGTCCTTTGCCGTGATATATCAACAGTTCAGTTGCAGCGTCGAAAGCAACGGGAATTACAGCGGCATAACCCGGGTCTCCCTGCATGGACTTCCATATTAATTTACCGGTAAGCTTATCATATGCGATAACCAGTGCATTGCCTCCACCCTGTACAATTACCTTATTGCCGATACAAAGAGGCGTGGTGGAAAGGCCCCAGGTTGGCTCCTGACCTCCGGCATCTTTAACATTTTGTTTCCAGATCAGCTTTCCATCAGTAAGGTTCCAGCAGACCAGGTCGCCGCTGCGGCCATAGGTGTATACCAGACCATTATCGATAAAGGGAGTCGCGCGAGGGCCTTCTCCGTGGCTCGATGAGGCATCTGTTTTATAGGACCCTTTCCATATAAGCGCGCCGGTTTCGGTATTGATGCAGAAAACAAGATCATCAGCCTTATCCCGACCCATAATAACAAGCCTGTTGCCCTGGATAACAGGCGAAGAGAATGTTGCCGACGAATCACCCTGGCACAGATAATCTATCTGCCAGAGCTTCTTTAATCCATCAGACCAATTGCCTTTTATTCCTGTTAGTGTGCTTTTTCCATCGAATTTTACACCCCGCCAATTAGGCCAGTCGGAAGTACCCTTTGTAACAGGGGGAATATTTTTTGATATAGAAGGGATCTGGTCTTTTTTGCCGGATATTTTTTCGCTGCCTGTAATCTCTTTGTATATCACATAGCCAAAAACTAGAACTCCGACTAAAAGCACAGAACAAACGATAAGAATAATTTTAACTGATTTTTTTATAGGCATAATATTGTGTAGTGAATAAATGGATCTTACCTGTCAGGTTTCGGTAAACCTGTAAACGAAACGCCGGATAAAAGAACTTTTAAATTTCTAAGGCCTTAATTACAATTTTAAAATAACTCATGAAATAAATCGGGTCAAGTCTTTGGTTGACCCATCTCCACGATTAACGTGAGCCATGTAATGACTTGATACCTTTCTCCATTGTCAACAACGTAACGGGTCCCACTTCACCCTGGGCGGACCTAATGACTGTATACTGTTGACGGAACAGGTTATAACAGCGTAATCAAACTGGATGACAGTGACGTTGCAACTACAACTAAAAATTACGGCAGTGAGCTGGCTGTAGGCATTGGCTATAGTGTTAAAGGCGGAACTGCTTATCTTGATAACTCGTATATTTATACAGTCGGATCGGGCCGTCCGGCGACATATGCAGGCAGCAAGGGAACAATGATTGTCAGGGATTCTTATGTTGAAGCCAATTATAAATCTGTTTGAGGTCTCAAAATGACAATGGATGCCGGTTCCAAATGGATCGTTACGGATACCTCCAGCCTTGCCGGCCTGACAGTAGAAAAAGGCGCTTCCATAACAGCAGAGAAGGGCAAAACTCTGAAGATTTACAAGGACTGCAAAATGGACAATAATAAAGCCTTTTATGACTATACCACAGGCGCAGAGATAACTTCCCTTGAAGCAGGAAGAACTTATGCCGGCGTTGTTCTTGTGATAACACGTTAAAAGCCGGCCAGTCAATCAAACAGCCAGAAGACCGAAAGCTTCTTTCGATCTTCTGGCTGTATTTGTAAGCTAGCTGGTGAATGCGGGGGGAGTCGAAGCCCTAAACATTGTCTTAATCGTTTGAATAAATTATTAAAATTTTACGAAAATATTCGGTTGCAAGAAAATGCAAGAATACAAAGGTGTTTTGACATTCATAAAAATCATAAATATTATGTTTTTTACTATCCCTTCGAAGACCTTGAGTCTCGTTGGCCCCGAGTTGCCTGAGCGCCTTGCCAATACCCTTAATATCAAGGTTGATCGGCTATCCTGATCGATCATTCTGATTGTCTTGTCGTGGATTTTATTCTATCTTTAAGACCAGTTGTCTTTATATCTAAAGGATTACACATGAAGAGGCTTTTGATGAAAGAACCCGATTCACCTATACCTTCATCAGAAAAGCAACCCCCGATGCAAAACAATACAACCTATAGCATTGACGGCGTTGACCTTACCCTGATCCGGTGGATGCTCTCCATTACGCCTACCGAACGTCTGCGGGTCCTCCAGCAAAACATCCAATCCTTGTCGAGGCTGATTAATGAAAGCACCATCTCCTGATTTTTTTGAGCTTCTGAAAACAATGTTTAAACATGAGGTGGATTTTATAATCGTTGGGGGTGTTTCGGCTGTCCTTCACGGGGCGCCTGTAACGACCTTTGACCTGGACCTGCTCCACTCACGCGCACCTGATAATAGCCTTAACTATTCAAATTCATTGCGAAGCTCGGGTTTAATACCTCGCCCCTTGAGGCGGGGTAGTTCATTATGTTAATTGGTGGAGGCGGGGGGAGTTGAACCCCCGTCCGAAAATATTCCGCTTAAGTATCTACATATTTATCCCGATATTAAAGTTTCGCCCCTTGCTCCCTATCAGGCCAGGTTGCTAAGGGACTAACCCGTATAAGTGGTTTCGCCTCCCCGACCTACAGGTTAATCGGATCAGCTATCCTGCTGTATGACGCCCTGAACCATCCCGCAGGAAAGACGGACAGGGCGTTAGCCTTTTTTACGCGGCTAAGGCGTACGCGTAATCGTCTGCGTTTGTTTTAAGCCCACCTGTTTTACGAGCCTGGTGGAATCTCGATATGCAACTTAAGCCTCTTTATCCCCGTCGAACCCGTTTCGCCCCCTTATTGTTGAAGTGTAAATTTGATTTCAATGCATTTAAAGTATAAACACTATCCATCCCATAGTCAATAATCGCGTCTTTTTCTTACCTGAGCCATTTCCTTCTTCATCTCTTTTTCCTTGAGTGCGTGTCGTTTATCATAGGACTTTTTTCCCTTGGCAAGGCCCAGTTCTATCTTTATCCTGCCTTTTAAAAAATATGCCTTAACCGGAATCAAGGCATATCCCTTTTCCTTTGTCTTACCTGTCAGACGTTTAATCTCCGACCTGTTAAGCAGGAGTTTCCTGGTCCTTAATGGATCCAGATTAAGATAATGGGCATAAGGATATGGGCTGATATGCATGTTATAAACAAATACCTCTCCGTCTTTTATCCTTGAATAGGCATCCCCAAGGTTGGCCCTTCCTCCCCTGAGAGATTTAACCTCAGGGCCCAGGAGCACTATCCCCGCCTCGATAACCTCATCAATAGTATAATCGTGAAATGCCTTTTTATTCTGGCATATTATTTTTTTTTCCATACAATACCATGAAACAGATATGTTTTAATATGATTGTAATATTTAATTATCTGCTGAAAACGAATAATTTCCGGGTGGTTTTAAATTGTTTTTATCCTTGGGTTCGGGGATAAATCTTTCCAGATTCTTTTCTATGAAAGTCTTCACTTCTCTGGCAGTTGTCAACTCCATGATATGATTCAGATCATCCATCGCTTCCTTTCTTGATATTGATCTGATTATCTTCTTTATCAAAGGTAACGACCCGGAATTCATGCTTAGTTCGTCAATGTCAAGGCCTAAAAGGATTGAGGCGCACAATGGATCTCCGGCCATTTCACCGCATAATGAGACCCCTATGTCTGCGGCCCTTGCTGCCTTTACGGTCTGTGCAATCATCCTGATTACGGCAGGATGATATGGTTCATACATAAAGGCGACATGCTCATTTACCCTGTCGATTGCCAGGGCGTATTGAATAAGATCGTTGGTTCCAATGCTGAAGAAATCCACATGCCTGGCAAGGATGTCGGCAACAGCAACAGCAGAAGGTATTTCGATCATTATGCCCAGCTTGATATCATGGTCAAATGCCACCTTGCCGGCTTCGAGTTCGTTCATCACTTCACTAAGAATTTTTTTCGCATCAAGGAGTTCCTGTAGGCCTGAGATCATCGGGAATAATAAACGAACACGACCATGGGCGCTTGCCCTGAGAATGGCACGCAACTGGCTTTTAAAAATAAAGGGTTCTTTAAGACAGAACCTTATAGACCTCAGTCCCAGGGCTGGATTCATTTCTTTAGCCATCTGGTAATGCGTTAAAATTTTATCCCCGCCGAGATCAAGCGTCCTTATGGTAACAGTCTGCGGCAATATTATCTCTGCGACTTGTTTGTAATCATTATAAAGTTCATCTTCATTAGGTATTTCCTTGTTTCTCAAATAGAGATATTCCGTCCTGTAGAGACCTATGCCCTCAGCCCCGTGTTCTTTGGCTGCTGCGATTTCTTCAGCAAACTCAATATTGGCCTTAAGCTTAATCCTGTGTCCATCCGTTGTTTCAGACGGGAGGTAGATCAAACGAAGGACACTTGATTTATATCTTTCATAGTAGGCCTGTTTCTCCTGAAAGGCGATAATAGTATCCTCATCAGGGTTAATGATTACCTCCCCTTTATAGCCGTCAACTATAAGGAGACACCCGTCAGAGATAGTACTCGTAGCTGATTCCAGTCCCACCACAGCAGGGATCTCAAGGGCCTGCGCCATGATGGCGGTGTGAGAGGTCCTTCCTCCGATGTCTGTTATGAACCCCATTATCTTGGAGGTGTTCAATTCGCTGGTGTCCGCAGGCGAGAGGTTATGCGCTACTATGATCACACGCTCATTTATAACCGACAGGCTGTCCGGTTCCTTCCCTGCCAGATTTCTCAATATCCTTTCGGCGATATTTTCAACGTCATTAGATCGATCCCTGAGATATTCATCCTCGATCTCGCTAAAAATTTTATTGATCTTCTGTACGGATTTTTTTAACGCCCATTCAGCATTGATCTTTTCTTCAACGATGGTCTTTGTGGTCGCCTCTGAGACCATACTGTCGTCAAGTATCATTAGATGGGTATCCAGGATGAAGGCATGTTGCTTCAAAAGATCAGGCATGTTGTTTTTGACAGAGGTAATCTGCTGCTTGGTCACAAGAAGTGCATTTCTGAACCGTTCGACTTCCCTTGCAATATCTTTTTCATTAATAAGAGACTGGTAGACAATCTTCTGTTTTGATCTGTCGACTAGGCGGGCCTTGCCTATTATTATCCCCGATGATACAGCTATCCCCTGCAACCTTCTATTATCTGCACAGTTATTGTTTGTCATTTGTCCTCGTCGAATTTTCGTTCAAAAAGTCTGCTCAATTCGTCCAATAGTTCTTTAGAGTCTTCACCAACAGCCCTGGCATGAATCTCTGTTCCTTTGGCACAAGCCATGGTAAGGATGGAGAGGATGCTTTCGCCGTCTACTTCTTCATGGCCATCCTTTTTAAGATATAGTTTTGAATTATGCCTGCCTGCCAATTCAACTATTTTGGCTGAAGATCTCGCATGTATCCCTAGATCATTTATTACTTTGAGTTTTTTAAAATACTCCATAGTTTAATTTAAGTCCGACGCCGGCAGAAAATAGCCCTATGATTTACTCTTATTATAATATTTATAAACGAATTATATTATTTTTGCTATTATTATTTCCAACTATAAATTGTAAGGGCGATGCGATTTTTCAGGAATTCATCTCTTTCATTATATTGAGACATTCCTTGTATATAATCCTGTAATTAATGCCCAGTTCCGAGGATAGCCTTGTGGCTATATCTTTAGCACCAGTCTTTTTTAACCTTAATAATTTTTGGATCCTTTTTTTTATATCAATGTCCCGTGTTTCATTTTGTTTTTCATCATCTTTTTCATCTCCAGCCAAGATGAGGGTGAATTCACCTTTTATTTTATCATCATCCATATCTTGCAACATATGGGAAATGCTTCCCCGTTTTATCTCTTCAAAGATCTTGGTGAGTTCCCTGAGGATGACTATGGGACGATCTCCGAAGGCCTCCTTTAAGTCATTCAAGAGGGACCGGATACGATGAGGCGCCTCATATATTATCATTGTCCTTTGTTCGTGTCGCAATTCTTTCAGGTATTTTCTCCTCTTGCCTTCTTTATTGGGCAGGAACCCCAGGAAGATGAACCTGTCAACCTTCAGACCGCACACGGAGAGGGCGGTTACGGCGGCGGAAGGACCGGGGATCGGGGATACCCTGATGCCTTCTTCATGGGCCATGTTTATAAGCAGTGACCCGGGATCTGAAACAACCGGTGTACCTGCGTTCGTAACAAGGGCAATATCAAGGCCTTTTTTTAACATCTCAATCAACCTGGGGCCTTTTGATTTCCTGTTGTGCTGATTATAACTCGTCAATTTTACACTGATGCCGTAATGGTTGCATAAGGATCTGGTATGATTTGTGTTTTCCGCAGCTATCAATCCTGTGTTTTTTAATATCTTCAAGGCCCTGAGTGTTATGTCTTCAAGGTTTCCTATTGGGGTTGCCACGACATAAAGAGTGCCGTAAGGTTGATTGTCCCCTTTATCAGTTTTTGTTTTATCTTCTTTCATCATGGACCTTTGGCCTTATTCTTTCGGGTTGCAGCGGATAATAACATTTGGGATTTCTCGTTGAATCAATATGCCAGTTCGAATGCATCGGTTATTACCTCAATCTCTTCCTTATCACCCATAATATTAATGGCAATTACATCAAATCGCGATTTTGTGTCGCAACAGTTATTGGACTTCATATATGCAAGGGCAACTTTGGATATCTGACGGATTTTTCGCCGGTCTACAGCCTCCTTGGCGTAGCCGATTGACCGGCCTTTCCTGGTCTTGATCTCAATAAAGACAAGACAGTCTCCATCTTTTGCTATCAGGTCTATCTCGCCAAGGGGACAGCGATAATTTTTTTCAATGCACTTATACCCCAGGTGCTTGATCTTTGTTAACGCAATCCTCTCGCCGAGATTGCCAAGCTCAAGTCTTTCTTTAGTCAAGTTACAAGGACTCCCCTGAATGTTAATCTATGCATTGGACATGCCCCATATCGCCTGAGGGCATCAAGGTGCTGTGCTGTTCCATAACCCTTGTTTTGAGTAAAGCCATATTCCGGGAAGGATGTATCATAGGCGCACATTATCCTATCCCGGTAAACCTTGGCAATAATGGATGCGGCAGATATGCTGTGGCAAAGCTGATCGCCTTTAATAATAGAGTAATTGGGAATAGTAACAGGTATTTTATTGATTCCATCGACGAGAACAAATTCCGGGGCAGGATCAAGGGATAACACCGCCAGTTTCATTGCCTCCAATGACGAGATCAGGATATTGGAATTGTCTATGACTTTATGGGAAACGACACCGATACCTATTGCAACTGCTGTTTTATTGATGACGGAAAAGGCGGCTTCTCTGGCTTTTTCCGTCATCTTTTTGGAATCTTTAACCCCTGGAATAATTATTCCAGCAGGCATAATTACAGCAGCGGCAACAACAGGTCCTGCCAGCGGTCCTCTGCCGACCTCGTCAACTCCCGCGATTAAACCATATCCTCGCGCCCGTACTGTTGACTCATGAATCAGCAGGTCATCAGACCCTCTATTACCGGTTTCAGGAAAAAGAGGCAGGTTTTTTTTTAAACTAATCAATTTTTTAAGAAAAGATTATGACCTTTTCTCTTTAATCCTTGATGCCTTTCCCTTCAGTTTCCTCATGTAATACAACCTTCCCTGTCTTACCTTACCCCTGGTTACGATCTCTATCCTGTCAATCGTAGGCGAATGAAGGGGAAATATCCTTTCTACTCCGACCCCGTAGGATATCTTGCGAACCGTAAAGGTCGCGCCGGTTTTCCCGTTTCTCTTTCGAAGGACAAATCCCTGGAACAGTTGTATCCTTTCCTTGTCCCCTTCTTTTATTCGCGCGAAAACCTTAATAGTATCCCCTGTTTTAAAATTAGGGATATCAACCCTTAATTGTTCATTCTCTAAACTTTCAATAATTTTACTCATATCTCCTCCTGAATGCCGGCTGTTGGCCGGCAGGCATTATTATTAACAGCTATTGATACCTGCCTGCCAGTCGATCCAGAATAATGCCGGCCGCTGTCCTTACTGACAGGTGATTATAATCGGTGGTTCCTTCTATTGGGGCCAGGATAAAATCGGATATATTCAGAATATCCTCATGGAGGCCCCAGGCGGTACCAAAAATAAGAAAAACAGTCCTTTCAGAGTTCAAAATCTCTATGGCGCGGGAGTAGGTTATGTTGACCCCTGCCTGTTTTGATGCATCCGTTGCAATAAGAAGAGGCGCCTCACCTTCGGTTTCCCTGATTAAAACAACAGCTTCATCGAGTGAACGGATAACCTTCAATATTTCCAAGGCTTCCTTCCTGTGTATGTTATATCCTGCCCCGTAACCGCTGGTCCAGTGTTCTGATATGCGTTCTGCCAGGGTATGCTGGTCATTCAGCGGTGTAATAATAAATAACCTCTTTGCGCCATATGTCCTAGCCAACCTGGAAAGGTCGTGAAGATCAAAATTTGTTATGGCAGAGGCTATTTTTTCATGGTTTTTATTATAAACAGGGTAATGGACTAACCCGATATAAAGCCTCATGAAATTATCCGGATCCTTTATTGGCTAATTCTGTTTCTATCTCTTTTAAAAGGGCCTTATCCTCTTTCCCCAGAGTCCTGTCTTTTAATAGATCAGGCCTTTTCCTGAGTGTCCTTTTCAGGGATTCCATCCTTCGCCAGATCCGGATTTTCTCATGATCACCGGATAACAGGACCTCAGGAACCTCCTGTCCCATAAAATTCCTTGGCCTTGTAAAATGGGGATGTTCCAGGAGCCCGTCTTCAAAGGAGTCCTCTAAATTTGATTTCTCTCCTCCCAGCACTCCGGGGATCAAGCGGCTTATGGCATCGACAACAACCAGTGCCCCTAATTCACCGCCACTCAGGACATAGTCGCCTATAGAAAGTTCAAGGTCGATATGTCCGGATATGATCCTTTCGTCAACGCCCTCATAGCGGCCACATATAAGGATTATATGTCTTTTCGTTGCCAGCTCCCAGGCCATGGGCTGATCGAATTTTATCCCCTGTGGCGTGAGAAGCACAACCGGCGTTTCCTCTCCGGTCCTTTCTATGGAGTTTAATGCCTGATATATGGGGCCTGGCTTCATAACCATCCCGTTTCCGCCCCCATATGGGCGATCATCGGTTACCTTGTGGCGCCCGTCGGCAAAAGAGCGTATATC
>Ga0153915_10007923_pt1 | contig 10075 bp, 10 predicted proteins | sample Opewatmetagenome_2_FD_107003 | JGI IMG/M metagenome (GOLD analysis project Ga0153915, IMG submission 107003) | Freshwater wetland microbial communities from Ohio, USA - Open water 3 Core 3 Depth 3 metaG | ecosystem: Environmental > Aquatic > Freshwater > Wetlands | place: USA: Ohio, Lake Erie... | reverse complement strand
TATTTTATTTCGGGGCTGGCAATAGGGCTGGCATTTATGATCAAGCAGGCTGCATTGATCACATTTTTCGCAGCCATCTTATACATCCTGGTAATCCAGGCAGCTGATAGAGAAAAAATTAGCCTATTTATGAGCAAATTTTCTTCTTTTCTTTTTGCTGCTTTAGTTCCTGTCCTGTTTTTGTCCCTGTTTTTTTTATCAAAAGGTGTGCTTCCCAAATTCATAGAATATTCGTTTATACTGCCGGTCAGGCATGGAAGCGACATGCTTTTCAGCCAGCAGATATTTGCCGTCTATAAAAAAACACTCATTAACCTTTGGCCGGAAGCGGTTATCCTCGGTCTGCCTGCTTTGATCGGGTTGATTTACATGTTGAAAAAGCGCAGCAAGGTAATGATTATCTTGGCTATCTGGGCGCTTGCCTGCCTGGCAGCATTATCTTTTTCCCTGTATTCGCATTATTTGATCCAGCTGATCGCTCCCTTAGCCTGCCTGGCTTGCGTGGGGTTATCTCGTATTTATCAGGCCCTGCGCAGCAGGCAGGCAAAAACAGCGTTCTTTTTATTGTTAGCCGCGCCATATCTGCATACGGCATATTATATCGATCAGAATAAAACAGCTATGTCAACTCCGCTTGGCGAAATCCGGGAAAGGTTTCTTGTTTCTGAATACCTCAAAAGCCGGACAGCTAAATCCGACAAGATATTTGTCTGGGACGATCTGGACGCCTGCGCGATATATTTCTGGACCGGCCTGGGTAATGCTTCTTATTTCAGGGATAAGTATAGTTTCTTACCCTTGGAATTAATGCGTTTGGAAAAAAAAGCGTTTTCCGGGGATTATAAGTCAAACCAAAAACGCCTTATCCTGGATTTAAATAAAGAGAAGCCAAAGTACATAATCGTCGTCACAGATAAAGAATTCGGCCTGGATAAGGAAGAAGCAGCTTTTCCCGATTTTTTTCTTTTTTTGCATAAAGCATACACATTGGAGGCAAGAAAAGGCATTTGCGCAATTTACAGGGTCAATAAATGAGAGCGGTATGCAAATACCTCAGGCTAGCGCGCGCTTTCTTCTGTAAGAAAAGGGCTCTAAATCTTATTAAGTCGCTAGTTGCTTATTCATTTCGCAATCCGGAAGCCAGGCCTTTTCCGGTTTTTATCCAAATCGAACCGACAAACAGGTGTGATTTAAAATGCCCGTTATGTTTGACCGGAAACAGCAGGCTAAAGCGCAGCAAAGGCGATATGGGTTTCGAAAGCTTTAAGAAGATCCTGGATGAATTAGGCGATACAGCGGCTTATCTGGTTTTGTATAATCTGGGAGAGCCGCTTTTAAACAAAGATATTTTTAAAATGATCGGGTATGCTAAAGAAAAAAGGATATATGTCAGATTGAGCACAAATGGCTATTTTAATGACATGTCCGTGATTAAGGGCCTGGTTAAGGCACGGCTTGATGAATTAGTCGTATCTCTGGATTGCCCGGATAAAGAGTCATTTTTAAGTTATAAGGGCATTGACGGGTTTGATACGGTTAAAAACAATATCAAAGAAATAATCAAAGAACGCGGAAAGAAAAATACGCCTTTTGTCAGCGTACAATTATTAGCGATGAGACAAACAGAAAACCGGGTAGCCGATTTTAAAAAAATTGCAGCTGGACTAGGCGCAGACCGGGTAATGATCAAGCCGGTACGGGTGAATTTTCCCGGAGGGCATTCTAGCCGGCAATATCTTCCTATAAAAGCCAGGTATATCCGTGAAGCTTATAAAGGTAAGCGCAAGGCAAATTGCCTGCGCTTGTGGGTTTCTGCGGGTTTTCTCTGGGATGGCAGCGTTGTTCCCTGCTGTTTTGATATGGAAGGAGAACAGTCCTTCGGTAATATCCGCGAATCGGCTTTTAAAACTATCTGGAACAGCCAAAAATATGCTTCATTCCGCAGTCGGTCACTTCATAATCCTCACGCCATATGCCGGGAATGCAGCCTGGTCAGTATTTTTTAAATCAATTTAATGCAGTTGAAGCTTTATTCTTTAAGATATATAATTATTGCGGATATTAATTATGAGAAACATGACAAATGACCCCAGAATAGTCTTGGTTTTTCCACCGATAGCAGGCCTTCTTCAGCCTTATTTAAGCCTGCCTGCCCTAGCCGCTTTTTTAAGAAAGCACGGTTGTAAACATGTCTTCCAGAAAGATATAAATGCCGAACTCTTTGACTTGCTGCTTTCGGAAAATGAATTAAAAGCCGCCTCCAGCAGGGCCTTTGGTCAATTTAAGTCGGCTAAAGAAGAGGATAAATACAGCGACCTTGCAGAGGCGCTTTTTTATGCTCCTTCGGCGATTAAAAATATCCGGGAAGCCAAAGATTTTTTAAAAAGCAAAGAACATTTTTACGATCAAAAAAAATACAAATGGGCCTCCGGCACAGTGCAGAAAGCGCTCAAGCTTATCTTAAGAGAGCATTATTCTTACGAAAGGCGGGTAAATGTGCCTTCAATACGGACCATCAGGGACTTTATCGAGAACGAGGGAGCCAATCCTTTGTTCGATGCCTTAAAGGAGAAAACCGTTCCGTCGATTTTAAAACATAATCCGGATTTTGTCGGGATATCGGTGTCTTACCATACCCAGATCACCCAGGCATTTACGCTGGCAAAATTAATCAAACAAAAGAACAAAAATATCCATATCTGCATGGGCGGAGGAATCATTTCCTACCTATCTTCCTGTTTGCCAAAAAACAGCTATTTTTTTTCCTATGTCGATACTTTTATCATCAATGAGGGCGAATACGCGCTGCTGGAGCTGATCAAAAGGATAGGCAATAAGCAGGGGTTTGCCGGGATCCCCAACCTGATATATTACGGCGGCAATAACAAGATCGATAATGAAGATACTTTCATCCGGGATATCGATAGCCTGCCAACGCCGGATTTCGACGGGCTGAATATGGGCCTGTACCTATCCCCGGAACCGGTGCTGCCGTTGCTTACTTCCCGGGGATGTTACTGGGGTAAGTGCGCGTTTTGCAGCGTGCCCAAAAGCACGGACCGGCATTACCGGCCGAGAAAAATTCAGCTGGCCATAGATGATATAGCAAAGCTATCAAAAAAATTTAAAGCCAGGCATTTCTTTTTTACCGATAACGCCATCTCTCCCAAGAGGCTGCAGGATATTTCTAACCAGCTGATCAAGCGCAAACTGTCCATAGAATGGCAGACATTGGCCAGATTTGAAAAAGAGTTTGATACCGGCCTCTGCAGGCTGCTTGCCAAAACAGGCTGCCGCAAGCTCTCATTCGGGCTTGAATCCGTCTGCCCGCGGGTATTGAAGCTCATGGAAAAAGGGACTGATTTTAAAACGATCAAGTCTGTGCTGAAGAATATCGGCGATCAGCGTATTTGCGCCGATTTCCAATTTTTTACCGGGTTTCCCACGGAAAGCGAAAAAGAAGCGCGCAGGACAATAAATTTCGCTCTGTCCAGGTATGGAAAAAACACCTCTGTGTCGTTTAACGGGCCTTTCCAGCTTTTTGAAAGCACAAAAATATTCGCTTCTCCGGACAAATACGGCATAACAAAGATCCATAAAAAAAATAAGGACAATATACTATTGAATCATAAATATGATGCAGTCGGCGGCATGGATACATCGGTAAGAGACGACCTGGTATTTTCAGTAAGAAAAAAGATCTGCAATTTAGATGACCGGTTTCAGTTTATAATGTACCCTTCTCCTAATTTTAACGCGCACACGCTTTTGTACGCTTCTTATAATTACAACAAAAAAGATGGACGATAGCTATATTTATCCTCAATTATTATGGCTCAAGGAATATGAAAGGAGCCTCCAAAATAAAACCTTAAAGCCGGTGTTTGTCCAATGGGTCGCTACGAAACAATGTAATTTTAGCTGTGGATATTGCGGTACCGGCTCGGGCGCCGCATCCGGCGATGAGTTATCTACAAAAGAGATCATCGATGCGATAGACGGCTTGGCAAAATTAGGATGTAAATTCTTTTCCGTAACCGGAGGCGAGCCGTTGATGCGGCCGGACATCTTTGAAGTATTAAACCATGCCCGAAGCAAGAAGATAAAAGTCTCGCTTGTCACAAACGGCTATCTTACCACCGCTTTTATGCAGGAATTAAAAAAGCTGCATTTACATGCGGTATCGGTCAGTATCGACGGGCTTAAAGAGAGGCATGACCGGAACAGGGGCAAAACCGGTTCCTATGAAAAATGCCTGGAGGCGCTACAGATTTACAGGAAGATGGGCGTTAACGTAGTCCAGGCCTGCACTATCGTATTAAAGAACAATATCGGGGATATCCCCGGATTGGTCAAGGATGTATTCGCCAATGGCTGCACCCGTTACAGGCTGCAATTGCTTATACCGGAAGGCAGGGCAAAGAAAGTCAAGACTCCCGATGCAGTAGTCGAAAAAGCATTGCGGATTATCCTTAATGCCCGCAGGCAGGGTTTTAGAGTCTTTGCCGCAGATACATTCGGCTACATGGGCGAGTCCGAGAAACAACTAAGAGGTTATGATTTTTTCTGCGGGTGCGGATGGTGGACATTTACAATTATGCATAATGGTAATATAATGGGGTGTCCAGTGATCGACCTGCCGGGTTACAGCGAAGGTAATATACGCAAGACGGATATTGCCGATATCTGGCAGGATAATTTTGAAAGATTCAGAAAGGGCTTTATTGAGGATTTGCCCGCTGATTGCAAACAGTGCAGCTACGTCAACATTTGCCGCGGCGGCTGCTGGGCTCAAAGGGTCAATAAAGGAAAGTTTTGTTATTTAAAGGCTGCAAAGAGGGTTTTAAAACAAGCAAGATAGCAAAAGAGAGAGGAGGCAAAATGTTTAAAAAATTTATTTCCATCGCCTGTATAGCTGTATTCCTGGGTTCATCCGCCCTTCTTTATGCGGAAACAACTTTGAAAACAGGGGAAGTTACCTTGACACCCCAGGAATTAAATAAAGAGATCTCTGCAAAAGAGGCGAATATGCCTCTGGCAAAATTGATCGAATCGGTCGAAGCCCAGGCCGGCGGGACAGTTATTTCTTTGCGCTTAGGCCGCTTGGCGATCCCGCAGTTAGCCTACAGGATGGTAATATTAAAAAAGCAGCCGGTTTCCCTGGAATTTCTTGTGGTTAACGCCAAGACAGGAGAAATCCTGCTTACCCAAAAGATCAGCGAGTACCCCATAGTACCGCCGACCGCACAGCAGATTCAGAAATAATAGACGGAGGCAGGCATGATTAAAAAAGAAAGAAACAGGCCAGACGCAAAGAAAAAGGAAAAAAGCAAAAAATTCAACCCCGAGATAAGGAAATGCAAGCGGGTCAACCAGATTATCGGCAGCGGAGGCGTTGTTTACGGCGCTTGCAGTTCTTGCGGCACCGGCACCGCTTAGCTTCTGTTAAGGGATAATGAAGATTTGTTTTATCAGCAAATATCCTCCTATCGAAGGAGGGATATCCTCCAGGACTTACTGGCTGGTTAAGGCCCTGGGGGAAAGAGGCCATGAAGTCCATCTTGTTACAAACGCCTGGGAAGTAGAAGACAAATACCGGGAAAACATAGAGTTTAAAGACCTGAACGGCAAGTACCAGCCAAAAAATGTTTTTGTCCATAATACGGTTTCTTCCCAGGATAACCGCCCCGTATCCCTTAACCCCGGTTATATTCCCTACGCCAATCCTTATACAGCGAAGCTAGCAGGCCTGGCTATCGATGTTATCAAAAAATATAAACTTGAATTGATCGATTCCTGGTATATCCTGCCTTACGGCATTGCCGGATTCCTTGCTAAACAATTGACCGGTAAACCGCAGATCCTGCGTCATGCAGGCAGCGATATCTATAGGTTAATGAAGAATCCGTTCCTGAAAACACTTTTCGTATCGATATTCAAAAAAACAGATAAGATAGTCACCGGTTACCAGGAGAAAGAAGTCTTCTTAAGCCAGGGAGTGCCCGGATCAAAGCTTGTCTTTAACAGGATACACAATGTCTGTTCCGAAGCATTCAACCCAGGCGTAAAAAAATATCAACTGACGGAATATTTTGGCAAAAAAGTTGCGGGTATCCCTGTGATCACATTTATCGGGAAAATAGCCCGGGACAAAGGAGTTTTCGAGCTGGCGGAAGCAGCCAGCAAGCTAAAAGGAAAATTCTTCCTGCTCTTTGTAGCTAACGGAGCAGAGCTCTCCGGATTAAAAGACCGGATAGCCCAGCTGAAAATTAAAGATAAGGCGTTATTTATGGATTTTGTCCCACCCTGGGACATACCCGGGATAATCAAGTCTTCATCTGCCGTCTTGATGCTGGAAAGGGATTTTCCCATCGCCAGACATTATTCAATTCTGCCCCGGGAGGTACTGGCCGTAGGCAAATGCCTGGTCATCAGTAAAGAGCTTTATAAAAAAGGTTATTACGGAAAGATGCAAAACGGCAAACATGCGGTTATCGTCGACCCAAAAGATACAGCCAACCTGGCTGCCTGCCTGCAAAAAATAATCGACAGGCCTTCTGAAGCAGGGAAAATCGGCAAAGCAGGCAACGAATTTTTAATGCAACTTTCGGATAAGCTTGAAGAAAATTTTGACGCCTATGTTGATCAAACCGTCCTTATGTATGAACGCATCCTGCGTTCAGGCAAAAAAAGGCCATGACTCCCGCCAGAACAAAAAACATCCATCATCCTCCGTATTTTACGCTGCAGTGGCATTTAACAGAAAAATGTAACTGGCGATGCCGGCACTGTTATCATGAGGCAAGGGATAAGCAGGAACTCCCGTTTTCGGATTGTTTGAAAATTTTCCGCCAGTACCTGGATCTTTTAGCCTATCTTAAAATGCCGCCCGGGCGCACAAGGCTTAGCTTGACCGGCGGAGAACCCCTGGTAAGAAATGATTTTTTTAAGCTTCTGGAAGCAATGTACCCTTATAATCGGAGATTCCTCTTGAGCCTGTTTTCAAACGGGTCATTGATCGATAAAGAGAACGTAAAACGGCTAAAAAAAACCGGCGTGCGTTCGATCCAGTTCAGTTTGGAGGGAATGGAAGAAAACAATGACCGGATCCGCGGCAAGGGCGCTTTTCAGCTGACGGAAAACGCTTTGCAAGCGGCGATCGGTCAAGGAATCAACACGGTAGTCTCCGTTACCATGACTAAGGATAACCTTGGCGATATGCCTTCTTTGATCGAATATTGCGCCAAGATGAAGGTCAACAGCCTCGGTTTCCGCCGGCTTGTGCCGATAGGCAGGGGGAAAGCCATAAGCCAGAAGGTATTAAGCCCGGAGGAATTAAAAGGGGCTTATTTCTACATCGAACTAAAAAAAAGAGAGCTATCCAAAAAGAAGGATAAGCTTATCGTTTCACGGGGTTGTGAGGAAGGTGTCTTCTCCCGGGAAACCGGGCAGGAAACGGAGAGCTGCGCTTTGTTGGACAAAAGGGTCCTGGTGGTCATGCCTGATGCAGATGTCTTGGCTTGCCGACGGCTTCCGCTAAAACTGGGCAATGCGTTGAAAAACAGCTTAACAGCGATCTATACCGGTTCGGCTGTTTTAAGCAAACTAATGGATAGAGGCAGGATCGCTTCTCTATGCAAAAACTGTAAGGTGTTTAACTTGTGTTCGGGGGGCGCTAAGTGCATGAGTTACGCTTTTTCCAAAAGCACATTCGCCCCTGATCCGCAGTGTTGGAGCTGAATGCAAAAATGATCGTAGATTACGAGTATCTCGGTTACGCCATCAGGATAATGACTTCCGATGCCGGTTTATATAATGCCTGCAGGAAAAATTATGCCATATCCTTCAGGATATTAAGCGCTAAAGAAATGATCCGGCGGAAGATCGATGTGACGGTGTCGCTAACAATCAAAAAGAAACCCTCCGGAATAGGTGTTGGTTACAAAAAAATCGGTGAAGTTTCCGGTAAGCTGGGAGTGCATCGATGCTATAAAAAAGGAAACGGTCTTTTATACCTGCATGGGAAGAGTTCCCTGGAAGGAAATATCAAAACCGGAAGGTTTAAGGCTTTCTTAGGCTCGAAGAAAGATTCAATGCCCATCTTTCTTCGAGCCTTATCGTTATTTATGCAATCCAGGGGCATGTTCGTCCTCCATTGCGCCGTTGTCGCGAAGGGCAAAAATGTATTCTTGCTTGCCGGGGAAAGCGGGGCAGGCAAAACAACGCTGGGCATCAACCTGATCAGGAAAGATTTTTTTTATTTAGCCGACGACAGCTGTTTACTTATGCCCGGCAAAGGCCCCAGGGTCGGAGCTTTCATGCTGCCTAATGACCCTGCTCCTAAATTTAAAGTCATCAGCAATTATTTATTAAAAAGCAAGGGGCTGCCGGAAGATATCATCGGTACTTGCCGGAAAAAGCATTTTCCCAATTTCATCGTTTTCCCCAAGATTAGCGGGTTTAAGAAAAGCAAACTCGTGCAGGTAAGCGCCAATGAGGCGGTTATCAGGCTGATCCAGTTGTCGCAGTTGATGTGGCTGGAAGACAAAGCGCAGCTGCAATGCCACATCAGGGCCATTAAAAGGCTGGCCAAGCAATGCCGTTGTTTTAAATTGCTCGCAGGCAGGGATAGAAAAGAAGCTGCCCAATTAGTCGCAAATATCCTATAATGGATTCTCCAGAAAGGAGCTTTTTAAATGCTGACAGAGGAAAGCGTATTAAATAAAAACAGTTCTGTGACAGTGACTAGCCTGCCTGACGGAGGTTCGGTTGCCATTAATTCCGAAGAGAGGTATTTTTATACATTCAATGATTCGGCAGTCAAAGTCTGGGAACTGATCGACGGCCGCAGGGATATCGGAGAAATCTGCAAAAAAATAAGCATAGAATAAAAACTTGATTGCCGCCAGGCGAACAAGATAATTACAGAGTATGTAAAGAAGCTCCTAAAAGCCAATATGGTCAAGATAATAAAATGAAAAAAATGGTTCTTTTTTTCAGGATTTCCTATTATATTTTGATAATCCCGTTCCTTGTATATATAAAGAAGCTGCCTAAGCTTTGCAATTCATTCACCCCGAAAAAATGCAAACCCAGGTACAGTAACGAAGAAATTATCAGGCTGACGAATTTTTTAGTCGGTTTGAAAATTCCTACCTCCAGGAACCTCTGTTTGAAAAAGTCGCTTATTCTTTACAGGTTATTAAGGGAGAACGGGCTGGATGTCTGCATCAATGTCGGGATCAATGCATCCGGCCAGGGAAATATCTGCGGGCATAGCTGGCTGACTTTAAAGGGCGAGCCGTTTTATGTTTCGGAAGAAGAAAAACAGGCCAGGCAATTTGAATTGATATATGCTTTTCCCTCCAAAAATGACGAGGTTGAATAAATGACTTTTTTCCTGGTTTTATTCCTCGGCTGGCTCTCCTTTATCCCCGAACCTTGGCAGGTTAAATCCGCGCCCGCAGTTAATATTTTCCTGGCCGGACTTTTATGCTTCTCTCTTTGGAAAAGGAAATTCAGATTAGGCGCTTATTTTTTTACAAAAAGCAGCTTGCTCTTTTGGGCTTATCTGGTTGCTATCGGCCTGACAGTCTTCTTTGCGCAGGACCGCGGAAGGTCTGCGCATTTTTATTATTGGTTTGCCTGTCCCGTTGCCTTGATTTATTTTTTATTTAAAAATGAGCTTGATATAAGGAATATCCGCGTAATATTCTATTCACTATCGCTTGCAGCTTGTCTTGTTTGTTTGTTCGGTTTCTGGGAAATGCTCGCCAGGAAGAACCCGCTATACTTAGGCCCCGTAGCAAGTTTTTGTTATACAAGGTATATTTCCGACGGCAGGATGATGTCGACGCTTCTGCATCCGAATGTTTTAGGATCGTATCTACTGGCTTGCCTGCCCTTTGCCGTTTATTTTTACAAAACAAGCCTGGCGCAGAAAAGGCCTTTTAATTTTGCGGTTGTCCTGGTTATCCTTTTGGGGATAATCCTGACGTTTTCCCGGGCAACCTTATTTTCCCTGTTGTGCATGGTAACCTTGGCAAGCTTGATGAAGGGAAAAGCAAGAACGGCG
>Ga0153915_10007922_pt1 | contig 10075 bp, 8 predicted proteins | sample Opewatmetagenome_2_FD_107003 | JGI IMG/M metagenome (GOLD analysis project Ga0153915, IMG submission 107003) | Freshwater wetland microbial communities from Ohio, USA - Open water 3 Core 3 Depth 3 metaG | ecosystem: Environmental > Aquatic > Freshwater > Wetlands | place: USA: Ohio, Lake Erie... | reverse complement strand
CCTGGATTGGATGTGCCGTAGGACGGCGCCAGGCTTGAACTGGTGTCGGAGGTGTTGTTGCTGCTGTCGTAGATCCGCACCGCGGTGGTCGTGGCTTTGGAATTGGTAGCCGCATTGGTCGTGCCGTCCAGATTTGTCGTCGGCTCGCCGGCGACCTCGACGTAGACGATCCCATTCCACGAATTGCTCAGGGTCGTGGTCACTCCCGAACTCGTCGTCGAGGTGAACGAACTCACGACGCTGCGCAGCTTGGCCATGTCCAGCTCGACCAAGTCAAGACCCTTGGCACGGCGTTGGTCGTACATCCCGCTCGAGATCGTCGTCGTGCTGCCGCTCACGACCTTCGTGTAGGGCTTGACGGTCACCAGACTTGTCAAGGTGGACGAATCCGTCGACGTGACGGTGTAGCTCGCCGAAGCGTCGGCGGCAGTGGCGATCTGGACGGTGATGCTCGTCGGGGACGGGTTGGTCGTGGTGACCGTGCTGCCCGATGTGGTGGTGGTGGCCGATGCGGTGGACGGAGTGACCGTGATGTAGAGGCAGGCCTGGGTTGAAAACTTCTGGGCCTCAACGTCAGCGCTATATTGGGCGCTCAACGTGGACGTCGCCGGCTCGATGATCGCGTGTGCCGAGTTGTTCGAGTCGTCGGTGGTCGTCGTCGTCTGCTCGGAATAGGAGCCGATGGCCGCCGGGGTATAGTTCTGGACGCCGTGGGCGCTGGTGAGCAGGTAGCCGCTCCAGTTTTGGGATGCGTAAGTCCGGAAGCTCGACGTTGCGTTGGACACCGCATTGGCGAGCGCCGCAGCGTAGGCGGTCTGGGAGCCGTAGGTGCTGTTGTTGGCCTCGTCAGCGGTGTTGATGGCCACATCGGCTCCCATCGCACTGTCTTTCCAGACGCTGCTCTGGTACATGCTGTACGACGTCGTCCCGGTCGAATCCTTGGTGACGTAGATCGGGCCGGTTGTATTCATGGTCTCGCTTCCCGTGCCATGGGTGCTGTTCAGGTAGTTCTTCCAGGCATGATAGATGTCGCCGGTGCAGGTCAGCGGTCCCATGCAGGCCAGTCGGGCGCTCGAGCTTTGAACGGAGGCGTAGATATTGCCGTTGGCATGGATCGGACCGCTGATCGTCATCGTTGCCCCAGGGAAGAGCTCAAGGTCCATGTTGTAGAAGAGTGCGTGCGCAAAGAGGGGGGCCCCCCGCACGGAGATGACCTCGCCGACATAGGCGGTCACAGGCCGGCCTGCGCCGGTCTGGGCCGCGGAGGCCTTCGCGTAGACCGAGATGTCGCGCCGGAAGATGTATTTCCCCTTCAGGGGATCGTTCGTGTTGTTGGCGTCATTCGCGTCGTTGAGCACGGCGGTCGTGGCCGGCACTTTGCTCGCGAAGAGCGCGAGGCTGCTGGTATCGATATGGCTTCCCGTGAAGAAGGAGGTGTCGGGCAGCGAAGGAGCGCTTGCGCCTCCGGGGGCGAACATCCCGGTCGTGAAGGCGCTGGCGCTCTGGACCTTGGTCCGGATCTGGTAAAAACCCCATTCGGCGACAGCCTCGGCGGCATTGCGCGCCTCAAGCCGCAGGGCCTGGCGCTGGTTGAGCCGGCGCTCGGTGATCACCCAGCCGAGGAGGCTTGTCGTGATCAGGGCGAGGACCCCGGCGAAGATGATGACGGTGGCGAGGGCCGAGCCTCTGCGTGAGAAGGGAAGGGTCGGTTTCATGAGGATTTTGAATTCAGCCGCGCGGAGATACCGTGAAATTATAGGTGCTGATGGAGCGCTTGGTGCGGCCATCGGAATCGCTGTACTGGATCTTGCAGTTGATGATGATGCTCCGGTTGTAGAAGTTGTAGAACATGCCGAGCGTCGTCGTTGAGTCGGCCGGATCGGTGATGTCGATCGTGGTGGCCGTGCTGCCGGAGGACATTCCCTGCCTGCGCGAGTCGGGTATGATCTGGCTGACCGTACTGTCGGTGACCGACGTCGGAAGCAGGCTCCAGATGTAGGTGCCGGTGGTGTCGCTGCTCGAGACGGAAACCTTGGTCGAGGTGATGGTCTTGTCGAATTTCCAGACCGGGATCTGGCCGGTGGTGCTGCTGGGGTCCGAGGCGCGGAAGTAACCGATGATCCGATTGACGTTGGTGTTGGTCGAATCACTCGCGTCCTTGTAGACGAGGAGCAGGAAATCGCCCGCGAGTCCGTCGGCGCGGCTGTTGGCGGAAGTCACTCCGCTCGAGGTGGTGGTCGTCGAGGTGAGACTGGGAAAGACCAGGAAATAGTTCGCGGCGGTGGCGTTGTCCATGAGTTCGTCGGTGAGGGTCCGGATGTCGTGATTCACCGCGAGACGGAAGGAATCGTATTTGTAGATGCGCGACGCCTGGATGAAGATCACCAGCACGGCGGTCGAGACGAGGCCGAAGAGGCCGAGCGAGACGAGAATCTCCACGAGGGTGAAGGCGCGCGCTGCGTTCGGGGGACAGCGGGAGAGGGAGTGCATGGCGTCGGGGTTAGTAGGTGGGAACCAACGAGCGGAGAGTGCGGATCGACCACATGCTGTAGCGGATGCGTGTGCCATCTTTGAATTCCCACATGTAGGTCATCGTGATGCCCTTCACCTGGGATCCATCGGCCGTGGACGTGGCTTTGTCCTCGATCCAAAGAAAGACGTGCATCTTGAGGTCGCTGGTCCCGTTCACATCGAAAGTCTTGACGTTGTCGTAGACGGTCGAGGGGATGACGCCCGGGGTGAGGCTGGTGGTGCTGAGCACTGGCAGGGGCGAGACGATGAGGTAGTCGGAACCGCTGGTGCTCTCGTTCTTCTGGGTCGTGATGATGTAGCTCGAGTTGCTCGAATAGCTGGAGGAAACCGAAGTGCCGGAGGCTGGAGACGACAGGAGCGAAGAGTAATTCATGTTCTTCAGCTGCTCCAGGTAGCCCTGGATGATCGTCGTCGCGGCGTTCTCGTAGATCGTGCTCTCGGTGAGGCGCCGGGCGCAGAGCAGGGTGGCGAAGATCCCGGCGCTCATCATGGTGAAGATGCCGGTGGCCATCATGATCTCGAAGAGCGTCATCCCGCGGATCGAGCGGATGGCATGCAGGCGCGGGGCGGAGCCGTTGACCGGATTCATAAGCGAAGTGTAGGAGATTCCGGCCGGGATGAACAGAGAGGAGCGCGCCGTCTTTTGTCCCTTCCCCTCTAGGGATATTTGTCCCTGGTCGCCGGCGGATCTCCACTTTCCCGGCGGACAACGGCAAGAAAGCTAGCGGCGGGGATTCCCCGTATCCGGCCTCTCGTCGGCAGCGCGGGCAAACAGGGCGGCGGCATGGGCTCTGCGCTCCACCTGCAGCTTGTCGAAGAGATTGCTGAGGTAATTGCGCACCGTCTTGTCGCTGAGGTCCAGCGCGGCGGCGATCTCCTTGTTCGTCTTTCCCTCGGCGAGCAGGGCGAGCACACGCCGCTCCTGGGGGGAGAGCGCTGCCAGGCGGCCTGCCGGCTCCTGCACCGAAGGGCTCTTGACGAGGCTGAGGATCTGGTCGGCGAGCGAGGGATCGAGCACCGAGTGGCCGGCGGCGACCCGGGTGATGGCCGAGACGAGCGAGGCGCCGTCGTTCTCCTTGAGAAGGTAGCCGTGGGCGCCGACGGCGATCGCCTCCCTGACCATGCGCTGGTCGTCGGTCGAGGTCAGGATGAGCACGCGGGTGTCGGGCCGCGCAGCGAGGATGTCCCGGCATGCCTCCAGCCCCGAACGGTCGGGGAGCCGCAGGTCGAGGAGGACCACGCCGGGCTTGAGGCGCGACACCTGCTCCAGGGCCTCGGCAGCGCTGCCCGCCTCGCCGACAATCGAGACGCTGTCGCACCCCTCGAGCACGGCGCGCAGACCGGCGCGGATGAGCGGGCTGTCGTCGACGATCAGCAGGCGGACGGGTTGGGCCGCGGGGGCGCTCATGGGGCGGAGGTAACCGGCAGGGTGATCGAAACGCGAGTCCCTTTTCCCGGAGCGGTGACGACGCGCACCTCGGCGCCGAGAACGGTCGCGCGCGCCCGCAGGTTGGACAGGCCGTGCCCGCGGTGCTCCGCCTCGGCGAGGTCGAACCCGGCGCCGTTGTCCTGCACGGCAAAGACCACGTTCCGGTCGCCGCGGCGGGCGTGGATCGACACGGCGTCGGCGCCGCTGTGCCGCAGGCTGTTGCTGACCGCCTCCCTGAGGAGATTCACGAGCTCGGTGGTTTGCTCCGGTGAGATGAGCCCGAGAGCCTCGGCTTCGAGGTCGCGGTCGATGCGGACGCGGCTTCCGGCCGCCAGCGCCGCAAGCATGGAGGCCAGGGCCTCGGCGAACGCCTGGCCGTGCATAGCCGCGGGTTCAAGGTCGCGCAGATGGGCGCGGACCTCGCGGTTGAGCCGCCGCAGCTCGGCGATGCATTGCTCGAGGCGGGCCTCCGCGCCGCTCCCGGCCAGCTTCGGGCGCAGGCTCTCGAGCGTGAGGCAGAGGGCGTAAAGGCTCTGGCAGAGGTTGTCGTGGAGCTCGCGACCGAGGCGGACGCGGTGCTCGAGCGACTGGTCCAGCAGGGAACGGCTCACCTGAAGGTCCTCCTCAGCCCGGTGGCGGGCGCCCGATTCGCGATCGAGCGCCTCGGCGTGTTCGACCGACATCCGGGCGAAGTGCTCGACGCCTAGCCGCTCGGCGCGCGCGGTATCCCAGGGAGCCCGCGTGTCGTCCCCTCCCGCGCCGCGCCGCTGCAGCCCCAGCAGTGTCACGAGTGTGAGGAAGAGCACCGCCAGGAGGGTGATTGCGACGAGCATGCGTTCGTGGGCGGCGGCGAGGCGGCCGGCCGCCGGCGCGGCGAACGATACCCTGAGCAGCGCGCCGCGCTCGCCGGAGAGCCGGCAGTCGAAGGCGAGCAGGCCCGGGGTTTTTGCGTCCACAGGCGCCGAGGTGGCGGCCGTCACGGTCGCGTCGATGAGCCTGCCGAGCCGGCTGCGGAAAGCCTCCTCCTCGGCCGGGGATCCGGGGAGGGGGAGGCACTCGAGCGCGCGGGTCATCTGGTCCCCCTTGGCGGCGATCGCGTCGGCTTGGAAGCGGCGCGACTCGCGCTGCAGCCAGGCCTGCGCCAGAAGCGCGGCGACCACGAACAGGAGCAGCAATCCAAGCGCGAGCACTGACTGTCGGGTGAGAAATCTCATGGAACGCCTGCAGATCGGGAGCTTGGGGGATCTGCGGCCGGCGTCAAAACCTTCGACATTTCCCCAGCCTCCGCTAGGGTGGGGCGCTCCTGTCATGAAGTCGTTCTATATCACTACCGCAATCGACTACGTCAACGGGTCGCCACACCTCGGGCATGCCTACGAGAAGGTGATGGCCGATGTGATCGCGCGTTTTCGGCGGATGATGGGCGACGATGTCCACTTCCTGATCGGCACCGACGAGCACGGGCAGAAGGTTCAGATGAGCGCGCGCAAGCGCGGCGTCCCGGCGCAGCAGTTCGTCGACTCCACGGCGGCCGAGTTCCGCGCCCTGTACGACAGGCTGGAGGTCTCCTACGACGATTTCATCCGCACCACCGAGGAGCGCCACAAGCGGGTGGTACGCGAGATCCTGCAGCGCCTCTACGACAAGGGGGAGATCTACCGCGCCGAGTACCGGGGGTTCTACAGCACGCGCCAGGAGCAGTTCCTTCAGGAGAAGGACCGCCTGCCCGACGGCACGTGGCCCGAGATCTTCGGCGAGGTCGCCGAGATCATCGAGCCGAACTATTTCTTCAAGCTCCGCTCCTATCAGGGCTGGCTGGTCGACTTCCTGCAGCGCAACGAGAACTTCGTGTTTCCCCGCTTCCGCCAGAAGCAGGTGCTCGAGTTCCTCAAGGAGCCGCTGAACGACCTCTGCATCTCGCGGCCGAAGGAACGGCTCGAGTGGGGCATTCCGCTCCCGTTCGACGAGAGCTTCGTCACCTACGTCTGGTTCGACGCGCTGGTGAACTACGTCTCCGCCGTCTGGACCGAGGGCGCGCCCAGCGCCGCGCGGTGGCCGGCCAACTTCCACGTCATCGGCAAGGACATCCTGACACCGCCGCACGCGGTGTACTGGCCGATCATGCTGCACGCGGCCGGCATCGAGGTGCCCCAGGCCCTGCTCGTCCACGGCTGGTGGCTGCTCAAGGGTGGGCAGAAGATGTCCAAGAGCACCGGCGGGGTCGTCAATCCGCTCGACCTGATCGAGAAGTTCGGGGTCGATGCCTTCCGCTACTTCCTGATCCGCGAGATGAACGTCGGCCAGGACAGCGAATTCTCGGTGGAACTCTTCCTGAGCCGCTACAACAGCGATCTGGCCAACGACCTGGGCAACCTCGTGAACCGCACGCTCAACATGGCGGGCCGCTATGCCGGCGGCGTCGTGCCCGCGGCCGAGGTGACCGAGGATCCCGAGCGCGAGCTCCAGACATTGTGGACGAAGACGCGCGACGAGGCGATCCCCCTCTGCGAGGGCTTTCAGTTCCATGCGGCGCTCGACCGCACGATCACCTTCATCAAGGCCATCAACCGCTACGCCGAACAGCGCGCCCCCTGGAAGCTGGCCAAGTCGGCCGCCCCCGCCGACCAGGCGCTGCTGCGCACCTCGCTCGCCACGATGGTCGAGGCGCTCCGGCTCGGCGTCACCCTGCTCGAGCCGGTCATGCCCGCCACGACGGGCAAGGTGCGCGCCGCCCTCGGCTGCACGCCGTCGGGCGCGTGGCGCGCGCAGCTTGAATGGGGAGGCGGCCTCGCGGGCGCGAAGCTGCAGCCCGGCTTGGTGCTGTTCCCGAGGCCCGAGAAACCTGCGTAACCCGAACCGGCCGGGAGCCCTCCTCCATGAGCGTGATACTCCAGGGATTCTATTGGGACTGCCCTGCCTTGGAGTCGCGCGAGCACAAATGGTGGGGCGAGCTCAGGAGCCGATTGCCGGGCCTCGCGAAGGCCGGGTTCACCTCGCTCTGGCTGCCTCCCGCCCAGAAGGCCGCCTGGTGGCGCTCGATGGGCTACGATCCCTACGATTACTACGATCTGGGCGAGTGCAACCAGAAGGGCGGCGTGCCCACCTGGTTCGGCACGCGCGGGGAGCTTGAGTAGCTGATCGAGTCGGCCCACGCCCTCGGCCTCCAGGTCATCGGCGACATGGTGTTCAACCACAACAGCGGCGCCGACGCCCAGGAATCGAGCCTCTTCGACGGGCAGCAGCGGTGGACGCGCTTTCTGCCGGCGAGCGGGCGGTTCGCCCGCGACTGGAGCTGCTTCCACCCGAGCCGCTACGAGCAGTGGGACAACGAGGTCTTCGGGGAAATGCCCGACCTCTGCCACCGGAATCCCCGCGTCTACACCGAGCTTCTCCTCTACTCGCAGTGGCTGCTTGAGGAGATCGGCTTCGACGGCTTCCGCTATGACATGGTGAAGGGCTACGGCGCGTGGATGGTGCGGGCCATCCAGGAACTGCGCGCCCTCCGCGACGGGGCGCCCTTCAAGCCGTTCGGCGTGGGCGAGTGCTGGGACAGCAACCGCGTCATCAAGGAGTGGCTCGACGAGGTGAACGCCTGGTCCGACAACCCGGTTCGCGCGTTCGACTTCCCGCTGCGCTACCGGCTGCGCGACCTGTGCGACCACTACGGCTTCAACCTGCGCGAGCTGGCGCAGCCGGGCGTGCTCGTCTGGGACCGGCCGCGCGAGGCGGTGACCTTCGTCGAGAATCACGACGTGGCGCGCAGCGACCCGGTCCGCAACGACAAGCTCCTCGCCTATGCGTTCATTCTCACGCACGACGGACTCCCGTGCGTGTTCTGGCAGGACTACTTCAACTTCAAGCTGGCCCAGGAGGGGACGCCCTGCGGGATCGCCGCCCTGGTGCGAGTCCACGAAAAACACGCGGGGGGCGTCACGCGCGTGCTCTACGTCGACGACAACCTTTACGTCATGCAGCGCGAGGGGGATGGCGACCGGCGCGGGCTGCTGCTTGTGCTGAACAACCGCGGCGAGCGCAACGGCGCGAGCGCGCATACGCGCTGGGCGGGGGCGCGCATGGTGCCGGTGGCTTGGCGCAGCCGCGACCCGGGCCCGGAGCCCCAGGAGGTGCGGACGAACGCCGAGGGTTTCGGCGAGTTCTGGGCGCCGCCCCGCGGGTACACGGTCTACGTGCCGCAGTGATCAGGCCAGCAGGCCGGGCACGGCGCCCAGTCCGCTGAGGTCCGCGATCACGCGGTCGGTCTGCAGGCGCAGGCGCGAGGCCGGGTGGTGGCCGGTCGCCAGCAGGATGCAGTCGACGCCGATCTCGCGGGCCACCTCCAGATCGTGGAGCGTGTCCCCGAGCATCAGGATCTCGCGGCCCGGCATCCCAAGCTCGGCGACCCAGGCGCGCCCCAGGTCGGTCTTCCCGTGGGCGAAGATGTTGTCGAGGCCGGTGAGCCGGATGAAGTGGCGGGTCAGCCCGAAATGGTCGACGATCTCCCGGAGCGTCTCCATCCGGTACGCCGACAGCACCGACTGGGTGAGGCCCGCGCGCCCGATCGCCTCGAGCGTCTCTCGCGCGCGGGGGCAGAGCCCGCACTCCCAGCGCCGGGCGTCGTAGGCGGAGATGAACTCGCGGCTCAGTCCCTCGAAACTGTCGCGCGCATGATCGAAGCCGAGCCTGGCGTAGTAGTCGCGCACCGGGAAGTCGAAGACCTCGTGGTAGCGGGCGCGGTCCATGACCGGCAGCCCGCGCCGGCGGAGGATGCCGTTCATGATGTCGATGCAGACGTCGACGTCATCGAGGAGGGTGCCGTTCCAGTCCCAGACGACGTGGCGGTAGGCGCAGCTTGGCATGGGGCGGAGTGTGCAGGGCGTCGCGGCGGAGCGACAATCTCTTTCCTCCGTGCGCCTGGCCGCCCGGTTTCCAGGGTTGCCAACCGGACGGACCCCGGCCGAATAGTGGGAGCGCTCCCATGAAGGTCCTCCCCCTTGACCCCGCCGCCAACGCCACGCCCGAAGCCCTGCGTTCGTTTCTCGCGCAATGCCGGGCGGCCGCGTCCGACGGGTGGCCGCGGCTGGTGAGCATCTCGGTCGAAGTCGACCCGCTCGATCCCCTGGCGGTGCTCGAGTCGATCTTCGAGCCGGGCGAGCTGCACTTCTACGCCGAGCGGCCGGCCGAGGACTGGGCGGTGGCGGGCGCCGAGGCCGTGCTCGCGTTCGAGGCCCGCGGATCCGGGCGTTTCGCCGCATGCCAGCGCTTCATCGACGATGCGCTCGACCGGACGATCGCCGTCGGCGAACTGTCGCGGCCGTTCGGCGGCCCGCATTTCTTCGGCGGATTCTCCTTCTTCGACGAGGTCGACGAAGGCGAGCCGTTCCCGGCGGCGCGGTTCTTCGTGCCGCGCTGGCAGATCTCCCGGACGGGGGACCTCACGGTCGCCGTGGCCAACCTGATGGTCGCTGCGGACGCCGATCTCGACGCCCTGGCGGCGAAGGTCTGGCGGGCGCACGGAAAGTTCCGCGGGTTCGACTACACGGCCCCGGATTTCTCCGAACGCGCCGGGCCGGCGAGGACCGGCTCGGTGGCGGTGACCGAGCGCGCCGGGCCAGACGCCTTCCGCCGGGCCGTCGCGCGCGCGACGGCGATGATCGAGGAGGGGCGCTTCGACAAGATCGTGCTCGCGCGGTGCAAGGAGCTGGAGGCGTCGGTGCCGCTGCACCCGCTGAAGGTTCTCAACGGCCTCCGGCAGCGCTTCCCCGACTGCTACGCGTTCTCGCTCGCAAACGGCCTCGGCCAGAGCTTCATCGGCGCGAGTCCGGAGAGGCTCCTGCGGGCGGAGCAGGGCGTGCTGCTGACGGAGGGGCTGGCGGGCTCGGCCCCGCGCGGCCGCACGGCCAGCGAGGACGCCGCGATCGGCGCGGCGCTGCTCGCCGACGAGAAGGAGCTTCGCGAGCACCGGCACGTGCTCGGCTCCATCGAGCGGCGCCTGGCCCCGCTGGGGCTGAAGACGTCCGTGGCGCCGCGGCCCGGACTCAGGCGCCTCGCCAACGTCCAGCACCTGCATACGCCGGTGCGCGCGGAGCTGCCGTCCGGCGTGCGCCTGCTCGACGT
>Ga0153915_10007921_pt1 | contig 10075 bp, 7 predicted proteins | sample Opewatmetagenome_2_FD_107003 | JGI IMG/M metagenome (GOLD analysis project Ga0153915, IMG submission 107003) | Freshwater wetland microbial communities from Ohio, USA - Open water 3 Core 3 Depth 3 metaG | ecosystem: Environmental > Aquatic > Freshwater > Wetlands | place: USA: Ohio, Lake Erie... | reverse complement strand
GTCCGCCGGCTCGCCGGAGAGCGCGGCCGCCCGGCGCCACAGGACGGCCGCCTCCGCCGCGCGCCCCTGCCGCCCCGCGAGCGCGGCGCGGGCCTCCACCGCCGCCACCTCGCGGGCGCAGCGGCGGCCGAGGATCCCCTCCGGGCGGAACCGCGCCTCCGCCGAGGCCCGGAGCTCCGGCGGGACCGCCACGCCGTCGAGGAACGCCGACCATTCGGCCTCGAGCTCGGGGAGCGGCTTGCCGAAGGCGGCGGCGAATCCCGCGTTCCCGTAGACGCGGCGTATGGGCTCCGCGCCGTAGCGCTCGAGCAGGAAGCCGAGGAAGCTGCCCGCCACGGTGTAGGCCCGGGCCTGCGAGGAGCCGAGGAAACCGGCCGGATCGACGAGGCTCGCCGCCGACGGCATGAGGCCGAGGTCGCGCATGGCACGGGACAACTCGTGCGCGGTCCACTCCCCGCGCGGAAGGTCCACCGCCACGGCCAGCCCCTCCACGAGGCCCGCCCGAACCAGCACGCCCCAGCGCGACGGCACCCGCAGCGGCCCGCTGGCGAAGGAGGAGGCGAGCGCGTGGACCAGCTCGTGCCGCAGGGACGGGTGGGGCGGGGGCGCGTCGGTGAGGTGCACCTCGGCGAGCCAGGGCTTCGTGTAGTCCGTCCGCCCCGCGCCCACCAGCCGCCGCTTCTCCTCCTCGCCGCGGTAGAGCCAGATCGACGCGCGGGGCGGGTGCTCGATCCCCAGGGCGGCGGACACCTCGGCGGCGTCGAACTCGCAGTCGCGGAGGAGCCGCTCCGCCTCCCAGGCCGGCTTCTCGCGGGGGAAGTGCAGCTCGCACCGCGGCCCGCCGAGCGCGCCCCCCAGCGCGCGGGCGATGGCCTCGCGACTCGTGCCCTCGTCGCGCGCGGCACCGAGCGCCCAGGCACACCCCGCGGCGACGAGGAGGGAGAGGAGCGACGCGACGACGCGCCGGCCCCACGCCGCGGCGAGGCCGAGCGCCGCCGCGGAGGCGACGGCGGCGGCGAGCGCCACGGTGCGGACGGAGGAGAGGACGAGGCGCGCGTCGAGGCGCAGCGCCTCGTCGTAGATGGGGCCGGGCCAGTAGCCCCACAAGGGGTCCTGGATCCAGGCGCCGGGGCCACGCCAGGCGGATGCCAGCGAGGCGGCGAGGGAGCCCAAGGCGAGGAGCGCATAGACGAGCCCGCCGGCGAGCCGCCGGCCGTGGGTGGCGAAGCCCGCCGCCGTCCCCAGCGCCGCCGCGAGGACGGCGGAGGGGACGGCGAGGAGCGGGTAGAACGCGGCCCCCGCCCAGGCGCTGCACGGCGACGCCAGCGCGGCGCGGGCCGCCGAGGCGGCGAAGAGCACGGCGGCGAGCGCCACCAGCACCGCCGCGGCGGAGCCGAAGGCCCTGGCGGGAGAGGGTTCCGCGCCCGAGAGCTGCCTGCGGGCGGCGGCGATCCCGACGGGGGCCCCGAGCACGACGGCGACGAGGCACCCGGCCATGCCGAGCTCCCAGCCCGGGACCTCGAGGAGCGGCAGGCGACCGGCGGCGACGCCGCCGGCGGCCAGGGCGGCGGCGGTGGCCAGGATGGAAGGCCGGACGATGGCAGCGAGACTACCCCGCAAGCGATCACCGCGATACCATGGACGGCCAATGCCCGACCAGCGAGAGCACGCCCGCGCTCCCATCGAGCTCAAGGTGGACTACAAGAAGCTCAACAGCTTCTTCGCCGACTACACCAAGAACATCTCCAAGGGCGGCACCTTCATCAAGACGCGCAAGCCGCTGCCGGTGGGAACGCGCTTCCTGTTCCGGCTGACGGTCCCGGGCCGGCCGCTCCCCTTCGAGCTGAACGGCGAGGTGGTGCACGCGGGCCCGTCGGGGCCCGAGGCCGGCATGGGCATCCGCTTCGTCTGGAGCGAGGACTCGGAGCGGCGCGCCTTCGAGTCGGTGGTCGAGGGGCTCATGGAACAGAGCCTGGGCCCGCTCGTGGCGCAGAAGCTGCTCCGCCGCCATCCCGGCAAGCCCGGCTAGCATCGAGCCGGCGGGCCCGGCCTACTGGCCCGCAGGCATGATCAGATTGCGGAACCGGACGAGGTCGCCGGCCTTCACGCCCCGTTCCTCCGCCCAGCCCCCCGCGACCTCGAGGACGAAGCGGCTGCGGCCGGCACTGCGCGGCTCGAGGCTGAGCGGCGCCGCGCGGGAGACGACCCCGGCGACCCGGTTCCGGCCGTCGATGAAGATCATGTCGAGGGGGATGAGCGTGTTCCTCATCCAGAACGTGTGCTCGTCCTCCTCGGGGAAAACGAACAGCATCCCGCGATCCGGATCGAGCTTCCGGCGGAACATGAGCCCCATCTCTCGCTTCCGGTCGTCGTCGGCCACCTCCACCGTGACGGAGTGGCTCTGGCCGCCGCTCTCGAGGACGACCTGGGGAGCGTCGGAGGGCACGGGAGAGGGGGCTCCGCCCGAAGGCGAGGGGCACGCGGCGGCAGCGAGGGCCGCGGCGCAGGCGAGGCGCGCGGCGGCGGTCACTGCGAGACGGGCGTGGCGCAGTAGTTCGACGCCTGGATCTGGCCCAGGTACCGCTCGCGGACGTCGGGCGGCAGCGTCGCCAGGAAGACGGGGTCGAGCACGATCTGCCGGCAGACGAGGCCCGTCTCGCCCGTGAAGCAGTCCCGGTCGGAGACGCACGCCTTGGAGCAGTAGTGGCGGACCGAGGCGAGGGACGGGTCGCCCGAGCACGTGCCCGTGGAGGAGCGCACGCAGACGAGGTTGTCGCACTCGATGGCGCCGGTGCGGAAGTAGTCGGCCCGGTCGGTCGAGCACAGCGGGCCGTTCGGCGGCGGCGTGGGGACGTCGAGGTCGCCGCCGCCCGGAGCCTGGAGCGGCATGCTGCAATCCTGGCCGACGTCGGCGGTCTGGCAGGCGGACAGCGCCAGCGCGGCAGCCGCGGCGACGGGGACGAGGTGGCTGCGGGAACGCATCGCTGCCGCACATCGTTAGCACCACCCGCCCGGCGCTTCAAGGAACCGGAGGGCACGGGGTGCGGACGGGTGAGCGGATCGGGGCAAGTACCCACCCTCGCATCGTTGCCCGTCCCCCGTGCACGGGCTAGGATGCGCTGCAAGACGCCCGCCTCACCGCGCGCGGAATCGCCCATGCGATCGCTCAGGTGGATCCTCCTGGCCGTACCCCTCGCCGCGCTCGGCCAGGAGGTCCCCGGCATCGACCTCTCGAAGCCGCCTCCGGCGCCGGCGCCCGCGAAGCCGCCTCCCCCACCGCCTCCGAAGGACCGGGGCAAGGTGGACGCGCTCGAGTCGGCGGTGGGCGTTCCGGGAGAGCGGGACGCGGCGCTGGAGGACCGCGTGAAGGCCGTGCAGCGCAAGGGCTTCCTGCGCCGTCACCGGCTCCAGCTCACGGCGCTCGTGGCGCCGACGCTGAACGATGCCTTCTACCAGAAGTACGCGTTCGGCGGCCGGCTCGCGTACTGGCTCGAGGACAGCTTCGCGATCGCGCTGAGCGGCAACTACTTCGCCACCGCCCGCACCGACTACGTCCGTCTGGGTGCGCGCGCCTTCCAGAGCCAGCTGCTCGCGAGCCAGCTCTACGGCAACGCCATGGTCGAAGGGGTCTGGTCGCCCATCTACGGCAAGGCGGCCTGGCTCGGGAAGAACATCGTGCACTTCGACGTGTTCCTCCTCGCCGGGCTCGGCGCCGCCTGGAGCGCCACCAGCGCCGCGCCGCGCAACGAGGGGGCGCACCTCGCGGCCGACTTCGGCGGAGGCATCCGCTTCTACCCGAACACGTGGCTCGCGCTCGAGATCGGCGTCTCGGCGACCCTGTACCCGGACCAGAAGGACAAGGCCGTTCCGGCCACGATCCAGAACGTCGTCGTGGCAGGCGCGGGCGTGTCCGTCTTCTTCCCCTTCCGCTACGAGTACGTGTACCCATGAGCGTGGCACGGCGAACGGCGACCGGGATGGCCATCGCGGCGGCGCTCGCGCTCGCCGCTCCGCGCGGCGCGCGCGGGAGCGAGGCGGACGCGTTCGAGAACAAGGTGCCGCCCATCTCGGGCCAGCTCTACATGAAGGCGGGGCGCTTCGAGCTCACGCCCACCGTGAACCTGTCGGTGAACGACCCGTTCTTCTCGAAGACCTTCGGCGGGCTGAAGCTCGGCTACCACCTCACCGAGTCCTGGAGCGTGGGGGTGACCGGCGCCGCCGGAGCCTCGTCTCCCTCGGGCTCGGCGAGCATCTGCACGGCGAACCAGGGCTGCGCCAAGCCCACCGACGCCCAGCTCTACCAGGTTCCGGGCCGAATCCGGTCGATGGCAGGGGCCGAGGTGGCCTGGTCGCCGGTCTACGGCAAGCTCAACGTCCTCGCCGAGGTGCCGGTGCACTTCGACCTGTCGATCCTGGCCGGCGCCGACTGGGTTTCCTACGACGACGTGCTGAGCGCCACCGTGGCAGCGACCGGCCAGACGCCGGACCGGGTCTCCTCCATCGGCGGGCACGCGGGCCTGGGCATGCGCCTCTTCCTGTCCCGCCTCATGGCGCTGCGCCTCGAGGTGAAGGACTACCTCTACTCGGCGAAGGTCGGGAACCTGGACAAGACCCAGCTGCAGAGCCAGCTCTTCGTGGAGATGGGCCTCTCCTTCTTCTTCCCGGGCGGCCGGAAGGGGAATCCGTAGGAGTGCCGATGCCACGGAACCGAACCACGGACCTCCGCATCCTCGCAGCGGCGCTCCTCGCCGCCGCGGCCACGCAGGCGGCCGGGCAGGGGGTGGGTATCGACCTGTCCGCGCCGAAGAAGAAGGAGGAGGCGAAGCCGTCCGCCGAGAAGCCGAAGGCGGCGCCGCAGCCCGCCCGTCCCAGCGCGCCCATGACCATCGAGGGCATCAACGTCGCAGGGCGGAGCGCGGGCAAGCAGCGCATGGACGCCGCCCGGCGGCTGTTCGACGAGAAGCGCTACGAGACGGCGGCCCTGGCGTTCCACGAGATCCTGAAGGAGCGGGCGCTCGCCGAGGAGCACGACGAGGCCCGCTACCGCCTGGCGCGCTCGCTGTTCCGCCTCGAGCTCTACCACTCGGCGCTCTCGCGCTACCAGGAGATCCTGGCGAAGGGGCCGCAGGGATCGAAGTACTTCCCCAACGCGCTCGCCGGCATGTTCGCAGTGGGCAGCCGGCTCGCCAACGACCAGATCGTATTCACCATGGCGGCGCGCTTCGCCAGCGAGAACCTGCCGCCCTTCTACCAGGACCGCTTCCACTACCTGCTCGGGCGCTACTCCTACGAGCGCGGCCGCGCGCTCGCCGAGGCCGGCCAGGCGTCGGAAGCGCAGAAGGCGTACGAGGAGGCGCGGAAGTACGTCGGTCTGGTCCGCGCGGTGCCGCCACCGCCCCTTCCCGGCGCCGAGCCGGAGGACGAGGCCGAGGGCGACCTCTACGCGCGGGCCCGCTTCCTCGAGGGCGTCGTGCTCTACGCCCAGGGCAACCAGCCCGCGGCGGTGGAGTCCTTCAAGGACGTGGTGCGGCGAACCAACCCGCGCAAGGCCACGAGGCCCGACCCGAAGGTCCGCGAGGCGGCGTTCCTGGAGCTGGCCCGCATCCACTACGAGAACAAGCAGAACCGGTATGCCATCTTCTACTACGGCAAGATGCCCTGGGGCGAGGCGCTCTGGCTCGAGGGGCTGTGGGAGTCGTCCTACGCCTATTACCGGCTCGGCGACTACGAGAAGTCGCTCGGCAACCTGCTCACGCTGCACTCCCCCTACTTCCAGGACGAGTATTTCCCCGAGTCGTACGTCCTCAAGGCCATCATCTACTTCGAGAACTGCCGCTACCCGGAGGCCCGCGCCATCCTCGAAGAGTTCAACGGGCGCTACGAGCCGGTGTACGCCCAACTCAAGGAGCTCACCGCGCGCAGCGCAGCGCCGTCGGCCTTCTTCGACCTCATCGAGCGGGCGGAGAAGTCGAAGGACGAGGGCGTGATGCGCAAGGTGATGAAGATCGCCTTCACCGACAAGGCCATCAAGCGGCTCAACGACTCGATCCTGGAGGCCGAGCAGGAGATGGACGACGGCATCGGGCGAAGAGACGTGTCCTTCCGCACGTCGGCCCTCGCGGCCGAGTGCCTCGCGACGCTCAAGGCGGAGCGGGCGAAGCTGGTGGAGGAGGCGGGGGCGCGCGCCCGGCAGAAGCTGGAGTACGAGCGCGACGCGCTGCGGGAGCTGCTGGAGCAGGCGCTGCGCATCAAGATCGAGGTCGCCCGCAAGGAGCGCGAGGCGCTGGAGATCTCGCTCGCCAAGGGGATCCCCGTGGACGTGGTGCGCCGCTACAAGTTCTCGACGGCGGTGTCGGACGAGCACCAGTACTGGCCCTACGAGGGCGAGTTCTGGCGCGATGAGCTCGGCACCTACTCCTACACGCTCACCAAGGGCTGCCGGGAGGCGCCGACGGTGCGCCCGGTCCCTGTCCGCTAGGCCCCGCACGCCGGCGACGAGGAGGAACGCGTTGCGATCGTGGAGAGCATGGCTGGCCCTCGCCTCGGCGGTGGCGCTGGCGTGGGCGGGGACGGTGGGCGCGGCCGAGAAGAAGCCGGCACGCGAGGTGGACCTCGGCAAGAAGCGCTCGGTGTCGCCGGACGCATCGCTCGCCGGCACTCTCGAGTCCGCCAAGGCGAAGCAGCCCGAGGCCAGGGGCCCCGCGCTCGACTTCGAGACCTTCCGCTACCAGATCGAGGTCGAGGTCTCGGGCAAGCGCCGCGAGGAGATCGCGGACCTCAAGAAGCTCATCCAGCTGGGCGGCTCCGCTGGCGAGATGCCGGGCTGGCTCTTCCGCCTGGCCGAGCTGTACTGGGAGGAGTCGCAGTACTACTTCTTCGAGGCCAACCGAAAGGACGACGAGCTCATCAAGATGGGGCGGGCCGCCCCCGCCGCCGAGGTCGAGCGATTGAAGGGCGAGAAGCGGGCGCTCGAGGAGCGCTCGCGCGGGTTCCAGGCCGAGGCCATCGAGCAGTACAAGGAGATCTTCCGGAGGTTCCCGAGGTACCAGCGCCTCGACGAGGTGCTCTTCTTCCTCGGCGAGAACCTCACCCGGCAGGGGAAGCAGAAGGAGGCGCTCGCCGCCTACAAGGTGCTGGTGACGCGCTTCGAGAAGTCGAGGTACGTGCCCGACGCCTGGATGGCCTTCGGCGAGTACTACTTCAACAGTGCCGACAAGGGGAAGCGCAACGAGGCGCTCGGCAACGCCCTCAAGGCCTACAAGCGCGCCGCCTCGTTCACCGAGAGCTCGGTCTACGGCTACGCCCTGTACAAGCAGGCGTGGGTCCACTACAACCTCGCGCGCTGGAGCGACGCGCTCGACCTCTTCCGCGCCGTGATCTTCTTCGGCGACCTGCCGACCTCGACCATCGCCGCCGACAAGAAGCTGGCGCTGGTGAGGGAGGCCCGCAAGGACTACGTGCGCACCTACAGCCACGTGGGCGCGGCCGAGTCGGCGGCGGAGGAGTTCAAGCGGGTCGGAGGCGAGGCCGGCTGGTTCGACATGGTCCGCAGCCTCGCCGGCCTGTACTTCGACGAGGGCAAGGACCGCGAGGCCATCCTCGTCTACCACCAGCTCATCCAGGCGAAGCCGCTCTCGCCGGAGTCGCCGCTCTTCCAGTCCCGCATCGTCATCTGCGCCGGCCGCATGGGGAAGAAGGAGTTCGCGGTCCAGCAGGCCCGGGTCTTCGTGAAGATGCTGAAGGAGATCGAGGCCTCGAACACCGTCGCCGACGAGAAGGGGAAGAAGCAACTCGAGGAGGCCCGCGCCTCCGCCGAGAACACGCTGCGCACCCTCGCGGTGCAGTACCACAACGAGTACAAGAAGACGCGCGACGAGCCGGTGGCCGGCCTCGCCGCCGAGGTGTACGAGGACTACCTGGCCGTCTTCCCGGACACCTTCCACGCCTACGAGATGCGCTTCTTCTTCGCCGAGCTGCTCTTCGCGCTCGAGAAGTACCCACGCGCCGGCGATGAGTACACGCGGGTGGCCGTCGCCGACGCCAAGGCGGTCGACGCGAAGCAGAAGCCCGGCAAGTACCTGCAGGACGCGCTCGAGAACGCGGTGTTCGCCTACGACATCGTGGCGAAGAAGTACGAGGAGACCGAGAAGCGGGCCCCCTCCGACCCCAAGCAGCGCCTGCAGATCCCCAAGGCCAAGCAGCAGCTCCTCGAGGCCTGCCAGCGTTACGCGAAGTACGCGCCCAAGGGGGACAAGTACGTGGGGGTCTCCTACAAGGCGGCCAACATCTACTACCGGTACAACTGGTTCGCCGAGGCCACCAACCTCTTCACCGAGATCGCGCTCGACCACCCGAAGCACGAGGTGGCGGGATACGCCACGAACCTCGTCCTCGACGCCTACAACCTCCTCGGGGACTGGCGCAACGTGAACGGCTGGGCGAAGCGGTTCTACGGGAACGCCGAGCTGGTGAAGGCCCACCCGCAGCTCAAGGACGACCTGGCCCGCATCATCGAGCAGAGCTCCTTCAAGGTCATCGAGGAGTACGAGCGGGCGAAGGCCCACCGCAAGGCGGCGGAGGCCTACCTGGCGTTCGTGCGGGAGTGGCCGGCCTCGAAGCTCGCGCCCACCGCGCTCTACAACGCCTCGGTGGACTTCGCCAACGCCCGCCAGATCGACCGCGCCGTGCAGGTACGCGAGCAGCTCGTGGAGCGCTACCCGACCGAGCCGCTGGTCGCGAAGTGCATCTACTCCAACGGCGCCGACTACGAGGCCATGGCCGAGTTCGAGAAGGCGGCGGCCCACTACGAGCGGTACTTCGAGGAGTGGCGGAAGTCGAGGGGCGCCGCCGCGCCCCGGGCGAAGGTCAGGAAGGGACGCCGCCCAGCGCAGCCGGAGGCGGCGCCGGCCGCGCCCGGGCTGTACGACGAGAACAAGGCACAGGACGCCCTGTACGACGCCGGCGTGTTCCGCGAGGGGCTGCGCGACTGGCGCCGGGCCGAGGCCGACCGCGCGGCGTGGCTCGCCACCTGGCCCGACGCCAAGGAGGCGCCCAAGATCTTCCTCTCCGTCGCCGACCTGTACGCGAAGGAGAAGGCCACCTCCAAGGAGCTGAAGCAGCTCGAGGACTACCAGAAGCGGTACGCCAAGGACCCGACCGAGTGGCTCGTCGTCCAGCAGCGGATCGCGCGTCTCCTCGAGAAGGCAGGCAACGCCGCGGGGGCGCGCCGCGCCCACGAGCAGGCGGTCCTCTACTACCGGGCGAGGAAGGCCCAGGTGGCGGATCGGGCGATGCCGGTGGTCGCCCAGGGGATGTTCCTCGAGCTCGAGCCGGAGTTCGATCGCTACGACCGCATCACGCTCGACGTGAAGCCCAAGCTGCTCAAGGCCCAGCTCGAGGTGAAGGGCAAGAAGCTCGTCGAGCTGCAGCAGAAGTACACGGCGGTCGTCAATTTGAAGCAAGCCGAGCCGGCGGTGTGCGCCCTCTACCGCATCGGCTTCGCCTACAAGCGCTTCGCCCAGACGCTGTACGACGCCCCGATCCCGAAGGAGCTCAAGGCGCTCAAGCGCCAGGACGTCATCGACGAGTACCGGGCCCAGCTCTCCCAGCTCGCCGCCGCGCCGGAGCAGAAGGCGGTGGAGGGGCTCGAGTACGCCATGACCAAGTCGCGCGAGTACGGCGTCTCGAACGACTGCTCGCGGCGCGCCGCGGAGATCCTGGTGAAGTACAAGCCCGAGAAGTACGGTGCGCCGCAGGAGATCGTGCCGGCGCTGGCGGCCAAGGTCCCCGGCACCCGCGAGGGGCACGGGCTGCTCTCCGCCCTCCAAGCCCCCGCAGAGCGCGCGGCGGCCGAGGAGGGCGCCGCCGCCTCGCTGCCTCCGCTGGCGACGCCGCGCGCCGAGGTGCGGCGCGCCGAGGCCCCCGCGGCCTCGCCCGCGGTGCAGGACGACGTCGACCCGCCGCTCCCGAAGGCGCGGGGGAAGAAGGCCCAGGCCCCGGCGCGGCCGCCCACAGACGACAGCGACGAGGACCTCCTCGAATGAGCCTCCGCCCCCGATCGAGACTGCTCCCCCTC
>Ga0153915_10007920_pt1 | contig 10077 bp, 5 predicted proteins | sample Opewatmetagenome_2_FD_107003 | JGI IMG/M metagenome (GOLD analysis project Ga0153915, IMG submission 107003) | Freshwater wetland microbial communities from Ohio, USA - Open water 3 Core 3 Depth 3 metaG | ecosystem: Environmental > Aquatic > Freshwater > Wetlands | place: USA: Ohio, Lake Erie... | reverse complement strand
CTGGGATAGCGGCAGCGGCTTCTCGCCCATAGGTAATGATAATATGAACTTTACCGGTAACTACAACGGGCAGGGGCACACCATCAAGAACCTGTTCATAAATCGAGGATCTATCGATTTCGTGGGATTGTTTGGTAAAATCAACAACGCTACTATCGACAGCCTGGGGCTTACTGGAATATCGGTGAGCGGTTCAGATCATATTGGAGGCCTGGTGGGGGGCAGTTCTGGTTCCACCACCATCATCAGCAACTGCTACGCCACGGGTAACGTGAGCGGCTCGGGGCAATATGTGGGTTGCTTGGTAGGGTATACGAACATATCTACTATAAACAATTGCTACGCCACCGGTAGCGTGTATGGATCTTCTTCTTTTGTCGGTGGCCTGGTGGGAGGGAATTATCGAACACCTATCAGCAATTGCTACGCCACGGCTAGCGTGAAAGGCTCAGACTCTGGTGTAGGTGGCCTGGTGGGGGACAATGGATATGCGATCATCAGCAATTGCTACGCCACGGGCAGCGTGAAAGGCTCAAATAGTTACACAGGCGGCCTGGTGGGAACCAACGACACATCCTCCATCACCAATTGCTACTACAACAAGTACATCTTCACCGCCGCTACCAGCTACGGCACGGGTCTCACCACGGCGCAGATGAGGCAAGACAGTAGCTTCAGCACCTGGAATTTCGATACGACCTGGGCGATACGTGCCGACAGCACCTACCCCGCGCTCCGGGGCGTGAGCGACAACGCCCCCTTCGCCTTCGCCGACACGTTGAAGAGCACAACATCCATCAGCCTTGATGAGTTACTGGCAAATGATTATGACTACGAGACGGGGCAAATAGCACTGGTGTACCGGGTAGATAGCATCACGACTAACTATGGTAGCATGAGCGACAGTACCTACACCTTCAACACGAGTGTAGCCTACGGCTCTACAGATACGGTCTCGTACCGCGTGGGCGAGGTCATTGCCGTGGGCGATACCCTCTGGGGCAACCAGGCCACCTCGCTCCTGGTGAGATCGCTCCAGGGCAGCGGCACGGCAACCGATCCTTACCAGGTAGCCACGCTCGCCGACCTCGGGTTACTGAGCGCGAGCACCGCTATCTGGGGCAGCTCCTTCATCCAGACAGCCGACATTGACGCTTCCTCCACTTCTTCCTGGGATGGTGGCAGCGGCTTCTCGCCTATAGGTAATTCTACCACCACATTCACCGGTAGCTACAACGGCAAGGGGCACACCATCACCGGATTGTATATCAGCCGTATCACTGCTTATTACGTCGGTCTGTTCGGCTACACCGATGGGGCAACGATAGATAGCCTGGGGCTTACTGGCGTATCGGTGAGCGGTTATTATTCCGTTGGCGGCCTGGTGGGACAAGGTAGTTCGTCTTCTTCCATCACCTACTGCCACGCCTCGGGTAGCATAAGTGGTTTTAATTCCGTTGGCGGCCTGGTGGGATATAATAATTCTTCGTCTATTAGTCACTGCCACGCTGCAGGCGCTGTCGTGAGTTCTAACCACAACGCGGGTGGCCTGGTGGGATATTGCGAAGGATCATCCGCCTCTATCAGCAATTGCCACGCGACGGCTAGTGCACGTGGAGATCTCTCTGTTGGTGGTCTCGCGGGGTGCTGCAACTCTTCCACGACGATCACGAACTGCTACGCTACAGGCAGTGCAAGTGGATCTGGGTATGTTGGTGGCCTGGTGGGGCAAAGTAACTCTTCCACGACCAGCAACTGTTACGCTACGGGTAATGCAAGTAGCACAGTTAGTACAGTTAGCACAGGTGAAGTGGGCGGCCTCGTGGGAAGGAATGTCTCATCCACGATCAGTAGCTGCTATGCCACGGGCAAAGTTAATGGATTAAGTCCTGTTGGTGGCCTGGTGGGGTACAACGAGGGAATCTCCATCACTAGTAGCTACTACAACAATGACATCTTCACCGCCACAACCAGCTACGGCACCGGCCTCACCACCGCGCAGATGAGGCAAGACAGCAACTTCAGCACCTGGAATTTCGACACGACCTGGGCGATACGTGCCGACAGCACCTACCCGGCCTTGCGGGGCGTGAGCGATAACGCCCCCTTCGCCTTCGCCGATACGATATACGCGCATGAAGCAGTGAGCCTGGGTTCCCTTTTGGCCAACGACTGGGATTACGAGACGGGGCAAGCGCAGCTTGCCATGGAGGTAGTGAGCCTCGCTGGTTACTATGGCAGTACCAGCAATGGAATCTACACATTCAGTGGCAACGTGACCAACAGGTCTACCGACACGCTGGTGTACCGCGTGGGCGAGGTCATTGCCGAGGGCGACACCCTCTGGGGCAACCAGGCTGCTAGCTATTTGATATATAATAACGTGACGGTGCAGGAGATAAATGAGGTGGCCTGCGGTAGCTACGTCTTCAACGACACGCTGCGTACCATCTCTGGCACCTACCGCGACACGATAATCACGGCCAGCCAGGATTCCATCGTCATCCTGGCGCTGACCATCAACCCGGTTTACGCTGAGGCTGCGAGTATAACAGTAGCCTACGGGAATAGCTACACCTTCGGCGACACGACGCTGGCTACCAGCGGGACGTACACCAAGACGTTCAGCTCGGTAAGCGGCTGCGACAGCACGGTGACGCTGACCTTCACGGTCGGGAAACAAGAACTTACCATCAATGAAAATATCAGCGACACGAGCTTTGCCCAGGGATCGGCCAGCTTGTCGTACGTGCTGGGCACGTATTTCTCGTGCGGGGGGACTATCAGCTACACGGCCACGTCTTCCGATGCTGGCGTGGTGAGCCCGGTCGTCACGGGGGGTACCCTCGGTCTGGTTTCTTACGGCGCGGGCACTGCCACTATCACCATCACTGCCACGGCGGTCGATGCCGATCCCGTCACGATGCCGTTCAAGGTCACCATCACGACGACCTCTACCATCACGTGTGAAACGATTACCATCACCGGTGCAGTGACCCCCGTGGCGTGCAACGGCACGAGCACGGGTGGCATCACCCTGGGCGTGTCGGGCGGCACGGAGCCATACACGTACCGCTGGAACAATACCAGTAGCAGTAGCTCCCTGGTGAACATCCCCGCTGGCTCGTACGCCATCACCGTCACCGACTCCCTGTCGTGCACGGTCGTGGACAGCTTCGAGGTGGCGGGACCTGCGGCCATCTCGGTGTCCGCGCAGTACACCAGCCCATCATGCTCAAGTTCTGATGGAGTCATCTCCCTGGCCGTGAGCGGTGGCACGTCTCCCTACACCTACGCGTGGGGCTGCGACAGCACGGGGAGCAGCCTGTCCGGCGTGGCAGCTGGCACGTACCCCGTCACCGTGACCGATGCTGCCGGTTGCGCCATCCAGGAATCGTTCGGCCTGAGCAACAGCAACGCCCCGGTCGTGACTGTTGACACGATTACCGCGTCGAGCTGCAAGGAGGGCACGGGTGCTATCAACATTAGCGTGGGCGGCGGCACGGCTCCTTATACCTACGCGTGGGGCGACGGCGCCACGGCGGGAGACAGGAGCACGCTGGCCCCGGGGATCTATTACCTGACGGTGACCGACTCGCAGGACTGCAAGGCTACCACCAGCGCCACCGTGGCCTCGCCAACCTTCGGGCAACCGGAGATCTCGCTCGTCACCGTGGGCGAGGAGTCGGGCAAGAACATCGTGGTGTGGCTCCGCGAGGAGACCGACGCCATAGATTACTACACCGTGTACCGCGAGACGGTGGTGGCAGGCGCCTACGAGGCCGTGGGCACGGTGCCCTACTCGCAGACGAGCATCTTTGCCGACCCCGCCGCCGACCCCGCCGAGCAGTCATGGCGCTACCGCCTCTCGGCAACGGACTACTGCGGCGCCGAGTCGCCCCTGGGCAGCGAGTACAAGACGATGTACCTGCAGCAGAACCAGGGCCTCAACGGCGTGGTGAACCTGGTGTGGGACAGCTACGAGGGAACGGATTACTACACGTACAGCATCTACCGCGCGTCGGCATCGGCGGGCACGGAGCTCGTCAAGCAGGTCTCGGCCAGCGTCAACAGGTGGACGGACAAGACCCCGCCCGCCGATCTCGAAGCCTATACCGTGGCCATAGACCTGCCCGCCACCATCGACCCCTCCTCGTTGAAGTCCGACAGCGGCCCCTACAGCCAGAGCCTCTCCAACATGGCAGAGAGCGAGCTGCTCGGTGCCGCCATCGTGGGGCAGGGCATACGCGTGTCGCCCAACCCCAGCAAGGGCACCTTCACCATCGACCTGGGCGAGGCATCGCCGGTCATCATCACGCTGGTGAACACGCTCGGGCAGGAGCTGCTCAGGGAGACGGCAAGCACGCCGACCATCACGGTGAGCAAGAGCTTGCCAGCCGGAGTCTACACGCTGCTCATCCAGCACGGTGGCACGGTGACGAGCAGGCAGGTGGTCATACAGGAGTGATGGCGTTTCCCCCGGTTCGCCGAACCGGGGACCTGCTCGGGCGAGCAGGTCGATGCTGCTCGCTCGTGCGGGGAGGTACTGCTCGCTCGTGCAGGTCGATGCTGCTCGGGCGAGCAGGGAGGTATTGCTCGCCCGAACGGGGCTAAGTACTCACCCCTGCCGCGGTGCGGCTGTCCCCTCTCTACGCGTAGAGAGGGGGAGGCACGAAGTGCCGGGGGTGAGTGTTTGAAGGGACACAGCCAGAATCACGGGACTTTGGCGTAGGAGAAAAGACCAGGATAGACCTGTTCCACGTTTTGGGAATGCGGGACAGATCTGGAGAGGTAGCTAACGAGGCGGGCAGGTATTTGAAACCTTCCGGCTTGCATACTCACCCCCCGCTTGCCGCGGCAAGCTTCCCCCTCTCTACGCGTAGAGAGGGGGTGGTGCGAAGCACCGGGGGTGAGTAAAAAACGACGACAAACTATGAAACCTTGCCCGGCGAAGCGAGGACGCTACCGAACCGGGTTTCATATGTTTAATAACCTGGCAGCGTTACGTAAACGATATTGTACTATGAATGGGTCGAACCCACGGTTCTCAGCTTGTCTCGTGATTCGTTCACGGCGGGTTGAAACCCGCCGCTACAATATGCAAGCGTGTCCACGGCACTACATTCTCGATGAACCCCGGGTGCGACTCGAAGTCGCTCCCGGGGTTCTTGATTTAACGTCAGTTCGACGAAATTTCATGGATAATCACTCCATTGTCAATCGCAACTTCACCCTAAATTCCTCTCCAAAGGCGAGGGACTTTAAACAGCCAGCCTCGTGCGGAAGCTCTGGCTGTTTCTCCCCCTCTCTTCTTGGAAATGATCGATTATTAGAGCTCTCGCCTGCAAAGCGTGCTTAGAGCCGCGAGGCATCACGAAGAACGAACCAGCGTCTTGCAGGCTAGATCTTTTGGTTGCTTTCCCAGCAATGGGAAAAGTAACACGAGGCAATAAACAAATCGTGGACGATATCGAGTTATTCAGCAGACCCTAATTACCCCGGCAGCCTCCTTTTGTCGGGAGATTCTATTACCTTCGCGGCCGGGAACGGGCATCATGGTGATGTCATCCCCCGGCACGCTCCTCGTCTTGAGCGGCGTTTCGTGTTCAAACGTGTTTATAACAGTAGCGATGAAGATCAGATTAGCAGTTAAACTAGGGTTTTATTTCTCGGTGGTGGTCCTTTTCCTCGGTTCATGTACCGGCGAGCAGCAAGGCGGCGGGCAACAGGCTACCGGCGAGGATTCTTACGTGAGCCTGACATTCCCCTCCGGGAGCACCGTCTTCGAGCTTGGGCAAGACGTGGAAGTGTCGCTGGCTTTCGATTCGACGAAGACATTCACCTCGTTCGAGCTGTACGTCGATAGCTCCAGGGTTCACGAGTCGGCCAGGCCCGAGGGCTCGCACGTCGTGAAGACGGGTGGGCTGACGGTAGGTACCCACACGATAACGTGCCGGGTAAAGAGCGGGGACGAGTGTGTCGACATCGACAACTTGAGCCTCATCCTGCTGTCTGATGTCACGCCGGTCAAGGGCTCGTACGAGATCCTGGGCGTGATACCCCACGACACGCGGGCCTACACCCAGGGCTTGATAGTGGAAGGTGGCCAGATGTACGAGGGGACGGGGATGAGGGGCGAATCGACGCTCCGCCGCGTGGACATGAGGAGCGGCGAGGTCCTGCAGGAGATAGGCATCCCCGAGGAACATTTCGGCGAGGGGGTAACGATAGTGAACGACAAGATCATACAGCTCACCTGGCAATCGAACATAGGCTTCGTGTACGACAAGAAGACCTTCAGGAAGTTGAAGGAGTTCGGCTACCCTACCGAGGGCTGGGGCTTGACCTTCGATGGCAGGAACTTGCTGCTGAGCGATGGCTCGGAGCAGCTGATGTTCCTCGATACCGCCACGTACCGCATCATCAAGCGCGTGCAGGTGTACGACAACAGCGGCCCCATATCCAAGATAAACGAGCTCGAGTACGTCGACGGCTTCGTCTACGCCAACATCTACACCACGGATTTCATCGTGAAGATAGACCCGGCGACGGGGAAGGTGGTGGAGCGGTGGGATATGCCCGGACTACTGGGAGATGCCGACCGCGACCAGCGGACCGACGTGCTCAACGGGATAGCCTACGACGGGGGCAGCAAGCACTTCTACATCACGGGCAAGTACTGGCCGAAGATGTTCGAGATGATCCTCAAGTAAAATTCAACCACGTAAATAACAGTGAAAAAGATTCTCTTCCTCGATCGCGATGGTGCGATCATTCACGAGCCTGTTGCCGACGAGCAGGTAGACTCGCTTGAAAAGCTCGAGTTCCTCCCTTACGCCATCTCGTCGCTCAAGACGATATGCGAGAACACGGACTTCGAGCTCGTGATGGTCACCAACCAGGATGGGCTCGGCACGGCCTCGTTCCCCGAGGAGACGTTCTGGCCGGCCCAGAACAAGATGCTCGCCACGCTGAGGAACGAGGGCGTGACGTTCTCGAGCATCCACGTCGACAGGTCCTTCAAGCACGAGGGTCTGCCCACCCGGAAGCCAGGGACCGCCCTCTTGACAGGGTATATGACTGGCGGTTACGATATGGCGCAATCCATCGTCATCGGCGACAGGCTGACCGACATCCAGCTTGCCAAGAACCTGGGCTGCAAGGCTATCTGGCTGGCATCCCCGGGGCGGGAACCGGAACTCGTGGCCAGCGGGCTCGCCGATTGTTGCATCATGGTGGGGGACGACTGGCGGGAGGTGGTGCGCCGCATCGTCTTCCCCAGCCGCGTGGCGCGGGTGAGCAGGAAGACGAACGAGACCGACATCTCGATAACGTTGAACCTCGATGGCACGGGCACGTACCATATATCCACCGGGCTGGGCTTCTTCGACCACATGCTCGAGCAGCTCTCCCGCCACTCGAATTGCGACATGGACATCAGGGTGAAGGGCGACTTGCATGTCGACGAGCACCACACGATGGAGGACACGGCTATAGCTCTTGGCGAGGCTTTCCTCAAGGCGCTTGGCGACAAGAAGCGCATCGAGCGCTACGGGTTCCTGCTCCCCATGGACGATTGCCTGGCGCAGGTGGCCATTGATTTCTCTGGTCGTCCCTGGCTGGTGTGGGATGCCACCTTCACGCGCGAGAAGGTGGGAGACACGCCCACGGAGTTGTTCTACCATTTCTTCAAGTCGTTCTCCGACGCCTCGAAGTGCAACCTGAACGTGAAGGCCGAGGGGCAGAACGAGCACCACAAGGCGGAGGCTATCTTCAAGGCCGTGGCGAAGTCGATAAAGATGGCCGTCTCGCGCGGCCTCCAGAACCAGGGCCTGCCCAGCACGAAGGGCCTGCTGTGATGCAATGTCGTCAGTCGCGGTAAGGGACGTGGGTGAAGGGGATCTTGGAGACACGCTCGAGCTCGTGGCCAGCCTCGCGGGTGTCCTCGTCCTCCTCGTTGAAGTACCACTCCACCACGACGTTGCGCCCCGCGTCGTGAATCTTCTTCAAGGTCATCACCAGGAAGAAGATAGCCTTGTGTGATAGCGTGTTGAAGTAATCCATCTTGAAGGTGAAAATAGTCTCCGGGTTAGGTTCCTGGCTGTACTCGTCGAGCCAGTCCATGATGGGCTGGTAGAACTCCTCGATGTTCTCGGGCAGGGAACGCCCGGCTATCAGCAGCACGTTATTCTGGGCGTCGAGCGTGACCTTGGGGGTGTCGTCGGTTGCCTTCACGTTGATTGTTTCCATATCCTGTGGTAGTTGAGTGATCGTCCTAGGGCATCGTCCTGTCGTGGAAGAGCAAATGCTTGAACGGGATGCCGATGGCTCGCTCGAAATCGAGCCCAGCATCGCGGGTGTCGTCGTCGTTTTCCATGTAGTGCCAGTTCACCTCCACCTTGCTCTTGCCCGACGCGTGTATGTCTTTCAGGATCATTATGATGTCGAAGAATGCCCGTGAAGACGCTGAGCTGAAGTACGAGAGCTTGAAGCTGAATATCGTGTAATAGTTCGGTCTCCTGGCGTACTCCGTCAGCCAGTCGATGACGGGCTGGTAGAATTCCAAGGTGTTCTCCGGGAGCGAGCGTCCGGCGATCTCGAACTTGTTATCCAGCACGTCGAGGTTGATGCTGGGGGTGTCGTCGCTGGCTTCTAGGTGAATGGCATCCATCGTCATGTTCTGTTAGTCATCAGTAAATATACGAATTTCAATACAATTCTACCCCGAAAACGAGCACGTCGTCTATCTGCCGGTAGCGCTCGCCTTTCCATTCCTGGAATGTTTCCTCGAGCCTGTTCTTGATGACGGGCATGTCCTTCTCCTCGGAGGAGAGCTTGGTTAGCAAGGTCCTGAACGTCTTGAGCTGGAACTTTCGCCCGTCGTTGCCACCGAACTGGTCGGCGAAACCGTCGGAGTACATGTACAAGAAATCTCCCGGGACGTAGGGTATGTCGTGGTTGGTGAAGGGGTAGAGCTCGGAGTAGTACGCCACGGGGGCTTTCGTGGCCTTGTACTCGTCCAGCACGCCCTGGTGGAAGTGGAGCATCGAGTTGTTCGCCCCGGCGTACTGTATCGTCCGCTTGCTCGTGTTGATGATGCAGAGCGCCATGTCCATGCCGTCGCGGGAGCTCTTGGGTGTCCCGTCTTGCTTGAGCGAGTAGATGATGCGGGTCCTCATCCTGTCGAGGATTTCCGCGGCGTCGGGTTCCTCCTGGCGGTTGACGATGTCGTTGAGGAACGAGATGCCGAGCATGCTCATGAACGCCCCCGGCACGCCGTGGCCGGTGCAGTCGGCGGCAACGAGGTAGAGGTACTCGTCCCAGCAGTGTACCCAGTAGAAGTCGCCCGACACGATGTCGCGTGGCTTGTATAGTATGAAGTAGTTCGCCAGGATGCTGTTGATGAACTCGGTGGGGGGCAGCAGCGCGTGCTGGATGTGCTGGGCGTAGTGGATGCTGTCGGTCACGTGCTTGAAGTGTAGCTCAACGGCTTTCCGCATCTCGTCGATGCGTTCTTTCTCCTTGTGGATGGCCAGGCTTTGCTCCCACAGTTTCCGGGTCTTCTCGGCGAATTGTTGTTTCTCCGCCTCCATAGCGTGCTTCTCTTGCACCAGGTCGCTGGCGGCCCCCGTGATGGGCTGCCGCCCGGACTGGCCCGTGTTTGACCCGGCATTCTTGCCTGTCAATCTCGCCTGGTAGTCGGCAACTATGTATTCCAGGCGCTTGATATCTCGGTTGCGGTCGGCGAGTTTGTCCTCGTATCTCGTTTTCTCGTTGATGAACCTCGAGTCGCCTCGCCTGCGCAGGGCGATGTATTTCACGAGGGCGAAGGCCGCGATGCCGCAGGATACAACGAGACCGATGGCGAGGTATACGGGGAAGGGCTGGTTCATGGCGGGGCTATTTGATCGTTCCTGTTGGTGTTGTCTTGACGAGGAGCGTGTTGTCGATGGAGAAGAACAGCTTCTTGGAGGCCAGCCAGGCCAGCGTGCCGCCTGAGGTCTCGATGGCCGACGTGCCGATTGATGCGCCGGTCTCGAAGCTTTCTTCCCACACCGGGTTGCCCCCGGGGTCTAT
>Ga0153915_10007918_pt1 | contig 10077 bp, 4 predicted proteins | sample Opewatmetagenome_2_FD_107003 | JGI IMG/M metagenome (GOLD analysis project Ga0153915, IMG submission 107003) | Freshwater wetland microbial communities from Ohio, USA - Open water 3 Core 3 Depth 3 metaG | ecosystem: Environmental > Aquatic > Freshwater > Wetlands | place: USA: Ohio, Lake Erie... | reverse complement strand
CCCGGCCGAATACGAGGGCCAGTATCTCGGCATCCATCTCGTTTTCGAGCATTCCCAATGAAAACCAAAATCATTCCGTCCACTCTTCTTTTCCTGATCCTCGCGGCGGGCGGCCTCCGGGCCCAGCAGGAGGTCTCTCTGAAGATCAGCGAGGGCATGCCCGTGGTCTCCGTGGCCCTGCCGGCGTTCATCATCCGCTCCGCCTCGCCCCAGGCCCAAGCGGCGGCCCGGGAGATCCAGCAGACCCTGTCCGACGACGTCAAGTACAGCCGGATCTTCCAGCTCCTGCCCAAGAACTACTACGACTACGTCGGCCGCCTGACCAACACGGAAACGATCAACTTCAAGGACTGGGATTCGATCCAGGCCAAGCTGCTCGTCACCGGCGAGGTCCGGGACGACGAGGCGGGCCGGACGATCTTCGACGGCAAGTTATTCGACGTCAAGAGCGAGCGGTTCATCGTCGGCAAGCGCTACCAGGCCGACAAGGCCGGCGTCCGCCTGATCGCCCACAAGCTGGCCGACGAGCTGATGAAGCTCTACGGCGAAAAGCCGGTCTTCTCGACGCGCCTCTGCTTCGTCAGCAACCGCGACGGCAACGACGAGATCTACATGATGGACTACGACGGCGCCAACCAGACCCGGATCACCTTCAACAAGGTCAAGGATTACATCCCGGCCTGGTCGCCGGACCAGAGGTCCATCGCCTTCACCTCGTACCGGAAAAGCGGCCCCGGCCTGTACATCCGCAACATTTACGACGGCCGCGAAACGCTGGTCTCGGCCAAGGGGACCAATTATTCGGCGGCCTTCTCCCCCGACGGAAAGAAGATGGCCTTCTGCTCGAGCATGAGCGAGCAGGGCAACGCCGAGATCTACGTCCTCGACCTGGAAACCATGAAAACCAAGCGGCTGACCTTCAACACGGCCGTCGAAACGGCGCCCACCTGGTCGCCGACGGGCCGCGAGATCGCCTTCACCAGCGACCGGACCGGCCAGGGCGCCCCCCAGATCTACATCATGGACGCCGAGGGTTCGAACGTCCGCAAGGTGAGTTTCGGGGGCAATTACCACGATTCTCCCGCCTGGTCCCCGACGGGCGACCGGATCGCCTACGTCTCCCGGGTCGAAAACATCTTCGACATCTACGTCCTGAACCTGCGGACCAACCAGATCGGCAAGCTGACCGAATCCAACGCCCGGAACGAGTCGCCGAGCTGGTCGCCCGACGGACGCCATCTCGTCTTCACCTCGAACATGTCGGGCTCGATCCAGCTCTACTCGATCGACTACGACGGCGCCAACCTCAAGCGGCTCACGGACCGCGGCGAGAACAAGCTCGGCAACTGGACGAACTGACCCTCGGAATCCATCGGCTTGGCGGAGCCTGGCCGCTTGGCTCCGAGGGTCATCACGAGGCTCTCCCCTGGGAAGCCGTGGTGATCCCATGCCCGCCCGGGGCCTGTCAATATGGGCGGCAAACCGCCCGGCTCACTCCAAAATTCTCTAAAATTCTTCTTGACAAAACGAATTAAGTGACATAAATATTTGCCAAGGTCATGTCGATCAATTAGGGGAGTGCACATGTTTAGATCAAAGAATCTCTTTTCGTCCCTGCTGGTTCTTCTTTCCTTGCTGAGTGCAACCGTTCTTTCCTACGGCCAAAGCGGAGTCTTTGACCGGGTTGGGATCATCCCCGGACATGGCTCAAGTGGTTCACTCCCCGAAGAAAACGTTGACCTTTTTACTGGTAACGTGACGCTTAAATATCGCGATGTATATCTTCCGGGTCCAAATGGCTTAGATCTCGAAGTATGGCGAGTATACAATTCCAAAATACTTAAGGATAGACAATCTGGGCAAACTCCCAGTGTTCAAGCATATCACCAATCTTGGCTAGGCATTGGCTGGACAATGCATATGGGCATGGTTCATGCCTATGGTTCAGATAATCCAGTAATCGAGTTTCCTGACGGCAGGCTCGAAGTTGCATATCCTGACAATTATGGAGTTGGAAAATATATTACGCGAGATTTTATAAGGTATGACAAAGGCCTTCCTCCATTAATTATGCCTAAACTTTATTGGCAGAACGGTGTGATTTGGACATTCGGAGCCACAGCCACAATTACTCGTGCCGACGGCACTTCTGACCCTGTTCGTTTAGTTACTCGAATTGAAAATTCCTTTGGCCATCATATTGATATTGTCTATGATTCGGGTGAGCCAACAATTCATACAATCACAGATAGCATGGGAAGGGTTATTAATTTTACATCCAGCGGAACACCGAGGAAGCTTAGCCAAATTAGTGTGCAAATATCAACCACTAGCTATCGAACAATCATTTATGCTGTCGGAGCATTTACGAATGGATATACAAGGCTGGATTCGGTAACTTTACCGTTACTGCCATCAACGACTTATTCGTATTATGATGGCTCTTCTGATCATTATGAGCTTACCGGGTTGACTACAGGCTATGGCGGCAACTTACAATTCAGTTATTCTGACCACGAATTTTATTTCTCGAGCACCTGCCTAAATTCTCGCGTTCTGTCTGAGAAACGAATTGTCTTCAATGCTGGTGAACAAGCAAAAGCATGGACATACATCTATCCAAGTTATTCTGGCCTTACTTCTGACACCGTGCACGTTCAAGGACCTGAGTATAACACAGATGTAACATATAGCGCCTATGATGCTTCACGTCCCTGGCTTATAGGTAGCATTCTTGGACTTCAGTATGGTGATGGGAGCTTTACAAAAATATATTCTTGGACTAGTCAGCAGATATCTGACCAAGAATGGTATGTCCTTGGTACCGACATGGGGCCGGCCCAGGGCATTCTTATTTCATCAGAAACAAGAGCTAGAAGTGGAGATGCAGAAATCAAAGAAGAATATTCTTATAACCGTACGGATCCAAGAAGATATGGATTGCCGACTAAAATTACGAATTATGTAAACGGATCTTCAACCGCTAAGAACTATCAGACTATTACTTATTATTTCGAGAATCACAGCAATTATCTAAATCGGTTTATGTTGGCTTATCCAAGCGTATCAATAATGTATTCCGCACCCGGAGAGGTCCTGAAAAGCACGGAAACATCTTATTACGAAGAAGATGGGAAATGGGGTGCGATTCAGCAGCTATCGAAGAAAAAAGATGGCTCTACCTATTGTGATTGGGATTATTCATATAGTGGAACAGCAGCTGAGGGGCCTATAACTATTACGATAAATCCTCCTGGTCCAAATGGGACCACGGCGACTACTTATGCATACGGCGTATTACAAAAGCAAACGTACGGAGGCCTTACATTATTTTCAAGAACAATATCTTCATATGACAGTTCTGTTTCATCTGAGACATCTAGAAATAGGGCTACGTTCAGTTTTTCTTATGATGCCCTAGCGAATATGACTCAGATAACTATGCCTGATGATGCTAGCGATCGAAATAATGTTATTACTCAATGGCGTAAGGATGGTGAGAACAAAGCTGTAACGTCACAAGGGGATAATGTAATCACAAGGTATTGGGATGGCCTTGGAAGAGAACTTGGTTACACTGAAGCTGGAGATGGTTGTACTTTGTTCTATCTAAAAACGCTCGATGCGGAAGGAAGGCTAGTCGCAGAAAACGAAGGCAGTATAGATCCTCAAAATAAATATTTTTATGTGCGTAATGCAGAGGGAAACATTACTCAGGTCACAGATCCGTGTGGCAATGCAACACACATTCAGTATTCAGGAAGAATAAGAATAGTAACCGACGCAGAAGGACATTCTACTTCTTATGAATATCACGACTTACCGGGATTAGCCACATCTGTGACTAATGCTCAAGGGCATAGCGCAAGCTATACTTATGATGGAGCGGGCCGGTTAGTTACTGCGACCTTCAACGGCACGCGGACACATACTTATCAATATAATTGTTATGACAACGTCACGACTGAAACCCACCCTGAAACTGGCACCATATCAAATACGTACGATGATGCTGGCTATAAGATCCAGAAATCATGGGGTGGTTCAGTCGTCAGCTGTGAGTATACAAAAACATATGATATTGAGTCGGTATCTATAGGAGATGGAACAACAAATGATGAAGTAATCACGTACGGATATGATGGAGAAAAGATGAGGAGGACTAGCGTTACCAGCACAAAAGGCTGGTCTCGAAATAACATTACATATGATCGATATGGAAATGTGACGCATGAGGAAGTCACAATTCCGGGATTGTCAGAAAAAAAGGCTATTTCATATACATATGATCGTAACAATCAACCCAGTAGAACTACTTATCCTGATAACAACTGGGCGAAAGTTGTAAGCAATGGACTCGATGTCCCTGAGACTCTAGCTTTCAATGACGACTCCAATCTTCTTGTCAATGCGGCATCCTATGGACCAAATAAAGCCGTTTCAATGCTAACATACGGAAGGAATGGGACGGCCTATTCTGTGAATTTTAATAATGCTGGAATGCCGAATGCTGTAGCGCTTATGAAAGATGGATCTGGTCTTTATGATGCCTCCTATACCTATGATGGGACAAATAAGATCATAGGTATATCGAACACTGCACCCAGTCCATTGAATGCAAGTTTTGGCTACGATTCAATAAACAGGATAATTTCGGCCACATATTCTTCTGGTAGGGTAAATGGGATTTCTTATGAATATGATGAATACGACAATATGGAGACAGTCAGAGAAAACGGACAAACGATATATAGCAACAGTTATGATAGCAATAACCGCATTATAGGCGGATCATACGATTCGCGCGGCAATCTTCTATCAGAAGGAGGGAATATATATTCTTGGGATAATATAAACCGCCTTAGCCGCGTCACAAGTTCCTCCGGCGAAGTCCTTGGAAATTACCTTTATGACGCAAACGGATATCGTCTTAAGGCAGTGCCTCCTCTCGCGAAGATGAATATAGACTCGCCTGAAGGAGAAATTCCCAATGGGGGGGAGCTAGATCTCGCAACTGTCCCTATTGGTCAATATACAGATAAAACGTTAACTATAGAGAATTCAGGCGATGGAAATCTCAGCCTAAATGGCTCGCCGAAGGTGGCTATAACTGGCCAATCTGCTAACCAGATAACAGTCGTTGCCGAGCCAACTTCTCCGGTTTTGCCATCCGCTAACACAACGTTTACGATACGCTTCAGCCCTACATCTTCAGGGAACAAAACGGCAATGCTTTCAATTTCTAACAATGACCCCAATAACGATCCGTATGAGATTGAGTTAAAAGGGATACCAGAAATCAATGTTTTGGGAATACCAAGTGGGAGCACTTGGAACTTCGGTAACGTTTCGCTTGGAGAATCATCTACAAAGACATTCACGATACAGAATCTTGGATATGGAGATCTTTATCTCACTGGAAATCCGAAAGTTGTAAAATCCGGCGATAAATATGGACAATTTACGGTGATCCAGCAACCTGGGGCTACTATTGCAGGTGGAGAAACAACAACATTTGATGTTGAATATAACGCTCTGCGCTCCGGTACTTATTCGGCCATGCTTTCAATCGCAAACAACGACAAAGATGAAAACCCATATATTATCGTCTTATATGGTACTGGAGTAGCATCTACTGCGGAGATGAACAGAGAAAAGCAAAGCCTTGTCACAATTGTTGGGCCATCAGCTGATGATTCCCATATAGGTATTGATGGAAGACGTAACGCTCAGTTTATTGAATCCGATAATGGAATTAATAAATCCAGGAGAGCTCCAATCTATAAGCATAATGATAATGGATTGAGAGAAAATTTAGATGAAGAAAAGCTTGAGGAGGGGAGGAAGACTATAAATGCGACAAACCTGAATGACAATAGGGGAGCGAGCATTACAGCTCTAGGGGGTGGCTCCGGATTAGGAAGTGGCACCTCCAGCTCTCCCCGTTCGGGAAGCTATTATATCTATACCCTTGATGGCAGGTTACTTGCTGAGTATGATGTCCATGGGACTTGCATAAGGGACTACATTTATATGGGGGACCGCTTAGTTGCCGAATATGATCCCTCGAGTGCCAATTACTATTACTACACACAAGATCAAATTCGCTCGACGCAAGTCATAACGAATGATTCAGGTGTAGTAGTTTACGGAGAGATCCATGATCCCTTCGGCGGGATACAAAAGACTTGGGCAAGTTCATTTGAACCAAAGCGAAAATATTCTGATAAAGAACGAGATGAAGAGTCCGGAATGGATTATTTTGGCATGCGTTATTATTCTAGTGCTAGTTACCGATGGACAAGCCCTGATCCTGTCATTGCCTTTGGTATGAATGATACCAACGCACCGGCATTCAATTTATATTCCTTAGTGAAAAATGATCCTCTAAACAATAGTGATCCTTATGGTCTATATGTTTTCGTAGGAGGCGATAAGGATCAGCGAGAATACGTGGATATGATAATTGAATGGTTGAAAGGAATATATCCAGACCTGGCCAAGATTCTTAAAGATAGCGGGAATCCATCGGACAATATAACTATAATATTTACTACAGATGTGTATCGAATGGAATCGACGAACTTTTTGGGACCCAACGGCGAACGGAAAACTACAATACGGATCAATCCCAGCAATTTTGCTGAGTCAGATAAAGCATCATGGGAGGCAGATGAACAGGATAGAAAGCAACCATTTGCTGACCTTGGTCATGAACTCCAGCATACGCTAGATTATGAACATTTTGCAGAACACCTGCATAGCCCGGATGTAAAAGATTATAATCTTACGGATTATGAGTCGGAACGAAGGGCTTATACTATGACCGCCACGGTTGCAATAGAACAAAACTGGCCCACCTGTGTGATGTTGTCTCCTAGGGGGGGGTCTTTTTTACTTATGTCAAATGGACGGACTCATGAATATGCGATAAGGGGTTTAATAAAAAGGACCTATACATGGACTGAAAAAGATCCGGGGCAACGATATAGCGAAAAAAGATGATATTAGAGAAGGGGGATATATATCATAAAAATATGCCAAATGAATACATAAAGAGCGAGTCTGTTATCGAAAAGGAAAGTATAATATGATTATTCAAGATGAAAAGATCATGCGAATAGCAACCTTCGTGATTATATTAGTATTTATGTCAGGATGCACTCCGGTCATAAATCCAGACTCTCCAAGTATCCCCATGAATGTCAGCAGCGTATGCGAGTTAGTCAAGCATTCCAAAATGTACAACAATCGGAGGATAAGGATATCCGGCGAGATATATTATGGTCATCCGGGATCGGCGATAAGCGCGCTAGTCGAAGAAGGTTGCACTACGGATGGCCGCATTGCCGCCATGATTTGGCTTGATACAGCTGATTGGTATAATTCAGTTAAGGTGTACAACGAATGGACATGGGACGGATATATGCGTCACGTCAATGCTGCTAAAACCAGCGGGGAACCGCTTGTTATCCCTTGGATCATTCTGTTACCCATCCATCCTATGACAGAAGATGATAAAAAAATTCTGAGGCAAGGCGTTGGACATGATTCAAATAGAATGAATAGCGGTCAAGCAACGATTATCGGACGTTTTGATTACGCTAAGGTGGGATGGCTTATGTGTGATAAGGAAGGTCGAATAACTTATGATCATGGATTTGGCCATCAGAGTAGTTTTTCTAGGCGAATTCTTGTCGAACGAATTGAATCCATTAAGTGGGAGGAATAGACTATTTCTTTTCCACATAACGGCACCATCGTTTTGTGGATATAAGCGTTGGGGCGAGTTGTCAGATATCCTGAGCTGGACCCCAAAAACTGGACAGGGCAATAAGGTGGGAGACGGACCCGCTGTATCTCAACAAGGAGGTATGGCATGATGTCCAGTATGGGACGGAAACAGTACGAAGCTGCCTTCAAAGCGAGGGTCGCCTTGACGGCGTATTGACAGCGCCTATCCGACATTGTATAAGAATGAAGGCGTCTTGTCCCCCCGCGGGGGGGGTGTACGCGCCGATAAAACCATCAGGAGGAGTTCGGATGAAGAAGTTAATCATTCTGTCGCTCGCCGTCATTCTCGTTTTCTCATTCAGCGTTTCTTGCAAAAGGAAACCCAAGGAAGTCCCCCCGCCCCCGCCGCAGGCCCAGGAACAGCCCAAGGTGGAGAAGGTTGAACCGCCCGTGGTGAAGGAACCCGTGCTCACCGAGGAAGAGCTCCTGCTCCTGAAATCCCTCGACGAGATCAACAAGTCCAAGCCCCTGGCCAGCATCTATTTCGACTATGACAAGGCCATCGTCCGCAATGACGCCAAGCCCGTCCTCGAGACGAACGCCGGCTGGCTGAACAAGTTCAAGACGATCAAGGTCCTCGTCGAAGGGCACTGCGACGAGCGCGGCACGGAAGAATACAACCTCGCGCTGGGAGAAAAGAGAGCCAAGAGCACGATGGAATATCTGGGCACGCTGGGCGTTCCCGCGGACCGGATGAAGATCATTTCCTACGGCAAGAGCCAGCCGATCGACCCCGGCCACAACGAGGCCGCCTGGCAGCAGAACCGCCGCGCCCAATTCACGATCATCGACAAATAACTCGTGTTCAGGAAAGTCCTCGTAGCCGTCTTTCTCGTCAGCGTCCCGCTGGCTTTGGCCGGACAGGACAAGACGAAGAAGACCTACGAGCTCATCTATCAGGACGTCCAGGTCCTCAAGAACCAGGTCCAGGATCTCCGCGCCCGGCTCGACCGGACCGCGGAGGACATCCTGGCCCTTCACAGCGAGATCAAAACCTTGGCCGGCCTGGTCAGGCAGGCACTTGCCGACCAGGCCGGCTTCAAGGATGACGTGAGGGCCGTCCCGTCCCAGTACCAGGACTTGCTCCGCAGGATCGACCAGCTCAGTCTCGACGTCCAGAAGGTCTCCCAGGATATCATCGCCGGTCGGGCGCCGGACGCGCGCGCGGCCGGGCAGGGGGAGGCGGCGGAAAAAACGCCCAAGGCACAGGCCCCTCCGAAGAAGGCCGAAACGAAGGCCGGACAATCCGCCGCGGCCGCGACGCAGGCGCCCGCCGCCCCTCAGGCCGCGAATGTCTCGCCGCAAGAGGCCTACAGGATGGCCTACAACGATTACCTCAAGGGCAATTACGATCTGGCCGTCGAGAGCTTCCGGCTTTACCGCCAGCAGTTCCCGACGAGCCCGCTCGCCGACAACGCCCTCTACTGGATCGGCGAATGCCGCTACAGCCAGAAAAAGTACGAGGAAGCCATCGACAATTTCGACGAGGTCATCCTGGCCTATCCGGAGGGCGACAAGGTCGCGGCCGCCTACCTCAAGAAGGGCCTCAGCTACATGGAGCTCGGGAAGAAGGACGAAGCCCTCGCGGCGTTCAAGCTTCTCGCGGCGAAATACCCCCTCCAGGAAGAGGCCAGGATCGCCCAGGACAAAATCAAGGAAATGGCGGAAAAATGAGAGACATCAACAGCTTGAACAGGGTCACCCTCATCGGCCGGCTGGGCCAGAAACCCGAGCTGCGCTACCTCCCCCAGAAGGAGCGCCAGGTCGCGCGCTTCTCTCTGGCCACCAACGAGCGGTTCCTCAACACGACCACCCGGGAAACCAAGGACCGGACCGAATGGCACAAGATCGTCGTCTGGGGAAAGCAGGCCGAGTTCTGCGAGAAGTACCTGGACAAGGGCCGCCAGGTCCTCGTCGAGGGAAAGCTCCGGACCAACAGCTGGCAGGACAAGGATGGGAACAAGCGGACGACGACCGAAATCGAAGCCGTCAACATCATCCTCATCGGCCGGCGCGAGGAGTACGGCGCCGGGGCCGAATCGCAGGATGCGGAGCCGCACGCGGGTCCGGCCGGCGGGGAATTCCCTCCGGACGAGGAGCCCGGGACAGGGACCGGCGGCGACGACGACGTCCCCTTCTGAGGCAAGCCCCCTGGACCGGAACCGGCGCCCGCCGGACGGCCCGATAACGGCGATAATCCCATGACCGATAAAGAAACGACCGGCCCGACGTTTGAAGACGGCATCGTCGAAGATCGCCGCCCCTGGGGCAAGTTCCGCCGTT
>Ga0153915_10007917_pt1 | contig 10078 bp, 7 predicted proteins | sample Opewatmetagenome_2_FD_107003 | JGI IMG/M metagenome (GOLD analysis project Ga0153915, IMG submission 107003) | Freshwater wetland microbial communities from Ohio, USA - Open water 3 Core 3 Depth 3 metaG | ecosystem: Environmental > Aquatic > Freshwater > Wetlands | place: USA: Ohio, Lake Erie... | reverse complement strand
CCAGGGATTACCGAAAGGGAGCTTTCCGGGAAGATGATCGAGTACATGTATTCCAAGGGATGTGAAATCGTTTACGAAATCATAGTGGCTTCCGGTGGGAATACGAGCCCCTATCGCCGCTGGCCGACCGACAAGATCATTCGCCAGGGGGACCTTGTGATCATCGACAACAACACCGTCGGGCCCTCCGGGTATTTCGTGGACTACGTGCGCTGCTTCAAGGTGGAAGCCAAGCCCACCCCGAAGGAGAAGGAGCTCTACAAGGAGTGCTACGATTCTCTCATGGCCGCAATCGAAATGATGAAGCCCGGCAATACGAGTCGGGACGTGGCCGAAAAGTTTCCGGTCTATGATGACGACAAATACGGGACGGTGACCCTGCAACAGTTCGCCCATTCCATCGGTCTAACGCTCTATGAGGGGATGTGGATTTCACGGGCCTATTCCCTGAAGTACCCTGCCGAGATTAAGCCCCACATGTACTTTGCGGTGGAGACCTTTGCCGGACATCCGTTGCTTGAACAAACGGTCCGGTTGGAATGCGATTTACTGATTACCGATAAGGGGCACGAGCTCTTCACCCTCTTTCCCTTCGAAGAAGAGATGCTGAAGTAAGCCAGCTAAGCAAACGGCATCAGCGCAAGATCGCCTCCGGGCCAGCCGGATCACTGCCCTCGCGAAGAGGGCAGGCCGGATGGCCAATGAGAACCGAAAGAATGGGTACCATTGAAGCGAGTCCGCCTTTGCTGCGGTATGGGAAGTCGCTTCAGGAGGGAGTCACATGAAAGCAGACCTCGCGATCATCAACGGACTTCTGGTCGACTCAAAAAGTATCTACCCGGGTGTTCTCTACATCAGAGAGGGAAAGATCGTCGGGATCACCCGAGCTCCGGAAAATCACCCCTCCGAAGTGATCGATGCCCATGGCCTTTACATCCTTCCGGGAGCGATTGATGGACATGTCCACATGATGGATCCGGGCTATACCGAACGAGAGGATTTCACAACCGGAACCAGAGCGGCTGCCCGAGGGGGGGTCACCACGGTAATCGATCACCACCGCACAGAACCTCAGGTGTTTGGAGCGAAGGAGCTCTTGGGAAAAAAAGAGTATTTGAAGACCCGCTCCATCGTCGACTTCGGGTTATTGGGCGGTTTGAGCCTGACCAATCTGGGAAATCTGAGGGGCCTGTGGGAAGCGGGGGCATTGGGCTTCAAGGGGTTCACATGTGAATTGCACGAAGCAGATGCCCTGGGCATCGGTAACCTGATGGAGATCATCCAAGAAATTCGAAAATTCAGCGGCGTTGCCTTGTTCCATTGCGAAGATGACTCTCTCCTCAAAAAGACAGAGGAGCGGCTACGGAAACAGGGCCGAAAAGACCCTCTAAGCGTTTCGGAGTGGCGGTCACCCGAAGCAGAGGAGCTGGCTGTCCGGGCTTTGATCTATGCCGCGAGGAAGACGGGGGCCCGCGTTGCGGTGGCCCACACCAGCCTTCCTTCTCTCGTTTTGGAGCAGGCTGCGGCGAGGGCTCAGGGGGTTTGCATTTACACGGAGACATGTGCCCAGTACCTTTACCTCACCGAAGAGGACCTGAAGGCCAAGGGACCATTTGCCAAGTTCACCCCGCCGCCGCGGAAAAAGGAAGAGGTGGAGAAGATGGGATGGTGCCTTGCTCAGGGCCTGATCCACATGGTGAACTCCGATCACTGTCCTTACCCCCGTTCAGACAAGGAGGCCGGGCTGGAGGATATTTGGCGGGCTCCTTTTGGCATCCCCGGAGTTGAAACCGCCGTCTCTATTTTGTTGGATGGCGTGGCCACCGGAAAATGGACTCTTTCCCAGGTGGTGGAAGTGCGAAGTGAGAACCCGGCCATGATCTATGGGTTAGCCGGACAAAAAGGATTCTTACGCGTGGGCAACGACGCGGATCTGATCTTTGTGGACCTGAAGCGAAAAAGACGTTTAGACGATACCCAGATCCTCTCGAAATGTGGATGGACCCCCTATCATGGGAAGGAAATGACCGGAGACGTAGCCCTAACCATGGTGCGGGGCAAAGTGGTCATGCGTGAGGGGAAGGTGATCGGAGAACCTGGTTGGGGGCGTTTCGTCACCCGAGAATAAGATCTCATCCGATGACCAGCCTCGATACTTGCAACATCAGCTTCATCAAAAAGGTATCCCTTGCGATCTTGACATCAAGGTATGTTAAAATTTCTCGATCATCTCTAAATTATGGCCGTTCTGTGACATTCTAAAGGCAGATAGGCGGTACTTCGAGGAAAGGTACGTTTCCATCGTGAAGAAATCTTTTTGACAGGGCGTTTGTTCGAGGATCCAATCTTCTCATCTGCGGGCCGCTGTTTGCAGAATTCAATCAACGGAGAATATCTCATGTCGCAGGTACCCAAACCGTTAACGACACCCCCGGATAAAGAAGAACTCGCGCGGAGGCTTTCGCGGGTCCGAGCCCTGATGGAAGAAAAAAAGCTCGATTATTACGTTTCCTTCGATCCCGTGAACATTTACTATTTAACGAACTTCGCCAACCATGTGCACGAGCGCCCCTTCATCCTGATCATTCCCAGAAAGGGAGCACCCACCATGCTCTGCCCGCTTCTGGAATCGTCCCACGTGAAGATGCGGGCGCGTTGTGAGCTGGAGTATGCGACTTATTATGAGTTTCCCGCACCCAAAGGCCAGAACTGGTACGAGATATACAAACCCCTAATCACGAAAAATGCCCGCGTGGGCATTGAGTCGGCCATGCCGGTGGGAATCGCGAAGGAGACGCCGGGGGGGCACGTGGTGGACGATATCATCGATGAGGTGCGCCTGGTGAAGACCGGCTACGAGATCGGGCGGACCGTGCACGCCTGCTCGGTGATAAATGAGGGGCACCGGAAGCTCCTGGAAGTCACCAAGCCGGGGGGCCTGGAGATCCTTATCTACGGCGAGGTGGTGCGGCATATGATGGGGAAAATGCTTGCCGACATCCCGGAGGCGAATCTCATCGTCTCGAGGTTTGTCGGCGCCGTCTGGCCGCCCTCCATTTCCCATGACCCGCATATCGTGCCGACGCCTTTTATGACGATGGTCGAGGGCGGCCCTCATGTTTCCATCGTTTTTGCTCAGGTGAACGGCTACGGCGTTGAGGTGGAACGCACCTTCTTTCTCGGGTCGGTGCCGGAGTACGCCAAAAAGCCTTTCGAGGTGACCATGAGGGCCCGCGCCCTGGGCTACGAACTCGCGAAGCCGGGCGCGTGCCTGGAGGAGATCGACCGGATGGTGCGAAAGGTCATCATCGACGCGGGATATGAAAACCGGTTACTCCACCGCACAGGTCACGGCCTGGGCATCACCGGGCACGAGGCGCCGTACGTGGCGCTCGGCGACCGGCGGGAACTTGTTCCCGGCATGCTCATCAGCATCGAGCCGGGAATCTACATTCCTGGTCAAGGAGGCTACCGGCATTCTGACACGGTGCTCATCACCGAGACGGGTAACGTCCGCCTCACAGATGCGCCGGACACTCTGGAGGAGCTGACCATCGGACTCTAACCTGCCCGGCCAGAATACAAGAATTCTCTTATCCTGGGATTATTGACAATTTCCTCTGGAGAACCATCCGAAATTTCTTCGCCATAGTTGAAGACCGCAATTCGTCCCCCAAGCCCATGATGGCCCTCATAAAATCTTCGATGAACACAATCGGTATGCCTTCATCGCCGATCGATTTTATCATCGGGAGAATGAAAAAAATCACCGCACGATGAGGTTCGACGAAAGTCGAAATAAATGTTATACTTTCCAGAAACATTGCTCAATCGGGAATGGTTTCCAAAATGAGTTTGCCTGCCCTGCTCGCCATAAAGTCCATTACCAAGTCTTTCCCGGGCGTGATGGCCAATGATCACGTTGACCTGGAGATATTCAGCGGCGAGGTCCATGGTCTGTTGGGCGAGAACGGCGCCGGGAAAAGTACGCTCATGAAGATCCTCTACGGCTTTTACCGGGCGGACTCGGGAGAGATCCGCCTGAACGAACAACCCGTGCAGATCCGCTCGCCCCACGACGCCCGGCGATTTCGTATTGGCATGGTCTTCCAGGACTTTATCCTTATTCCCGCGTTGAGTGTGGCCTAAAATATCGCCCTGTTCTCGCCGAACCTGCCGGCCATCCTGGATGAGGCGCTGATGGTCGAGCGAATCGATGAGCTTTCGCAACGGTACGGCCTTCAGGTGGATCCAACGGCTCCCGTCTGGCGGCTCTCCATCGGGGAGCGGCAAAAAGTGGAGGTACTCAAACTGCTGCTGGCGGACGCCCAGATTCTCATTCTCGATGAGCCCACAAGGAGCCTGGCACCGCATGAAGTAGAAGGACTCTTCCGGGTCTTCGCCAACCTGCGCCGCGATGGATATGCCGTGGTCTTCATTACGCACAAATTGCCGGAAGTGCTGGCTTGTGCAGATCGAATCACGGTGATGCGTCGCGGCCGGGTCGCCGGCACGCTGGCTGGCTCCGAAGCAACCGAAAGCGGACTCGTCTCTCTGATGTTCGGCGGAGGGGGAATTGAATCTCCCCACCGCGGCGGTAAAACCCCGCGAGAGGGGGTTCAACCTCTGCTCGAACTGCGGCAGGTCAGCACCCGGGCCCAAGGCGAAGCAACGGGCCTTCAGGAGGTCAACCTCACCGTGCTGCCGGGCGAAATTGTCGGGGTCGCCGGCGTCTCGGGTAATGGACAGAGGGAGCTTGGCGATGTGATCCTGGGGCTCGAGAGGTGTGCCCGGGGGACCAAATACTTGTGGGGTCAGGATGCAACCCACTGGTCGGTCGCCCGAATCCGCGCCAGTGGGGTGGCCTTCATCCCGGAGGACCCGCTGGGGATGGCTGTCGTCGCCGGCATGACTGTGCAGGAGAATATGGCGTTGGCTGATACGCGAAAGTACGCCCGGCAAGGTGGCCTCTCCATGGACTGGGCAGCGGTTCGCGAGGACCTCGAACGCTCCCTGAAGCGCCTGGGCTTCACCATCCCGTCGCTGGATTTGCGGGTTGGGACTCTTTCCGGCGGGAACATTCAGCGGGTCGTACTGGCCCGGGAGATGGCGCGTAACCCCAGGCTGATCCTGGCCTTCTACCCTACCCGCGGTCTTGATGTGCGTAGCGCCGTTGCCGCGCGGGAGCTGCTCGTGGCCTCCCGGGACGCGGGAGCCGGCGTGCTCCTGATTTCGGAAGACCTGGGGGAACTCTTCTCGCTCATTGATCTCCTGGTGGTTCTGTTCCGTGGCCGTATCGTGGGCACGAGCAAGCCTCAGGAGATCACCGTGAACAAAGTGGGTTACCTGATGACCGGTTCGCGGGGAGGAACATGGGTCGAATAAGGGAACTAGTCCGCGGCCTCAGGACCTCTCGGAATGGCGGGATGTCAGGCTTCTTCCGCTTTGTTGGGCTCTTTGGGCTGGCCTTTGGGGTCTTTGCCGTTGTGTTGCTGATCTTCGGCAAAAACCCCCTCAAAGCCTACGCGGACATTTTCTCCAGCACGCTGGGCAGCGCCTACGGCTTCTCGGAAGTGCTGGTCAAGATGATCCCCTTAATCCTTACCGCCGTCGCCGTTGCCGTGCCGTCCAGGATCTGGCTCATCAATGTGGGAGGAGAGGGGCAGCTTTACGTGGGAGCGCTGTTCGCAACCTGGGGAGCGCTCACGTGCAGCAACCTGCCAGCGTGGATCCTCCTGCCCTGGATGTTCCTGCTGGGATTTATCGGTGGGGGGCTGTGGGCCTCGATCTCCGGGGTCCTGCGCGCCAAAGGCTGGGCCAGCGAGACCATTTCCACCCTTTTGTTGAACTACGTGGCTATCCTGCTGGTGAATTTCTTCGTGTTTGGCCCCTGGAAAGATTCGGAAAGCGCCAACTATCCCCAGACCGCCGCGTTTGTCCATGCCGCCATCTTGCCCGCATTTGGCGGTACCCGTCTTCATCTGGGATTCGCTTTTGCTTTCTTGGCCCTCATCCTGTTCCATTTTGTTCTCTCGCGCACGCGCTGGGGTCTGGAAATCAGGGCCATCGGCGGCAATGCGGAAGCGGCGCGGCGCAATGGAATTCCCACCACTCGGTATATCGTCCTGCTCATGTTTATCGGCGGCGGGGTCGCCGGGCTGGCGGGGATGAGTGAGGTCTCCGGGATCCAGGGCCAGCTCAGGCCGAGCCTCTCGCCCGGCTATGGGTTTGCCGGCTTCCTGATCAGCTGGATGGCTGGCGGTAACCCGCTGGGTATCGCGGCTGCGGCCTTCCTCCTGGCCATCATTGCCTCGGGCGGGGACATTCTCCAGATGGCCCACGGACTTCCAGGTTCGGTGGTGAATATCCTGATGGCTCTCATCTTATTTGTCGTGCTCGCCCGGCGCGGCTGGAAAGTGGGGGGGAAATGATCGGATCATTTTGGGCAGGTCTCCTGTCGGGGTCGGTCCACGCTGGCACGCCACTGCTCTATGCCACCCTCGGGGAAGCCATAGAGGAGCGGGCGGGCATTGTGAACTTGGGACTGGAAGGCGTTATGCTCATGGGGGCAGTGGTAGGCTTCAGCACTACAGTCCAGACGGGGAATGCAGCGGTGGGAGTTTTGGCGGCCGCTCTGACGGGGGGAGTTTTCAACTTGATATTTGGATTTCTGGTGATCACGCGCCAGGCCAACCAACTGGCGAGCGGGCTGGCGCTGATGTTCTGCGGCGTGGGTCTCAGTGCTCTGGTGGGCGCCCCTTATATTGGAAGCCGGATCAAGGGGCTGAATGAAGTCCGCATCCCCCTCCTTTCGGACCTTCCCCTTGTTGGCGCCACCTTTTTCCATTATGATATACTCGTGTACCTGGTCGTACCGCTTTCCATTCTGGTGTGGTGGGTTCTCTTCTACACCCGCTGGGGATTAATCTTGCGGGCGGTGGGGGAAAATCCCACTGCGGCGTTCGCGGCCGGCAAGGATCCCCACCGGGTGCAATACCAAGCTCTATTCATCGCCGGGATGCTGGGCGGGATCGCCGGAGCGCACCTTTCTCTGGCCCTGGCCAAGACATGGGCAGAATGGATGACGGCCGGGCGGGGCTTCATTGCGGTTGCCCTGGTGATCTTTTCCAAATGGCACCCGCTCCGGGCGATCGCCGGAGCATTGCTGTTTGGCGGCGCGATTGCCTTCCAACTGCAAATGCAGGCCCGGGGAGTGCCGGTCTCGCCATTTCTGCTCGACATGCTTCCATACCTTTTGAGTCTGGCAGTTCTGGCAGTCTGGGGTGGGGCGCGTCGACACGCTGCGCCGGCCAGTTTAGGGCGGGTCTTTCAAGGAACGGAGTAGGGCATAGTAAACTCCAATTTCGAATTCCTAAACTTGAAACGATTCCAAATCACCAAAATTTTAAACCAGAAATCTTTGAGGCTCTTGCAAAACTCTTGAAAGCAAGGAGAAATCGTCATTCCGGGCAAGCGAAGCCCTGCACCGCATGGTGTTCAGGGCAAAGCGTGACCCGGAATCCAGGGTTTTCAAGCGCTTCTGGATTCCGGCTTTCGCCGGAATGACGGAGTAAGTTGCTTTTGCAAGAACCTCCTTTTTTTAAATATTCGATATCTGATGATCTCGTAAAAAGTCCGGGAAGCCGTCACTCCTGCGAAAGCAGTCCCGCCTTCGGCGGGATGGATTCCCGCTCCCCGCTTTCGCGAGGACAAGCTTCGCGGGAATGACGAAAATGGGCCCAAAAGGACTTTTTACGAATCCATCAATTTTGATATTGCTTCGGATTTCGATATTACAGGTTTTAGATTACCAAAAACTGAACATAGGAGGTACGAAAATGAGAACAAAGGGATCGGGCGTGGCGCTGAGGCTCCTGGCGATCTTGGCCAGCCTCGCCTTGGTCGTGGCTGTCCGTTTACCCGGGGCTATCGCCGCAGAGCCGAAACTGAAGGTCGGCATCCTGCATATTGGGTCCATTACCGACGCCGGTTATAACCAGGCTCATGCCGAAGGCGTGCAGGTGATGAAGAAGAATCTTCCGAACGTCGAGGTGATCGAGGTCGAGAACGTTCCGGAGGCCGCCGATGCCGAGCGAGTGATGGAGAATATGATCAAACAGGGAGCTAAGCTCATCATCCCGGCGAGCTTTGGCTACTTGGACCCCGCCTTGAGAGTGGCCAAAAAGTACCCGGACGTCAAGTTTGAACATCCCGGTGGATACAAGCTGGCGCCTAACCTGGGCACCTACTGGGCCAGCACGCCCGAGGCCTTTTACCTGATGGGCGTCGCGGCCGGCAAAACGACAAAAACGAACCAGCTGGGATACGTGGTCGCCCTTCCCATCAGTTTCTTCCTGGCGAACGTAAACGCCTTTCAGCTGGGCGCGCGTTCCGTAAACCCTAAAGCGGAAACCCGGGTGGTCTTTACCGGAACCTTCCTGGACCCGGGTAAGGAAGCCGCCGCCGCAAATGCCCTCCTGGACCAGGGCGTAGATGTCCTCGGCGTGATCGTGGACTCCCCCATTACAGTGGTGCAAGCCGCGGAAAAGCGCGGCGCCTACTCCGTGGGCTACCATTATATCGGCGTTCAGAAGTTCGCCCCCAAAGGGTGGATCAGCGGCGTGGCCTTCACCTGGGGCGAGCTCTACACCCGGTTTGCCAAACAAGTCATGGATGGCACTTGGAAGAGCGAGAATCTCTTAGGGAACCTGGGCAGCGACTATCTTACCCTCGCCCCCTTTGGCCCGGCAGTCCCTGCGGACGCGGTGAAACTGATCAACACCAAGAAACAAGACTTCATCACCGGTAAGTTAGAGGTCTTCCAGGGCCCGGTCAAGGATAACAAAGGAGTAGAACGGGTGAAAGCCGGCGAGGCATTCCCCATGACGAACCTGGGGAGAATGGACTGGCTCGTAGAGGGTGTGATTGGTCAGGCAAAATGAGGCGCACTGCGCTGCGAAGATCTTCGGTCGGGGGGTAGGGGCTGAGCCCTTTCCCTGGCAGGTAAGGCGGGTGGGTGTAAAAGCCAGGGAACTCCTCTCCGCGCCCGGGTTTTTCGGCCGAGTTCTGGCAGTTCTTTCTGCCACCGCTTATTTATCGGGCAGCGGGGGCGAGATCCTGTGGATGGCGCGGGAAGGATTGCCCGCGCACAGGCGTTGCATCCTGACTGCCTTCGAGCCGCGCTCTATTTGCGCCGGGCAAAGCTTCTTCGTCCAGGGCTCCGGTTTACGAATCGGCGAGGAGGTCGCTATTGATCTAGACCAGGCAGAGGAATGGGAACCCCCAGCGATCTGGCCGGACCAGGCAGAGCCGCTGCCGAGCGTGAACGCTGGCGTCCGGCGGTTGCTGGCCGCGATCCCCGTGCCCGGAGGCGAAGAGGGCCTTGGTCAGGCCATCTTGCTGGTATCAGCGATCGCCGACGGCGAGGGGCTGCCAACTTTCCCGGCTGGTTCCTTGGTCGCTCGAGCGCTCAGTCCGCTCCTTGGCCTGGCAAGAGCCTGTCTGGTCCAGGACTTGGCCCAGGTCGTCCGGAGAGGCAGGGAACTGGTTGGGCTGGGCTCGGGGTTAACGCCTTCGGGGGATGATTTTCTGGGAGGCTTGCTCTTCGCAGTCCATTTCCTGAAGATAGCCTACCCCGGAGACTTCCCCGGGCACCAAGAGCCCATCGTGGACCTGATCGACTGGGCGGGAACCCAGACCCATCCCATCAGCCACACCATTCTCGGCGATCTGGCCCTCGGCCATGGTCCGGAGCCACTGCACGACGTGATCACCGCCTTACTTACGGGCGAAGATCTGAGCCGCCCGACGGTTGGCGTCGCCCGGTTGGTCGAGATCGGCCACAATTCTGGTTGGGACATCCTGGCCGGCCTGCTGACCGGCATGCTCCTAGTCGAAGGAAAGATTAAAACCAAAAATCAAAATCCAAGAATTTTCTCATTTTGAATTTGACGACCTCGTAAAAAGTCTAAAAAGACGTATTTCTGTCATTCCGGCGAAAGCCGGAATCCAGTTATTTCAAATACTTAAAAATTCTCTGGACTCCGGTTTCCACCGGAGTGACGACTTTTTACGAGAT
>Ga0153915_10007916_pt1 | contig 10079 bp, 11 predicted proteins | sample Opewatmetagenome_2_FD_107003 | JGI IMG/M metagenome (GOLD analysis project Ga0153915, IMG submission 107003) | Freshwater wetland microbial communities from Ohio, USA - Open water 3 Core 3 Depth 3 metaG | ecosystem: Environmental > Aquatic > Freshwater > Wetlands | place: USA: Ohio, Lake Erie... | reverse complement strand
CTTTTCTGCCGCGCATCTGCTCAAGGAGATCGGCGGCAAGTGCGAAGAGCTCCACGGCCACAATTTCCGCGTGGAGGTTTCCGTGGCGGGGGAAGCGCTCAACGGCGAAGGCCTGCTGATCGATTTCCGTCTCCTCAAACGCTGGACCGACGAGGTCCTCGACGGACTCGATCACAAATATCTCAATGAACTGGCACCTTTCAAGAACCTGAACCCCTCCTCGGAGCAGATCGCCCGCTTCCTCTACGAAGCGATAGGCGCAAAGGCCCTGCAAGCCGGCATCCGCCTGTCCCGGGTCACGGTCTGGGAGTCGGATAACGCATGCGTGACATACAGCCTATGATCGACATCCAGAACCTCAAGGACGAACGGAACATCGATATCAAGAAAGTCGGCGTCAAGGGGCTCAAGTACCCCATCGTCGTTCTCGACCGCGAGCACGGGACGCAGCCGGTCAACGCCACGATCAACATGTACGTCAGTCTCCTGCGCCGCTTCAAGGGGACGCACATGAGCCGCTTCGTCGAGGTCCTCAACGAGATCAGGGAGCAGGTCAATATCCGCACCTTCCACAGTATCCTGGAGAAGATTCGGGCCAAGCTGCATGCTGAATCCGCCCACATCGAGATCGAATTTCCCTATTTCATCGAGAAGACGGCCCCCCGGTCGAACGCCAGAAGCCTGATGGAATACCAATGCCAGTTTTTCGGAACAAGCGACGCACAGGGTATGGACTTCGTTGTGGGGATGACCGTCCCCGTGACAACCGTCTGCCCCTGCTCCCGCGAGATCAGCCGCTTCGGCGCTCACAACCAGAGGAGCCTCGTAACCGTCCGCCTGCGGTTCAGGAAATTCTTTTGGATCGAGGATGTGATCCGGCTCATCGAGGATTCCTCGAGCGGCGAGGTGTACTCCCTGCTCAAGCGCATCGATGAGAAGTTCGTCACGGAGAAGGGGTACGACAATCCCATGTTCGTCGAAGACGTTGTCCGAAACGTAGCGGATCGCCTCAGCCGGGATCCGAATTTCACCTGGTACAGCGTGGAGGCGGAAAACTTCGAGAGCATCCATAACCACAGCGCCTACGCCTACGTCGAAAAGGAATAGCGATGGAACCTGGACAGATGAGCGAATACTTCAACCTCTACCGCCATGGCTTCATCCGGAGCGCCGTCTGCATCCCCGAGGTGAAGGTCGCCGACACCGGCTTCAACGCCGCTCAGACCATTCGTCTGGCCCGCGAGGCGGCAGACAAGCGGGCCATTCTGGCCCTCTTTCCGGAGCTGGGGCTGTCGGCCTATTCCAACGAGGACCTCTTTCACCAGGATGCCCTGCTGCAGGGCGTCCTGGAGGCTCTCGGCCAGGTCATCCGGGAAACGGCTTCTCTCAATTTGATCGTCGTAGTCGGCGCCCCGCTTCAGGTCCGCTCGCGCCTGTTCAACTGTGGAGTCGTGCTCTACCGGGGCCAGATCATCGGGGTCGCAGTCAAGTCCTATCTCCCCAATTACCGCGAGTTTTACGAAGGACGACAGTTCAGTCCGGCCGAGGAGACCCTGAGCAGGACCGTCAGTCTCTGCGGCCAGGAGGAGATCCCCTTCGGTGCGGACCTCGTCTTCGACATTCGCCGCATCCGCAATTTCCACCTCTTCGTGGAGATGTGCGAGGATGTCTGGGTTCCCATCCCTCCCTCCTGTTTCGCCTCACTGGCGGGGGCCACCGTGATCGGGAATCTCTCCGCCTCCAACGTCACGATCGGCAAGGCGGAGTACCGCCAGAGCCTGGCCGCCAACCAGTCGGCGCGCTGTGTGGCCGCCTACCTTTACGCCGCTGCCGGCCCCGGTGAATCTACAACGGATCTGGCCTGGGACGGGCAGGCCATGATCTATGAAAACGGGAATCTTCTCGCCGAATCGGCCCGGTTCGGAGGCCGCTCCCAGATCATCCTGGCCGACCTCGACCTCGATCGTCTCGCCCAGGACCGGATGCGCCAGACCAGTTTCGGGGCGAATGCGCGGACCCATAGGGAAACGCTCCTGAGGTTCCGGCACATCCCCCTGGAGACCGACCCTGTCGGGGGACGTCTTCTCCTGGAGAGGGAATACGCCCGCTTCCCCTATATTCCGGCTGACCCCGCCAAGAGGGATCAGCGTTGTTACGAGGCTTACAACATCCAGGTCCAGGGTCTGGCCCAGCGCCTGAAGTCATCGGGCATCGACAAGGTGGTGATCGGCGTCTCCGGCGGCCTCGATTCGACGCATGCCCTGATCGTCGCCAGCCGGACGATGGACCTGCTCGCCCTGCCCCGCTCACACGTGCTGGCCTACACCATGCCAGGATTCGCGACGTCGCAAAAGACCCGTCACAACGCCCTTCGCCTGATGAAGGCCCTCGGTGTGGAGTCGAACGAGATCGATATCCGGCCGAGCTGTCTGCAGCTACTCAAGGATATCGGCCACCCCTATGCGGAGGGGGAAAACCTCTACGACATCACCTTCGAAAATATCCAGGCCGGCGAGAGGACCTCGCATCTGTTCAGGATCGCCAACATGAGGAATGCCCTGGTCATCGGAACGGGCGATCTGAGCGAACTGGCCCTTGGTTGGTGCACGTACGGGGTCGGCGACCATATGTCCCATTACGCCGTCAATTCCAGCGTCCCGAAAACGCTGATCCAACACCTGATCCGCTGGGTGGCGCGAACGGTTCAGATCTCCCCGGAGGCCTCGGGGATCCTTTTGGACATCCTGGAAACCGAGATCAGCCCCGAACTCATCCCGGGACCGGCCGAGGGCCAGCCGTCCCAGAGCACCGAGTCGGTCGTGGGTCCTTACGAGCTCCAGGATTTCAACATCTTTTACACCACCCGCTTCGGCTACCTGCCGACCAAGATCGCCTTCATGGCCTATTGCACCTGGCGCGACCGGACAGGGGGCCACTGGCCGGACGTCCCCGAGTCGAAGCGAACCTCCTACACCATCGGCGAGATCCGCCGCTGGCTGGAGGTCTTTCTCTACCGCTTCTTCCAGATCAGCCAGTTCAAGCGCTCCTGTATCCCCAACGGACCCAAGGTCGGCTCGGGGGGATCCCTCTCCCCGCGGGGTGATTATCGTGCGCCCAGTGACAGCGAGGCTGCGGTCTGGCTGGAGGATGTGAAGCGGATTCCGGAAAGGGCTGAGGAATGAAGCAAGAACAGTATCGTGATTTCGACGCCACGGAGCTCTACTGCCCCCGGTGCCGGCGCGCCGTGCCGGTCAGGAAGAGGCTCCTTCTGGTTCTGGCAAACGGCGACAAGTACGACTACACCTGTGTTTACTGCGGAACCTCCGTCGGCGACAAGATGGTCAGCGAACGGGACAACCTCAAGGTCATTCTGAAATAAGGCGGGCTCTTCCCCGGCACATCATCGATCGGGCCAGGGCAGCTCCCTGGTGAGGCATCAGGGGACCTTTTTCTTTTCCAGGGCCTTCTGCAGGCGATCGCCCAGTGTCCCCAGCCCCTTGGCGGCGCCGTCCGAGCCGTCGCGATAAACGAGAGCCTCTTCACGGGGAGCCGAGGCCGTCCCCTCCAGGTAATCGCCCAGCAGTTCCCTGCTGTGAACGTCCTCGTGGCAGTAGACGCAGAGGTTTTCCCAATTGCTGCCGTCGGCGGGATTGTGGTGGTGATTGCCGTCCTTGTGATGCACGGTGAGCAGATGACGACGGGCGGCGTCGAACTCCCTGCCGCACCGTCCGCAGATCAGTCCGTGGATCGCAAGCGATCTTTCCCGGTACTCCTCGTCAGAGGGCTGTTTGGCGGCCTTGAGCTGTCGAACAACCTCCTCTGCCGATCTCGCGGGGCCCGGCCGGTCGGTTGTCCTGCTGACCCGCACCCGTCCCCCCCTGTTTCCAAAGGTGATCCTGGCCACCGGGTCTTACCTCTCCCTTCCCGCCCCTCGCCCAAGGGCCTCCGCGTGTTCGAACAGCTCCCCTTTGATCATCTCATCCCCCGGAGGGAGGCTCCTTTTTCTCAGGGCGCTCCGCCAGCAGATGAGCGGCAAATACCCGCACCCCTTTTATGACCGCCAGCAAGAGGCCCACCATCCTCGTGGCGGGCAAGGGCATGCCGCGCCGGAGGATCTGCTCGAGGCCGAACAGAAGACCGAGCGTTCCCTGAATCTTGCGGATGGTCAAGGAGACATCCTCTACCTGCTCGTTGAGCCGGCCCGTCAGCTGCTCCAGGTTCTGCAGGATGCCCGGGAGACTCTGGTTGATCACCTCGAGGGTTTGGGTCAGATTCCTCGCTGCACGGCGGATCTGCAGCAGGCATGGGACGGCGAATCCGGCGATGAGCAGAAGCGCAATATTCGAGATGATCAGGAGGAGATTCAGAAACACGTTATCCTGGGTCATGCGTTACCCCCGCTTCCGGTTGTCAGACCGTCTTTCCCTGCTCTTCTTTGAAGGCCTCAACGCCTGCGTCGATCGCTTTTTTCAAACGGCTCTTGCCCTCTAGAAGGGTTTCCTTCCCGTGCCCGGCCAAGGCCTCGGCCTTTTCTGCGGCGGTTTCCGCCTTCTCGATGGCTTTCTCCTCAAGGGCCTTCAACCGCTGCACGGTCGCTTCGAAGGCCTTCCGGCTTTTCTCAACGGCGCACTCATATTCCTCTTTGGCTTTGGAGAGGATCTCGTCGGCTTTACGTCCCAGTTCCTCCCGTGTTTCCTTGCCGCTCTTCGGGGCGTAAAGGATACCGATCACGGCCCCGATAAGACCGCCAACAATGACTCCCGCGATGAAATCTCCGTTCTTGCTCATGGCGCGACCTCCCTCTCTGGTAGGAATCCCCTCATCCGAACACGACCGCGTCCGGGCCGGTCCATGGCTCCGCGACAGCAGGGAGCCCGGCCCCATGGCCCGTCTGTCCGCAAACGGCCGTTATGAGGTTATGATACAACAGGCCGGCGGTCCGGTCAAAGGAATTTCGCCCGCAAGGGCAGGGAGTCTGGACCCATAAAAATGGCCGGGCATCTGCTGACATGCCCGGCCATCTTCCATACCTTATACTTGTGATGTTACTTCGTCGCAGGAGCTGCCGGTGCCGCCGGAGCGGGCGTAGCCTCGGGCGCGGGGGCCGGAGCAGGCGTGGCCTCAGGTGCGGGGGCCGGAGCCGCCGTTTCGGCCGGCTTTTGCTCTTCTGCCTTCTTGCAGCCAACGACTGCAAACGACAACGTCACAAAGAAAAGCATTGAGAGAATGATAGCGAATACCTTCTTCATCTGGATGTCACCTCCTTTCACAGATTCTGACCCGACGCCGGATCAGAGGTCCCTGCCCGACGTCGGGCCGAACCTTACGCCTTTTTTTTGCCTTGTCAAGACAATTTTCTCATTATATAACCAGCACACTCAACGCGATATGGGGGCATGATGATCCTGGGCATTGATGTGGGAGGCACTCATACAGATGCGGTTCTCATGGATCACTTCGCGGTCAAGAAGAAGGCGAAAGTCCTCACCGATGAGAATAATTTCCTGACCTCCCTGATGGGGGTCACCACGGAGCTCCTCGACTCCGACACCATTGCCCGCCTTGAAAGGGTCGTCCTGAGCACCACCATCTCCACCAACGCGATCGTCCAGAACAAGGTGGACAGGGTCGGATTGATGGTCGTCAGCGGCCCCGGCGTCTCGCCCGCGGATTACGAGCTCCATCAGGACACCCACTTCCTGGCAGGCTACGTGAACCACCGGGGCATCGAGATGGCCCCTGTCGACCCCAGGGAGGCGGCCCGTATCGGAGCCCGTTTCCGAACCGACGGGATCGGACATGTCGGCATCGTGGGGAAGTTCTCGACCCGCAATCCCCAACAGGAGATCGGTATCCAGAAGATCATCCGCGATCAGGTTCACCACACCTCCCTGGGGCACCGCATGTCGGGACATCTCAACTTCCCGCGTCGCATCGCGACGACCTATCTCAACGAGGCCGTCTGGGACCTCTATGAACGTTTCGTGACCGAAGTTCTCCAGTTTGCCCGCGAACGGGGAATCAAGGCCCCGATCTATATCCTGAAGGCCGATGGCGGGACATTCGATATCCGGCAATCGGTGGACTTCCCCGTACAGACGATCCTTTCCGGCCCTGCAGCCAGTATCATGGGAATCCTCACGATGACCGGCTGCGATCAGGATGCCGTCGCCCTGGACATCGGCGGCACCACCACCGATATCGCCCTTCTGGCAGACGGCGTTCCGCTTCTGGAGGCCTTCGGTGTCACTATCGAAGGCCACAAGACCCTGATCCGGGGACTCAGGACCCTGTCGATCGGCATCGGCGGGGACAGCAGGGTCCGCCTCCAAGGCGGAGCGCTCTGCATCGGTCCGGAACGGGAGGGACCCGCCGCGGCCTTCGGGGGACCCTATCCGACGCCTACGGATGCCATGGTCCTTCTGGAAAAGACCGCGATCGGCGATCGTGATCGAGCGGCCGCTTCCCTGATGCCCATCGCGGATTCCCTGCACCTGAGCGTCGGGCAAACGGCGACGCGGATCTTTCAGGAAACCTGCGCCACCATCGCCTCTCACGTCCGACAGGCGATCGAGGAGATCAACAACCAGCCCGTCTATACGATCCACGAGATGCTGGAGGGAAAGAAGCTGATCCCCCAACGCCTCTTCATCGTCGGGGGACCCGCCGAGGCCATGGCGCCGGAGCTTTCCCGGATACTGGGATGCCCTTACCATATTCCCGAGCATGCGGAAGTGGCCAATGCCATCGGGGCGGCCCTGGCCCGGACCACGGCGGAGATGACGATCCTCGCCGATACCGAGCGCAAGGTCCTGACGATAGGAGAAGAGGGGTTGCAGTCGGCGATCCCGTCCGGCTTTACCTCCGAGGACGCGATCTGTCTGTGCCGGGAGAAACTCCGCGAGAAGGTCCTGAAAATGGGAGCCTCTGAGGAGGATATGGAGATCGAGGTGGTGGAGGTCCAGCAGTTTAACATGGTCCGCGAATACTACACGACCGGGAAAAACATCCGCGTCAAGCTCCAGATCAAACCGGGTGCCATCGCCGGGTTCAGGACGGGGGCCGGGGCATGCTGAAAGCGAAGAAGCGAACGGGGCTCGTCTTTTTCCCGGCCTTTGATTGGGCGATTTCTCCGAACCATCCGGAACGCGAGGAGCGGCTCCTGTACACCCAGGATCAGGTCTTCGAGGAAGGGCTGCTCGATTTCGACAACATCATCGAGTACAAGCCCGGCTTGGCCACCCCCGAGGACATTAACCGCGCCCACATCTGCGTTCCCGATGCGCTGGGGGTGGTCACGGAGTCCCACCTCATCTCCGCGGGAGGGGCCATTACCGCGGCCCGGAAGGTCCTCTCGGGCGAGGTGGACAATGCCTTCGCGCTGGTCAGACCGCCCGGTCATCATGCGATGCTGGTCGTCCATGGCGCCCGGGGGTTCTGCAACATCAACATCGAAGCGGTCATGATCGAACATATCCGGCATCACTTCGGACCGAAACGAATCGCCGTCGTGGACACGGACTGCCACCATGGAGACGGAACCCAGGACATCTACTGGAACGATCCGGACACCCTGTGCATCTCGATCCATCAGGACGGCCGGACCCTCTACCCGGGAACCGGCTTCCATGACGAATTCGGCGGCCCGAACGCCCTCGGCGCGACCGTCAACATCCCCCTGCCGCCGCAGACCTCGGATGAGGGATTTCTCATGGCCCTGGAGAGGGTCATCCTTCCCATCCTGGACGATTTCAAACCGGACCTGATCATCAACTCCGCCGGACAGGACAACCACTACACCGATCCGATCACCAACATGCGCTTCTCGGCACAGGGTTATGCCCTGCTCAACGAGAGGCTTGCCCCCGACATCGCCGTCCTGGAAGGGGGCTACTCGATCGAAAAGGCCCTTCCCTACGTGAACGTCGGGATCATCCTGTCCATGGCCGGCCTCGACTACGGCCATGTGCGGGAACCGGATTACGATCCGGTGATGCTGCGTCAGTCCCGGGACATCACCCGCATGATCGAATCCGAGACCGAAGAGATCATGGCTCTGTGGCGGGGCCGCAAGGCCCTGAAGGACAGACTGTTCGGCAATGCCCGTTACAGCAAGCGCAAGAAGTTCATCTATTATGATACGGACGGGATCAGCGAACAGCAGGAGGAGACGGTCCGCATCTGCTCCGAATGCGGCGGATTGGTGATGATCGAATCCGTCGCCGATACGGGAAACCGGATCTTTGCGGTCATCCTGCCCGGCCGGTGCTGCCCGGAATGCCGTACCCATGGTGAGACGTTCTTCGAAAGGACCAATTGCGGCAAGCACAACCGCGTTTATCTTCAGGACCGGGAACGGGGGGTCTTTACGGTGAAATGACCGGCGCCGCCCCCGGGACGATCCCGCCGGGATCAGTCCGAAAATGCGCGGGGACTTCTCCCCTGGGGACTCCCCGGGTGAATCATGCCCGATGATCGGCAAGGAGGATTCAATGGCGGACGAGATCGACAGCAGGACCCAGGAAACGGCCAGGAGACTCTTCGGCGGGGGAATCAAGATGGACCCTCCCTACCTCCTGTGGAAGGCTTTTGACCGGGAGCTGGCCAAGGATCTCTCCCGTTTTATCACGGGGAATCTCTATTCCCGAACGGTTCTGACGCCCGCGGAGCGTCAGATGGCCGCCTGCGCCGCCCTGGCCTCCACCGGGGCCCACGAGGAGCTCAAGCTCCACGTCAACGCGGCCCTCAACGTGGGATGCGAGCCCCGCAAACTGGCGGAGCTCTTCTTCCAGATCGGCACGTACGTCGGGATGCCCGCCGTCAACGAGGCCCTGACGATCTACCGTGACGTCCTGATCGAACGCGGCCAATGGCCCCTTCCCTGATCGAAAAGCGACGACCCGAAGACAGCGATAGCTGGCCTTTCCCATTTCACTGCTGGCTTTTCCCGGAACGGGTGGAATACCGGAGGCCTTCCAGATGGCCACCCGGGCCCGGCGGTTTCGACGGCGTCAAGCCCGTTCGGAAGCGGAATCCCGGAGCAGCGGGTCCGTGTCTGGAAAAACCACCCGGAGTCCGTTTTATTGTCGGACCCTGCGCACGGGGGTGCTGCCGGATCTTCACTGCGGGCGTCTATAGGCTATTTGGTGATTCTGGAAAGGATCATGAAAACGCTCAGCAAGAAGGCGATCAGGGCTGAAACGATGATGATGACGTATTGCGTCAGCAAATCCGCTGCCTGATACCAGGAGAGGAAATGGGCATAGAGTCCTTGGTACATCATGGTCAATCTGTCGATCATCGGCAACACCCCTCCCGCGGAAAACGATCTGGGACCGCAAGACGAGCGGCTATACGCAATCGGGGTGCCATCACGCCATGAGTAAGGTAATCCATGGGTATGATGAGACTATTTTTGGGCAAGACCCTCAGGGTGCTGCTTTGGAGGTAGGGTTTTTCCTTCGGCATAGACACCCCATCGCAAACGGTAAGCGACTCAGGGGTTGGATCTTGTTGTCTCTTTTCTGTGAAGGCTTTTGACTTCAGGCGACTGAAGGAATATCCTTCGGTCCTGCGCGGAGAGGTTCTGGGCCAAGCGCTCTGGCCGATACGGCAACGAGCCGCACCGCCGGCTGAACGGCTAGAAGGACTGGATAACGACGAGCAGGACGGGCAGGACGACCGCCAAGAGGGCCGTGGTGATGAACCAGCAGGAGTTGGCCAGATCGATGTCCAAATCGTAGATCGACGGGGGGATGAGGGCCGTAAAGGCAACGGGCATCGAGGAGAGGATGATCACGACTTTCAGGGGGAGACCGCCGTCGATGTCGCCGAAGCCTAAGAACCAGGCCAGCGATGAGACCATCATGGGGACCATGATGAACTTGATGACGGCTATGGCGATCCCCTCCCTCAGGTAGCCTCTCACGCTGCGGAATCGAAAAGCGAGTCCGATCGATACCAGGAGCATCACCGTGCCCACGGGAATGAAAATGGCATTGAGGGTCTCATAGAAAGCAGGACGGTGCAGACCGGTTATGTTCAGAATGCCGCCGATCAGGAGGCTGGATACCGAGACG
>Ga0153915_10007915_pt1 | contig 10079 bp, 10 predicted proteins | sample Opewatmetagenome_2_FD_107003 | JGI IMG/M metagenome (GOLD analysis project Ga0153915, IMG submission 107003) | Freshwater wetland microbial communities from Ohio, USA - Open water 3 Core 3 Depth 3 metaG | ecosystem: Environmental > Aquatic > Freshwater > Wetlands | place: USA: Ohio, Lake Erie... | reverse complement strand
GGGGCGGCATCTAAGATGAAGACACTTGTGCGAGGTGACGACCGATGAAACGCATGACTGCACTCCTGGGTGCGGCCGCCTGCATGCTGTTGCTCGCGGGCCGTGAGGCGCGGGCGGGCCGCTTTCTCTCCGCCATGGGGGACGACGGGGGAGGTGGGGTCGCCGTCAACCTGATCGTCCGGGAAGTCAAGGTGTCCCCGGTCTGGGCCCACGTGGGGGACAAGATCCGGATCGACGCGGTGATCGAGAACCATGGCGAGGGAGCGGGGACCATCACGGCCCGCGTCTATGCGAACCGGAAGTCGGTCGTCAGCCGCCTGTTCACTTACGACCCCGCGGATGGGCCGAGCGCCCTCTACCGGGAGTCGTTCGTCTGGGACACGACGGCTGTCGCCCCCGGCGAATACCGGATTCGGGCCGAGGTGTTCGACTGGAGCGATTCCTCTCCGTTCGACAATGAGCTCGCCGTAAAGACGCCCGTGACGCTCCTGCCTGCCGGGGCGGCGTTCCCGGCCGGTCAGCAGGGCGGCGGGGAAGCCATCGCGGTCGATCCGCGCTGGCGGCCGGACCGGGGAAGCGCGGGGGGGGAATCGGACCGCGTGAGGGAAGGTTACTGACGAGGCGCGGAACGCGGAACCCTTGCGTCCCGGCGTCGCATCGAAGATGAAACGGATTGCGGGAGGCGGCCCTTGAAAACAATCGTTGCATTCGCCCTGAGCGCCTTGTTCCTGTTTGTTGTCGTCATCCAGTGGCGGGCGTACCGTTCGTCCGTGGTTCCTGCGTCCGCCTACTCGAGCCAGATATACATCCACGGGACTCCTGTCTGCGTGTTCCGGCAGGGTGATTCGATCCTCGCCAGGGTCGGCGAATGCGAGGCAGGGAGCGGTGCGCAGGACGAGGCGCCCGACGCAGGAATGCCGGATGACGGCGCCCCGGGCCTGGCGCTTCCTCCCGGCCATCCGCCCGTGGGGCCCGACATGACGCCGGACGAGGGGGGGCGTCGCGTCCTGATCTGACGGCCTCCCGATCCGGTTCGGGGGAGGGGTCGACGCCCCCGCATTCATCCCGAAATGTTTCGAAGCCAGTCGTGGGTCCGGCCCCGGCAGTCCCGGTCGGCGGAATGGATCGTCCCGGGGGCGCCGGAACCATTTCTTTGCTCAAAGTCCATTTGCACTTGGTAGAATGAAAGCGCCAAAAGGAGGCGGGTTGGCTTTCTATACGGACCTGAGCGAGGTTTATGATGCCCTGTTTCCCGTGTCTTCCGCGCAACGATCGCTCTTCGACGGAATCCTCAAGGACGGATGGGTCTCCCGCGTCGCCGACGCGGGATGCGGCTCCGGCGCGCAGCTCCTTCACTTCGCTTCGGCGGGGATTCGCTGCGTCGGCTTCGACCCCGACCCGGCGCTGGTCGAACTCGCGAGACGCAAGCTCGCGTCGTTCCCCGACGCGCGCGTCGCAACCGGCGGATTTGCGGACATCGGCCGAATCGTATATCCCGGGGTCGATCTCGTCCTCTGTCTCGGCAATTCCCTCGTTCACGTCCCGCAGCAGGAGGCGCGGCGTTTCCTCGCGGACACGTCGGCGGTGGTCTCACCCGGCGGGGGCATCCTCGTCCAGATACTCAATTACGAGCTTCTCTTTCGTGCGCACGTCACGGAGCTTCCGTTGATGCGGGCGCAGGACGGAGCGATCGAGTTCCGCCGGCGTTATGACTGGGAAGGCCCACGCAAGGTCCGGTTCCGGACGACCCTCCGGATCGCGCGCGGGGACGAGCCGCTCATCGTGAGAAACGACATCCCCCTCTACCCGCTCTATCCCGACGAGCTCTGGGAGATGGTCGCGGCCGCGGGTTTCTCCCGGATCCGCTACCATGGAGACTTCTCCGGATCCGAATTCACGCCCGAGTCCGAAGCCCTCGTGTGCCTCGCGAGGAAGACGTGACGGGGGGAACGCGCAGCCGGCGCGCGCCGATCCTGGGAATTGTCGTTCTGGCCGCCGTGGCATCCGTCTGGGGCCTGCCGCGGGAGGCCGGCGCGGCCTCCCGCCACGAGCTCTCTCCGCCGACACGCGCGCTCCCGGTCCAGGCCGACGACACGGCCGCAAGGAACGGCCTCGTGCCCCAGGAGATCCGGAAGCTGCTGGCCGACGGGGCTTCCGAAAGGACGATGCCGGACGGCCGCCACGTCTACCTCGCGATCGACGAGCGGCTCCAGAAGGACGTGTTCGAACTGTTCCACCGTTTCGACCCGCCCTACGGCGTCTGCGTGGCGATGGAACCCAAGACGGGTCGGATCCTCGCCATGGTCGGATACCGCAAGGGGGGAGAGCCGGACCCGTGGCTCCCCCTCAAGGCGATCTATCCGGCCGCCTCGCTGATCAAGGTGGTCACAGCCTCGGCGGCCCTCGAGAAGGGGTCGGTCTCCCCCGGGGATGAAATCGCCTACCGGGGGGGGATCTACCGCATCACGAAGCGGGGGCTTCACGCCCGGACCGGGCGCGGAGTCCTCACGATGTCCCTCGAGGAGGCCATCGCGAAATCCGCCAATTCCGTCTTCGGCAGGGTGGCTGTCGACAACGTGGGCAGCGATGTGCTCGAGGAATACATGCGGAAGTTCGGGTTCGGCCAGAGGATCCCCTTCGAGCTTCCCGTCGAGACGAGCCAGGCCGAGGTGCCGCGGGACGAGTACAACCTTGCCCGGACGGGAGCGGGCTTCGGGGAGGTCTACGTGTCGCCCCTTCACATGGCGATGATAATGTCCGCCATCGCCATGCGGGGCGAGATGCCGGCGCCGGTATTGGTCGATCTCGTGGAAAACGGGGAAGGCGAAGCGCTTTACGAGGCGCAGCCGTCGAAGTGGCGGGACACGGTCGCTCCGGAGACGGCCGGCGCGCTTCTCAGGATGATGGTCAAGACGATCGAGATGGGAACGTCGCGGCGGACCTTCGGTTCGCCTGACAAGACGCCTCTCCTGAAGGACATGGAGGTCGCCGGCAAGACGGGCTCCCTGTCCGGCTGGACGCCGCGGATGCGATTCGAATGGTTCGCCGGCGTGGCCCCCGTGGCGGACGCCAGGCTCGCCGTCGCCGCCCTCGTCGTGAATAACAGCCGGTGGAAGATCAAGGGGAGCTACGTCGGGAAGGAGGCATTCAGCGCCTACTTCGGATACCCCCAGTCCAATCCGCCGGCCTACAGAGTCCGGGGGAAGAAGAAGTGGAAGGGGGGCGGCGCGGTGAAGAAGAAGATCCGCAGGGTCCGCCGCGCGGCTTCGAGAGGTTGATCCCCCCGGGGGGCCGAGGGAGCGCGAAAGCGGGCGGGGAGGCGACGAGGCCATGGAGTTCCGCAAGCTCATCGCGGCGCGGCGAAGCAGCCGGGCGTATGCCGACCGGCCGGTGGATCCGGAGAAGATCGAGCGGATGATCGAAGCCGCGCGCTGGTCCCCCTCCTGCGCGAACCGCCAGCCGTGGCGCTACGTGATCGTCGAGAAGGGCACCCCGTCGCGCCCCCCCCTCGAAGCGGCGCTCGATCCGGGGAACGCATGGGCGATGCGGGCGCCCGTCCTCGTCGTGGCCGCGGCTCGCAAGGTCGACGGGTCCATCGTCGAAAGCCGCGAGTATTACCTTCACGACACGGGACTCGCCACGATGAGCCTGCTGTACCGCGGGGTTGACCTGGGCCTTCTCGTGCACCCGATGGCCGGGTGGAAGGAGGGGGCCGTGCGGGCCGCCCTCGCGATGCCCGACGACGCGGTTCCCATCGCCGTGGTCGCAGTGGGGTATCCGGGCCGGCACGAGGAGCTTGACGAGGCGACGCGGAAGAAGGACGAGAAGCCGCGGGTCCGGAAAGCGATCGGGGAGATCGCGTTCTCCGGGCGGTGGGGAGAGCCGCTCCGGGGGACGCTGCCGTCGGCCCCGGGCAGGATCTACGAAACCGATATTCCCCTGCGGTTCGCCGACCTCGACGCGATGGGGCACGTGAACAACGCGGTGACCCTCACCCTGTTCGAACTGGGACGGCTGAAGTTCTTCGCCGAGGTGTTGGGGTTGTCGCGGGTCGCGGACATCCGGTTCATCCTGGCGGAGGCGGTCGTCCGGTACCGGATTCCGATCCTTCTCCAGGATCCCGTCCGCCTCAGGATGACCGTCATCAACATCTCCCGCAGCTCCTTCCGGTTCTTCTGCGAGCTCTTCGATCCTCGGGACGGCCGCGTCTTCGCGGAGGCCGAGACGGTCCAGGTCATGTACGATGACGCCGCCGGCCGTACAGTGCCGCTCACCCCCGAGTACGAAACGGTCTTCCGCGAGTTCCTGTCCGGGTAGCCGCATCCTCCCGGAGGACCGGCGGGCGAGGTCTTCCCCCATGAACATCCTGATGGTGACGAACACGTTCATCCCACATGTCGGGGGAGTCGCGAACTCCGTCGCGTCGTTCGCCGCCGAGTACCGCCGGCAGGGGCACCGGGTGCTCGTGGTCGCCCCGGAGTTCCCGGACGCGCCGGGCAGGGAGAGGGACGTGATCCGCGTCCCCGCCATCCAGAAATTCAACGGGAGCGACTTCTCGCTCCGCCTGCCTGTCCCGGGCTTCCTTTTCCCGGCGTTGGACCGGTTCCGGCCGGACGTGGTTCACTCGCATCACCCATACCTCCTCGGCGACACGGCGCTCCGCATAGCCGCGGTACGGGATGCCCCCCTCGTCTTCACCCACCACAGCATGTACGAGACGTTCACCCGCTATGTTCCGGGCGACTCCCCGGCCCTCCGGCGCTTCGTCGTGGAGCTCTCCACGGGGTACGCGAACCTGTGCGACAGCGTGATCGCGCCGAGCGACAGCGTGGCGGCGATCCTGCGGCGGCGCGGCGTGGCTGTTCCGATCGCCGTCATCCCGACCGGCGTGGACCGGGCGCGGTTCGCCCGGGGCGACGGCGCGCGGTTTCGCGCCGCCGCCGGGATCCCCCCGGACGCGTTCGTCGTCGGATTCATCGGGCGCCTCTCCCCCGAGAAGAACCTGCACTTTCTCGCGGAGGCGGTCTGTGCGTTCCTCGCGGTACGGGAACGGGCCCGCTTCCTCGTGGCGGGGGTGGGGCCGTCGGAAAAGGAGTTGCGGGAGATCGTCGCGCGCCGGGGGATGTCGCGACGCCTCCATTTCACGGGCATCCTGCGAGGAACGGAGCTCGTGGACGCCTATCGCGCCATGGACGTCTTTGCGTTCGCCTCGCAGAGCGAGACCCAAGGGATGGTCCTCTCGGAGGCGCTGGCGGCCGGCGTGCCGGCCGTCGCGGTGGACGCCCCCGGGGTCCGGGAGACGGTGATCGACGGCGAAAACGGTTTTCTTCTCCCCCGCGAGAACGTGTCCGCGTTCCGCGACGCCCTGGAGCGGATCGCCTCGCTGACCCCGGAGGAGCGACGGGCCGTGCGGCGAGCGGCGGCGAGGACCGCGGAACGCTTCTCGATGGAGTCGTGCGGGAAGAGGGCCCTGGCGCTCTACGAATCCCTCCGGGGAACGGCGCGCCGGTCGCGCAAGACCCGGGGAAGCCTCTGGGCGTCCGCGCGCAGGCTCATCGGGAAAGAGCGCAAGCTTTGGGCGAACCGCGCGCATGCCGCCGGCGCGGCAATCGCCCGCGTCGGGACGGACGGGCGCTGACCCGGCCCCGCGCCCGCCCCCCCCGACCGTTTCCGGAAGACGCCCGGAGGCGTGGCGTCATCGGGGGTGCGCGGTCAGCCGAGCTTGATGCAGACCACCCCGGCCGCGATCAGGGCGGCGCCGATCAGGCGGATGCGACCGAACCGTTCGCCGAAGAGGAGAATCCCCCCGAGGACCCCCACGATGGCGCTCGCCTGCCGGACGGAAGTGGCGTATGAGACCTTCGCCATCTGGAGCGCGATCCGATACGTGATGAAGGAGGCGAAGAGGACGAGCCCCGCGAGGAGCCCCCGCGGCCAATGACGGCGGATCTCCTCCGCGAAGTGGAGCTTCTCGGACGTGAGGAGCACGTTCGCGAGGAGGAAGAGGAAGAGGACGATGTCGAGGTAGTACGTGTACAGGAAGACGTCCGCCACCGTGACGCCCCGCTTGTCCGTAATGGCGCCCACCGAGTAGAAGACCCCGGCCGAGACGGCGAGCATCACCCCGGGGACCCGGAGATTGCGCAGCGGGAACGAGAGCCCCATCCACGAGATCTCGCGCATCTGGAGGATGTAGGCGCCCAGGAACACGACGACGATCCCCGCCATCCCGACGGGGGAGAGCCGTTCCCCGAGGAAGATGTACGCCCACAGGGGGATGTAGAGCGGGCCCGTCGTGGTGAGCGGGTAGGCAAGGGAGACGTCGATCCGCTCGTACGACGCCGTAAGGCACGCGTGATAGAGCGAGAAGAAGAAACCGCCCGCCAGCGTGAGCGACAGGACCTCCCCCTGCGGGAGAGGAATCGCACCGTGCCGGACGATCCAATAGACGGAGAAGATGGCGATGGCCGAGCCGTGCATGAAGACGTTGAAGGCGAGCTTGTGGCGGGTCGTCTTGAGGATCAGGTTCCAGCCGGCGTGCATGAACGCCGAAAGGAGTATGAGCAGGAGCGCCTTCGTCGGCATCCCGATACCTTACGGCGGCGCTCCCGCCCGCGTCAACCGGCTCCGGCGCCCGACGCGGCGCACGGAGGTTGACCTGCATCAAGGCGCCGGTCGCCGTCCCGGCGCGACAATGAAAGCGCCGGATCGGGGACGCGTCCGGACAATTCGGAAGGGGGAGTCGGATGGAGTATCTCGGGGTCGCCTTGACCGCCGTCCACCTGCTCGCCGCCGTCGCGTGGCTGGGCGGGATGATCTTCCATATCCTCGTCCTCGATCCCGTCTTCCGGAAAAATGAGGTGTCGTTTCAGAGCGCCTTCCTGCTCGCGCTGATGGAACGGCGGTTTCGAGGCCTTGTCGGGGCCTCCATCGTCCTGCTCGTGGGGAGCGGGGTCGTGAAGGCGACGCTCCTGCTCGGGTCGTTTCCGGCGTTGTGGGCGACGTCGGCGGGGCGCCTCGTCCTCGTCAAGATCGGCCTCACCGCCGCGATGCTCGTCATCTTCGCCGTCTGCCCGAAGACGAAATCGTGCTCCGCGATCCCCGGGGTTTGCGACGTCGCCTCCGAGGCCCTCCTCTCCGGACGGGCGGACGGGACCATCCGGGAACGGTCGAAGGTGGTCCTGCCGAAGGTGGCCCTGGTTCTCGGGCTCGGGGCGATGGTCGCGGCGATCGTCCTGCGTGGCTAGACCGGCGCCCGGGCGTGTATAATGCCCGAATGCGCCTCGGGAGTACAGTCCGGCTCTCCCTGTTGCTGTCCGGCGGAGTCGTCCTCCTGTGGATGGCATGGATCGGGGCCTCCCTCCTCTTCCTTCCCTCCGTCTCCACGCTGAAGGACCCGCGCAAGTCGTACGTCGTGGTTGTCAAGGACTGGAACCGGAAGAACCGCCCCTTCGTGCTGGGACCGAAAAACAGGCGCTGGACGCCGATCCGAGCGATCCCGTCGTCGTTGAAGAAGGCGGTCGTCGCCGCCGAGGACTCCAGATTCTATTCCCACGAGGGGGTCGACTACGACGCGATGAAGGAGGCCTTGAAGACCGACATCCAGAAGCGGCGTTTCGCCCGGGGGGGCAGTACCATCACCCAGCAGCTGGCCAAGAACGTCTTTCTGTCGCGCGAGAAGACGATCAACCGCAAGATCAAGGAGGTCGTCCTTGCGTGGCGGATCGACGACGTCCTGAGCAAATCCCGCATCCTCGAGCTTTACCTGAACGTCGTGGAGCTCGGGCCGATGGTCTTCGGCGTGGGGCATGCATCGCATTATTATTTCGGAAAGCCGCCCTCCGCGCTGACAATCCGCGAGAGCGCCTTCCTCGTGGCGATGCTCCCGGGACCGCGCGTCTATGACCCGTACCGGAAGATGGGGCGCGTGATGCGCCGGTCGGACCGGATCCTTCGAAACATGTTCGCGGCGCGGACGATCACCGAGGACGAGTTCCGCGCCGCCCTCGCGGAGACGCCCAACATCGCCGGGCTCGAGCGCAAGGTCGAAAAGACGATCGCCGCGCCACCGCCGCCGGTGGAAAAAATCCCCCCCACGGCGCCCGGCGACGGGATCGATATTGTCGTTCCCGATGCCGGCCCCGGTGAGCCGCCCGGTCCGACCGAGGGCGACAACGCCGAAGACCCGTCGTCGGCCTTCCCTTCGTCGGAGACGCCGGAAGCGGGAGGGGACGCACCCGGCGAGGCGCGCTGACCGCAGCGGCCTTCTTTCCGCCTGTCCTTTGTATCGGTGCCGGTGTAAGATGGGCTCGCTGAATATCATTCAGTGGCCGAGTCCGTCCGGAGCGCGCTTGTCTCCAACTCCTGTCGACCCGATATTCCGCCAGAAGGTCATCGCGGAGTTCACCGCGGACTGGCAATTCTGGGTCCGCGAGGACGGTTCTCTGGAATATTTCAGCCCGGATTGCCTCTCCATCAGCGGCTGGTCGCGGGACGACTTCCTCTCCGGGCGGGTCCGCCTCAAGGACTACGTTCACCCGGACGATTACCTCGCGATCAAGGCCCATTACCGCGCCGGCGTCGCGGGGAAGGAGGGGCGCGGCGTCGAATTCCGTCTCGTCAGGCGGGACGGCGGAATGCTTTGGTGCTCGGTCTCCTACGTCCCGATCCACGACGAGGCGGGACGATCGTGGGGATTCCGCGGAAGCGTCCGCGACATCAACCACCGGAAAGAGGCCGAGGAGTCGCTGGTACGGGAGCGGAACATGCTCGACTCGGTCGTCTCCTCGATCGGGGCGGGGCTGACTCTCCTGGACCTGTCACGGCGGATCATCTGGTACAACGCCGTCACGGCCGGCGCCCTGGGACCGGTCGCGGAGAACCGGGGAAAGCCGTGCCACCGCGTATTCGAGGGGAAGGACGCCTTCTGCACGGACTGTCCGGTCGAGACCGCCCTGGCCACCGGGAAGGCCGCCAGGAGCGAGAAGCGCGGCCTGAAGCTGCCTGGCGGCGCCGTCCGCGACCTGCTGATCATCGCCGTTCCCGTAGAGGGAGCGGACGGGGAAGTCGCAAGCTGCCTCGAGATCGTCCTCGATGTCACGGAGAAGCGCCGGGAGAGGCTGGAGAGGGAAAGACTGCGGGAACAGCTGATCCGGTCCCAGAAGATGGAAGCCATCGGCCAGCTGGCCGGCGGGATCGCCCACGAGTTCAACAACTACATCGGGGGGATCCTGGGGGTCGCCTCGGCCCTCAGGATGCAGAGCGATCCCGGGAGTCCGCAGGGGCGGCAGCTCGACATCATCGAAAAACTGGCTTTGCGCGCGTCGGATTTGACGAAACAACTCCTCGGCTTCGCCCGGCGGGGCAAGCCCGATGTGCGGGAAGTGCGGCCGAACGACGTGGTGTCGGCCGTCGTGTCCATCGTGCGGCAGACGTTCGGCCGCGGGATCGAAGTCCGGGAGGATCTGGCGCACGACGCGTGGAGCGTGGCCGGGGACCCGGGGCAACTGGAGCAGACGCTCATGAACATCTGCATCAACGCCCGGGACGCCATGCCCTCGGGGGGGACGATCCGCGTGAGCAGCCGCAACGTGGAGCTTGGCGACCGCCGGGGGCGGCCGCCCGCCGAGAACGAACTGCCGCCCGGTCGTTACGTGCTCATGACCATCGCGGACAGCGGGACCGGGATCTCCCCGGAAGTCCGGGAGCGGATCTTCGAGCCGTTCTTTACCACCAAGGAGCCCGGCAAGGGGACCGGGATGGGGCTCGCCCTGGCGTACGGGATCGTCCAGAGCCACGGCGGAGCGATCGAAGTGGAGAGCAATCCCGGGCGGGGGAGCGCCTTTCGCATCTACCTTCCGGCGCGGAGGACCTGAAGACCGGGACGGGTTTTGTCAGGCGCGTCGCCGGGTCTTCCGGAGCGCCTGGGCGAGGTCCGCGACGAGGTCGTCGGGATTCTCGATCCCTATGGAGAGGCGCACGAGGGCGGGGGTGAGCCCCACCGCTGCCTGCTCCGCAGCGGGAATGTCGGCGTGGGTCATCGTGGCGGGATGGGTCACAAGCGTCTCGACGCCGCCCAG
>Ga0153915_10007914_pt1 | contig 10079 bp, 8 predicted proteins | sample Opewatmetagenome_2_FD_107003 | JGI IMG/M metagenome (GOLD analysis project Ga0153915, IMG submission 107003) | Freshwater wetland microbial communities from Ohio, USA - Open water 3 Core 3 Depth 3 metaG | ecosystem: Environmental > Aquatic > Freshwater > Wetlands | place: USA: Ohio, Lake Erie... | reverse complement strand
GCTGGATGCCGGAGAAGTCACCGTGGCTAACGGCTGGATTTTAATATCTGGACTCAGTCTGCCGGTTACTGCCAACAGCTACTATTGGCTGGCTTGTACGATGCAAAGCGGCAACACTGTTAAATATCAAAGCGGGCAGACGGCGAATTCCCATTACTGGTTCAGCCGGACTTACGGGTCTTTACCCTCCAGCTATCCCACCAGCGGCCTCAGCACCAACAGCGGTCCCTATGTTATGCGGGCCACGGTCACCCTTAATTAGAATCCTTACTTATCAATAGCGCTTTTCCCCCAGCCAGAGAGGAGCAACTTTTCTCCTCTATGCTTTATTAGTTTCATTCCTGCTGTAATCCCCATAAACTAAATAAGCGCCTCAAGCGCTGGCCAATTTCAGGTCCCCTACAATAAAAAATCCACTTCCCAGCCCGAATATTTGACATCCCATAAATGTTATTCGCATTAAAAATCCGGTATTAAATTGACGCAATCGCTATTTTGTTCAAGCGACAATATAAGTGGTCTGATATGGACGAAGGCTTATCCACCTTAGTTTATAAGAGCCCCTGCTCCTTTTCTCTGGAGGTTAAAAACTCTCAGAGAGTGATTCTTGCTGAGATGACTTAATAAGAACGCTGAAAGGAGGTATTTACCATGCGCAATGCTCTGATGAGTTTCAGGATGAAGTTCCTGATTTTAGTTCTCTCAGGGTTACTGACCTTTTCACTTGCTTATGTCGCGGTTTTTTCCCAGACTCCATCCTCAAGCTCAGATTCAGAATCACCTGCCTCTACTTCTGCGGCGACTCCTACCGCTGCGACAATACCTTCAGCCACTCCCCTCGCCCCGGATTGGATCTTTCCTCAACTTTCCGAAGACCCTCTCCCTGATGATCTTTCCAATATTGTCACCCGGGTCCTCCCCTCGGTGGTCTCTATCAGCGTAGAAACGACGACTTTGAATTCCCTGAATCAACCGGTGATTCTCAAAAGTGCCGGTTCCGGATGGATTTTAGACTCGAATGGGTTGATAGTCACCAATAATCATGTGGTGGGAAGTTCCGGAGATATCAGCGTTACTTTAAATGACGGGAGAACTTTCCCTGCCCAGCAGGTGGCCACCGATCCCGTTACCGATCTGGCGGTAGTAAAAATTAATGCGACCGGACTGTCGGCGGCTACGCTGGGAGATTCAGGAAAATTAAGAGAGGGTATGATGGTCATCGCCATCGGCAACTCCCTGGGTGAATGCCTCAGAGTCACGGCCGGTTGGGTGAGCCGCCTGGAAGCTTCCATTCCCAGTGCCGACACTTCAGCCTTGTCCTCCACGGTCTTATTTGATTTGATCGAAATCAGCGCTCCTATCAATCCCGGTAATTCCGGGGGACCGCTTCTGGATATGAAGGGAGAAGTCGTCGGAATCACCAATGTCAAACTCATCGCTTCCGATATCGAAAACGTCGGTTACGCGATCAGTATGCAGACCGCTATGCCGGTTCTCCAGCAGTTAGTTACCACGGGGCAGGTCGTCCGCCCCTACCTGGGAGTCAGGCTTCAGGAACTCTCTTCGGTTGCCGCCTCTTCCCTGGGGTTGCCCGTCCGGAAAGGAGCTTTGATCGGGGCTGTTGAGCCCAACAGCCCGGCCTCTCAAGCCGGGCTGCAAGCCAATGATGTTATCGTCGGGATTAATTATACCCCCATTAACAGCTCTGCGGAAGCAATTTATACCCTGTTTTCCAGCCAAATCGGAGACCGGATTTCTCTAACCTACTATCGAGGGTCCACTCAATCTACGGTCCAGGTCACCCTCACCTCACGGCCACCCTAATGAAAATTGTATTTCTAATAGGCATATTGGGCCAGGACAGTCAGCCTGATTCAAGTTGACGCCAAAGTATTACTGCCTATATCATTGAATCAGTATAATCAGTATATAGAGTACTTCTCGAAGGTTTATAGAATATTGGGAAACGATACAGCCGTTTTGAAAAAAATCAACTCTAAGCCAATTGTATGGAGCTGCCTTCTGTATCTCTTAGGGCTGGTTTTCCTTTTTTTCTATCTGCATCCCAAAGTAGCAGCTTATATCGAGTCCAATCAAATTCCGGTTCCTCAAGTCTCTTTACTCCCTATCCTGGGCTATTTCCTGGGGGTTGTAATTTTATTAGGAATAATATTATTCTTTATCCCTGTCTCTAAAATTAAGTTCTTACTGCGTATCCTTTTTGGAGTCCTCTATGCCTGGGGCCTGGTCGTCATCCTGGGACTGGCCTTACCCGGTGCAGTAGCCATTGCTATCGGCGTTGCCATCGCCCTGCTATGGCTCTTTCTACCCCTGGTCTGGCTGCAAAACCTGCTGCTGCTTTTCACCCTGGTGAGTGTTGGAGCCATCTTTGGAACCTTGCTTCCACCCTGGACTCTGGTCTGGTTGCTGCTGGCGATCTCAGTTTATGATATTGTGGCTGTCAGCCTGGGCTATATGATGTGGCTGGCTAAAAAACTTTCCGAATCGGACACTCTCCCGGCTTTCATTCTGCCCCAAAATTTCCGCGATTGGAATTTGAACTTGAAAGGGGATAGTATTCGCAGGTTATTTGAATCCGAGAATGCGGAACGGGACTTTTCCCTTCTGGGGGGAGGAGATATAGGCTTCCCGTTGATCTTCGTCGCTTCGGTTATCTCTTTCTGGGGGCTTTCGGCGGCGCTGGTCGTGGCCGGAGCTTCACTGATCGGATTGATCTTTGCCTTTCTTTTGCAAATTTTCCTGATGAAAGGCAAACCTCTACCGGCCTTACCCCCCATTTGTTTCATTACCATCCTCGGCTTTCTCCTGGTATATTTTACCCGTTGAACTTTACCCCTCAATACTCATTAGTTAACCACCCCAAACCGCTCCTAATGCTCCTGAAAAATGAATTCAGAATCACCGCTATTTCATAACCAATGATTGTCACAACAAGTACTTGACATTACCTTCAATTAATGTTATTTATTAATCCAAGATGCTCATCATCGGTGCCCTTGATTAAGCACCAAAAAAATAAAATATAAGAGGAGATAAATGACAGCATCATCATCAATCAAAGCGGAGACTTTGATTCAGGTAGAAGGAGAACCCCCCTTAGGTAGTTTTCACATCAATTCGGGGGTCGAGGAAGAAGAGGAGCCCCCAAGTAAACGTAGTAGTCTAAGCATTAAAGAAATTTTTTTTAGTCAGGTTCCTGAGAAAGATTGGAACGATTGGAAGTGGCAGTTCCGTAACCGTATCACCACGGTCGAGGAATTAGTCAAGTTCATTCCCCTATCATCTAAAGAACAAGCTCAATTAAAGCTGGTAATCAGCAAATACCCCTTTTCTGTTACCCCTTATTATCTTTCTTTGATTAATCCGGAAGATAAGAACGACCCTATCAGAAAGCAGGCCATTCCTTGTTTTGAAGAAATTACCATGGCTGATATGGGAGAAGAAGATCCTCTGGAAGAGAAGAGAGATTCTGTGGTACCCGGTTTGGTGCATCGTTATCCGGACCGTGTTTTGATGGTGCTGACTGATATTTGTCCCATGTTTTGCCGTCATTGCACCCGTAAGAGGGAATGGCAGCATGGCGGCTGGGTTCGCAATGATGAAGAAATCGAGCCCATGTTGAACTATATCCGCAATAATCCCAAGGTGAGGGATGTCATTATTTCCGGCGGTGATGTTCTGACATTATCGACTGAGCGGCTGGAAAAGGTCTTGTATCAGCTGCGTAAAATCGAACACCTGGAAATTATCCGTATCGGTTCCCGTTACCCGGTGGTATTGCCGCAGCGTATCGATACTGAGTTATGCGATATGCTATCCAATTACGGACCGATCTGGTTTAACACGCATTTCAATCATCCGAATGAAATTACGCCGGAAGCGGCCAAAGCCTGTGACAGACTGGTGCGCGCCGGTGTGCCGGTGAACAACCAGTGCGTTTTGCTGCGCGGTATTAACGACAGCGTGGAAACTCAGCTCAAGCTGGGTCATAAGCTCTTGAAGAGCAAGGTACGGCCTTATTATCTGTTCCAATGCGATGAGGTCCAGGGTACCGAGCATTTACGCACACCCGTTGAAACAGGCATTAAAATCATTGAAGGTATGCGCGGTCATACCTCTGGTCTGGCTGTACCGACCTTTGTGATCGATTTGCCTTCAGGCGGCGGTAAAGTCTCTTTACAGCCGGATTACGTTTTATCTCACACCAAGGAACGTTTGATACTGAGAAACTATCAGGGTCGAATTATTACCTTCCGAAACCCGGGAGCTGACCTTTCTCAGACACAAGTAGAGTCTCAGGTAGAGGAAGCTGTTTTCGATGATAATAGGACTCTCGTACGATCTTAAAGACTCGGTTGCCCCGAAGACCTCGGGGCAACCTGAGGATGCTCTCGAAGAATACGACTCTTTAGAAACCGTCAATGCCCTTCAATCTGCCATTGAATCCCGGGGTCATCGGGTGGTCAAGCTGGGAGGCGGACAGGACTTTCTAAAGCAGGTTCTTCAAAATAAAGTTGATTTTGTTTTCAACATCTCCGAAGGACTGGGAAGCTACCGCAGCCGTGAAGCTCAAGTTCCTTCCGTCCTGGAGATGCTGGATATTCCTTATTCCGGCGCCGATCCCCAGTGCCTGGCAATCTGTCTGGATAAACATCTGACTAAAAAGATTGTTTCCTGGGAAGGCATTGCGACACCGCAGTGGGCGGTTATCGATAGCCGCCGCTTAAAGTCTACCAATTGGCAGGCTTTACCTTACCCGGCCTTTGTCAAACCCATTTGGGAAGGTTCCAGCAAGGGCATTCGCTTGAGTTCCCTTATCAACGACTCCCGCCAGTTGGAGAAAACGGTTACCGAACTCATTCAGCGTTACCATCAGCCGGTTCTGGTTGAGGAGTTCATTGCCGGAGAAGAGGTCACTGTCGGTATGATCGGCAATAATCCCACCAGGGTGATGGGCATTATGCGCGTGGTCCCCCGCCAGAAGAATGCCAATTTTGTTTACTCTCTGGAAGTGAAACGGGATTACCTGAAGCTGGTGGATTACGAGTGCCCGGCGAAGCTTGAAAAAAAGACCCTCCAGCGCATTGAAGAGTATAGTCTGAAAGCCTTCGAGATCCTGGAATGCCGGGATTTCGCCCGGATTGATTACCGGATCAGCGCCGATGGAACTCCCTATTTTCTGGAGATTAATCCCCTGGCCGGATTGAATCCTATCAGCAGCGACCTGATTATTATGGGCAGATTGATCGGTATTGATTATAATGCGCTTATCGGCTCCATTTTTGAAGCCGGTTTAAAAAGATATCCCCAACTTAAATGAAACCCGGAAGTTCCCACGTTATTTCTCATACTTCTTTTCAATTTTATTTTTCTATATTTGATATTGTTTAGAATTGAGATATTAGTATTTAGGATTTTCTCCTTTGGCTATTGTCTCTTGGTTATTGATTATTAATTTTGAGTTTTGAGTTATATCAATGTTGCATGTCGCTATTATTCATAATCAACCCGAAGCTGACCGCTATCAGGCTATGGGTGAGTCCAAAGCCGAATTCGGCGTTATGGACGAAGTCCGGGCTGTTGACCAGGCTTTGCAGGAGCTGGGCTACCCCCATTCTCTTTTGCCCCTCCATCCTCCCCTGACACAGGTCCAAAAGGCCCTCCAATCACTCCAGGCAGATGTCGTCTTTAATCTCTTTGAAGGCTTCGACGGCAGCCCGGAAACTGAGAGCCAGGTCGCCGGAATGCTTGAAAATTTGCAAATTCCTTTTACCGGCTGTCCTTCTGCGGCCTTGAAATTAGCCCTGGACAAGTCCAGGACCAAGGACTTGCTGACTAAAGCTGGAATTCCAACCCCCCAATACCGTATTTTAAATCCGGACCAGATTAGCCGCTTTGATCTGGACTACCCATGCATCGTGAAGCCGGTAGCTGAAGATGCCAGCCACGGCATCTCCGAAAACAGTATCGTTCATGATCCGGCTGCCCTGGCTAAGCAGGTCCGGAAGATTTGCGAGCTTTTTGGCGGACAGGCTATGGTGGAGGAATATGTCGACGGTCGCGAATTTAATACCACGGTTATTGGATATACCCGGCTGACCATTCCGGCAATCTCAGAAATTGTTTATACTCTGCCTCCCGGTAAGCCTCGCATTCTCACTTTCGAATCTAAGTGGGATGAGCAAAGCCTGTATTATACTCATACCAAGGCTGTCTGCCCGGCGCCGATCACCGAATCTGAAAAAATCAGCATCGGACGAATTGCCAGGAAGGCTTTTCTCTTAACCGGCTGCCGCGGTTATGCCAGGATTGATCTACGGCAAGATCACTCCGGCCGTTTCAAAGTGCTTGAAGTAAATCCTAATCCGGATATTACTCCCGGTGCCGGAGCTTCTTTACAAATCGCTGCCGCTGGTCTGAGCTACAGTCAGTTTATCGCTAAAATGATCCGCCTGGCCTTAAGAAAAGGAGTTAAATAAAAATGCGTATCCGTTCTATGACCGCTGTTGATTATTCTGTCGTAAAAAGCATACTGGAGGATACCCCTGAATTCAATGCGATTGACCTGGCAGTGGCTTATGAGGTGATCAAAGATTATCTCGAGGACCCTGAATCTGGCTATATCACCCTGGTAGCAGAGATTGATAACCAAATCAAAGGATATGTTTGTTACGGCTTCAATACTTCCACTCAAAGCACCTGGGACATCTACTGGATGGCCGTGTCCAGGTCCAGCCGGGGCCAGGGCATCGGCACCAAACTGCTGGCCGCTGCCGAGAATAATATTCGCGCCGCCAAAGGCACATTAATGATCATCGAGACTTCCTCTACCCCCTTATATGATAAAACCAACCGCTTATATCTTTACCTGGGCTGGAAGCTCGATGCCCGCATTAAGGACTATTACGCCCCCGGCGACGACCTTTTAATTTATGAAAAAAGGATCACCCACTAAAGCCTTTTTGCCAGTATAATTAAATATTGGTATTTGTAACTTTTAGTTGCATTACTTAGGCACTCTCCTATACTGGCTGTGGCTCAAGTATTTGTACTATGGGTTTCTTCTCTATCCCTACAACATCCGCCCAGCTATGGTTTTCATACTTTAACCCTGCTGTTTCTGCTGGAGTCTTATTCTCCAGCGACATATGTGGTTTAAAGAAGTTGTAATAGACTAGCCAACCATCGGTAAACTTTTGCAAGGTATTTTTATTCTTTAAAGCACGCATCACCTTAGTCCGATCTTTCAATGTACCGTGGAATCTCTCAATCAAATTGGTGTTATTCTCTGTATCGAACGGTTTTCCCTGAATATGCTTGGCATCTGCACCATACGCCATTTCGATTCCATCCAGATATGATCCTAGATGATCGGTAACAACAACTTTAGGCGTCTTTCCTGCACACTTGGCGGCTTTCTCCATGAGTGCCTTTGCATCTTCTTTGTTTCTGGTAGTCGTGACATGAGAGGCTAACAGGAATCTGGTATCGGCATCAATGATATCCCAGAATACTACCCATTTGGCTTTGCGGCTCTTGGAATATGGATTTTCAACATTAGCCTTACTCTTATCTACACTGACATAGGTTTCATCTGCTATCCAAGTATCGCCAACTTTGGGGTGTAAGTCTTTTGTTTGCTGTATGGCTTCATCAGTATATTTGTTTACCCACTTAATAACGGCAACATGGGATATATCGGTATCAGTTTGCTTTTCGATGTTGTCCTCAATATCGTGATAGGACATACCGCTGTAATATTCATTCAGAGCGCTGGCTATAAACGCTGGGGATACTCTACCATTGGGTAAAGCGTCCGTACCTACAAACTTACGATGGCAATCATCACAATAGTAATACTGAGTCACGCCCTTGTACGTGCCATACTTACGGGTATTCTGTCCCTGACAGTGTTTGCAGACTATTTTAGACTTGGCGGGAATAAGGCTATTGGGACTGGCAGAGCCACCCATGTAATCAATATGCACCCTGCCACCCTTTAAAGCCTTATGAGTCGTGCCAGACTTCCCTAGATACTGGATTACTTTTTGCAGGACTTTACCACCAGTATGGACAGTTTCTACCTCATAGTCATACCAATTTCCTGAATGTGGCGGTATTTCTTTTGAACGTACAAAGCTCATAACATCACCTTCTTCTATTCCTGCTGTAATTATTTTTATCGTGCTGATTGCTTATTAACCCAATAAGCTTATCTAATTTGATTGCAAGATTGGTTTGCCGATTATATGTATTCAGTTTTTCGATTTCCGTAGTAAGCTTTTTGATGGAATCTGTATCATAAATCTTATTCTCTCCCCTCACCTTTCGAATGAGGACAATGAAAAACCAAATAATTAAAACTAAGAACAACCAGTAAAGAATTGATGATATTAAATGTGGCATGGTATCCCCCTTAATAAATAAGATGGAATTCCAATGTTTTTCCAAGATTGTCTTTGTGAGCAGAATAATTGTGGCTGATATTCCATCAATCCCAGAATATCCTTGGAACCATAAAAGGAAAACTCCAAACGAGGCCAACCAAGCAAGTATTCTGTCTGGTGTAAAGAAAAACAATCTTCTGAAAAAATCCATCTATTCATCCCCCTATACATAATTGTTCGTATAGGGTTATTATATTTGCTTAGGCTTTCATTAACAACTAATGTATGATTCATTATTCCGTTCCTTGCCTAAAACATATTAGGCACTCTATTAGAAACTATAAGTTACAAATAAGTAAATATTCTTATCCTTGACGTTTACGCGAATATCCCTTATGATGGTAATGTAGAACAGACGCTTTTCGACGTCGGGCTCTCACGCAGTGGATGTAAAAATCCGCAGGACTATTATTCCTGCGGATTTTTTTATATATAAATACCGGCTTTAGTCTGTTTTTTAATATTACCAGGAGAATGATGAGCAGTGGCCATAATAACACCACCCAACAATCAAAACTTAAATGTCGACAACCTTCAGGGCTTAACTGAAGCCGAAGCCGCTACACGGTTGAAAGAGGAAGGTTACAATGAATTGCCATCCTCTAAAAAACGCAGTGGTTTAGCGATTGCCTTCGGAGTGATCCGCGAGCCAATGTTTCTGCTTCTGCTGGCCTGCGGCATTATTTATTTATTCTTGGGGAATCTTGAGGAAGCCTTAATCTTACTGGCTTTCGTCTTCGTCATAATCGGCATTACCTTCTTCCAGGAACGCAAGACCGAACGCACCTTGGAAGCCCTGCGAGACCTGTCCAGCCCGCGAGCACTGGTCATTCGAGATGGCCAGCAAAAACGCATCGTAGGCCGGGAAGTCGTGCGGGACGATATCCTGATATTAAATGAAGGAGACCGCATCCCGGCAGACGCCATCGTGATTTCCTGCACCGATCTGAACCTGGATGAATCCCTGCTTACCGGGGAGTCCGTTCCGGTCCGTAAATCCGCCGGAAATCCCTCGGATCCGCTGTCGCGTCCCGGAGGCGATGATTTACCCTCGGTATTTTCCGGTACCCTGGTAATCAGAGGCCAGGGCATTGCACTGGTGAAAAGCATCGGCGTACAGACTGAAATGGGTAATATCGGCAGGTCTCTGCAAGCTGTTGAGTCTGAAGATACCCTTCTCCAAAAAGAGACCCGCCGGCTGGTTAAAAATATCGCCATCATTGGCATCAGTATCAGCCTGGCTATAGTCATCATTTACGGTCTGACCCGCGGTGACTGGCTACATGGCTTTCTGGCTGGCATTACCCTGGGTATGGCCATTTTGCCCGAAGAATTTCCAGTGGTCCTGACTATTTTCCTGGCCCTGGGCGCCTGGCGTATTGCTCAGGAACAGGTGCTTACCCGCCGGACTCCAGCTGTCGAGACCATGGGAGCCACTACTGTCCTTTGCGTGGATAAGACCGGAACTTTGACCTTAAATAAAATGTCAGTGGCCAAAATGCTGGTCAACGAACAGACCTACGACTTCAATCATAGTCATTCCAAACCTCTTCCGGAAAACTTCCATGAGTTGGTTGAATATAGCATCCTGGCCAGTGAAATCAATCCCTC
>Ga0153915_10007913_pt1 | contig 10080 bp, 10 predicted proteins | sample Opewatmetagenome_2_FD_107003 | JGI IMG/M metagenome (GOLD analysis project Ga0153915, IMG submission 107003) | Freshwater wetland microbial communities from Ohio, USA - Open water 3 Core 3 Depth 3 metaG | ecosystem: Environmental > Aquatic > Freshwater > Wetlands | place: USA: Ohio, Lake Erie... | reverse complement strand
TCTCGCTCCGGTCCTCTCCATAGAATTTGATCCAGCCGTAGCCGTTGTTTTCCCAGCCGGTCCCCCAGCTGTTCTTTATCAGCCACGAGCCGCCGTTGACATTATTGTCCCACCCCACGAGCACCACGCAGTGCCACCACTTGCCCGAGCAGACCGACAACGGTCCTTTGCAGAGCAGCTGCTGCTTTACGGAAGTCACTGAACCGGACGAGGAGCCGAAGCTCGTGACCTTCCAGACATGGTCGGGTGCGAGCGTCCCCATGTTGCAGGAGTTGGGTTTCGAGCAGTGGGCGCCGACACCGGCGTTACAGGCAAGGTGGCCGGTGCCGTCATCGTGGGCGCAGGCGCCTGACTGGTACGGCAGGACCGATTCGTCAGGGACCCCCCTGCTCTTGAGATCGTTTAACACTTCTCCACGATTACCCCCCAGGCAGGAGCCGGGATCCGGGGTATAGCAGGGCGAGACAAATGCCTGTTCTGATGTGTCGAGATTCTTCTGGCTTCCCTGCTCGATGTTGTACTTTGCCTCGAGCGTGCCGGTCGGCGACTCGGCATAGCAGGAACCGCAGGCACCCTGGTCTTTTACCGAGGTCATCCAGTTTATCCCGCGCCAGTTTGTCCACGAGAATGCCGTGACACTGCTCGTGCTCATGGAACATGGGTCCTGGCACGCGTCACCGGCGCCGTTTCCGTCCGCATCGGCCTGATCTTTGTTTGCGGCGTATGGGCAATTGTCGCACGCATCGCCAACCCCATCATGGTCGGCATCTGCCTGGTCGGCATTGGCAACCTTGGGGCAGTTGTCGCACGCATCGCCGATACCATCGGTTGCCGTCGCTTCGCACTTCATCCCGCCCCCGTTATCGGCGGTCTGCATCTTGCAGTTACTTAAGATGGCATCCGAGTCCTTCTGGTCAGGATTTGCAACCGAGGGACAGTTGTCGAGAATATCTATGATACCATCGTTATCAGTGTCAGTCTTCAACAGGGTCTTGTTGACAGATGGGAGCATGGTGACGGCTTTTGTAAGTGTCTGGACTGCAGAGAGGTTGACAGTCACAGCGCTTACCAGCGTTGGCGTTGCTGTTGCTGTAGTCGTTGCTGTGGTTGTAGGAGCAGTCTGCTGGAAGCAGTACTGTGTGACCGGGGCCCCGGTAACAGCCTGCGAGTACGAGCAGGGTGTCTGCGAGCAGAGCGCACAGTTGTCCGCCCCCCATTTTGCCACCGCATCGGCCCGGGCCATGCACTGGCAGGAGCCCGTACAGGCAACAGGTGCCACCGTGGTCGTTGTCGTTGTCACAGTCTGCTTAAAGCAATAGTACGGGATCACGGCTGTCGCAGTTGCGGCCCGGCCGCAGACGGTATCGCTGTAACTGGTATACCCGTTTGTCCCCCACAAATTCTGCGCAGCCGATTCGGCCATGCATTCATAGGGCGACGGGCATGTCCCTGCCGTGGTCGTTGCTGTTGTCGTCGCGGTCGTGGTGACGACCGGGATAACCGTCCGCTGTGCAACAACGAGCGATGACGAGACACTCTCAGCAGCCTGTACACCGCAGATCAAAACAGTCATCAGTACGAGGACCAGGAAGATCCGGGTACCGGTTCCTTTTACACACACGTTCATAAACTCCACTCTCTCGTCTGTTACGACAGGTGTACTTATCAGGATTGTGCTATAAAACACTTTTTTATTTTTTATAATTTTTTACATTCTGTTATGTATCATGTACAAATTTAAAAGATGGGATCCGGCCGGCCGCAGCGACAAAAAATGCCCGGTTGACCGGGATCCCGGACGCTAACAGGAAACACGATCGCTAAACAATCACCTTCCGGGACTCTCCGGGTAACGTTATTGCCGGTGCCGGCCACGGGTTTTCATTTATATACGCTTTTTCCGGACACCGCCTGCATGCACGGTACGATCCCTTATATATCCTCACTGATGATGGAGAATCATGAGTTTCCATGACGATTTTATCCGGGCAATCCGGGAGAAGAGGCTTGTAACCGTAACCGCACGCACCGATGACAAGGGAACGGTCAGGCGAACCTGCGTGCCCCTCGACTATGGCCCGAGCGGCCTGCCCCGGGACGGGGTGGACCGTTACCACTTCCGCGACCTTTCAAGCCCGACCGGAGAGCACCCGCTTATGATCCTGCCCTCGCAGCTGCTTGACATCAGGGTGCTCGATGAAACATTTGAGCCCGGGGAACATGTCCACGGAAAAATACAATGGTCCGTCCCCCGGGACTGGGGAAAGTTCTCATAAAAAAATTAGTTTCCCGCTTTTTTCCCGCAGGGTTGTCCCCGCACCGGGCAAAAAAAGGACACAACGGGGTGCAGTACCCTCTAGGAAGGACGTGCGTCCGGCAAGGCACCGTTGTTCGTGGAGAGCTTCATGTGGCTTGACTGCCGAGTATATCCGGGATGAAACTCGGCGTGCTCTGCTCGGGAGGCAAGGACTCATGGTACGCGTGCTCCCGTGCGATGGAAAAAGAGGAGGTCGCCTGCCTCATCTCGATCCGGTCGAAGAACGATGCGAGCTACATGTTCCACACGCCGGATGTCCATCTCGTCCCGCTCCAGGCCGAAGCTGCGGGGATCCCGCTTGTGACCGTGGAGACCGATGGCGTCGAAGAGGCGGAGCTTGCCGATCTCTCGCGTGCGATCAGCATTGCGGCTGAAGAGTACGGGATCGAAGGGGTTGTGACCGGTGCCCTCATGTCAGTGTACCAGGCTTCGCGTGTCCAGCGGATCTGCCGGGACCTCGGGCTCTGGTGCTTCAACCCGCTCTGGTACACGGACCCGGAAGCCTACATGGAGCGCATTATCGCGTCCGGTTTCTCGGTGATCGTCACCGGCGTTTTTTCCGCCCCGTTTGGTGCGGACTGGCTGGGCCGGAACATTGACCGTGAAGCACTTGCAGAACTCCGCCGGTATGCACAATCGGACCGGATCACGCTCACCGGCGAGGGCGGCGAGTACGAGACGCTGGTTCTCGATGCCCCCTTTTTCCGGCAGCGGATCGCGATCGGGGAGGCAGAGACAGAGACAGAGTATGCAAACTACCGGGGTGTCCTGAAGATTACCCGGGCGGAGCTGGTGGCGAAATGATCCTTCTCGTCGATCTCGCAGAAAAACCCGGCTCTCTCTCCCGGGACGAGTACGTCGGCCCGGTCGCCCGGATCATTGCAGCAATCGGATACGAGTGGCGCGAAGTTCATTTTTCAGAAATTACTGCCGCCGGGATCACGGATGCGGATGGCATTGTCCTTTGCGGGACGGCACTTAAAGACAACGCATTCGCGGAACGCGTCCAGGATCTCGTATGGCTCCGGGATGCCCGGGTGCCGGTCCTTGGGATCTGTGCCGGGATGCAGGCCCTCTGTCTTGTATTTGGCGGCAGCATCCGGCCGGCTGTCGGGATCGGGATGACAGAGGTCCGGGTCGTGCAGCCGGATCCGGTCCTCGGCGAACCCCACACCTTTACCGCGTACGAGCTCCACACCTTTGCCTGCGAACCGCCGGCCGGCTGGGTCACAACGGCGGTTTCGGACCGGTGCGTCCAGGCCATCCGGCACCCGGACCGGCCGGTCTTTGGGGTCATGTTCCACCCCGAGGTACGAAACGATGCGGTGGTCGAACGGTTCTGTGCGATATGCGGACCGGCATACCTGCAGTAAAACCACCTGAAGCGTACAGCGCCTGTTTGTGCCCGTACAAACAAAAGATCTATAATCCCGGCGTACTCACCTTTTTAAAGTATGTTTGATTCAGGCAAGTCAACCGTTGTTGAAGACACCGAAGAGAACCGCGCCATCTGCCGGAAGTACTGCACCATCTGCCCGAACTACAAGCACCACCAGCTCGGGAAGTGCCAGCCAACTGAACTTTTCTGCGCCCGGGGCAAGTCCTCCCAGCCGAACATGAAAGAGATCAACTGCTTCTGCACCGGCTGCGAGATCTACCTAAAGCACCACCTCCGCATGGGCTACTTCTGCGTCAGGAAGTAGATCTTTGGCGATCTTTTTTCCTTTCCACCCGGCCCCGGGATCCAGGGGACAACATATATCAAAAACCGTTCAAGAACTACATGGTGCTTTTCTTCATGTTCCCGATACGCCCTGCCCCGGTATATATTCTTATAGCCTGCATCGTTCTCCTCACGGTCATTCTTGCCCTGGGGGCAGGATGCATAAATACCGGTGCACCGGCGCCGTCTTCCGGAGCAGTGACGGAAAAACCCCTGCCCTATACCGGCAATTACACGCCCGGGGAGATCGCCCGGCTCGCGGGCAATGCAACAGAGACAGCGAATGCCTCGCTTGCTGCCATCGCCGCGATCCCGCCGCAGGAGCGCACCTTTGATAATACGCTGGGTGCCTTTGACCGGACCATGACGGATTATGCCGATGCCACTCTGGTACTGACCGTGATGGGCTATGTCTCTCCGGACCCGGTCATTGCACAGGAAGGTATGGAGGCCCAGGAAACGGTAACCGTCTTTACCAATTCTGTGTATTCGAGAAAAGACCTCTATTCTGTCCTTAAAAACCAGTCCCCGGAAAACGCAGGCGAGGCCCGGCTCTACAATGTCACAATAAAAGCGTTCGAACATAACGGACTCGCGCTCCCGCAGGACCGGCTCGATGAGGTCAGTGCGCTTAAGGCAAACCTGACCGGCCTTGAGGCAGAGTATTCAGCAAACCTCAACAGTGACACCACAGCGATCGCATTTACCGGCGATGAACTGGCTGGTGTCCCCAGACTGTCGCTTGCCACGTTCGACCGCGCCCCGAATGGATCGTACCTGGTAACTACCAAGTACCCGGACTATATTGCAGTGATGACCTACGCAACCGACAGCGGGACCCGGAAACGGATGTATGTTGCCGATGTGAACGTGCAGGCCGTAAACAACACGAAGCTTCTCGAGGAGGCCATCGTACTCCGCGAGCAGATTGCATACGATCTCGGCTATGATACCTGGGCAGACTACCAGCTTGACGGCCGGATGGCGAAAAACACCTCAAACGTGATGGCATTTCTCAATGCGTTAAAGGAGCCGCTCACCGGGAAAAACCAGGCGGACATGGCCGGGCTCCTTGCCATAAAAAAAGAGCTCGACCCGGCTGCGACAACTGTTGACTCCTGGGATGTCGTGTACTTAGAGGAGATCCAGAAAAAACAGCAGTACGATTACAATGAAGAAGAGTTCCGGGAATACTTCCCGGCAGATACCGTTATCCCGAAGATGTTTGGGATTTTCGGTACCCTCTACGGGGTCCGGTTCGACAAAATAGAAAACGCTGCAGTCTGGTCACCGGATGTGCAGCTGTACCGGGTGGAAAACACCACCGACAATGCAACGGTCGGGTACCTGTACCTCGATCTCTATCCCCGGGACGGGAAGTACAGCTCGTTCATGGAATCCTCCATTGTTAAGGGACGGGAGAAGAACGGCACGTACTCTGTCCCGGTAGTGGCGGTTATTGCAAACTGCCCGGCACCGGCAAACGGCACGCCTTCTCTTCTGACCATGTACGACCTTGAATCGCTCTTCCACGAGACCGGCCATGCCATGCACGATCTTCTGACAACAGCCCCGTACGGCACGCTCTCCGGGACAAGCGTTGCCTGGGACTTTGTCGAAACACCCTCGCAGACCATGGAGGAGTGGGCGTACGATCCGCAGGTGCTCGTCTCACTCTCGGGCCGGTACACGAATACATCGGAAAAGATCCCGCAGGACCTGGCAGAAAAGGCGATCGCCGCCAGAAATGTCGGGATTGGGATCCAGTACAGCAGCCAGCTCGCATACGCGCTCGAGGATATGCGGTTCCACACGGCAACCGGGCCGGTCGATGTGACCGAGGTCTGGAACGAGACCTATTACGAGATCAAGGGCCGGCCGATCGTAAACGGCACCCACCAGCCGGCAAGTTTTGGCCACCTTATGGGCGGGTACGATGCCGGGTACTACGGCTACCTCTGGTCCAAGGTCTATGCACTCAATGTTGTCGACACGTTCGAACGCGACGGGATGACCAACCAGACCACCGGGCTGAAATTCCGTAACGAGGTCCTTTCGCAGGGCAATATGCAGGAAGGAACCGTGCTCCTCGAAAAATTCCTGGGAAAAGAACCCGGGACCGGGGCGCTGTACGGTTTTCTGGGGATCCAACAACCGCAGGCCGCTTCGGACACCACATGATATTCCTCTTTTTATCATATTTGTCCCGGAAAACGCACACGCCTGGCCGGATCTCCGCCAGCCGTTTTTCACTTTAAAAAAAAGGATATCTGCGGGCACGATCACTTCACAGGCACGGATCAAAACCCGGTTCTTTTATAGCGACACGTCCAATCCGGAAGAATATCTATGGACGCAGGATCGCGGCAGATTCCGGACGGGAGAGGCAGCCCTGCCGAGCAGGAGCGGGCATCAGCGCTTGCCGTCAACTTCTGCGCCGGGATCGCTCCTGCAATTCCAAAACTCTTTGCAGCCGTCCTCTCCGGGTCGGTCACGCTCTACGCGTCTGCCTTAAAGACCATCACCGAGGCCATCGGGATCCTGATCTCGTGGATCATTGCCCGCAAGATCGCCCGCGGCAACCACGGCATCTACGATTACGGCATGGGAAAATTCGAGAACATCGCCCGGGCGATCACCGGCACCGTGATGGTCCTCTCGTTTGTCATCCTCATCTTTGCTGCATCCTACCGGATCTTCTTTCCGGCGGCCCTTGGAAGCGGGGGCGTCGAGATCGGTCTTTACATCGTCCTTGTCATGAGCGTGGTTGACGGTGGCCTCGCACTGCGCACATACCGGATCACGCGCCGTGAGCCTTCGCCCCTCATGGATTCCCAGTGGCGTCTCTTCCGGCTCAAGGCCTTTGCAAATATCGTGGTGCTCGCGACGCTTGTCCTTGCAATCCTCTGCGCAGGATACCCGTGGGCCGTGTACATCGACCCGCTTGCCTCGTTTGTGGTGATGGGCATTCTCCTGTACTCCGGGGCCCGGATGATCCAGTCCTCGCTGCCGGACCTGCTCGACCAGACGCTTGACGAGGAACTCCAGCTCGTGGTCGTCCGGGAGCTTGCCGGGCATTTCCACAACTACGAGCAGCTCCACGGGGTCAGGTCGCGGCAGAGCGGGGGGACCGTCTATGTGGATATCTTCTTAGAGTTCCGTGGCGACCTGCGGATGCAGGAGGTACAGGAAATAATGGACAGGATAAAATCCTCGCTTGAGGCCAGTATACCAAAAAGCGAGGTCAATATCATTTCCACCGGCAGTAAGCATGACCGGGACCGGCAGGCCGGGTAAAGATTTAAAAAAAAAGATTCCTGTCCCGTCAGACTGCATCCCCTCTGCCCGGCCTGAACCTGAAGTCTTTTTATAGCCGGGAATTCCCAAGTACGGTTTAAGAGGGAATTTTTTCCATGAAGCAAAAGGAGATCCTTCTCGTGGCTGCGATCCTGCTCGCCGGCGCCATTCTGAATTACCTGTGGGCAGTCATTTCAGGAATGTACGCGATTCCCGTGGGCGCCGAACTGGTCATCGCCGCCTACTGTCTCATTGCCGTGACGTTCTCCCTTGGCATGGCAGAGCTGGCGGGGATCGGGATCATTGCCAGTGCGCTCAGTACGCTTTCCAACCCTTCGCATGCGGTAACGGTTGCCAATGGCCAGATAGTGATGGCCGGCGGGTTTGCCGCAGGGCTGTTTAACCTGGTCTGTGAACCGGTGGGGATCGTGGTCTGCTCGGTCGCGTTTGTCATTTGTGCCAGACGGATCGGGTCGGCCGCCCCGCTCCCGGCAACGATCCTCGCGACCATCGCAAGCGGGCTCGTATACCTGCTGCTTGCCGCCGTCTTCTCCCCGGCCCTCATCACTTCTGACCCGGCCTGGACGGGAAATTTCCTTCTCAAGGTAACGGAGGTTGCCATCACCAATGCGGTCATTGTCGAGGTCCTCTTCCTGCTGGTAAGAGATCCCCTCCGGAATGCGGCACAGGAGAAACCCGCGTAAATTTTTTTCGTGCTTTTATCTTCCGGCCGGCTTCTCCGCACAGAACTCGAAAATGCACTGGTTCTTTGTATCGCGGGTGTGCGTATGAGGATGGGGCTTACTGATGATCTTGCAGTCGGTGAAACCGGCTCCGGTAAGAACAGCGGCAAGTTCGTCTTCTGTCAGTACCCGCGCCGGCCCCCAGACCCGTGGAGATGGCAATTCTTCTTTATGGGTTTTCCCGGCCGTGGAGCCAAAGAGGAACCCGCCGGGCCGGAGTGTAGCATATGCATGTGCGAGGTACTCCTCAAGCTCCCGGTCATCGGTGATCACATGGATGACGGATGCGGAATACACAAGATCGAATGATCCGGCTCCAAACGGAAATCTGTCAACAACTAAAAACAGCCCGCCAATCTCTTCACGGTCCCGGTACAGGTCAAAACCGAGGTCGATACTCCCCCGGCATATATCAAAAGCCGTAACGTTATCTTTCGGAAAATTGTCGCGGAGCAGCTGCCGGACATTGTCGCCGGTCCCGCAGCCGTAGTCAAGGAGCCGCCCGGGATTTTCAAGGACACGGGAGTAGAAAAAGTGGGTATTAATCCGCGGCTGCCCGATGATCATGAGGATGTGCGGGTAGTCGATGCCGGCCAGTGTGTACTTCGCGAGGATCTCAGCGTAGTACCCTTCCGGGTACGTTACCCCGCGGGCCGCGATACGTTTCATGGCGGCAAGAAGTTCGTCTGCGAGGTTTGTGCCCTGAGGGAAAGGAAGGTGCTGGTGTGCGGGCATGCCATAGTTAGTGTGGTGCGGGGGACTATTTCAGGGTTAACGACCTGACCCGGGTCAGCCGGCAGGGTGCCCGAAGGCAGGAAACATATTATCCCTGCCCGTACTATGCAACAACCATGAAAATGGGCACGGTTACCATTGAGGACACCGATGAGAACCGGGCGATCTGCATGAAGTACTGCGGCATATGCCCGAACTACAGGAAAAACTGCCTGGGAGATCACCAGCCGGACAGCCTGTTCTGCGCCCGCGGGAGATCGAACGCTCCGCAGATACGGGAGCAGCGCTGCTTCTGCCTTGCCTGCGAGATCTTCGCAAAAAACAGCCTGGCGCTCGGGCACTTCTGCGAACGGGAAAAGTAAGGAATTTCGTGGGAACCATTCACGATTTTCTTTTTTCTTTTTAGTGACGGGACCGGTTTTTGTCCCGGGAGTTCCTTTCGGGGGTTTCGCGCATCCTGTGCGTAAGGATAAGAAGAAAGGATTTATTTTTCCTTACAGTATCTCTTCCATCATGAAAATCCTTGGAATTGCCACAAGCCCGCGGAAAGGCGCAAACAGCCAGACGCTTGTCGAACACATTCTTGCCGGTGCAAAAAAAGCCGGGGCAAAGACCGAACTTGTACGGCTCTGCGACATGGACGTTTCTCCCTGTAACGGGTGCAACACCTGCAAGAGTACGGGCAGTTGCGTGATCGAAGACGACATGGGAGAACTCTGGGAAAAGATGACAAAGGCCGACGCGATTGTCCTTGGCTCGCCCGTGTACTGGGGCCGCTTAAACGCCCAGGCATATCCCTTCATCGACCGGATCTATGCCTACATGAAGCCGGGCTTTACCACCGATCTCCCGAAGGGCAAGAAGTTCGTGCTCGCGCTTACCTGCGGAGGCATGCCGCCCGAGGCCTTAAAACCCATCGACGCGTACGTAAAAAATATTTTTACAAACTTCCTTGGTTGCACCGATGCCGGGTATATCTCGCAGAACCAGTGCGCCGAGCCCCGGGACCTTGCAAAGTTCCCGGAGACGATCAAAAAGGCGGAAGAACTGGGAAAATCCCTCGTAAAATAACTTTTTTTATACGGGCCCGGATGGCGTGCCGCGAAGGGGCCGAAAAAAAACGCTGCGATCCCCGGGGTACCGGATTTTTTTTCACGGGAGCTGTCCCTGCCGACAATCACATCCCCGCTGGCCCGGCACCGTGGATACGGGCCTTAGCGGACAGGGATACACTTCCTGCCCTGTACCGATGGCCCTGTCACTTT
>Ga0153915_10007912_pt1 | contig 10080 bp, 7 predicted proteins | sample Opewatmetagenome_2_FD_107003 | JGI IMG/M metagenome (GOLD analysis project Ga0153915, IMG submission 107003) | Freshwater wetland microbial communities from Ohio, USA - Open water 3 Core 3 Depth 3 metaG | ecosystem: Environmental > Aquatic > Freshwater > Wetlands | place: USA: Ohio, Lake Erie... | reverse complement strand
TTCATTTTGACTGCTTGTACTGGTTCCGGGTTTTTCAAATACAATAAAATCAGAATACCCATCGGTATAGCAACAATCGTCATTAGAAAGGGGTAATTCCATCCGAGCAGGGTAAGTGCTCCGCCCATAACCGGGTAACAGGCGGTGGCGATACTCAGGACACTGGCATTGTATCCCATAACGGTAGCCCGTTCCCGGTCACGGTATAAATCACCGATCAGGGTAAGATTAAGTGATCCGAGCGCGGCTCCACCCATACCCTGAAAAACCCGTAACAGTAGCAGAAGGTCATAATTCCTTACCCAGAAACAGGCAGTACCGGCAATACCAAACAGCAACAGGGAAGGAAGTAAGATTTTTTTCCGCCCCCATCGATCAGCCAATACACCCATGACCGGAGTTAAAATGACCCCTGGCAAAGTGAAAGCCGTGATAAGTAAACCGATGGCCGAGGGAGCAATGTGCAATTCGGATATAATTTTGGGGAAAGCAGGAGTAAGATTGGCAACGCCCATCACAGCAATTGCAGTAATACCGAAAATGAGATGCAGGTTCGGATCCAGATATAATTTTCTTTTAATCCCGGAGATCATTCCAGCTATGCAGATTTCACTTTAATATTTTAGTTTTTGGCGGTAGTCCTTACTTTTACCGGAATAAAATTATATATAAATTAAAAAAGAATGACGAAAATTAAAATAGTAGATGAGGATCGGAACTCGGGAATATACAATTTGTCATAAGTTAGAAGGAACAGTATGAATGCATATGCACTTATTATATTAATTACTCTAATCACCGGGTATCTTCTGGACTTGTTCACTAATTGGCTTAACCTGAAACACCTGCGATCTGAGTTGCCGGAGGAATTCAGAGGTGTCTACGATGCGGATCGTTATCGTAAATCACAGAACTATACGCGGATTAATACCAGGTTTGGATATTTAACCTCAACTGTGAGTCTGGTTTTAACTCTGATTTTCTGGTTTGGTGAGGGTTTTAATTTCCTCGATCTGTGGATCAGAAGTTGGGAACTGAACGAAATCTGGAATGGTTTGCTGTACATGGGCAGTTTAATTATACTGCGCAGCTTGATTTCACTGCCGTTCAGCATTTATCATACGTTTGTTATCGAAGAGCGTTTCGGTTTTAACAAGACTACTGTCAGAATTTTCATTCTCGATATAATTAAAGGGATTACTCTGGGAGTGCTTTTGGGTGGTCCGCTTCTGGCCGGTATCCTTTACTTTTTCCAATCTGCCGGTGCGTATGCCTGGATTTACTGCTGGCTGGTGGTGACGGTATTCAGTTTATTCATTCAATTCATTGCTCCAACCTGGATTATGCCCCTGTTCAATAAATTTACACCGCTGCAGGAGGGTGCATTACGGACAGCCATACTGAACTATGTTCAAAAAGTCAAGTATCCCCTGCGTGATATTTTTGTAATGGATGGTTCTAAACGGTCGACCAAGTCCAATGCTTTCTTTACCGGTTTTGGTAAAAATAAAAGAATCGCTTTATTCGATACCCTGATTCAGAAACATACGGTAGAGGAACTGGTATCTATCCTGGCTCATGAAATCGGCCATTATAAAAAGAAGCATATTAGGCAATCGATGCTGATCGGTTTTGTACATACGGGGATCTTATTTTATCTCTTATCTGTTTTCGTCAACCATCAGGGTTTGTTCGATGCATTTTATATGCAGCATGTGTCAGTCTACGCCGGTTTACTGTTTTTCGGTATGCTGTATACACCACTGGAAATGATATTGTCCATCTTTTTAAATATTTTTTCTCGGCGCAATGAACTGCAAGCTGATCATTATGCCGGTGAGACTACCCAGGGGTGGCAGGATATGATCAGCGCCTTAAAAAAATTGTCCATGGATAATCTGAGTAATTTGACCCCCCACCCCTTTTATGTATTCCTGAATTATTCCCACCCGCCGGTACTGGAACGAATCAAAAAATTATCGCAGCAGGCTAATGAGCATTCCAGTTGAATGCAGATTAAAGAATTTAAACCTATAAACAGTCATGATATTATCAATTTTTTGTAAATAAAATAAATGGTATATTGAGTCAGTCATAAATTTAATTTGCTGATGGTTAACGGATTAATACATTTTATTTCTATTACTCCGCCTTTCGTTCTTACTCTACGATTATTTAAACTTGAATCAGTTTCATAATGTTCAGGAGAATCCCTTAATGAAAAAGATGAAAGCGCTGGTAAAAAAATCTAACAAGGTGGGTTTATGGTTGGAGGAAGTCCCTGTCCCTCGTATGGGAATCAATGATGTGCTGATTAAGATCAGGAAGACGTCCATCTGCGGGACTGATGTACATATTTATAACTGGGATGAATGGGCACAGAAAACGGTTAAAACCCCCATGGTAATCGGTCATGAGTATGCAGGGGTGGTGGAAGATTTCGGGAGTAATGTACACGATTTGAAAAGGGGGGATCTGGTCAGCGGGGAAGGTCATCTGGTGTGCGGTCACTGCCGGAATTGCCTGGCTGGCCGGCGGCACCTGTGTAAGGATACAAAAGGAGTCGGTGTAAATCGCGATGGGGCATTTGCGGAATACCTGGTCATTCCGGCCAGCAACATTTGGGTTTGTAAGGCAAAAATCCCGGAAGATGTGATATCTATTTTTGATCCGTTCGGGAATGCTGTCCATACCGCTCTCTCTTTTGACCTGCTGGGGGAAGATATTCTGATCACCGGTGCCGGTCCGATTGGTTGTATGGCAGTAGCAGTAGCTAAACATGCCGGTGCCCGTTATGTGGTTATAACCGATATCAATCAGTATCGCCTGGACCTGGCCAAAAAAATGGGTGCTACCCGGACTATAAATGTCCGCAAGGAAAAACTTACCCAGGTGATGAAAGAATTGGATATGAAGGAAGGTTTTGATGTAGGATTGGAAATGTCGGGCAGTGAACAGGCTTTCAATGATATGATCAAGAACATGTGTCACGGAGCAAAAATTGCCTTGCTCGGAATTTTAAAATCCAACACGGCGATCGATTGGGATGCAGTTGTTTTTAACGGTCTGACAATTAAAGGTATCTACGGACGGCAAATTTTTGAAACCTGGTATAAAATGACTGCAATGATTCAAACCGGATTGGATATTTCCACCGTTATTACACATCGTTTCCCTTATGCGGATTTTTTACGGGCTTTTGAATTAATGCGCTCCGGTCAATCAGGGAAAATAATACTCGATTGGACAGTATGATAAATAGGTTTATTAAAAGGGAGTGTCGGTATGTTTGGATCAATGCAAACGATAATCAGACAGCAGATTGAATCGATCAAAAAAGAAGGATTATATAAAGAAGAACGAATCATTTCCAGTCCACAAGATGCACACATTAAGGTAAAAGGGGGACAAAGCGTTTTAAATATGTGTGCCAACAATTATCTTGGTCTGGCAGCAAATCCACAGGTAATCGATGCTGCCCGCAACAGTTATGATCAATGGGGTTATGGTTTGTCTTCAGTACGTTTTATCTGCGGTACACAGGAGATTCATAAACGGCTGGAACAGAAAATATCTGAATTTCTCGGTACCGAGGATACAATATTATATACCTCCTGTTTCGATGCCAATGGGGGATTATTTGAAACCCTGCTAAATGAAGAAGATGCTGTTATCAGCGATGAACTGAATCATGCCAGCATCATCGATGGTATCCGGCTATGCAAGGCGCAGCGGTTTCGTTATAAGAACAACGATATGGAGGATTTGGAACAAAAATTAAAGGAGACACAAAGATACAGATTCCGGATGATTTCCACCGATGGTGTTTTTTCCATGGACGGGTACATTGCCAATCTTAAGATTATCTGTAATCTGGCAGAGAAGTACAATGCCCTGGTGATGGTCGATGATTCCCATGCGGTTGGTTTCATGGGCAAAACCGGGAGGGGTACCCATGAATATAATGAAGTGATGGACAGGGTGGATGTAATTACCGGCACGTTGGGCAAAGCGCTTGGGGGGGCGAGTGGTGGTTATACCAGTGGGCGCAGGGAAATTATTGAGTTACTTCGTCAACGTTCGCGTCCATACTTATTCTCGAATACGGTAGCCCCAAGTATCATTACGGCTTCGTTGAAAGTACTGGAATTGTTGACCTCTTCCGATCACCTGCGTAAAAAATTAATGGAGAATACCAGTTTTTTTCGGCAGGAAATAACGAAATTGGGTTATAACATTTTACCGGGCATTCATCCTATCGTCCCGATTATGCTGGGCGATGCAGTGCTGGCCAAAAAACTGGCTTCGGGTCTGCTGGAAAAGGGGATTTATGTGATCGGTTTTTCATATCCGGTGGTACCGCTGGGCAAGGCACGCATCCGCACCCAAATATCGGCAGCGCATTCCCATGAGGATTTAAAGTTTGCGATTCAGAAATTTGCTGAAGTAAAGAGGGAGTTTAAAATTTAATGGGCAGAAGGTATTGGATAAAGGGTAATGGGTAATGGGCAATGGGTAAAGAAATTGAATATATCATCTTCATTATCCTTTACCCATTACCCTTTGCCCTTGAAAACAATCCCTACCCCTCTACGTAGCGGTAGATCTACGACCTGTCTTGCGCCAGGTCTTCAACCTTTATTAAGGGGGAAATCTTTGTGCCTTTGTGCCTCAGTGCCTTTGCAGTTATTTTAATCCAGCCAAAATTTCCTTTATGCGCACTTTCTGCGTTTCATCCTTGACCATCTCAAGTGCCTTGTTATAATTTTTAATTGCTAATTTTTTTTCACCCTGTTTGGCATACGCCTCACCCAGGCTGTCATATACATTCCACGATTGGGGGTGACGGCTAATATTCAATTTAAAAATATCGATAGCTTTAGTTGTACTACCCTGATTTTGCAGATATTCATAGCCGAGGGTGTTTAATTCAGTTTCCGTGGCCAGCGTTATTGCTTTATCCTGTAATTTTACTGATTCCGCTTCCTGACCCGCTTTTTTCAGCAAACCAGCCTTAACTGATAAATTGCTATAATTTTCATTCATATTAATGGAGCGGTCAATCCAGGTCATAGCTTCCTGCAGATTGATATTCTGCTGTAAGCAATAATTTGCTGCCCGACTCCAACTTTGCCAGTAGAACTGGTGGTTGGAACGTAAGTCGTTTCGAAGATGTCTGAGTACCACAGCATGTACATCAACTTTGATCGGAAAAATAATTTTAACTTTTTCCCATTGCATTACTGCATTCACCGTACTGTCAGTGGCATACTCGAAAGAATAAACAAGTCTTTCTTTAAAATCACCTAGCAATGGATTTACCTTAAAACGCAGGGCATCTTCTTTTTCATTATAGGAATAACTTCCCCAACCGGTATAGACTGTACTCAGGATCAAGGTCCAATCATTGGCGTTGGGCAGGATATGAAAACCATATGTCCCTGCTGGCAGATCTTTACCGGCAATTTTTACCGGATCGGTAAAATGGAAAGTGGTATTTTCATTAGCTCCGGCACGCCATACCTTGTCGTAAGGAACCAGTTCTCCCCAGATCGTCCTGCCTTTAACTGCCGGTTGATGGTAGGTAATAGTGATTTCGGTTAAACCAACAGTCTGAGTCACTATTGCTTTAGGACTTGCCTCGGGAAAGTTTAATTGAGGTTGGCCAAAACCAGGTGCTGAAAGTAAAAAAAGCAGTGGTAATAAAGATAGGGCAAAATGGCGATTAAATAGACGCTTCATAAAACCTCCGCTGCAATGGTTTTTGGTTATTAATAAATTATAAAACTGCTTAAAGTGGAAAGTTAAATGTGAGTACGTGATTTAAAACGGAAAGTTGCTTATAGATTATTATATCCCCTGGTGTAAATAAATTGAGGGAAAAGGGTAAGGAGCAAAGGGTAATGAAAATTAATAAGTTCTATTTCTTTTACCTCTACCAGGCTGTAGACAGGCATTTCCCATTACCCTTTAACTTTGTGTCTTAAGTTTTATTGTGCACTTTGTTTTCGCATCTCCATATCTTTACCCATCCATCTCTTGGCTAAAAACAGGGTCAGTGGACTGAGGATGGCAATACAACCATAAATAAACCACATTGTTTCAGTGTGTAATTGGTTCACCGGAGTATTGACCGGACAAAAGCGGGTTAGAAACCAGCCTGAATACATACTCGTGATAAATTTAGTAAGAAACCAGGGGAATTGGCCGATACCCATATAAATACCGGTCATATTTTTAGGCGCAATTTCTGCTATCCATTGCAGGAAGCGTGGCTGCCACATGGCTTCACCAATGGTCATGATAATCAAATAGGCAAAGGCATTGAAAATAGTCGGTCCGGTAGCCAGTATGAAAGTTGGGGCAGCCATGACCAATGTACCCAGGATCATCATTTTGTAGGTATCTTTTTTAGCCGTGATAGCCGCAACCATAGGAGCGAGAATGAATATAAGAATAGGATTGAAATTAACGAAGAATTCAAAATTATTACTGACGTAACCCGTAAAAGCACGATTGAAATATTGGGGCAGGGTCAACCAATTGTGGGCAAATAGTGTCTGTACCGGAATCAGGATGAAGATAAAAAACATAAAACGGGCATCCTTAAGCGGGATATTTTTTATATAATATTTAACTTTGGTTTTTAACGACTCTTCATCGGATGCTTTTTGGGCTTCCTGGGATTGAAAATTTATAGAGGCAGAATTGATAACTTTTTTGGTCAGAATTACAGCGACCAGAATAATTTCGAGAGCGGTAAGAACGACATAGACCCAATACACACCCAGAATTCCGTAAGCATGGCGAACCGGTGGAGAGATCAGACCGGGTAAGAAACCGCCCAAATTCATTAATCCATATAACATGGCAAAACCCATGGCGGCGGTTTTTTTATTCGTAAAACGACGTACGGCCGAATAACAGGCTGGTTGATAAATACCCAGACCAATAATGATACCCAAAATTCCCAACATGGCAACCAGATGTGCCGTATTCCAGATTCCAGCTGGACCAGTATTTGGCGCCAGTGTGAGTAAGATCCTGCCAATCAGGAATGAAAACAGGGCGATCAGGATGGCCTTGCGTACGCCAACCCAGTCTACCGTAGCCCCCAGAAACAACATAGCCAGGGTGATACCCCAGGTCTGAATACCGACCATATAACCGGCCTTAATATCATCCAGACCGATGTAATTATTAAAATAAATGGCCAGTAAACCCAACACACCGAAGTAAGTTAATCCTTCAATGAGATAGGTGAGATTTATACCCCACAGGGCTCGGGGTGCTTTAGCCAGATTAATAAATGGTTCGATTATTTCATGTAGTGGATTTTTCTTTTCGAGTTGAGTGGATTCCACAGTGATCTCCTTGGTTAATTAGTGAAACCCGGTGCGGTGTTCCGGGTTAAATTATGATTCTCCTGCGGAGAATTAATTATCATATTTCATTCATGCGAACCGGGGTGATACCCCCGGGTGAGTATATAATTCCCCTTTTGGGGAATTGATCACCGAATATATTTTATTTTACCCGGAGTGAAACTCCGGGTCGAGTTATAAACCTGTTTATTCCCAACCCTGCAAGGATTTAATATTAAAATAAATTTACCGTATTAATCAATTTAAAAATACAAAATTGATAAATCCGTTCAAAAACTTACTCTAATCCCTTCACTCTAAATCTGGTCTATCTACCCGCTATAAATTTCTCAGTTGACATTAAACGGGTAAGGAGGTAAATTTATTTTACTTTTGGGGCTGTAGCTCAGCTGGGAGAGCGCTTGAATGGCATTCAAGAGGTCAGGAGTTCGATCCTCCTCAGCTCCACTATACTAATCTCTAATCTTTAAGAATAAATATTTTAATAGCCCCAACAATATAAAATATTCAGACTATTTTTCTTATTGCTCCAAATCGAATTTTTTAGCCACTCGCGGACCGGCGTAACCAACTTTTATTCCCAACAGGCTGAGTTCATCGGATAGAGTCAGAACATTGTTGACAAATCCCTGTCTCTCCCGGCGCGGTGCCCCTGGTTTTATCCATTCGGCTTCGGTCCCCAAACATAGTTCTGGAATGATTCCATATCCTCCTGGAACTTTACCTGACCGGTGAGAAGGAGAAATTGTATACCCCAATTTTCTGGCGGTGGCAATGGTCTGTAATGTTCTGACGATGGTTCCCGCCTGGTTGGGTTTAATTAATATGGAGTTGGCGCAAACGGCTAATCTCCTGGTTTCATCGGCATCGGTAACAAATAGATCATCTCCCTGCAATTCGACATGATTTCCCAACTCGTGCATAAGCATTTGCCAGCCGACCTGATCTTCCGAGTTCATCCCATCTTCAATAGAGCGAATGCCGAACCGATTAACCATATCCTTCCAGAATTGAACCATACCTTCAGCATCCAAAGGTTTTTCACCCGGATTTAAATCGTACAGATATTTGTCCGAACCTTCATTTTTCGGGCGTGAAAACTCTGAGGCTGCAGCATCAGCAGCGATGACGACTTTTCCGGTCAATCCGGCTTTTTCGATCGCCTGTGCCGCCAGTTCGTATACCTCTTCCGGTTTAGTCAGGGCCGGAGAAATACCGGCTTCAAAGCCCACATTATCCACCTTGGCGATATCGATTATTTTTTTCAGTACTTCAATACCCATAAATAAAGCTTCTTCGAAATCTTTGGCTCCCACTGGTGCCACTTTTGTTTCTTGCAGCCAGATATAGGGTAATCCATCGGGTCGTTTTGTTCCGGAATGACGGCCGAAATTCAGAATATTGAATTTGGGCAGTGGAGCTACCAGGCCACTTGTATTAAGTTTTTTACCCTGCAGATGCAATAATATGGCGCGCATCGCCAAAGCAGTCGGCAGTGCAAAATAGGCCGCCTGGGCATCCAGCAGGGCTACGGTGGCGGCAATGGCTACCTCAGAACCGATACCGCTGGTGGGACGGGCATGTTCAAGTTTTCGCTGTGCTGCTAATTCACGATCTAAATCCAGAACAATTTGATCAACCAGGATCGGATCTAATAACTCATTTCCTTTTTTATTCAATTTTTTTTCGAGAGCCTTAACATGTGCTAAGGCAGTTTTAGGATCATTCAGGGCCTGCGGTTCCCTGACTCCACCCGACGTAGCCATGGGTGCGACACCTGTACCCATATAGATTTTTCCGTCCTTTTCCAAAGCTGCAGTTACACCAAAGGTTTTAAACGGCATGACTTTGGTACCGGCATATTCTCTACCGATCAATCTGACTTTTAATTTTGTTCTGGATGATTTACCGGAAACCAGGGCTTGCATTCCAGCCAGAACATCGGCATTATAAATCCTTCCGAAAGACATATAAAAATCCTCCTTTTTTTAATAATTTAAGTCAAGATAAACTATCATGTTTTCAACTTTAATAATAATAAAAACCCCTACCTTTTTGGTAGAGGTCATCAACTCCGGGACCGGTATAGGTCGAATGTACTTCATTGTCTAAAAAATTTACTAAACTGACTACTAAAAAGCCAACACTGTAGTGTAACTGCTGAGGTTTAATTGTCGTATTCCAACTCGACCGGTAGAAGATCTATTCTTTATAATTAAATTGCAGGAAAAAGATAGAATTGATATTTTATTCAACGAATCGAAAATCCGGAGAATAAATTATGAAAATTTTAAAAGCAGCCATTATCGGTTCAGGTTTTATGGGTTTCGCTCATGCTGAAGCACTGCGTAGAATTGCCGGCGTTGAAATTATGACTATCGCTTCCGATGATTTACCTCGGGCAAAAGAGATCGCCGATTTTTATGATATTCCTAATGTTTTTGATAATTGGCAGGATGCTATTCATCATCCGGATATCCAGATTATCCATAACTGCACCCCCAACTATCTTCATTTTGAGATTAATCGGGCAGTCATCCGGGCTGGTAAACATATTGTATCGGAAAAACCGTTGACCATCAACAGTAAAGAAGCATCAGAACTGGTTAATCTGGCGAAAAAGAAAAATATCGTAGCGGCCATAAATTTTAATTACCGGTTTTATCCATTAATTCAACAAATCAAACAGATGATT
>Ga0153915_10007911_pt1 | contig 10080 bp, 7 predicted proteins | sample Opewatmetagenome_2_FD_107003 | JGI IMG/M metagenome (GOLD analysis project Ga0153915, IMG submission 107003) | Freshwater wetland microbial communities from Ohio, USA - Open water 3 Core 3 Depth 3 metaG | ecosystem: Environmental > Aquatic > Freshwater > Wetlands | place: USA: Ohio, Lake Erie... | reverse complement strand
CACTCAAGATCGTCTTCCATAAATCACCGTAAACGTCTTGTGAGACCAATCCAGATTTCAAGATGCGAGGATTTTTCCCGTGCACTTCTTCGGCATTATATCCCGTCATTTTTGTAAAAGCAGGGTTCACCCATTGAATGTTCCCATTCTTATCTGTAATCACGATTCCATTGGCAGCTGATTCGAGTGCAACGCTTTGTAAACGTAATTGTTCCTCTGCTTCCTTACGAAGTGTTAAATCCCGAATAATATTTGTAAATATTACTCCAGACGGAATTTTGACTGGGCTTAATGCTATTTCAATCGGAATTTCTCGCTTATTCTTCCTTATTCCGTTCAACGGAAGGCTTATCCCTGGACGGGTCTCAATCTCATCGATAAATGCTTTTTGATACTTGTAATAGGCCTCTCTGTATCTTTCGGGGATTACAGTATCAATCGAATTACCCATCAGCTCATCTATGGAATATCCAAACAGGGTAATTGTTTGGTTATTTACGAATAAGATCCGGCTATTTTTATCCGTGATAACGATAGCGTCGGGGGCACCTTGAAACAAGGCTTTAAATCGTGCTTCTGACTCTCGTAGGGTAGATTCAACCCGCCTGTGCTGGGTAATATCTCTCCATACGACCATCCGTCCGGTGGCTTGCCCATCTTTATCTTTAAGATTGGTTGTACGAACGCTTAAAGTCTTCGGAGCATCCCCATTAATTCTTACTTCGGTTTCAAAATCGTGCGAAACCCGAAAAGTATCTGCAATTCCTGGCCAAATGGCAATGATATCATTCAAGCTTTTTCGTTTCGCAGAACGCTGGCTTAATCCCAACATGCTTAAAGCCGTAGAGTTTATATTATGGATTCGGTCCCTTCGATCGAGAACAATAACGCCTTCGCTCAATTTATCGATAATAACATCGTGGGATAGTGATGAATATTCGAGTAATTGGAAATAATATATACCCCAAAAATAAATCATGCCGCTGATCATCAAGCCGACCATTATCATGACCTGTAAATTATTAACCATGAATATCTTTGAATGGTAGATAAAATTGCAGATCAATGGTGGGATAGCCCCCGATAAAAGTAGCAAAGACCTTACCCCTACCGACCTTGGGGGGGTTATTGTCCTACGAATTAATATGATTATTCCAAGGATGACTAATAGATAATAGTACCCAACAGAAATCGGGAACCACTGTCCATGAGTATACGCAAGGGGTGCTCCGGGTATATTTGACGTAGGAATTATAGATTCCCATACCCAGTGGTATTTATCCTCAGTAAGAACAATAAAAATAGTAATTATGGGGACAGTTAGTAATGAAACGACCCACCAATTGGTAATCCTTTGATCCTGATGGGTGTATTGTAAGGTCTGCAATAGCCAAAATGCGGGTATAAATGAAAATCCAATATACTGCATTTTGGCCCAAAAGATTTTCCAGGGTATCTCTATCGAAGCAGATTCTAAGCCTGAGAATAATGCCCAACCCCCGATGGACACCATTAATAATGAAAAATATAGTATCCCGGGGGTTTTCCACCAGCGCGCACTCAGTAAACCGATGGTAAGCGCAATAGCCGCGGTGAGCAATGAAATTAATACTTCAGATGTAAACTGCCAGGTCAATGCTAAGTCCTCTGTTTATTGACTGTCAGATATTATCATAGATTGTTGCCAGATATCTTTATCTTTTTGTAAAGAACCTTCACAGAATTGTTAGCTACACTTACCTAAATTGCCTACAGGCTTATTAATATTAATGGTCATTATTTTTATATATGTCAATCAAAGGAATCTTATAATTACATCTCCTGAAAAGTACCTTGGGCAAGTAGACCTTGAGTTAAATCTTAATTCCCTCCAGTAATATTACTAATCCTTCAAGAAATGGCTAATAATTTAACGTACGAACCAGTATTTATATTACGCAAAACTATATAACAGTTTTGTTAGGTAGTACTGTTGAAACAACAGGAATCGATCACAACCAATTTATCAGCCCAAGCTATCTATAGAATTTTTAAGATTAAATACCCATAAATATTTCTCAATTACCTGTGTAATCTTTTCGATAACAAAGTTATGTGCATCAATATCATTCATCTTTAGGTTGTTATAAAGTATATTCCTGGCAGCAATTACCTGCTCATTCGTCCAGATATAGCGTGAACCTGTTTTTAGCAACCACTCTCTTCTTGACGCATTCAATTTGCTAAACTCTAAATCCTCTTCCCCTGGTAATATCCATTTTTTCCAGCGTCCCGATTCTACAACAACATTTTGGAGCGTTTCGCCAAATCTCGAAGGCGTTACTCGCATTTGCTCGATGACTACCCTTTCTTGTGCTTCCAATTCAACGAGAGCCATAAATTCTTGAGCTGTAAATTCTGGCCCGACATTTGCTGCTCCAATCCCTGAGATAGGATACTCTTCAGGGTTTTCTACCCAATCGGTGTAATGTCCTTTTACCATCGAGCCAAGCGGGGCTAAAATTGAGTACAATCTTCGGGCTACTCCAGGTTTAAAGGTAATGGTATGTAAATCTGTACCAATTTGTGCGACAAACAGGCAAGGCCAACACTGATCCAGATTATTTTTATCGAGCTGAGAACGGAGTAAGGTTAGAAATTCTCCAAAACGACCAAAATCTACTAATCCTCCATGAACTTCTTCAGATCCTACCTCATAAGCTAGTTTCGGCAGTCCACCTGCTAACCGAATATGCTCGGCATAAGCAATCAATTCCACTGTCCTAGCAACCACCAACTGGATTGGCAGTAGTTGATTATTGGAGTATGTACGATCTATAGTTGGATCGATATGCAAAAGCCTATACCCCGCTTCAATACATGCTATGATGCTTTTTTTAACCTTATCCATCGTTTCAGAATAAGTAAGATGTTCCAGAGAATGCGAGTCTTTCAACCACGGACCACCGTGATCCAGGCAAGGGTAAAGTGGTCCTGACCAATTATATTTATTTGCGTATTCTTTCATCTGGCGTACAAAATCAGCTTGTGTCCATCCCGTGTAACTGGCTTCAAAATCCACCTGATTTAATGTGGCCGCGAATAACATGATACTGCGATTTCTGACCGCAGCTTGAACGGCTGCTTCCAGTACTGCTGATGAGTTAGGACACACAGCCAATAATGTGATTGGTTTTTTCCCTTGCTCCCTATGTAAAATCAACTCCCGGATTATTTCGTTTAGATCTCTCATGAAAATTCCGTTCGATTGAATCTAAAATATAAACAGTGATAAATTTGCACGATTATAAATAACAAAGAGCTTCATCCAGTGTCGGTTGAGCCGCGGTCCCTCCTGCTTGTCTTGTGGACAAACCGCCACAGATGTTTGCCAGTTTAAGAATTTGCTCAGGCTCCCAACCAGCTAAATAACCGTAGATAAATCCAGCATCAAAAGAGTCGCCTGCTCCTACAGTATCTACGACCGTAACATTAATTGCCTTACAACTGTATTTTTTCGATCCTTGATATAGAATTGCTCCTTTTTCTCCAAGCTTTACCCCTAAATATTTAACTTTCGACTGAATTTTATCGAGTGCATGTTCTAGATTAGCGTCTCTTGCAATCCCCTGGCACTCAACCGCATTCGGCAAAAATACATCCACTGATCTCAGCAATTTATCCAACCCTCCATCCCATTTACCCGTCGGGTCAAAATTCGTATCCAATGAGACCGACAATCCCCACTCATGTGCCCGTTCAAATAAAAAAGGCATATCTGAACGTAATGAATCCTGTATAAAATAACTCCCTACATGTAGATGGCGGGCATTCTTGATAAGTTCCTGATTTATATCGGAATAGCTAAGATGCGGAATCGTGCCCGGATATGTCAATATCGCACGATCGTTCCCAGTTGACAGAATAACCGAAACCCCCGTTGGAGTTAGCTTATCCACCACAATTCCACTTGTATCAATCCCATACTCATCCAAAGAATTGCGTATATATTCACCGAATAAATCTCCCCCGACCTTACCAACGAATGCAACCCATAGACCAAGCCTTGCTGCACCACAAGCAAAAATGGCTGAAGAACTACCAATGGTCAATGTGGACTGGTTGACGATTTTTTCGACCTGCCCAAATACAGGCTGGACATCGCCCGATAAAATCAAATCCGGATTGAGTTCTCCCACTACAACTACATCAAATTGCTTGAGTTCCTTCATCATCTCATTTTTAAATGAAGTAAAGCGTGTGCAACCTTCATAATTATCGTGATTTTAGTTAAGTTGTTAATAGAAATCGCTGGTAGGCTATACGAAGTCCAGCTATTTCAAACCAGTTGTAACAAAACCCTTTACGATCCAGCGTTGGAAGTAAACCAGCACCAGTAATATCGGCAAGGTTATCAATACAGTTGCAGCCATCACCAGCGCTCCTTGCCCAGTATGCGTGGAGTTGTACCACGTCAATATGATCGGTAGAGTGCGCACTTCGACTTTCTGTAAAACAATCATCGGCCAAAGATAGGCATTCCAATTACCCATGAACCCCAGGATACCTAGAGTAGCCAATGGCGCACTTAATTGTGGCAGGACTATCCTGATAAAAATCTGCCATTCACTGGCTCCATCAATGCGGGCTGCATCGAGAAGCTCGTTGGGAAGGGTTTCACAAAACTGTCGGAGCATGAATATCCCGAAGGCATCCACCGCGCTAAAAATGACTAATCCCCATAAAGAATTGATCAAGCCTAATTTTGCAAGAATCAGGTAGCTCGGTATCATGGTGATATGGCTGGGGATCATCATCAAGGTCAGGAACCAACCAAATAAGATGCGCTTGCCAGGAAATTGATACTTGGCAAACATATAACCAATCAGGGCGCTGGTGAAAAGTGTTGCCGTCACATTGAACACAGCAACAAATGCGCTATTGGCATAGAAGCGGAGCAAAGGCAGTTTAGGATCGTTGAAGATAGTAATATAATTCGAAAAGGTCGGATTTTTAGGTAAAAAAGTAGGCGGGACTCGCAAAACTTCTGTGTTGGTCTTTAAAGAGCTTATGATCATCATCAAAAAAGGCAGCAATGTAAATACAAGCCCAATTGTTAGTGCTAAATAAAAGAAAAGGCGGCTCTCAAAGAAAGGACTTTGATGGATTTTTCTTACCGGGTTTAAGCTGCTGTTGGATACGGCTCGAGTAGCCATCTTAATACTCCCACTCCGTACGTAACAGCCGCATTTGAAATATCGTTACACCCATTACAAGCAAGAATAAAATAAAAGATTCAGCGGCTGCCCATCCAAGTTGCTGATAGCGAAATGCATTCTTATATATATCGAGCATCAAAACCTGGGTTTGATTTCCAGGATCGCCATTGGTCATGACTTGAATAATATCGAAAACTTGAAAAGATGACAGCATGGTCATCACACAGACGAATAGCATCGTCGGTCGAATAAGTGGAACAGTAATTTTCGTGAATGTTTGCCAGCGGTTGGCACCATCAATCATTGCCGTATCTTTCAATTCCTGTGGGACACATTGAAGTGCGGCGATAAATATAACCATGTTGTAACCATAATCCTGCCACAGATAAGCCAAAATCACAGCCCACATCGCTACAGAAACACCTGCAAATCCAGCGCGTGGATCCGATAACCAAGATACGGGTGTACCACCAAACAAGCGAATGATTGCATTGATCCATCCAGCCTGAGGGTCGTACATGCTCAACCATATTAATGCAACACCGACTGAGGATGTTAAAACAGGTAGAAAATAGATCGTACGATAGAAAGCTTTGAAACGTTCACCGATCGACTCCAATAAGTAAGCCAGAGGTAACGTTATCATCAAGTTGAGGGGCAATACAGCTAATGCAAATATTAGTGTATTTTTTAAGCTTACACGGAATAAATTTGCTTCGACTGATTTACCGCTGAACATCTCAATAAAATTATCAATTCCGACGAATGGATTTGTGCCACCTAATCCAAGAATTGGTCCACCCAGACGGCCCGAGCTGTATTTGTAGAACATCAATACGAATGCCCAGCCAATCACAAAAATACCCAAGGACTCATAAAGCAGAAGGGGTATCGTAATTCCAAGCACAAAACGACGCTTAGCGATCGTTAGGCCGCCTTTTGATCGTTTTTCCTTTTTTCGGCGCAGATTCATCGTAAATCTCTTATTGTTTGGAATAAAAAAGTAATGATTTCCTCAGGGAGCAGGTCATGCCTGCTCCCTGGTTGGAATTACTCTATTATTTGAAAGTGGAATTGGCTTCAGTATCGATAGTCGCCAAAGCATCATTCACAGAAGAGACCCCTTGCATCGCCTCTAAAATACGCGGATAGATGATCTCGTACATAACCAGGTCGCGGTCGGGCATATTGCCCAGGTATTCACCATCTGGCAATATATCTAGAGCTTTTGCCACCCATGGTTCCTGCGCAGCAATTTCTGCAGACTTGGCAACCTCCGGCATTGCCGGGATGGTTCCGCTGGCGAGATTCCAGGAAAGAGCGTTTTTAGGATCAGTAGTTGCAAACTTTATAAAATCCCAAGCTACATTCTGATTTTTGCTATTCGGTGAAACAGTCAACCCCCAGCCCGAATCCGCTACAAAGACTGGTTTTCCCTGGATGGGAGGCAGGTAAATATAATCCCATTCATCGGTAAAATCAGGGAAGTTGGTCTTGCCTTCAGCAATCGCCCAGGCTCCAATATAGCCAATGGCTGCCTTGTTAGTAAAAAAGGCATCAATGACAGGGTTGGTAGCATCATTGAAGATCATTGGATCTATGATACCTGATTGAACGGCATTGACCATCCACTCAAGTTGAGCCTTGGCTTGTGGGGTATTGAATGTGAAACCAGTGTGATCAGTATTCCAGTAATCCCCACCACGTTGTTTAATACCTGCCAAGAATGAGAAAGCGATTGGATCGGCAGACGTGAAATGGAAGCCTGCAACGCTCATCATCCCAGAAGCATCTTTCTGTACCAATTTCCTCCCATCAGCCACAACATCATCCATGGTTTTCCATTGAGGTGGATACGTTACGCCAGCAGCCAAAAACATGGTCTTATTGACGAGCACACCACCATATTCGCAGTTAAACTCCTGGGGAAAGCCATATAATGCGCCATTGACTATGAAACCGCCGACAGGAGCCGCATAAAATAGTTCCTTTGCCTTTTCCACAGACATTACCTCAGCTGGAACTGGTGCTAACCGCTCAAAATATTGAGATGTCCAGGTCCCAAAGAGTTGGATGATATCTGCTTCCTCCCCAGCCGGCATGGCTGTTTGCAAAGTCTGCAGATACAGATCATATTCAAAAGACTCTCGCGTAATTGTGACGTTGGGATGCTCGGTTTGATAGGCTGTAATTAAAGCGTCATAACCCGCATTAAAAGCGTTGTTGGTGTGTGTCCAGAAACGCAACGTCACTTTTTCATTGCTGCTAACCTGGCCACTACCTCCGCAAGCAGCTAGCAACATGCTAGCCATGACGAGTACGAACAAAATCTTTTTCATTTTCTTCTCCTTTTGATTTACGTGTAGCTAATAGACGATCAATACTATAGTGGCCAGTTTGGCATTCTCCGACACTAGGAAAGTTTTACTACTGAATCAAGATTAGTTGGACGATCTGGATCAAGACCTTTAGCGATGGATCGTTCGTATGCCATCATCTGACCAAAAGGAAGATATAAAATATTTCGAATCACCTCCTCTAAACCAGAATTAAATGATATATCAGTGTTATTCTCTCCAACGGTAATTATCTTTGCGCCTAAATCTTGGATATCTTTTAATACCGACAACTCGTGAACAGCACTTATTTCAGAAACCAATCCCACTACCAATGTATTCTTGTTGACCATCGCCTTGGGTCCATGACGGAATTCCAGAAAATGAAATGCCTCGCTGTGGGTCAATGACATCTCTTTCATTTTTAAGTTTAGCTCACAAGCCAATCCATAACGCCCACCGGACCCCAAGAAATATATCCGATCCAATTCTAAATTACTTCCATGAAGTTTCGCCACCGAGGAGTAGTTATCTAATATTCGCGTCCCAACCAGAGGTAAGGAGCTCAGCTGATTGAACAACTCAGTCTGTCCCGACCATATGGCGCATAATCCGATTACACCCAGGTATAAAGTCGAAAACGCCCTGGTTTGAGCGATGCTTTTCTCCATCCCAGAAGGAAATGTTAGATTCAGGGTTCCAAAATTTGTTAGTGGTGAATCCGGATCACATACAAAGGTCAGGATTCGCCCACCACTTTTATTCCGAAACGCCTTACATGCTTGTAAAGTTTCAGTCGTTTTACCTGAACGACTAATGGGAATTAATGTGGTTCGATCAGATAGTAAATGGTAGGACTGCGGAGATAGCCATAACTCCGATGCAGGTAATCCACGTGCATATACTCCCGTCATTTCCTGAAATATTGCCGCGGCCGCGCAGGATAAATAGTATGTTGATCCACACCCAGTAAAAATCACCTGCTGATAATCTCCAGATTGAGAAAACTCCTGGATCGCGTACGTGTTTTCTTTTAGAACCTCAATCCCTTTGATCCAGGAATCAGGCTGTGAATAAATTTCCTCACTAGTAAATTTTCCCCTTGTTGCCATTACCAAATTGTCCAATTTTTAGGGTTCCAGATGATTAGCATAAAAATCCCTTAATATATTTTTTGGCTCACGTAAAAATGTATATTTCCTTTTAAAAAAAAACCTATACCGTGATGATCTCATTTGTTGATTAACAATTTTTCTGCATTTGCGTAGTATATTTTTTGTAAGACATCATCAGGTAAGTGTAAACCGTACACGTACCATCTTCCTTGCTGAGGAATTTCATCGACGTTGTAATTAAAATACTCATCGTCAGTTTCTAGAAAGCGATAGGTCAACCGGTATGTCTCCAGGTCCGGACCAAAATCTGAACCGAATAAAATCCGATCTGAGTGTTCGATAAAGAACTGCCGGGAAGTATACGGTTGGCGACCCAACTCCCCAATCCGCGCGCTGATATCGATGTAAAAATTCGGGCAATGCGCTATTAATTCGGCTACCCAGCTTAAGTTCTCTGCATAGCATCCCACATGCGCCCCAATAAAAATGGTCTGTGGATGCTTCTTAATCAGCTTAGCTAACCCCTCAACGATCACTGAAAATTGTGGGTATGGTGGGGAGGGGAATTGCCAATCCGGATTGGCAGTTAATTCTTCCCACCGCTCATTGGTTTCATCCAAAGGATCAAAAAATGCCACCGGGTCAGCCACATGGATCACTACTGGTAATTTCAGTTCCCCCGCAGCAATCCATATTGGATCAAGGCGATCATCATCGACCATCACCAGGTTACCTTGATGATCATAAACCCGCAATCCAAAATTCTTCCAGATCTTCAACCCTTCTGCACCGATTTCTTGTTGGACGCTCAATCTTGAAGCTGCCCATTCCGGAAAAGCGTCACCCAGTGTTTTCCACATCTCCCAATTTATGCCGCCGAATACCTGAAAGCGATCGGGATAGGAGCTTTTAAATTTATCAAGGTGAGCGGCAAGGATATCTTCACCCCATCCACCATCTAAATCCACATACAGCTTCACGTTTGCCTGATCTAGTAGATCGACGAGTTCATTGACAGGACGATGGATCCAACCTCCACCAAATTCCTCACTTAAATGATTATGCGCATCAATCACTGGGTAACGTGGTTTCATGACCTGTGTATTTTTGGTCACCAGGCGGGATTTGGGTCGGAATGAGTCAAGTAACATTTATGACCTTTATTTAGCAAGCAATGGTGCCGATGAATATAATTTAAGCAGTTAATACCTGAATGTTATTTTTGGTTAATTCTATTAACAGCTCAACAGGTGTCTCCCTACCAGTGACGAGACTATGAATTTTGGTTATAGGTACAAGCATCACCGTTGAGGTCCTGCCAAATTTAGTGTGGTCTGCCACCACGATATTTTCCTGTCCAATATTCAAGATTGCACGATCGGTTAATGTTTCCGGTAAATAGTCGTTGGTCAACCCCTCTTTACTATTGAT
>Ga0153915_10007910_pt1 | contig 10080 bp, 13 predicted proteins | sample Opewatmetagenome_2_FD_107003 | JGI IMG/M metagenome (GOLD analysis project Ga0153915, IMG submission 107003) | Freshwater wetland microbial communities from Ohio, USA - Open water 3 Core 3 Depth 3 metaG | ecosystem: Environmental > Aquatic > Freshwater > Wetlands | place: USA: Ohio, Lake Erie... | reverse complement strand
TCGTCCCGAAGCAGGCGATCATCCGGACACAAAAAGGCCGGATCCATGACCGCGAAGCGGACTGGGTCGTGAAGGCTTATCTCCCCGACACGGTCATCGTCGAGGCCGCCTTCGAGTTCCACGACCTTGCGGCCGAACCCCTGCTGGAGATCAACCGCGATCTTCTGCTGGAGTGCCGCCGCATTTTGAATGAATTTCATTGCGACCCGGAGTTTGACGAAGAGTACAGCGTCTACTGCATATCGGATTATCAAGGCGATCCCGAAATGTTTTTAGCCATCCATGGCGAGCGGATCGCCTCGTTGCTGAAAAAGGAGCGGATCCCGTTGGACGAGGAGGAGATCAAGGCGACCCTCCGATCCAACCTCAAATACGGCAAGGACGATCTGACCGTCGTGGATTGGGACGGGGCCTTCATCTTCGATCCGCAGGGCGACTTTGACGCGAACATCGAGCTGTTTGAGATCACCAATCTACAACTCCTGAAATCCCGAATGCTCGATGAAGAGCTGGACGGCCGACTGAAGACCACCCTCCAGCTGCTTCGACGCAAACCGGAACAGTCCTGGCTCCGATCCAAACAGGTTCGCTCGGTGTTGCGGGAAATCATTCAGACCCGGACCACGTCGATCCTCGAATCCCAGGCGATCGAGCACAGCATCAAGTTGATCGGGGATTGGTACACGGCCCGACTCTACGCGCTCATTTCCAAAAAATTCCACCTTGAGGAGTGGCGGCAAAACATCAACGAGAAACTGGACATCCTCGAGGACGCCTATACCATGGCCGCTGAAAATTTTTCGATTTCCTTCAACACCACGCTCGAATTCATTTTGATCGGCGGCTGGTTCATTCTCCAAGTCGGCTGGTTCGCCCTGCTGTTCCTGGAACTCTACCTCGCCAGATAAACCGGAATCGCCTCCCAAATCAGGTCTTGACAAATGACCAAGCCATCGTGTATTTTGAGAATCAGAATCAATATCAATTATAACCCGGGCACGACACGTCATGCTGAAAGCATCGTCCGCAAACAAGGAAGTGCGCCAACTCAAGAGTTATCTGGCCAAGAAACATCTTAAACTCACTCAGCAGCGAGAGACGATCCTGGAGGCCTTCCTCAAGGTAGATCACATCACGGCCGAGGAGCTGTATCATCAGATCTCCAAGAAGAGCCGCCATCGCATGGGACTGGCCACGATTTATCGAACCCTCAACCTCTTGTGCGAAATCGGGATCGGCCAGCCGCGCCATTTCGACGAGAACCGCACCATCTACGACAACGTGCTCAATAAGAAACATCACGACCACCTGATTTGCGACAAGTGCGACAAGATCATCGAGTTTGAATCCCCGGCCATCGAGCGCCTTCAGGAAGAAATGGCCGCCCGGCACGGATTTACGCTCAACCATCACCGGTTGGAACTCTACGGGCATTGCATCGACTGGAAAAATTGCCGGGACTGGCAAAAATCGACGGGCCGTTGATTTTTTTAAAACCCTTTTCATGAAATTGAGAACCATTATCACATATAATCGAAATGAGGCGTGGATGAAACGAATCGGATGGTTTCAAGCCGGGGTCGCACTGGGGATACTGGTGTTGGCCTTGGGAACGGCGGCCGCGGAGGAGGAGATTCGCGTCGTCATCAAAGATCATCAGTTCTCGCCTTCGGAAGTTAGGGTCAAGGCCAATATAAAACTAAAATTGATCATCACGAACGAGGATCCGACGGCCGAGGAGTTCGAAAGTTTCAGTCTGAATCGCGAAAAAGTCGTACGGGCCGGTCAATCCATCACGATCTTCCTTCCTCCGCTCAAACCGGGTAGCTATGATTTCTTCGGTGATTTTCATCCGGATACGGCCAAGGGAACGGTCATCGCAGAATAGGAGTGGATGGGATGTTGGGAACATTTATCATCACCTGGCGGGAAACCATTGAGGCGGCCCTGATTGTGGGCATCCTCCTCACCTATCTGAAAAAGATCGGCCAGTCCAAGCAGTTTCGTTTTGTGTACTGGGGAGCATTTTGGGCCGTGTTGGCCAGCCTGGCCTTTGCCGGCTTATCCGACTTCCTCTCGGTCTTCTTGAAGGATATCGGGCAGGATATTTTTGAGGCGGCGATTCTGTTTCTGGCCACGGCGGTTCTAACACACATGGTCGTCTGGATGCACCACAACGCCCGTGAGATCAAAGGAGAACTCCAGCAACAGGCTGAACTGGCGATTTCCAAAAATCGCTTATGGGCGCTGGCAACCCTTGCCTTTGTGGGCGTGTTTCGCGAAGGCGTTGAGACGGTTTTATTTCTCTGGGGATTATTTTTTCAGGGAGGACGGTTTGAGTCCATCGCACCGCCGGTCATGGGGGGTCTGCTGGGCATCGGGCTCGGTGTTCTAATGACCTGGCTTTTCTTCAAAGGGTTCGGCCATCTCGATTTGAGGCCGTTTTTCAGAGTGAGCGGGATCATTCTGATTTTCATGGCGGCCGGAATGCTCTCTTCCGGAATCGGCAAACTGGTCACGGTGGGCGCTGTCCCTCCTTAGAACGAACCGATCTGGAACACTTCCTGGCTCTTGACCGAACGATCTTTCATCGGTTCGCTGATGGCCGGCATTTTCGGATACCGCTCCAGTCCATCGCTGATCCAGGCGATCTTCTACCTTCTTTATTTCCCGATCACTCTGATCTGGCTCCGGCGGCAAAGCCACGACCTGGCGCAGTGAACCCGATGCGTTTCATCCTCACCTGCGGCCTGCTCGTTTTTACCGTCCTGGCGGTCGATCTCTCGATCGGATCGGGCCGAGTTCATGCCCAAACGGAATGGCAGACCTTCGAGATCAAGGCGGATGAGTACAGTTTCAGCCCCAATCGGATCCAGGCCAAAGCGGATCGTCCGCTGGAACTGGTCGTCATAAACGAGGGGCATGAACCGCATCAATTCCGGTCGTCTCTTTTTAAAAATCAGATGATCGAGATCCAAATCGGAGAGAGCGTCGTCCGGGGCCGGGGAATCGAGATCGTGGATATTGCGGCCGGCGCGACGGCGAGAATCAAGCTTCTCTCCCCGCCTCCGGGCCAGTTTGATTTTCAGTGCCGCATTCCCAGCCATCATGGAATGGACGGAATGATTCTGATCGAAACCGGCCGGTGACTCATTTAATAATCTGACAGGAGAGATTGGATGTACAGGACAAAGATATGGTTCATGGTCGCCATATTGACCGGCATCGCGCTTCCGGCGTATGCGCTCGATTTCAAAGTGTATCCCTACACCACACCGAGTGAGGGCGAGGTGGAGCTGGCCTATTGGTGGACCTACGTCGTCCAATCCGATAACAGCCATGACTATTTTGGACAGGTTCTGGATCAGCAGGGGCTGCAAATGCATTCGCTGGAAATCGAGTACGGGATGACGGACAACTGGACGGTGGCGGCCTATGCCGATTTTGAGAAACCGAAAGAGGGCGATTTCAAATATGTCCGGGCCCGGGCGGTCGCGGCGCGATACCGTTTCTTCGAACAGGGCGAGCGATTCATCGATACCGCGATCGAGGTTGAATATTATCTCCCGTACAAGAAATACAGCGATGCTGAAAAAATCGAGACGCGGGTGATTCTTGAAAAAGACATCGGTCAGATTTCGATCATGCTCAATCCGATTTTTGAGAAGGATGTCAGCGGGGCAGAGGTCGACGCCGGCATGGAGTTGGAGTACGCCGCCGGCGTCTATTATCGGGCGACGCCGGTCTTCACGCCCGGTCTCGAGTTTTTCGGCGCGATGGGTGAATTGAGCGATCTTAAACCGAGGGACCAGCAGGAGCAGTATATCTTCCCCCGTCTGGGCGTTAAACTCGGGCATCGCCTGATATTCGATCTCGGATACGGATTCGGACTGACGAAAGCGAGCGACGATCGAGTGGTTAAGGCCATCGTCGAGCTGGAATTCCCATAATGACCTCCCGACCTCCGATCGTCACCCTCAAGCCCCAAGCCGTCAAACGATTTAAAACCGGACATCCCTGGATCTTCTCAAACGAACTGGTCCGGATGCCCAAAGAACTCGAACCCGGACTGATCGTCGATCTCAAAAGCCATTCCGGAGCCTGGATCGGCCGCGGCTATTTCAATCCGCGATCCCTGATTGCGGTTCGTATTCTCACACGGGAACCGGTCGAAATTGACGAGATTTTTTTTGAAACGAAGCTTCAGCAGGCACAGTCTCTCCGCGAAAGATGGCTGCCGGACGAGACGGCCTATCGGATCGTTTTCGGAGAGGCCGACGGCCTTCCGGGACTCGTCATCGACCGGTATGGCTCCGTCCTCGTAACCCAGTTTCTGACGGCCGGGATGGACCGCCTCATCGAACCGGTCGTCCGGGTTCTGGTCAAACGCTTTCAACCGGCCGCCGTGGTCGCGAGGAACGACACCGCGGCCCGAGGGCTCGAAGGACTTCCTCAAGAGAAACGGCTTCTTTACGGAGAAGTTCCGTCCCCTCTTGTCATCGATAAAAACGGTCTGTCGTTCGAGGTGGACGTCTGGGAAGGTCAAAAAACCGGTTTCTTTCTGGACCAATCCAAAAACTACCGTTGTCTTGAAGAATGGGCAAACGGTGCGCGCGTGTTGGATGCCTTTTGCTATACCGGCGCCTGGGGGCTCCACGCAGCCCGGTACGGCGCGAAGTCCGTTTTGGGGATGGACAGCTCGGAAAGAGCGATCCTTCAGTCGCGGGCCAACGCGGAACGAAACGGGCTCGGCCCGGTCTGCCGCTTTGTAAAAGAAGACGTCTTTGAAGGTCTTCGCCGTCTTCAGTCCGCCGGCGAAAGGTTCGACCTGATCGTTTTGGATCCGCCGGCCTTTGCCAAGAGCCGTCCAAAGGTCAAGGAGGCGATACGGGGATACAAGGAGATCAACCGGCTGGCCATGATGCTGTTGTCGCCGAACGGCCTTCTGATCACCTGTTCCTGCTCGCATCTGATCGGCCCTGAAATGTTTCGCGACATGCTTGTCTCGTCCGCGGCCGATGCCCAACGATCGTTTTATATCGCGGACTGGCGCACCCAGGGCCGCGACCATCCGATCGCGCTCGGGATACCGGAAACGCAATACCTAAAATGCGTCCTCCTTCAGGCCAGATAACCCTATCGTTTGTTAAAAAGAGGTCGGACCGAAATCTGTCATCCGAATCCGGATTGTGATAAGATGTTTCGGTCCAATGAACGAGTTGAAGAGATGAAGAAGCGATATCTCACCGGGTTCCTGGTCACGGGATCGTGCCTGATCCTGCTGGCTACCACGCACTGCACGCGATCACCCCATCCCAAGACCTGGGTGGCCGGATGGCGGGACGCCGTCCCCATGACCACGCCCAGGACCGGGGCGAAGGCCGTCACGGTTCGCGACCATGTCTATGTACTGGGAGGCGGGGAAGGCATCCCGGGTCCGAGCACGGTTCACCGCAGCGTTGAGTATGCCCGGATCGGACCGGATGGAACACTTGAGGCCTGGAGGGCGACCAGCCCGTTAAACACGCCTCGAATTTTTTTGGCAACGGCCCAAGTCGATGAGGTGGTTTATGCCCTGGGCGGAGAATATTTTCCGGAGGGGCAGATGCATCTTCTCAACACGGTCGAGTGGGCCCATGTGGAGGCCGACGGACAACTGGGGCCGTGGCATGAAACCAGTTCCATGCTGACGCCGCGGCGCTCCCCCACAGCCGCTGTCGTCGGAGACTATCTCTATGCCATGGGAGGCTATAACGGCGTGTTTCTTCGCACGGTGGAACGGGCCAGGATTCTAAAGGGAGGCGGCCTGGGCCCTTGGGAATGGGTCCCGCAATCGTTGACCACCAGCCGTTATATTCACGGCGGCGCGGCGGTGGGAAATCGGATCTACGTGGTCGGCGGCCATCTCATGGAAAGCGGCCGCGGAAGCAGCGCGGCGGAATGGGCGACGGTCGGTTCGGACGGTCAGGTCGACGCCTGGAAACCGACCAGCGCCCTGCTCCAGCCCCGGTTTCTCGCCGGCTCGGCCGCCACGGATGAATCGATCTTTGTCATCGGCGGATACGACGGCCAATACCTGGCCTCCGTCGAACAGGCCGCAATCCTGCCGGACGGAAATTTGGGTCCATGGAGCCAGGCCACGCCCCTTCCCGCACCCCGGGAAGGCCCGGCGGTCGCGGTCTACGGAAAAAAGATCTACGTGATCGGCGGATCCAGCAACGGGACTTTTCTGCGCACGGCGGAATGGTCCGAGGTCGGACCGGACGGCCACTTGGGATATTGGCGCGACAACTAACTTCCAGTGAATATATTCTCCAGCGAACAACGTGAGCCCCTATTAATATGACGGGTCATGAAGTCGGTCTGTTGAAGGGTTACATGCAGGACCTGGTGGAGCAGGCGCGCCAAGAGTCCGAGATCTATCGCGCCTCCGGCTATCGGGAGCGGGACTACACCCCCGATCAGGCCTTGATGGATCTGCTCGCGATTCTGGATGACCGACTGGAGTCCGAGGGAGTCCAGGTCGGGCTTTCGGAAGAGTTTCGGCGCCGGATGTGGGAAATCTGCAAACGATCCGCAAATCATGTGAAGGAATCGTCATGGCTTGCAGCCAATATGGCCGCCCGCCATCCCACCAAGGCCGAGGTTCGGGCCACGGCCTATCAGGCGCTGCTGAATTATATCGAGAGTCTCGAGAATTAAAAAATGGGTCGGTCGAGCCGGTTACTCGGCCGGTTTTAAGATCGTCCGCTTGGCGAAGCGGTCTCCCTCATTCGTCAGCGCCTCGGCAAGCCGCTCAGCGCAGGCCTCGGAACAGGAGGCGAAGATCAAGCGGTATCCCTCGTTGTAGGATCGGGATCCCCGGCGGACCGGAGCCGCAAAAAGAGAGCGATTGGACCCCCGCAGCGGCACCTGAACAAAAACCTCCTCGGTGTTAGCCGGCTCCGAATCGCTCGCGCCGACGCCGTGGACCGTCTCATTCAAGGTCCCGCCGCACCAGGCGCACTCTCCGGCAATCTGCTCGTTCGTCTTCACTCATCCCCTCCCGATTGCAACGCGTTCATCATGTCAGGCTGCTCAGCAGCTTCTTGACCCGGGAATCCTGCGGCATCACCATCGCCATTTGACGGGCGGCCGGACTCATTTTAGACCAGGTGCCCTCCAAGATCCGCCGGACCTTCGCCTCATCCCATCGGGTCAGATAATCCTCCAGCTTGATCTCAAGAAAGGCGAGCACATCGGCATCTTCCAGTAGTTGCGTGTCCGGATCGCTCGGATGGCGATGACCGTTGATGATCCGCTTCACCTCCCGGATGATCGCGTCCGAATAGCCGACTCGCTTTAAGGTCTCGGCGGCGGCCTCGGCCGCATGGGCCGCCGTCGCCGCGCGCCATTGATGATACCCGCCGATGTCCATGCGATGACGATTTCTTGGAATTTCCCAGCGTCGGAGCGTATGCGAACAGGCCGCCAGCCGCACCGGCTCGGCGGCCGACGGATTGAGCCGCTCGACCCAGTCGTAGACCTTCCGGGCAAAGATGAGCTCGCGGGCGTATGATTTCCGGCCGACCGTCTGCCGACGGGGATCTTCCCCGTTAATCCGGTCGAATTCTTTGATGGCTTTTTCAAAAAGTCTATTCATATTTTCGGGAATGTGAAAATAATGCCGGTGAGACAAAAAAGCGCACTGAAGCGGTTCGTAAGCCGAGTTCTGTCCCCCCTTGGATCACTCCGCCGGGGCGGCGATCATTTCTCTGGGATCCCGATTACTCGGGACCTCAAGCAACCAACCCGTTCCGCCCGGGATTTGAATCCACTTCAGACGGGCCGTCCTAGGGTCCTTGCGGACCAAACGGAACCTATTTGGTCTTGCTCCGGATGGGGTTTGCCGTGCCCCCGCCGTCACCGGCGGGGCGGTGAGCTCTTACCTCGCCGTTTCACCCTTGCCCGATTGAGGTCCGAGATGGCTGGAGCTCCCTGCCACCTCTCCCTCACCGTCGGCGGTCTGTTCTCTGTGGCACTTTCCGTCCCCTCGCGAGGCCTGGGCGTTACCCAGCATCCTGCCCTCTGGAGCTCGGACTTTCCTCACCCCGCGTGTTCGTGCGGGGCGCGATCACCTGAACCGCTTCAGTGCGCAACGCTACTATACACCGTCCGGAGGCGGAACTGCAAGTCGGCGACCGACGCCGCCGGGTTTACATCCGGATTTCTTCCGAAAACCGAATCTCGGATTCGTCCATGATTTCTTCGAGACAGGTGAAGCACGTGAACGGAAAGGCGTCGACCGGCAGGGCGCAGGCCTCGGCCGTGAGCGTGTCGGTCTCCACGGCCGGGCCGCTGCAGGTCTTATGAATCAACACGATCATATCGTCTCCAACAGCCTGGAACGGCTATTTCTGATTCGCGACATCCTCGATCGTTTTCAGACGATCGGCCTCGTCCTTTTTCAACTCTTCCGCCCTTTGCTTCGGCGAGGAGATGATCCCGGTCCCTCCCGGAACGGAGCCGATCAACTTGACGGCCTGGACGCGCATGAGAATAAAATAGCAGAGATAGGCCGACAGGATCATTATCGCCAGCATTCCCATACGGAGCAAAAGCTTTACAAACGCGCTGTCGGATCGCGTCCTGAAAAAGTTCAAAGCCCACAGGCTCAGAACCAGAACGGGGATAACTCCGACCAGGATCAGCCGGTAGGCCGGAGGCTGGCTTTGAATCCATTCCCCCACCCGGGTCGGAAACGAGGGCGGCTCGGGCTTCGGCAGAGGAGGCGGCTCGGGCATTTTGATCGCAGGCGGCAGCTCGACGACTTTGGCGGAGGATTGGTATTCGACCGGAATGTTCGAAGGATCGTCTGTAAAAACCTCCAGGCCGTTTCGATCCAGGTAACGGTAGAACGGCTTATCCAGCGCCTTCCCGGAATCCTTCGCCGCGGCGAAGGATTCTCCCGATCCAACGAGTGCGAGAATCAACAAAGCAAACAGTATGAGCGAAGTCCGTTTCAATTTCCCTCGCACAACACGATTACAGGTTGGTCGGACTGCTCGGAGCTTCGCTGCCCAGGATGCGTTCGGAAATGCGGGCCACTTCGGCGTCGTGCTCGTGGTTCAGCGTAAAGATCCGGCACTGGACGATCTTGGCCGGAATGAAATCGAAATACTCCCGCAAAATTTCTTTCGAAACGTTCTTCGTGGACGGATCGTAGACATAGATCTGAAACTCGCCCATGCTGAGGGGATTGAGCGGCCGGGGATCCTGGTTCGCCATGTCCACCTTGAAGGGCAGTTTTTTCAAGGCCGGCGGGAGAAGCTCGCGGATGCGCCGTTCCACCGTCTCCTGATCCAGAAAGGTCCGGCCCCGCTCCCCGCCCCGCGTGGGAAGGGTGACGTCGTAGGCCATCTTCCATTTCACGTCGCGGTGGAAGATCAGCTGCCACTCCCCGTACAATTTCCGCTTCCGCACGTCCGGGGACCGCTCCCACCGACGGATCTCCTCCAGCAGCGACCATTCGGTCAGATTCCGGTATTCCGAAAGTTCCTTGAGCGGATTGTGGGGGAAAATCCTCTGGATCGTGTCGTGGAAGATATCCCGAAGATGCAGGTCGATCGCCCGCGTCGTCCGATGGTAGTAGACGTTGGAATAGAGATACAGGCGCGTGTTTAAAAACATCTGCAGGGCCGAGAGGCCGGTCTTGTGCAGCGTCAGCCCCTTGTCCGTAAAAAAGGTGTAATGGATCAGCCGCCGGATGTCCACGGGGCCGACCGCCACGCCGCACATGTAGGAATCCCGGAGAACATAATCCATGTTGTCGGCCGTATAGATCCCGCCCAGGATCGGCTGGAGGAAAACCAGCCAGCGGGGGTATTTGGCGCTGTTCTTCAACGGATCTTTGAGAATCAGAAAGGCCACATGCTCCGGATGGATCTCCTCGCCCCGGCCGAACGGGCCGGAGGGGCTGCGGCGGATCTTCCGGATCAGCCCGCCCAGTTCCTCACGGATGATATGCTGTCCCAGTACCTCATGGGTGATCCCGAACTGCGCCAGGAAATTGTCATCAAAAAAATGGCCGAACGGGCCGTG
>Ga0153915_10007909_pt1 | contig 10081 bp, 12 predicted proteins | sample Opewatmetagenome_2_FD_107003 | JGI IMG/M metagenome (GOLD analysis project Ga0153915, IMG submission 107003) | Freshwater wetland microbial communities from Ohio, USA - Open water 3 Core 3 Depth 3 metaG | ecosystem: Environmental > Aquatic > Freshwater > Wetlands | place: USA: Ohio, Lake Erie... | reverse complement strand
TTAGCCTTTGGCTTCGAGTTTTCAGCTTCGCTATACTTCACAGTATTTGCGCTTTTCAATTTCAATTTCTCGCCTGGAAGCAGTCCAAAACGCTTATTTTCCTATCTCTTCTTCCTGCAGTTCTTCGGAGAACCGTTCCTTGAGGAACAGATAAATTTTCTCCCCAATCTGAAGCCCCAGTTCGATGAACTCCGGTCCATAGATCTTCCCCGTCTCCGTGCGGAAAGTTTCTTTGATCTCAGAGATCCCTTCCATTCCCTTCGGAAACCTACGAATCAGGGGTGCGATGCGCGCCCTTGAGGAGCGGAGCATTTGCCAGAGGGTCTGGGTAAAATTGTCCGGACCCCAGCGGAATTTATCGGCATCGTAGAGTGCATCGCTGATCATCTGGCCGATGCGCGAGTAAATTTTCTTAGGCTCAACGAAGGCTTCGTGGTTGGCAATGGCCTGCACGATATGTTCTTCTTTTTTAGGGAAAATGGAGAACTCCCGTAATATTCCCGAAGCGGCAGAGGCGCTCGCCTTGGCGTGGTCTTTTTCGTTACGCCGCAGGTCATGCAGGAGACCGGCGATCTGGGCCAGGAGACAAGCTTCGCACCTTGAAGATTCCTCCAGGGAAAGCCTTTCCCCTTCGATGTAAGCCAAGGCCCCGGCTTCCAAGGCCACCTTTTCAGAGTGATCCATTCCATGACCGAGGTCCTCCTTCAGTTCGTCGAGGACGAGGGTACGACATTTCATAACTTGTGGGTCTTCATCAAAAAGGGAGCGAGACAGGTTAAGCGGTTCTCTGCAGCAAACATAAAAGCTGGGTTGAGGAAAAGAGGCGGCAATATCCCGAGAGACAGCCATCATCTCTTCATAAATGTCTTTCATCACCCTCCCCCGGAAATCACATGACCCTTGACACGTTTTTTGGAATAATACCTAATGACCGATGCCTGATCCCGAAGTCTAATCCAAAACTTGACTGAAAAATGGAAGCACCTCAAAATGGTGCTTCAAAAATTCAGTCAGACGTATCAGTCAATGTCTCAATTACCCAATAACCTAATTACCTAACACCCTATCCTGCTTTGAGCTTTCAGCTTTCAGCCTTGAGCTTACGAATGACTTAATGACTCAATAACCTATTAACTCTTCTGCAATTGGACCGTCCAACTTTTTTATCATGTCCAATGTCAAGCCCTGACCCTGCAGCTTCAGCTAAAGCCTAACCCCAGATTTTAAGCTTATGAACAAAAACTAAATGCCCTTTTCAATATATGAAAGCAGTTCATTGTCGAGAGGGCGCGGATTCGTCTTGATACGTCTTGTTTGAATGAGGGTCTTGTCTAAAAGTTCCCGGGCATTTCTCTTCTTGATTCCCAGTTCTGAAGGTCTGGAAGGTAAGTTTAAATCCCTGATCAGTCCCTGGATTTTTTTGAGGAAGCCCTCCGCAGAAATCTGATTAGAATTCAGTCCATCTTTCTTTTCTGCAATCAACGCCAGGATAGCAAGATCTTTTTCACACACCCCAAAATTATAAGTCAAGCCAATGTCCGTGCAGGCTGCAAGACATTCGCCATGGGGCGCGTCAATCATCCCTCCCAGAGAAGAGGCAAGGGCATGGACTAACCCCAGCCCACTATGGCTGAAAGCGATCCCTGCTAAATGCGACCCTATGGACATTCTTGTACGGGCTTCGCGATCATCACCATGCGATAGGGCTTGACGGTAGGAAGCCCAAATCGAACCAAAGGCCTCCAATGCCAAGCTCCGACTGAAGGGATTGCTCCCTTGATAAAGAATCGGCCGCTCCGGAACCTGAGCATGGGGACGGGCGAGGAAGCTTTCGACGGCATGCATCAGGGCATCGTATCCCGCATTTCTGGTCACAACTGGAGGAAGCCCCATCGTCAGTTCTGGGTCCACAATAGAGGCAACAGGGCGAATGGTCTCAGATGAGCATCCGAGTTTAACACCTCCTGTGGCAAAAACCGTCGTCTGGGTGCATTGCGAACCCGTCCCGGATGTCGTCGGTACACAAACGATCGGGGTGACAGGTCCCGGAACAGTTCCTTCACCCACATAATCTTCAAGCAAACCTCCGTGAGTCATAATAATAGACAGTGCTTTGGCGAAGTCCATGGCACTGCCACCTCCAACGCCTAAAAGAGCATCGAAGTCTGACCCAAAACGTCCTTTTTGCTTATCCACATCAATACTGCGGGGCTCACTGGGCGCGCCATCAAATAGCTCCACATCAAATGATCCCTTCATCAAACCAAGGATTCTTTGGAGAATTCCGCTGGCGCCGACCTTAGGATCGGTGATGATGAAGATACGCTTGAAATTTTTCGACTTCAATAACTCCGGAAGCCTCACTAAGGCACCGAATCCAAAGATGGATGGCGATGGAGAAAATGTGATGATATCAGACAAGATGACGCCTCTTGGTCTAACCTATCAACAAAGACGTTTAACTGAAATGGAACTCCATCATCGTTGAAAATACAGATCTTAAACTACGCTATGCCTACTCTCGTCACTGAGGTTAATACTTTATTCGCTATGCACTTTGCCCTCTTCGCTATGCGATGAGGAAATGGCCAACTTTTTTATGGGTAACCCCATGCCTGTAGTCCCAAATGTTTACCGGAGCACGCGGTCTGCCATCAGATCGTTATATTCTTTATCTGAGAAACCAAGTATCTTCTTGCACACAGTCTCATTATGTTCGCCCATGCAAGGACCAGGGGTTAAGAGCTCACAGGGGGTTTTGGAAAGTCGAAACGGCGGAGCTTCATAATGATGCCTTCCAATCTCCTTATGTTCTAACTCCCGGAAAAAGTGACGGTGGGCAAGTTCGGGGTCGTTCTCTAAAAGATCTTTACCTGTCTGTGCGACACCAGCAGCGATGCCAGCTTCCTGCAGCCTGCACATCACTTCCTCGGCAGCCCGCTCAGCTGTCCACTCCGAGATGAGGCGGTCGATCTCATCCTCGTTTTCCCTTCTTTGTTGAAAAGAAGCAAATCGAGGAACGGTTGCAAGCTCAGGTCTGCCCATCACCTGGCAAAGCCTTCCCCACTCCTCATCGCTAAAGATGGCAATTGCGCACCATCGATCCTCGCCACGACAACGATAGACCCCATGCGGAACACTATCAGAACAACGATTTCCTTTCCTCGTGGCCACTCGGTGGTTGACAGCGAAGTCTAACAAAATGGGAGATATAAAATTCAGTGCTGTTTCAAATTGGGAAATGTCAATGTGTGTGCCCTTCCCTGTCCGACGTCGATGGATCAGGGCAGTCATGATGGCGGCGACTCCCACATGTGGAAGAGTAGCATCCGTATACGGACCGTAAGGCCCCGAAGGGTCTCGATCTGGCCAGCCCGTCAGGTTCGTGAACCCGGCAAGAGAGACCAGTTGAGTCCCATAAGCCGCTACCTTGGCACGAGGCCCCGTCTGCCCCATTTGAGAAGTACTGAACATGATCATCTCCGGCTTGATTCTTACCAGGTCTTCATAAGAGAGACCCCACTTTCCCATGACTCCTGGCGAAAAATTTTCAGTGACCACATCAGCCCAATGAATGAGCCTCTGCAACACTTCCTTTGCCCGCGGATGATTCATATCTAAACTGAGTCCATATTTATTGTTATTGAAGCAGGCATTGTAGGCACTGCGATTGAGGCCGGGTTTCTTATCTCTAAACGGAGGGAGAACCCTTAGCAGTTCAGGCCGGGTCGAGGATTCAACGTGAATCACCTCAGCCCCATGGTCTGCTAAAAATTTTACTGTCAGTGGACCCGCAACCGACCAGGTCAAATCAGCGACTTTTACTCCCGTAAGCGCATTCCCTGCCATAGCCTTCTAAATAACCCCAGCTTCTTTTAAGGTGACGAATTCTTCCTTCGATATCCCTAATACACCGCGATAGATGTCTTCGTTATGTTCTCCGATCAGCGGTGCCCGGTGGATATCCTGTCTCTCCCCCGAAAAGATAAAGGGCGAACCAGGGAAAAAGGTGACTTCCCCAAGTTCTGGGAAATCAACATTGCTCCAGAAACCCCGTGCCATCAACTGAGGATCTTCTCGAATTTCCTTTGCCCCATATACTGGATAAAGCATAATCCCTCGCTCGATCGCACCTTGGTACAACTCATCCATCGTATGACTTTTGAAGAAACGACCGATCGAGCCTTCGACGCGGTCGAATTGTTCCTGTGAGGCGGTTGAAAGGTCAAACTCCTCCCATTGGATGCTGCTCAGATATTCATCCCTTATTCCTTCGCTTTCCACCCAACGCACAAGTTTAGCATTACTCTGTGCACCTCCCGCCGTAGCATAAATTGGAAAATTGACATAGCCGTCTTTGCAACGCCAGATGAGCCTCTGGTTAGCAGCAGTGCTCAGCCCTGTGCGAAAGGCCCCTGACCTTTTCAGAACAATCCCGGAGACGTCCCAGAATTGAACAACATTCATCAACGTATGCACCACCGCTTCCTGTATGGACACATCAATCCACTGGGTTTCCCCGGTCAGCTCTCTGTAATAGAGTGCGATGAGGGTTGCTGCAGCAGCAGCGGCCGCTCCATGGAGATAGGACTGGGGGGAACTGACTTGCACCGGCGCGCGATCCGGATCGCCGCTGACATAGGCCATGCCTCCCAGGCACCAAAGGGTCAGGTCAGCGGCTTTAAAATCACGGTAGGGGCCACTCTGTCCAAATGGGGTAATCGATGTCATCACTAAACTGGGATTGACTTTGGAAAGTTCTTCATAGCTTAACCCAAGACCTGCCATCGTCCCCGGTGGAAAGGATTCGAGAACGACATCCGCTTTCTGAACGAGCCTCTTGAAAATCTCTTTTCCTTCAGTCTTCTCAATAGCTAATGTAATACTGCGCTTATTTGCGTTGTAGGCCAACCCCAATAAACTCTTTTCTGATTCGAGAGAATCATGATCGAAAAGACCGAGGTTAAGATTCGGATCGCCACCAGGTTTTTCCACCTTAATGACATCACATCCTAAGTCGCCCAAAATCCTGCCACAAAAAATTCCTTTCCTATCGCATAAGTCTAACACGCGATAGGGCAACATCCGTTTGTTCTGCATCATGGCATATCCCGATCCGTCAGTTATTTTTATATGTCCGCAAGGCGCCAGGCCACTTGGATTGGGCCAACTTTTTTATGGATGACCTTGAAATCCTCCTCAGGAGTAATTCAACTTATTCAACAACGTTTCCTCCTTGTTGCCCTTGAAGGCTTAGATCTAATCGGTTTCACCTCCCTTCATAATAAAGATCAACCGTAATATGCCCTAACCGTGGGAGATTCCTTTTGTCGAACGGGGCGGGGAGTTGGTATTCATATTGATTTTTTACCCCAGCCTCGAATGTAAATGGGAAAACCACTTCGTTGCTTTCATTTCCAGCTTTGTCAAAAATGGAAACCTTCATGGTAATCCGTGTCCACTCTGGTAAATACGAAGCTTTTGAACTGAAGGTATTCCATTGAAGGTATCCTATAAAATGCTCTCGATATTGGGGCTTTAGGATGATCCAATCAGTTGGGTAATAACCGTAGCCCTTCTGGTCCACCACTACGGCAATCTTATTCATATCTCCATCTGTATCCTCTGCCTCGATATAAATTTTCCAAATAAATCCATAGTGACCCTTATCTACAGCAAAAGTGTGGGTAATGATCGGCACTTTTGTTCCAGCGTTATTGAGAATTTTTACTTCTTTCATTTATCCCTTTTTTTCGTTTGACCTTGACAACACTTACCTTCATCCGACCCCAATCCCGCCATTTATACAAACCCAGGCTTTCACCCCATTAGAAAACATCGGCTCCTTATTGAGGGCGGGGTCAAAGCCCTGCCCTTTCTAACGGGGTTCACTTTAAGAGATTCAATTCTTTTTTAATTTCTTCTGAGAGCCAATGCCGAATCAATGTTTGATAAGGGATCGATTTAGTCGTTGCCAATTTCCTAATGGCCTGGACCTGAAGAGGGTCTATTTTAATCGTTACATTCTGAAGTTTCCTTTTTCTCTTTTTTGAAAGAATATCGCGGCGGAGTCGTTCTCCTAAGCTAAACTTAACAGGTTCTTCCAAGAGTTCATCGAGAATGTTTACTTGATCATAATAATCCGCCCACTGTTTATCTCTTTCCTTCTTCACGTTCCCTCACCTCCTATGTTTTTATAATATTGGACTTCCGATCGGTTCATATCCCAACCTGTGATCGGTCGCACGATTCCTTTAGGTTTCTTTTCAAAAATAACGATCAGGTACCTTCCTGACAGGGTTGGACCAAAGGCTACATCATGTCCCTTTTTTGTCTTTCGGAAGAGAGGTCTATAGACAAAGACTTCTTCGGCTTCCTCTGGCTCAATTCCATGGCCGAGTTCGAAATGAAGAACATTTCCTTCGTCCCATTCAAACTCTGATATCTGCAATCCGGACTCCTAAAAGTCATACATAGTATTACATTTTTGTGAAGCGATGTCAAGAACTATGAAGGGGAATTATGGCCGGTTCCAATCTGTTTTCAAGCTTTTAATTAAGATAAGGCAGAAGGTTCGCAGGCCCTGAACCTAATCCCGCACTACGTTGAGTTCGGGACTAAATCATGAACCTTATATGTTTCATGGCATGGTACCGGGCACACAACCGCATTTGAATACGGCAACTTTTTTATGGATGCCACTTGTCAATAGTATAGACCTGAGATCAGAGTCTTCAACGCATCCTCTTAAAAACTGAGTAAGCTTCCATAAAAGTCGGGAATCCGGTGGTCTGTATTAGCAGAAGAAGGGCATGCTTAATTTCATCATGGGTAAGCCCAGATTCCTTTCCTTTCAGGATATGAGTCTCTAGAGATAAAGCATGACCGCTTGCCCCGGAAACGGCAATCTTGATCAGCCAGCGGATTTTCTCGGGCAGAGGCCCAGATTGCTCATGAATGATCTTTCCTAGTGCTCCATGGCCTTCGTAGACGGCGGGAAACTCTTTCTTGAATTCTTTAAATGGCTTGTGAATTTCTTTCATCTTAGTTCTCCTTTGTTCCCTGAAACGATTAGCGATTGACTTAATGTTTCAAAATTTATTTTTAATCTACAATCAGCAATGGAATGCTTCAGCTCTCAGTGCTCAGCCATCAGCCCTGCCCTCTGCGCTATGCTGTTGAGTGGGAGCGCAAGCTAAAAGATTTCTCCCATTCTTTCTTTTATAAAATCGTGGATCTCCGAAAAGATCTTTAAACCTGACCTATCGCTGCTTTCAATAATCTCAGCACCCATCAGATAATCCCCTTCTGACTCATCTTGAATACAATACTTGATCTTCCCAATAAAGGGGACTTCCTTGGTAAGGGATTTAGGGGCGGAGATTAAGCATTCAATTTCTGAATTGACCGATAATCCATATGAACTTTTTATTCGGATGCCATTGGGACTAAAATCAAGGAGTTCCATGGGCACGAATTCACCTGAAACTTTCCTGACTTTCAAGGTGATATACTTCCGGTAAATTTCCGGTACAACATATCTTTCTCCCTTACGTCTCTCCATCAATGATCGCCTCCACCTTTTAAAGAACTTGGCTGAAAATGGTGCTTCAAAAATTCAGTCAGGCGTATCAGTCAATGTCTCAATTACCCAATAACCTAATTACCTGATACCCTATCCTGCTTTGAACTTTCATCTTTGAGCCTTGAGCTTACTAATGACTTAATGACTCAATAACCCAATGGGCACAAAAACCTAGATAGTTTTGCCCTTGGCGCAATGCCTTCTTTTTAACCTCTTATTTATAATCACTCAATTACTTATTTACCCAATAACTTAAACTTAGGCAGGGCCAACTTTTTTATGGGTGACACCCAAACTCGATTTCAGAATAATTCAACTCAGCCAACAACGTCCCGCCTCTCAGAGGGTTTCATTAATTTCCTTATCCGAAAAGCCCATTGCCCTCAGCCTTTTTCTTAGGAATTTGTTTTCTTCTTCTTTGGCCCTTCGGGCTCGCCCCATTTCTGCTATTGTTTCTAACGAATTAACGAAGCAACCTGGTTTTTGAGCATACAAGGATAAAACAGTTAACCCTATCCCAAAAGCAACGCCCACCAAAAATGTTTTAAGAACAGGTGACTTCATTTCTGCCTCCTCTACCACAAGGATAACTCTTCACCTTTCAATTCTTGGCCAATTTCCAGGGTGACACCTTATCCATTAAAAGAGATCCTTGATTCTTTCCTTTATAAAATCATAGACCTTCAAAAAAACCCCAAACCCTATCTGATCATTGGTTTCGATAATCTCGATACCGATGAGATAATCTCCCATGGGCTCTTCTTGGATACAATATCTAATCTTTCCTGTGAACGGAATTTCTTCTGTAAGGGATTTAGGCACTGAGATCAAGCACTCAATGGTTGAATCGAATGGTAACTCACAACGACTTTTTATCCTGATGCCATTAGAGGTAAAATTGAAGAGTTCGGCGTCCAAAAATTCACCGGAGACTTCCCTGACTTTGAATGTAATATACTTCCTGTATATTTCAGGCACAACATATCTTTCTACCTTACGTCTCTCCATCAATGATCGCCTCCACCTTTTAAAAAACTTGACTGAAAAATGGAAGCCCCTGAAAAATGGGGCTTCAAAAATTCAGTCAGGCGTTACGGTCTTTGTTTGAGTTTGAGCTATCAGCTTTCTGCTCTAATACTCAATAACCCAATGGACCCAATAACTCAATAACCAAACAATTGGACCAACTTTTTTATGAATGACAACTCAATCACCTATTCATAATGAGTCCACATCCTGATGACCTTGACGGTCTTTATTTCTTTCAAGACCTGGTACACGAGGCGGTGTTGGATGGTGATGCGACGTGAATAGGCTCCGGAAAGGTCTCCGATTAGCTTTTCAAAGGGTGGAGGGGTCTGAAACGGATTTTTGGACAGGATTTCAAGTAGTTTTTCGGCTTTTTGCCTCAGGCCTGCAGTCGCAATTTTCTTTCCGTCCTTCTGAGCTTGCCTGGTATAGACAATCCTCCACTTTACCATCCAGGTTTCTCGCTGCACTTTTTAACAGGCGTCTTGAGACCCTTCCGAATGGACTCTCTCATACCGGGAACAGATAAAAGATATAATGTCTCTTGAATGGATCGCCAGTCATCTTCGGAAATCAAGATGGCGTTTGACCTCTTACCCGTGATCTGGATCGGCTCGTGGGACTCTCCAGCTTGGTCGAGCAATTTATAAAGGTTTGCCCGAGCTTCAGTGGCCTTAATTGTTGTCATATGGATCACCTCAATATTTAACGTACATGAAAACGTACGCAATGTCAAGAGAGATTAACGGGACTCTAAGAGAAGACGCAGGTTCGGCCTAAAACAATGTCTCAATAACCTGACGATTCGTATTTCTCTATGTTTTCAGCTTTGCCTGCCCGCCGGAGCTTCAGCATAGGCGGGAGCCTTCAGCTTTGAGCCTTGAGCTTACTAATGACTTAATGACTCAATAACCTATTAACTCTTCTGCAATTGGAAAGGCCAACTTTTTTATGGAGGACACCGAAATCTTCCTCAGGAGTAATTCAACTCAGTCAACAATGTCCCCTTCCCGGAATCCCCCCAGTCCGGGGTAAGCGGTAATTAAACAGTATTTCTCCTCCCACACTCACTGTTCCACTTTTCTTCGCTGGAAGTCCACTGCGCCCAATTTATGCATCATCCAATCCCCAAACGAAGGGGATAATTCACTTAGCATAAATACAAGGCGTGCTGGACGGGAGTTGACAATCACTTCCACTTTTTCTCTCTCTATCGCTCTAACGACGGCTCTGGCGACCTGGGAAGGAGTGCAAAATCCAACCATCCAAGGCGGCGTCATATTGAACCTTGCAAACATTCCAACTTCCGTGACGTAACCCGGAAAAATCGTAGAAAAATGGATACCTGTTCCTGCTAACTCCAAACGCAGCCCGCGCGTCCACTCAGCCAAGCCTGCCTTGGTGCCGCAGTACGTCGCCGCATAAGGGGCACCGCTCTTCGCACCTACTGAAGCAATATTCACAATA
>Ga0153915_10007908_pt1 | contig 10081 bp, 9 predicted proteins | sample Opewatmetagenome_2_FD_107003 | JGI IMG/M metagenome (GOLD analysis project Ga0153915, IMG submission 107003) | Freshwater wetland microbial communities from Ohio, USA - Open water 3 Core 3 Depth 3 metaG | ecosystem: Environmental > Aquatic > Freshwater > Wetlands | place: USA: Ohio, Lake Erie... | reverse complement strand
CAGGATGCGAATGTTCTTGATCCTCGAAGTGTGGGCGGACCAGGCGTGGGAGGCCTGACCGGAGCAGACGATGGGCTCCCCCGCAAGGGGAAGGACGAACGCTGCGTTCTCATTGACCGGGTAGTAGTCGCACAAATAGCGCACGGAAGACGGCTCGATGTAGTTCATCGAATGGGCGATCGCCAAATCGATCCGGGCCTCCTGCATTTTCCGCCTGAAGGCTGCGATTCTCTGCTGGAACTCCGCATCCGGAATTCTAGGGAAAGCGGTACCGGCTTGTTGTTTCACGAGGGTCTCCTTGATGCTGAGCTAGAATAGCAGATGACGATAAGAAGTCAAGGTTGCCCTGCCTCGGAATATTTCATAGAATGAGGCCTCCAGAGGAGGCGTCGGCCATGACCGCAAAAAGACAACGCAAGATCATCCAGATCGCGCACGTGGTGCAGGACATCGACAAGGCGATGAGGCACTACCACGAGATCCTGAACATCGGCCCCTGGGATGTGTACACCTTCGCCCCGCCCACTCTCCGCGAGTGCACCTACATGGGCAAGACCTCCAACGCAACCTGGAGGCTGGCGCTGGCCTGGGTCGGGGATACCCAGATGGAGCTGATGCAGCCGCTCAGCGGTGACAGCGTGTACACGACGTTTCTGGCGAAAAAAGGCGAAGGATTCCACCACATCAAGGAATGGGTCGAAGACTGCGCCGCCACCCTGGCGATGTACCGCAAGAAAGGCATCGACGTGATCCAGAGCGGGAAATACCTCACCGACGAGTTCTACTACCTGAACACTGTCCCCCAGCTCGGGATCATCTACGAGATCGGCAACAATGGAGACGTCGGACGCCCCGAGCGGACTTATCCGTAGAACGGAAAAATCTTGACAACGGCAGGAATGACTTCTACTATGAAATTCTCTTGCTGCGACAAGTCATCTATTGTATCAAGTTCTATCAGGGGTCAAGTGTATCGATGGAAAAGTTCGCCTCGGGGATCAACCCATGTTTCACGGTCAAGTGCCGGCGGAGGGCCATCTCATGAGTCGGACGACCGCGCTCGTGCTCAAAGGGATAACCAAGACGTTCGGAAAAGTGACAGCCGTCGACTCGGTCAGCATTGAGGCCCGGGACGGCGAGTTCATCTCCCTGCTGGGACCGAGCGGCTGCGGCAAGACGACGCTCCTTCGCATCATTTCGGGCTTCGAGATCCCTGACGCAGGGGAAGTCCTGCTGGACGGCAGGGACATCGTCAACGTCCCCGTCCACAAGAGGCCCATGAACATGGTGTTCCAGCGCTACGCCCTCTTTCCCCATATGACGATCTACGAGAACATCGCTTTCAGCCAGGTCTTGAAAAAAAGACCGAAGCAGGAGATCGAGGGCAAGGTGAAGGAGATGCTCAGGCTGGTGCAGCTGTAGGGCTACGAGGACAGGAAGCCGTCCCAGCTTTCCGGAGGGCAGTGCCAGCGGGTTGCCCTGGTGCGTGCGCTGGTCGACCAGCCACGGGTCCTGCTCCTGGACGAGCCTCTGGGCGCCCTCGACCTCAAGATCAGGAAACAAATGCAGATCGAGCTGAAGAACATCCAGGAGAAGCTCGGAATCACCTTCATCTACGTGACCCACGACCAGGAGGAAGCCCTGGTCATGTCCGACCGGATCGTCTTGATGAACTGCGGGAAAGTCATCCAGGAAGGCGAACCCGCACGGATCTACCACCACCCCGAATCTCGCTTTGCCGCGACCTTCATCGGAGAGAGCAACATCCTTGACGGAACGGTGGTGGAGGCGCGCGCGGACCGCCTCCGTGTCGACTGCGGCGGCTGCCTGTTCCTGGTCACAGCGGCGTCGGGGGCGGAAAAGGGAGACCGGGTATGCCTGGCGATCAGGCTCGACAAGGTGAAAAGGGTCATGGGGGATGCGCCCGGCTCGTTTGACAATGTGGTGACGGGGAGGATCGAGGAGGTCGCGTTCTACGGTTCGACCATCAAGTTCTCCGTCTCGGCTGGAAAGGGGCTTCACCTCCTGGTGGAGGAGAAGATGGCGGACGAGGAAGACCGCGACGCCATCGGGGAGAAGAATGTCGGAGAGACGGTTCGCCTCGGCTTTCAGGCCAGGGACGCGAACGTTTTTCGCGAGTGCGCAGATTCCGCGGAGGCAAAACCTTGAGGAGGAGAAGGACCCATGTCTACCTCCTGTCTCCTATGATGCTGTACTTCGCCCTCTTTTTCCTCATTCCCATGGTGGTCCTGTTCGTGTACAGCTTCTGGACCAAGACTACGACGGACCTCGTGCCGACCTTCACCCTGAAGAACTATGCCAACATCTTCTCCAAGGCGTTGTACCCGTGGATCATCTGGAACTCGCTGCGGATCGGTTTGATCACGGCGGGGATCTGTGTCCTCGCCAGCTACCCCGTTGCGTACGCGCTGACCTTCAAATACAAGAGGCTCCAGGATTTCGCCCTCTACCTGATCCTCATTTCCCTCTTCTCCAGCTACTTGGTACGGGTGTACGCGTGGAAGACGATCCTCGGAACAAACGGGCTCATCAACCAGATTCTCATTTCTCTGAAGCTCATCGACCAGCCGGTCACCTTCCTGCTGTACAGCCCTACCTCAGTGATCATCACCCTTGTTTTCATCCTGATCCCTTTCACAGTTCTGCCCATGTTCTCCTCGCTGCAAAACATCAACGTCGATCTCCTCGAGGCGGCCAGGGACCTGGGGGCGAACTCGGCGCAGACGTTCTTCAGGGTCATCCTGCCGCTCAGCATGCCGGGGATCGTCTCCGGCTTCACCTTCAGCTTCATCCTGGCGGCGGGGGACTACGTGACTCCCCAGATGGTGGGGGGGACGAGCGGGCTCATGATCGGGAGAATCGTGGCCGACCAGTTCGGGATGATATACGACTGGCCCTTCGGTTCGGCCCTCTCCTACGGGACGATCCTCCTCCTGATCCTCGTCGTGGCCTTCATCAACTGGGCCCTGCGGGCGACGAAACTGCGGAGGGAGTTCTAGATGAACGCGGTCAAGGCCGTCCGCAGGAAGAAGGCACGATTCAGCTTCCTCGACGTCTTGAACATCCTCATCTTGGTGTACCTCCTGCTCCCCATCGCCATCATCTTCCTCTTCTCCTTCAATCCCAACTCTGCCGGGACCTTCCCGATGCAGGGACTGAGCGGCAAATGGTACGTGAACCTGGTGCACAATAGGAACTTCCTCGACGCGGCGAAGAACAGCCTATACGTCGCCCTCGCGGTGGCTGTTTTGTCCACCGTCATAGGTACCCTCGCCTCCTTCGCCCTCACTAGGTACAATTTCGCATTGAAGGGAGCCATCTCCTTCTTGGCCCTAATCCCCATCGCTCTGCCGGGGATCATCCTGGGCATCGCGCTTCTGTCTTTCTTCTCCTACCTGGGGATCACGCGGTCGCTCCTCACGGTGATCATCGGCCACGCGATCTTCTGCATCCCCTTCGCGATCATCATCATGAACTCCCGCCTGGAGGGCTTCGACGTCTCCTTCGAGGAGGCCGCGCGGGACCTGGGGGCGAACAGCTATCAGACCTTCCTCCTGGTCACCTTCCCGCTCATCCGGCCTTCCATCATAGGGACCCTGATGCTGACCTTCGGACTGTCCTTCGATGAGTTTCTCGTCACGTTCTTCGTGATCGGCAGGGACAACACCCTGCCGATCGTGATCTGGTCCATGCTCCGCCGGGGGGTTTCCCCCCTGATCAACGCGGCCGCGACGATCATCCTTATTCTGTCCATGGCACTGATCGTCATCGCCAACAGGCTGGTCAAGATTCGGAGCATCCGGTGACCGCTGAAAGGGGGTGAGAAAGGCACGGAAGGTAAGGTTACCAAAGGGAAAGGAGGAAGCGATAGGGATTATAGGGTAAAGGGCATTCATCATTTCACGTCACGAAAAGGCAAAAGGAGAAACCTATGAGGAGAAAGGGATTCATTCTCGTTTCAGTTTTTGCCTGCTTCGCCCTGATCGGCGTCTTTCACCTCGGAGCGGGAGGTCCCCCAGGCGAGGCGGCGGGAGGGACGATTCCCAAGCCGGGAAGCTCCATACGACTCCTGTGCTGGGAGGGCTACGAGTTCCCCGATCAGTTCAAGGCTTTCGCGGAGAAGTACAAGGTCACGATCAACCCGACCTTCATCTCGAGCAACGACGAGATCTTCGCCAAGCTGAAGGCGGGGGACGAGTACGATATCGTGACCCCGATCCAGGCGCAGATCAATCAGCTCGTTGAGAACAAGCTCATCCAGCCCATAGACATCAGCAAAATACCCAACTACAAGAAAATCCACCCGAAGATCCTGGAGGCGCTGAAGCCTTTCCACTACGGGGGCAAGGTGTACGGCGTGCCGATCACTTTCGGGAAGAACGATTTCGTGTACAATGCTGACAAGGCAAAGTGCATCGATTCGTGGTGGGACGTGCTGAAGCCGGAGTGGCAGGGCAAGTACATCATGCTGGACGACGCCATCGGACAGGTCACCCAGGCCGCCCGGGCCATCGGAAAGAAGCACGACGTCAGCCTGCTCACCTTCAAGGAGTTCGACCAGTGCAAGGACCTGCTCCTCAAGATGAAGAAGGGAGCGCGAGCCATCGTCACTTCCTTCGGCGAGGCCAAATCGATGCTCATCAGCGGCGACGCGAACGGCTGGTTCAGCGCGAACATCATGATAGCGGCGCAGGCAACCAAGGAAGGCTACAACATCAAGGGTTGCATTCCCAAGGAAGGGACCCTGATCTTCATCGACAGCTACTGTATCCCCGTCAAGTCGGCCAACCCGGCGGGGGCCTACGCCCTGTGCAACGAGCTGCTGACCGACGAGGTGCAGATCAAGGGGGTGGTCGACAACCTCTACTGCGGGGCGGTGACCACGACGGCGATGCCGAAGCTCAACGCCGAGCAGAAGAGCCTCTACCCCTACGATGACCTTGATAAGTTCTTCACTCAGAACGAGCTCAACGGGCCCGTGCCGCTGGAGCGGACGGACAAGTACGTGTCCTTCGCGGACTGGGTGGCGATGTGGGAGGAAGTGAAGGCGGCCAAGTAGGCGAAAGCTCATGAGGGCATGCGAGACAGCCATCCCTCGCATGCCTTTCTCCAGGAATCGGAATGAATGCGATAGACGAGAAACTCCAGCAGAGAGAGGAAGACGGCAGGCCAGTGAAGGTCGGCCTGATCGGCGCCGGACAGATGGGACAGGAGATCATCGCCCAGACGGGAGAGATGACCGGCATGGAGATCGCCGGGGTCGTGGATCTGACGGTCGAACGCGCGCTCAAGGGCTACTCCTACAGCCGGAAGCAGAAGCCAATCGAGGAAGCCAGGACACCGCAAGAAGCGGAGAAGGCATCCCGCGACGGCAGGTGGATCGTGTCCACGGACCACCGGGTGGTCACCTCCCTCGCCGGGATCGAGGCGGTAATCGATGCGACAGGTTCGCCCCCGATGGGTGCCGTGCTCTCGGTGGATTGCTTTAGAGCCAGGAAGCACATCGTCATGATGAACGTGGAGTGCGACATCACGATCGGGCCGATTCTGCACGAGATGGCTCGGGATGCCGGGGTCGTGTACACCCTTGCCTCGGGAGACGAGCCCGCGGCCATCCTCGAGCTGTACCGATTCGCCAAGGCCCTCGGCTTCACCGTGGTCTCCGCCGGCAAGGGCAAGAACAACCCGCTGGACGTGTACGCGACACCCGAATCCCTTGCGGAAAAGGCGAAGGCCCGGGACATGAGCGCTCGCATGCTCTGCGAGTTCGTGGACGGCTCTAAGACCATGGTGGAGATGGCCGCCGTCTCCAACGCCACCGGCCTAGTCCCCGACAAGCGGGGAATGCATGGCCCCCGATGCAACATCAGCGAATTGCAGAAGGTGTTCGTTCCCAAGAAAGACGGGGGGATCCTCGAAAACCCGGGCGCGGTGGACTACGCCATCGGGGACGTGAACCCGGGAGTCTTCATCGTGGTCACCACGGGGAACAAGAGGATCCGCGAAGGCCTGATCCAGCGCGACATGGGACTCGGTCCCTACTACCTGCTGTTCCGCCCCTACCACCTCTGCAGCTGCGAGGTGCCCCTCACAGTGGCGCGGGCGGTTTTCTACGGCGAGTCTTCGGGACACCCCATGCGCAGGCCGGTCTCGGAGTGCATCGCGCTGGCGAAGAGGGACCTGAAAGCGGGAGAAACCCTCGATGCTATCGGGGAGCACTGCTACCGCGGCTGCATCGAGCGCGCGGAACCAGCGCGCAGGGATGCGCTGGTTCCCCTGGGCCTAGCCCGGGACCTCGTGATGAAACGCGGCGTGCCGCGGGATGCAGCCCTCTCATGGGACATGGTCGATGTCAGAGAGGAGTCGCTCTTGCTCCAGCTGCGCAGGACCCAAGACCGGACGCACTGGCAGTGAATCAGGCCCCCGCACTGATCGGCGTCGATGTAGGGACCACCGGCTGCAAGGCTATCGTCTTTGGCGAGGATGGGCGCATCCTCGGCTGCGGCTTCCGGGAGTACGGGATCGACTGCGACGAGCCCGCGAAGGCGGAGCAGGACGCGGAGCACGTCTGGCGCCTCACCCTCGATTCCCTGAAGCAGGCGGTCGCGGAAGGCGGCCTGCGGCAGGCGCGGGCGATCGGTGTGTCTGTTCAGGGCGACGCCATCATCCCCGTGGACAGGGACCTCGCTCCCGTGCACCCCGCCCTGCTCGGTATGGACTACAGGCCCGCCGAGGAGGCGGCGTGGTGTGAGCGCGCCATCGGGGCGCGCGTCCTCTTCGATCGCACGGGCATGCGGCCTCATCCCATCAATTCGGCGGTAAAAGCCCTCTGGCTTCGGAATCACAGGCCGGCTGCGTACCGCAAGGCCTGGAAGATCCTCACCTACGGCGACTTCATCCTCGGGAAGCTGGGCGCAGAGGCGGTTATAGACTGGACCATGGCGTCCCGGACCATGGCCTTCGACCTTCACCGCCGCGAATGGGCCGCGGATCTCCTGCAAGCCCTCGGGATCGACCGTGACCTTCTCTCCCGGCCGGAGCCGTCCGGTTTCGCGGCAGGGAGGCTGCGGCCGGAGATCGCGGCGGAGATCGGCCTTGCTCCTGGAGCGCTGCTGGTCACCGGCGGCCACGATCAGACCTGCGCCGCCCTGGGGGCGGGCGTGAGCCGGGCCGGCATCGGGGTGCTTTCCGCGGGGACCGCTGACGTCCTCTCCACTGCCCTCGCCGAGCCTGCTGTGAATGATGCGATGTTCGGCGGCTTCTATCCCTGCTACCTCTATGCGAAATCCGACATGTACTTCACCTTCGCTCTCAACCATATTGGAGGCATCCTGCTGCGCTGGTTCAGGGACACCCTGGCGGGAGAGGAGGTACGCGCGGCGAGGGAGCATCGCAGGGACCCCTACGATGTGATGGTGGAATCGATGCCTTCCGGTCCCTCTCCCGTCATGGTTCTGCCGCATTTCAACGGCAGCGGCAACCCAGTGTGCGACATGAGCTCACGGGGAGCGATTGTCGGCCTCACCCTTTCCACCACCCGGGCAGACATCGTGAAGGCCATTCTTGAGTGCCTGACCTTCGAGCTCCGGATCAACCTCGAATACTGGAAAACCGCGGGCATCGACGTTTCAGAGTTGCGGTCGGTCGGAGGCGGCGCCCGGTCTCCCCGCTGGCTGCAGATCCGCGCAGACATCCTCGAGCGGCCGGTCAGCACCCTGAAGGTGCGGGAGGCTGCCTGCCTCGGGGCTGCCATACTTGCCGGCGCCGCCTCCGGGGTGTACGCATCGCTGGAGGAAGGGATCAAACGCACGGTGCATCTGGGCGAGACATATACGCCGGACGCAGGGCACGCGGACCAGTACCGGGGGCGCTACGAGATATACCGGGAAATCTACCCGGCCCTCAAGGGGATAAGCCGGCGGATGTAGCAGCGAGTGCGCACAGCAGGCAAAGCTGGATGGACACGACCGCAGCGCTCCTCCTCACCGCGGCATGTACTTCTCATTCGGGTAGATGATCACCTTGATTTCCTTCTTGGCCTCCAGCCGCGCGAAAGCGCCCTCCCATTCCTCCAGGCGGATGCGGGCCGTGATGCTGGGGGTGAGCCTCACCTTTCCCAGGGACATCACGGTAAGTGCTCTTTCCCAGGAATGCCAGCCCGTGGACATACGGACAGCCTGGTCTGCGATCTCCATGCCACCCCACCCCCAGCCGCCACGGAGGGTCAAGTTGTTGTACGGCACAGCGTCAAGGTTGACCTTCAGCTCGTGCCCCCATACGCCGATGATGGTGACCCAGCCGCCGTTTTTCGCCATGCGTACGGCCTGCCCCAGGGCCGCCTCCCCGCCGGAGCAGTCAAGGACAAGGTCCGCGCCGTTTCCTCCAGTGAGCTCCATGACCCGGGAAACTGGATCGTCTTCACTGAAGAACGTGTAGTCCGCGCCAAGCTCCTTGGCCTTGGCCAAGCGTATCGTGTCGTCTTTCAAGCCGGTTACGAATACCGTCCGGGGGGTGTAGAGCCGTACCATCTGGAGCATCGTGAGCCCTATGGGGCCTGGCCCCGTAATGACAACGAAGTCCCCGGGGACGATGCGGCTGCGGTACATGAGGGAATGGCTCATGCAGGTCACCTGCTCGATCAGTGCGCCCTCCTCGAAGGAAAGGCTATCCGGCAGCCTATGGATGAGCCGTTCGGGGATCGCCATCCGCTCCGCGTAGGCTCCGTTGACATGCACCCCGATCCTGCCGTTCATGGTCTCGAGGTCCCCAACAACCCGGTCCCCGATCTTCCACTGCGCGCTCACGCCTTCTCCCTTTTCGATGATCGTCCCTGAAAACTCGTGACCGAGGATCACGGGGGCGCGGTACTCGTGCTCGTCCTTCCTGATATGGATATCGCTTCCGCAAATGCCCACCGCGCCCACCTCCAGCAGGACATCCTCTGGGCCGATTCTGGGCTCGGGGGCATCCACAAAGCCCATATTCTCCTTTCCCTTTGCCCATTTCTGAACCGCTCTCATACCTGTCCCTCCTCTCGTGTGACAAAGATCTAATCTCTCCGCGAGACCATTTCCGAATCCTCTCAGCAAAATGTAGCAGAACGGGCCGCCGCTGAATAGAAAGGTTGTTCTGTCTTGAGAAATCTCATAAGATGAGGCCGAAGAAGCTCGTAGAGCTGAAGATCCGATGCAGCTGCTCCAAGGGAAGATAGCGATCGTCACCGGCGGCTCTCAAGGGATCGGCAAAGCGGTGGCCAAATGCTTCGCATCGCACGGAGCCTCCGTGGTCACCTGCTCGCGCGATCTCGGGAAGGCCCAGGCGGCTGCCGAGGAGATACTCCGGGAAACAGGAAAGAGAATCGAAGCCCTGCGGGCCGATGTCACCAAGAAACGGGACGTTCAACGGATCGTCGACACGGTCATGAAGCGTTACGGGAGGATCGATATCCTGGTGAACAACGCGGGAATACAGGAATACGCTCCTTTTCTGGAATTGGAAGAATCGCTGTGGGACCTGCATTTCGACATCAATGTCAAGGGGGCCTTCCTCTTCTCCCAGGCTGTAGCCAGGTACATGGTCCGGAAGGGCGGCTGCAAGATCATCAACATGTCCTCCGATTCAGGAGTCGCCCCGGTGCCCGCGAGGGCGGCTGCGTACTGCTCCTCCAAATCCGCCCTCATCGGATTGACCCGCTGCATCGCCAAGGATCTCGGTTCCTACGGAATCTACTGCAACGCCATCTGCCCCGGGGGCATCCAGAACACGGGAATGATGGAACACTACCATATCGTTTTCCAAGCAAAAGACACGGAAGATGCGCAGCTCACTGCGCTGAAGAGACTGGGGCAGCCGGAAGACGTGGCCAACGCGGCGCTCTTCCTGGCCAGCAGTCTTTCCGATCACGTCACCGGGGAGCATCTCCTGGTGACCGGCGGCGACATCATGTCGCAATGATTTGCAGAGACATCATGGATAGAATCGACCAGATCCGACAGCACGTACGCTCCGCATACGGCTCGGCCGTGGGCAAACCGCGGGCAGGCCTGGCCACTCCGGCCTT
>Ga0153915_10007907_pt1 | contig 10081 bp, 4 predicted proteins | sample Opewatmetagenome_2_FD_107003 | JGI IMG/M metagenome (GOLD analysis project Ga0153915, IMG submission 107003) | Freshwater wetland microbial communities from Ohio, USA - Open water 3 Core 3 Depth 3 metaG | ecosystem: Environmental > Aquatic > Freshwater > Wetlands | place: USA: Ohio, Lake Erie... | reverse complement strand
CGCAAGAAGGCGATCAAGAAGATGCCCACGACCAACAGCAACACGACGAGCGTCGGCGCGCCGCGCAGGAAGGGTTCCGTGACGGCCGTCAGCGGGGCGACGGCGGCGAGCAAGATACCGATCTGCAGCGTCGTGACGAGCGCGGTGCGCGGTGCCCGAGCGAAGTCCACACGGCCAGTGTCCGTCATCGGCATCGCGCGCACCGCGAGCGCGAGGCCGAGTAGCCAGGATGTGCGCACGAGCCCCGCGACGAGTGGTATGGCGACGAAGATGCCGACGGCGATCACGACGAACTGCGCGAGTCGCTCCGACAAACCGAGCCACTGACCCAGGAGAATCGTCGAGCGCCCCATCTCGGCGGCGGCGGCGATGATGACGAAGGCGAGCAGCACGACGTCGACGACGAGGTATCTCACGAGCCGGCGAACGCGCGCGCGCCCGCCCGCCAGCGGCGAGATCTCGCGGAGCCGCTCGATCCACGATCCATAGAGCGCGACGAATGTCTGGACCGATCGTGGGAGCTTGCGGTCGATGATCAGCGCCACTGGATCGGCCGCTCGAATGAGCCATGGCGTTGTGAGCGTCGTCAGGGCTGACACGGCGATCGCCACCGGGTAGAGCTCGGGGCGAATCGCGCCGGCCGCCGTGCCGACCGCCGCGATGATGAACGAGAACTCTCCGATCTGAGCCAGGCTCATTCCCGCCTGCACCGACGGCCGCAGGCCGTTGCCCGTGAGAAATGCACCAGTGGTTACCGCGAAGACCTTGCCGACGAGCACCACGACGGTGAGCGCCAACACTGCACCCCAATGCTCGACCAACACCCGCGGATCGATGAGCATGCCGACCGAGACGAAGAAGATGGCGAGGAAGAGGTCGCGCACCGGTTGCACCAGTGTTTCGATCGCCTTGCCATCGCCCGACTCGGCCACGAGCGAGCCCGCGATGAACGCGCCGAGCGCTACGGAGTATCCAAATGCGAGCGCGACGAGTGCGGCGGCGAAACAGATGCCGACGCTCGCGACCAACGTCATCTCGGGACGTTCGGCGCGCAGCACCGCGCGCACGAGCCGCGGCACGATCAGAATACCAATACCGATCAAGGCAACGAGAAACGTGGCAAGGCGAACGCTGGTCGTCGCCAGGCCGCCGGCCGAGAGCGTCCCGCCCGTCGCCAACGCCGTGAGCACGGCGACGAGCAGGATCGCGATGAGGTCCTCGACGATGAGGATGCCGAAGACGACCTCGGTGACGCGTCCGCGCACTCCCCGCTCGGCGAACGCCTTGGCGACGATGGTGGTGCTGGAAATGGCCACCATCGCGCCCGTGAACACGCTCTCGATCGGCGTCCAGCCGAGCGTTCGCGCCGTCATGAACCCGAGTCCGAGCATCACGCTTGTCTCGGCGAGCGCCGCCAGCCCGGAGGTGCCGGCCACCTTCACGACGCGCCGCAGGCTGAACTCCAACCCGAGCGAGAACATCAGCAAAATGACGCCGAGCTCCGACAGCTCGCGCACCGTCGATTCGTCGGCCACGAGGGGCAACGAGAGGTGCGGCCCGACGATCATTCCGGCGAGCAGGTACCCGAAAACCACCGGCTGCCTCAGACGATGAAAGACCACCGTCGTCAAGGCGGCGATGCAGAAAACCAGTGCGAGATTCTGCAAGAACGCGTGCGCGTCGTGCATCAGACCTCTGGCTTTTCTCCCCGCTCCTGCCGAATGAGCATCGCGACGCTGGTGAGCAGAAGGAGTCCCGCGAGCCCGATCATCGGCCACAGGAAAGATGTGGGCAAGATGAACATTACGCCGATTGGGACAAACGTTGCGGCTGCGACGCCGAGCCACGGCTCGAATCGCGGCACGTGGGCGTCGTCGCGTTGACCGACACCTGACCTGTCGACCTGCTTTTCCACTGTAGTCTCCCGCGCGCCGATGCGTCGACGCGCTGATGTAAGCGTGAATTTCCCGCGCGGCCAGCATGCCTGAGTTCCGGCCGGGCGCTGGGAGCGTGCGCAAGCGTCCCGGCTGTCGCCGGGCGCGGTGCATCGCTGGATCAGTTTTGAGAGGGAACTACAGCGCGGTTGGCGGCGCGGTGGCGTCGTACGAGAAAGCCAGACGACGCGGTCGGGGCGCCTGAGCGTGTTCAGATGCAAGTCGCCGGCGAGAAACGCGAACAAACAAGACCGCCACGACCGTCGCCGCGGTGGCGGCCGTCGTCGGTGTCCAGCGTCCGCGCGGCTTCGGACTGGCGAGTCGCTCGAGCCCTTCGACTCGCAGCGGAATGAGCGCCGTTCGGACGTGAAGTTCGGGATTCGCGCCGACGACCCGCTCCGCGGTCGCGCGCACCACAGGCCGCCCCGCCGCGGCGCACCACAGCCACAGCAGAGCGCCGATCCACATCGACGTCGTCGCTCGAAGCGAACGTGAACGCGATCTCATGAGGACAAAATCTAGCGACTCGTCACCCAACGAGACCGCGGCACCCGCCGAGTAGGCGAGGACACGCGCACGGCAGCTACTTCTTGGCCGTCTCGAACAGCTTCAGGTACTCGCCATAGCCTTCCTGCGCGAGCTTCGAAACGGGGATGAAGCGCATCGACGCGGAGTTCATGCAATAGCGCTGACCGGTCGGCTGCGGCCCGTCGTCGAACAGATGACCGAGATGCGAATCCGCGTGCGCCGAGCGAACCTCCGTCCGCGTCATGAACAGACTGCGATCCGTCTTCGTTTTGATGTTCGCTGGTACGAGCGGCTTGGTGAAGCTCGGCCAACCGGTGCCTGAGTCGAACTTATCGAGTGAGCTGAACAAGGGTTCGCCCGACACGACGTCGACGTAGATACCGGCTTCGTGATTGTCCCAATACTCGTTCTGGAACGGACGCTCGGTCGCCTCGTGCTGCGTGACTTCGTATTGCGTCCTTGAGAGCCGTTGCTTGAGCTCGGACTCAGCCGGCTTCTTGTATTCGCTCATCGAATGACCTCCGGAAGACGTCGACGGAGAAGCTTGCGCCGCAAGACCTCCGACACCAGCGGTCGCGAGTGTAAGGGCGATCGCCATGACTTGAAAGGATCGCGCGCTTGTCGATGTCGCACTCCACATTGCTCGTCTCCGTCGGTGGCGCGATCCATCGTCGCGCATCGTTTCGTTCAAAAAGTACGTCACGATGCGCGCCATCGGATTCATCCGGAGATGCCGATCAATCCGCGGCGTCGTTGCCCGAGCTTGCAGCCACACGCGTGTCGAGCGCGACCGCGCCGGCGGACACAGGAACCGGGACGACTTCGTCGGGCTTCTTCCGCCCGAAGCGGCTCAACCGGTGCCCGATTCGATGGCTCACCGTATCCATATACGTGTAGACCACCGGCGTGATGAAGAGCGTGATGAGTTGCGAGAACGCCAGGCCCCCGACGACCGCGATGCCGAGTGGCCGTCGCGACTCCGCGCCGGCGCCCCGCGACATGGCGATCGGCAGCGTTCCCATCAACGCGGCCATCGTCGTCATCATGATCGGACGGAACCGAATCATGCACGCATGCACGATTGCATCGGCGGGCGTACGCCCTTCCGATCGCTCCGCCTCGAGGGCGAAGTCGATCATCATGATCGCGTTCTTCTTCACCAGGCCGACCAGGAGAATGATGCCCACGAATGCATACACGCTCAGATCGATCTTGAAGATCAGCAGCGTGAGGAGTGCGCCGAACGCCGCGAACGGCAGCCCTGAAAGGATCGTGATCGGGTGGATGAAGCTCTCGTACAGGATTCCCAGCACGACATAGATCACGAAGATCGCAATGCCCAGCAGCGCGAGCATGCCGGCCTGCGTCGACTGGAATGCCTGCGCGGTGCCGCTGAAACCGGTGCTGATCGATGACGCCAGCGTCTTGTCGGCGATCTTCTGCACTTCCGCCGTCGCTTCGCCGAGCGCCACGCCCGGGCGGAGGTTGAACGACAGCGTCACCGACGGGAGCTGACCGGAGTGATTCACGCTCAGCGCACCGGCGCTCTGCGTGATGTTCGCCACCGCACTGAGCGGGACGAGGGTGCCGCTCTTCGAGCGAACGTACAACAGGTTCATCGCCGAGAGATCGAGCTGATACCGCGGCAGCAACTCCATCACGACCCAATACTCGTCGTTCGGCGTGTAGATCGTGGACACCTGCCGCGATCCGTACGCATCGTACAACGCCGTCTCGATCTGCTCAGCCGTCACACCGAGCGACGCCGCGCGCTCACGATCGATCTCGACGCTCGCCTGCGGATTGCCGAGCTGAAGATCGCTGGTCACGTCCTGCAGCAGTGGCGACTTGCGCGCCTCTGCCACGAGCTGGTCCGCGGCGGGATAGAGCGTCGCGATGTCGGAGCTCTGCATCGTAAACTGATACAGGCTCTTCGACACGCGTCCGCCGATCTGAATCGGTGGCGGGTTCTGCATGTACACGACGATGCCGGGAATCTTCGCCAGCTTGGGGCGTAGCTCCTTGATCATGTCGTCGACGCCGAGCCGCTTGTGACGGTCGCCGAGGCCCATCAACAGACGTCCCTGATTCGAGCCCGAGATGCTCGACCCGCCGCCCACTGCGGAATAGAAACCCGCGATGTTCGTGTCGGCCGCGAGGACGGCGTTTACCCGCTGTTGGTGCGCCACCATGTCGTCGAACGACGTGCCCTGCGCGGTCTCCGTGGTCACGAAGAGCTGGCCGTTGTCCTGGCTGGGGATGAAGCCCTTGGGGATCAGCATGAACAGCACGATGGTGCCCGCGAGAATCGCGAACGAGAACACCATCGTTGTCGCTCGGTGGCTCATCACCCACTCGAGGCCGCCCTTGTACCGCGCGAGAAGCCACTCATAGCCCGCCTCTGTGATCTGGTACGCGCGCCCGTGTTTCTCGTCGTGCGCATGTGGTCGCAGAAAGCGGCTCGAGAGCATCGGGGTGAGCGTGAGCGACACGAAGCCCGACACGAGGATCGACACCGCGATCGTGACGGCGAACTCGTGGAACAACCGTCCCACGATGCCACCGAGGAAGAGGATCGGGATGAAGACCGCGGTGAGCGAGACCGTCATCGAGATGATCGTGAATCCGACCTCGGCCGCGCCGTCCACCGCCGCCTTCATGGGTGGTTTTCCCATCTCCATGTGGCGCACGATGTTCTCGAGCATCACGATGGCGTCGTCGACCACGAAGCCCACGGCGAGCGTGAGCGCCATCAGCGAGAGATTGTCGAGACTGTAGTCGAGCAGGTACATGACGGCGAATGTGCCGATCACCGAGATGGGCAGCGCGAGACTCGGAATCACCGTCGCCGAGACATTGCGGAGGAACAGGAAGATCACCGCAATGACGAGGAACAGCGTGAGCACGAGCGTGAACTTCACGTCCCTCACCGACTGGCGAATCGTGGCCGCGCGGTCGTACATCAGCGTCATGTTGACGCTGGCCGGGATCTGCTTCTGCAGCTTGGCCATCGTCTCCTTCACGGCATCCGCAACGGCCACCGTGTTCGTGCCCGGCTGACGCTGGATGGCGAGGATGACGCCGCGCGTGTCGTTGCCTTTCTCCGCGAACCACGCGATCGACTTGTTGTTTTGAATGTCGTCGAACACCTGGCCGAGATCGCCCAGGTGCACCGGCGCGCCGTTGCGGTACGTGACGACCATGCGACGGAACGACGCAGCGTCCTGAAGCTGCCCGTTCGCCTGCACCGTATACGTCTTGTTCGGACCGTTGAGAATGCCCGTCGGAAGATTGACGTTCTGATCGTTGACCGCCTCCGCGACTTCGTCGATGCCGATCTGGCGGTTCGCGAGCGCGCTCGGATCGAGCTGGATGCGCACGGCGTACTTCGCCGAGCCGTACACGTTCACCTGCGCCACGCCCGGGATCATCGAGATCCGCTGCGCCATGAACGTCTCGGCGTACTGATCGAGCTGCGAGATCGGCATCAGCGACGACGTAAACCCGTAGAACACGATCGGCTGGTCGGCCGGATTCACCTTCTGATACGACGGTGGAATGATGCCCGGCGGCAGGTTCTTGAGCGTCTTGGCGATCATCGCCTGCACGTCCTGCGCGGCCGCGTCGATGTTGCGCTCGAGCGAGAACTGAATCGTGATCGAGCACGATCCGAGTCCCGACGTCGACGTCATGTTGTCGATGCCGGCGATCGTCGAGAACTGTTTTTCGAGCGGCGTGGCGACGGCCGACGCCATCGTCTCCGGGCTCGCACCCGGAAGGCTCGCGTTGACCGTAATCGTCGGAAAGTCCACCGTCGGCAGATCGCTCACGGGCAGCCGCCCGTACGCATTCATGCCGAAGAAGAGAATCCCCGCCATCACGAGCACTGTCGTGACGGGCCGTCGAATGAACAGTTCCGAGAAGTTCATCGTGCCGCCCCCGCCTGCGTAGTTGCCGCGCGCCCGCCAGTCCCTGAACCCGGCGACGTTCTCACGTCGACCGGCGCGTCGGGCGTCAGTCGCGACTGCCCGTCCACGACCACCTGCTCTCCCGGCTTCAATCCCTTATCGATCGTCGTCAGTTCGCCGACCGCGCGACCAACCGAGATCGGGCGAAGCTTCGCCAACTTGTCGTTGCCGACGACGAACACGTAGCTCCCCTGCTGTCCCGCGAGCACCGCGCGCGTGGGAACCGCGACTGCATCAGGTTGAACGTCGAGCTCGACACTCACCCGCACGTACTCTCCCGGCCACAGCTCGTTCGCCTGATTCGTGAAGCGCGCCTTGGCGGTGACCGTTCCGGTGAGTGAATCGACGGCGTTGTCGAGGAACGCGAGCGTCCCCGCTTCGCCGATACGCCCACTGTCGGCCGTGACCACGCGAACCGGAACCGGTCCCCGCGCGTTGCGACGTTGCAGCGCCGGGAAATCATGCTGCGGCACGGGGAATCGCACCAGGATCGGTCGCAGCTGATTGATCACGACCAGCGGCTCGGCGTTCGGCTTCACGATGTTTCCGCGGCGGACCAGCAGTCGGCCGGTACGCCCGGAGATCGGCGCGCGGATGGTCGCGTAGTTGAGATTCAGTCGCGCATTCTCGACGGCCGCTTTGTCCGCTTGCACGGTGGCCAGCGTGGCCGTCGCGGTGGCCTGTGCCTGATCGGCTTGCGATTTCGTGACATAGTCTTTCTCCGCGAGCGCCTTGTACCGCTCGGCGTCGCGCTGCGCGCTCTGCGCCTGTGCTTCGTCGCGCGCCAACGCCGCTTCTGCTTGGCGGAGCGCGGCCTCGAACGGACGCGCATCGAGCTTGAACAACACCTGCCCGGCGATGACGTCCTGTCCTTCGTTGAACGTCACAGTGTCCAGCGCTCCGCCCACTTGCGCCTCGATTGCCACCGTCTGCAGCGGCTCGACCACGCCGTTGGCGCCGATCGTCAGCGGCGCGACGATCTGCGTGACGGGGGCGAGCTGAACGGGGACGGGCGGCGTCCGCTGCTCCGGCGGCTTCGAGCACGCCGCTGCGATGAGGACGGCGGCGAGCGCGTACACCGATGTTCTATATATACGAGATATACGAGTAATCATGAACGCTGATTGGTCATCGTCCTGGCCTGATGTCGGGCAGCGGCGTGAGCGGTGAGAACGTCGTGTCGCCTCGCGCGTTCAGCACACCGACGTCGTGCGCGAGCTGCGCCAGCGCCGTCCGCCATTGCCAGCGGGCATCGACAGACTGTGCGCGCGCGTTCGCCAACGCGCTCTGCGCCACGAGCAAGTCGACGATGCTGCCGACACCCTCACGATAGCGCTCGCGGGCCACCATTTCCGATTGGATGGCGCTCGCCAGCAGATCGGCCGCCGTGCGAACACGATTGGTCGCCGTGCGCAACGTGTAGTACGCCGTGAACACTTGTTGAATGATTTGCTGCCTCGTCGTCTCGGTGCGGGCGAGCGCGGCCTGATATTGCTCGGCCGCCGATGCGACGTCGTACTGATTCGAAAAACCGGTGAACACCGGCATCTGGACGCCGAGGTTGACCGAATATGTCCGGCCCGAGAACGTCGAGACGTTCGAGCCGTTGTTCGCGCCCGTCGCGCCGATCGCCAGCGCGGGCAGATAGCCCGAGCGCGCGACGCGAATCTGCGATGAGGCTGCGGCCGCCTGCGCGCGCGCCGACGCGAGCTCGGGCCGATTGCGCACCGCGAGCTCGATCAGCGAGTCGACGGACTCCGCCACGAAGTGTACGGAGTCGCTCGCCGGGACGTCTGGAATGTCGTACGGGCTGTTCGCCGGGACGCCCATCGCCACGGCGAGCGTGCCGCGCGCGACTTGCAGCGCGCCCTCGAGCGTCTCGAGTTGCAGCTCGGCTTGCGACCGCGCGGTCTGCGCCTGCAGCACGTCGGCGATCGTTGCGAGTCCAACGCGATGCCGCTCGTTCGCGGCGTCGAGCGCGGCCGTCGCCAAATCCACCGACGCTTTCTGCGCGTCGCGTTGCGCTCGCGTCGACAAATAGCCGAACGCGGCTGCTTCGACTTGGAGAATCGTGTTCTCGACCGTTGCGTTGTGCGAGAGATCGAGTGCGATCGCCGTCTGACGCGTCACGTCGATCGAGCCCGAGCGGCCGCCGAAATCGAGCACCGTGTACGCGAGCGTCAGCGACGGTCCGTATTGCGATCGCTCGATCGGTGGACGGCCCGGCGTCGCCAACGAAAGCGAACGGTTGACACTGAGCCCCGCGCTCAACGTCGGATACAACCGCCCCTCGGTCGATCCATACGCGTCCGCTGCCGCACGCGCTTGCGTCCAAGAGAGTCGCGTCGCCGGACTGTTGCGAAGCGCGAGATCGACGACTTCGGGAAGCGTCAACTGCCGAACGGCCGCCGTCGACAGTGCGAGACGACCGGTATCACGCGCCGCCGCGGCAGCCACCGACGCCGGCGGCGTCCACAGCGAGCTCGGACTCGGCGGAGCCGGCGCCGCTCCGTTGATCGACGGCGGCGAATGCACGCACGCCGATGCGGCGATGCAGAGAGCGACGGTGGCCGAGTGCTTCACGGTTTGAGAGGTTTCCCCGCGCGGGCAGGCGTTCCCGTTTTCGCGGGCTTGCCCGCTTGCGTTGTCGTCGCCTCGACCGACCGGGGCACTGGTGCTCCGCGTCTCATGTCGGCGGCAATTTGCAGTCTGGGTGGAACGGTCGGACGCGACGTCATGATTGCGCCGAGCATTACCACTTTGTCTCCTTCCTTGAGCCCATCGACGATTTCCATCACGCGGAGATCGGTTGGACCCGCTTTCACGAGACGCATCTCGTAGCCGCCGGCGGGAAGGACAACAATGGCGTAACGCCCGGGAACGCCGGTCGTTCCTTCACCACCGACGAGATCGCGTCGGAGTTGGGCGATCAAAGTGTCGACCGAAAGGCTGAACATGCGCGCCACCGGAGCGAGCTCGTTCGTCGGTCGAATGGCATCGATCGGTACTTGAAGCACACCGGTCAGGTCGGCTGCCTTGATCGTGACCTCGCCATTCATACCCGGCATGAGGAGGCCGTCTTTGTTGCTGATGCTCACGAGCACAGGGAAGAATGTCACGCCCTGAGTCACGACGGCCTGCGGCTCAATCTTCTCGATGACACCCTGAAACGGATGATCGGGGAAGGCGTCGACCAACACGCTCGCCTGTTCGCCGACGCGCACATTGCCCATTTCGACTTCGTCGATCGTGACGCGCATGCGAACGCGGTTCAGATCGGCGATCGTCATCAGCGTGGTGCCGCCGCTTGCCGAGGTGGCGGAGGTGATGATCTGCCCCTGTGTCACGGGACGCGAGATGATCGTTCCGCCGATCGGCGCCTCCATTGCGGCGTCTTCTGTCTTTTGACGCGCCAGGTCGAGGCTCGCGCGCTTGTTGACCATGTCCGACCGCGCCGCCGCCGTGGCCATCCGCGAGCTGTCGTGTTCGGCCGCCGTGATGACGTGCATCGCGAATAGTGAATCTTTACGCGCTTGGTCGCGGAGAGCCTTGGTCAACGTTACCGCGGATACGACGTCGTCGGCCATCGCTTGGTCGAACTGGTTCTTCACGTCACGCGGGTCGATTTGCGCGATCAACGAGCCCTTTTCG
>Ga0153915_10007906_pt1 | contig 10081 bp, 9 predicted proteins | sample Opewatmetagenome_2_FD_107003 | JGI IMG/M metagenome (GOLD analysis project Ga0153915, IMG submission 107003) | Freshwater wetland microbial communities from Ohio, USA - Open water 3 Core 3 Depth 3 metaG | ecosystem: Environmental > Aquatic > Freshwater > Wetlands | place: USA: Ohio, Lake Erie... | reverse complement strand
GAAGGCAAGTCTGCTTACGAACTGGTCAGGTGCGTAGCCCCTCTTGACTAACTCATCGATGTGGGCTGTGGCATTGGAGAACACAAATCCCAGCTCCTGTACCGCATCAATTCCACCTTCGCGGTAGTTGTAGCCTGTAAAATTGATGGGGTGCCACAGTGGGACGTTCCCTTGAGCCGTCGTGTACTCGATCAGGTCGCAGGCAAATCGGAGGAGGTGTTGCGGCGCCACATTCTTATATGGCACATAGCCCAACGTCTGGGTGAGGATATCATTTTGGGTCGTGCCACTTATGGTTTTGAGGTCTAGCCTTTTGTCCATGCAGCAGTTGAAATACATGGCACATACTGGGGCTGATGAAAATGGCTCCACCACCAAAGCGACACTGACCTTGTCGTGGGGAATTCCGTCTGTCAGGGCGAACATAGAGTCCAGGCAGTACAGGGGTACCCCGGTAGTCCCGACCTCCAGATCTCCCCTTGCGTCGTCCGGATCGAGCCCATTGAAGGTCAGAACATCCACCGCAGCACTGAACCCTGTTTCGCCGTTCTCGTACAGAAATTTCCAACGCTTGTTCGTCTCCTCCGGAGTGCCATGTCCGGAGAACAGCCTCATGGTCCAGGGCCTCTCCCTGTACATAGTAGGATAGATGCCACGGACATAGGGTGGTTCCCCTGGGAAACCAATGTCATTCAGATAGTCAATATTCTCGATATCACAGGGCGTATAAATCTTCTTGATGGGAATCCCCGAGTCCGTAACGAACTGGTCAGGTGGCCTCTTCTCCCTAACGTTAGCTAACCTTGTATTCCACTCCTCAACCCTCTTCTTGATCTCCTCCAGTTTTCCCCGGTTCGACATATGATCACGTCCCTCCTGTTAGTGCCGTCTCGCATGCATCAGTAGCCTAAACCTCTGGTTTCGGAAAAGACGACGACCAATGGTGCTTTTGAGATTTGCATCATTGGCTCTAATAAAATAGGATATTTGATATTGTAGATTCTACAGACTCTAATTTTCATCCAAACCCACCAGATCTTCCAGATTAAGCCTTTGCGAGGTCTATTTCCCTTGTTAACTCTAAAAAGTTCATCTTGATGATTCGAAAAAAAATTCACTTGGTTTATTGGGACCATTTGCCGCTAAGATTGAGCCCCACCGTAAATAGACTTTATTTTCTCCCTATTGATTGAGCCATCCTCGGTCTTAGGCAGATCAGGAACGAAGATGACGTACTTTGGTTTCTTAAATCGGGCAATTCGGGTCGCCACAAATTCGGTCAGCTCGGTTTCAGACAATGATTCCCCCTTTTTCAAAATACATACTGCTTTAATGGCTTCTCCCCACTGGGAATCAGGGACACCAATCACTGCAACTTGCTCGATTAAAGGGTGCTCCAAAATCACCTTCTCCACTTCTATAGGATAAACATTTTCGCCACCTGATTTGATAAGTTCCTTTTCGGGTTTTCGTCCCATATACCAAAGATACCCGTTTGCATCAAAACGACCCCTATCACCCGTATGATGCCAGCCATCACGAAAGGCGTAGTCCGTATCTTTTTCGAGATTCCAATAACCCTTAAATACCGCTGGCCCGTGGACAACAATCTCGCCTGAATCTCCTTTTCCCAAGATGTGGTCATATTCATCCGCTATTTCAATTTCAGAGAGAAAATTCGGTACCCCCGCCGACCCCGGTCTTTCGAAGTAGGGGGCTAAAGTGATAAGACCTGAAGTTTCCGATTGGCCGTAGGTGGTCCAAAAAGTGGCCCCGGTCATTGATTCAAATTTCTTAATGGTTTCTGGTTCATCCAGCCCGACGACGATTCTTAGGCTTGAGAGATCATCATGGTCAGCCTGAGCTTTATCGAGCAGGTTTCTTAATAGGGGTGGAAATACTCCGAAGAGAGTTACTCTTTCTTCCTGAATAGATCTCAGTGCAAGATCGACATCAAATTTAGAAAGAACAACGTTTAAGCCTCCTGCCTGCATCACACTTAAAGCAATGCCGAGCCCGAGTAAATGGAACAATGGCAGTAGTGTTAGGTGAACATCTTTTTCAGTAAGATGCCAACGATACATATACTCAAAATTAGTGGTGATTAAATTTTGATGAGAAAGGATTGCCCCTCGTGGTCTTCCTTGAACCGAAGCAGTATGAATGATAACAAAGTCATCATCCGAACAAACATCGACCTCACGATGATCCCCGCTATTTTGCATTAATTCATCGAAAGCCAAGAATTCTCCCCTGGCTTGGCCCATGGCATAGACCTTTTTCAAGAAATCAAATTTTTGAATCAAAGGCGTTACATTGGGCTGATATTCTTGTTCTACAAAAAGGATTTTCGGGGATCCATCAGAGATGATGTATTCAATCTCTTCTTGCTTCAGACGCCAACTAATGGGCATCATGATCGCCCCAATTTTAGCAGCGGCAGCAAAGAGATAGATAAACTCCAAACTATTTTGAGCCAAGACAGCGATACGGTCCCCTTTCCCCAAGCCAATGCGCCAAAGCCCATGGGCAAGGCTATCCACTTTTTCTAGAAAAATACGGTGGCTGATCCTTTGATTTCTCGATATCAAAGCAATCCTGTCATTATAAACTCGCTTATTACGCTTGATGATATTATAGATGGTATAGTCACGAAGTCCCATTCTTTAGACCCTCGTCTCAAATTTTGCCTATAACACGATCGGCTATTAGCATTTTTTGTGTCTGTCCTACTCTCCAAAGATACTTAACATGCAGGCGTCTCTGTAAAAGTGTTCTATCTGGTTTTCAACAATATAACCATATCCTCCAAATATGTGTAGGGCATCATCAGATACCTCAAAAGCAGTTTTGGCTGAGGCCATTTTGGCCATATAAATTAATAAGACATTGCCTACGTTTCGATCGAAATCCCAAGCTGCTTTGTAAATAAGAAGTTTGGCCATTTCAATCTGCGCGTGGCCATATCAGCTAATTTATTCCTTATGGCTTCAAAAGATGCTATCTTTTTGCTAAATTCAATTCCCTGTTTGGAATATGTGAGTGCCAGATCGAAAGCCCCTTGGGCGATACCCACCCCCATCGCTGCTGCTCCTATCCTCATTTCATTCAAGAAATTGATGAATTGGGATTGTCCACGTCCTTCATCACTCATCAAATTTTCCTGGTAGATCTTAGATCATTGAAGGCATTTGATGAGATAGTTAATGTTTGTTTTTGATACAATGATAGGCTACGGAAATGAGGTTAAGCAAGCCAGCGTTTTCTCCTCTTGTAATGCTTCACATCCCGGTAGCTCTTCTTTCCAATCTCCGTCAGACCGAGATAAAACTCCCGCACATCTTCATTATCTTGGAGGGTCTGAGCATCCCCATCCATGACGATCCGCCCGTTCTCCATTACGTAGCCATACTGAGCAAATCGCAGGGCCATTACCGCATTCTGTTCTGCCAAGAGGATAGCCACCTTTTCTTTTTGGTTGAGTTGGGCTACGATCTCGTAGATTTCCTGGACCAGGAAGGGGGCCAATCCCATGGAGGGCTCGTCCAAGAGCATCAGTTTGGGCCGGGCCATCAGGGCCCTTCCAATGGCAACCATTTGTTTTTCGCCACCGGATATATATCCCGTTTTCGCATTTCTCCGCTCACGAAGTCGTGGAAAGTAATTATAGACTGTGTCCAGGTCCTGCTTTACCTCACGGGTCTCTCGACCCCGAGTGTATGCTCCGGTTAAAAGATCATCTTCTACGGTGAGATGCTCGAAGAGGCGTCGGCCCTCCATAACCTGGATAACTCCTCGCTTGACCACCTCAGCAGGGTGCATGCGATCAATCCGCATCCCATTGAACTCAATGCTTCCCTTGGTGACCTCTCCCCGCTCTGCTTTCAGGAGGTTAGAGATGGCCTTGAGTGTTGTGCTCTTTCCAGCCCCATTGGCGCCGAGGAGGGCAATAATACCCCCCTCGGGCACCTCGAGGGAGACTCCTTTCAGAACCAGAATAACGTGTTCGTAAATGACCTCGATGTTGCCGACCTTGAGGAGAGGCTCCTGGTTCACGCCCATACTTTTACTCCTTATACTTTATCCCTTTGTCTTTGGCATATTTCCTAGCTGACTTCACGATCTCTTCCCAGACAATCTCTTCATACGAAGGGATCCAGTCACTGATAGAAAGCCACTTCGTTCCATCCCACTGCTGGATCCTTACCTTTCTACTCCCCTCATGATCTGTAGGGGACGTCTTTAGAGGTGGCATTAACCCTTCAACTCCCAGTTCTTTCAACTTCTCATCTGTGATGTTTAGATGCTCCAGGGCCCATTTCATGTGCTCCCCTGTGACGGGGAATCCAAACTTTTTAACCGCCATGCGGAATGCTTCCATGGTTATGACGCCGTATACAATTCCCCGGTTGTAATAAGCAGTACCCACGCGCGTCACGTCAATATTTCCTTTTTTCGCTCCATGGACCTTTTCCAGAATCTCCTGGATCGCTGGATAGTCTGTCCCCACGCCATGGAAGTTGGAGGAGAGATAGCCCTTGGCAGCCTTTCCAGCGGGCAAGCAATCCTCTTCAGAGCCGCACCACCACCATCCGAGAATCTTTTCCCTTGGGAAGCCGACCCTGGCTGCCTCTCTCAACGGAACGGTGCAAGAGACCCCCCAATTTTTACTGAGGACCCAATCTGCCTTATATCGCCGTGCAATATCCAGCCACTGGGAGCTCTGTTCCAATCCAGGTGGGGGCACAGGGAAATGTCTTATCTCAAAACCGAACTTCTTTGATAGGAGGTTAAGCATTGGGGTGGACTCCTGGCCAGCGGGGACATCGATGTGGAGGTTGGCGATCTTAAGTCCCTTTAGCTTATTCTCTCCGCCCTCTCGCATGGCGATATAGCGAATTTCAGCCGATACCTCAGACCAATAGGTGGTCACCAAAGGGAAGGCGTAAGGGAAAATATCGCTCCCATACGCACAATCCGCTCTACCGTGTGCCAGTGGGACGATGGGGATTTTGTCCTTAGCAGACCTATCCAACAAAGCATAGGTGAGCCCTGTGGCATGGGGGAAGACTATGATCATCTGGTCTTTATACCTTTCATAGCACTCCACCCCTCGAGCGGTATCGTAGGCTGTCTCGCATTCCACCCATTCAAACTTTATTCCCTCAATTCCTCCTTTCATGTTAAGCAGTGTAAGATAGTCCTCAAATCCTCCGGCAGCTCCACTCCCACCCGGGGCATAAGGCCCTGTTCTGTAAAATGTGAGGGGAAACATTTGAACTTTTTGTCCAACTGCTTGTACCGGAATAAGGAGAAGTAAAACGCTCGTTAGAATAAATATACTTGCAACCATTAGCCTAAACTTCATTACTCTATACATTTTTAATACCTCCTTCTTTAGTAACCTATCTTCATAAAATATTCTTAATGCGATGTTTCTGAGTCTTAAAATATCACCTCCTTTTCAATAGATTTCCCCTTGGTTTTACTGTCCTGTTGCATCCCCTCCATCAATACGGGAAAGGCCATAGCCGCAGTTTGTCTTTCACCGTTATCCATAACCGCGCCAATCCAAATGGCTCTACGATCAGAAAGAAGATGATCAGCCCTCCGAATATCATCAACTCCAGGTTGGCCAAAAGGTCTGCAGGGAACAGCCCCCCCCAGCTGCTAACCATCCGGCTAATAAACAAAGGTAGCAATACGATGAAGGCCGCTCCCAGAAAAGAGCCGAGGACACTGCCCATCCCTCCGACGATGATCATCCCCAGGAGCTTGAAAGAGAGATGGAGGTGGAACTCTTCGATGTTAGCAGCCATGTAATAGACGAAGGCGAGCAGGCCTCCAGCGATCCCCGCATAAAAGGAGCTCACGGCAAAGGCCAACAGTTTATACCGAAACTGAGAAACTCCTATAATCTCAGAAGCCACGTCCATGTCACGAATGGACATCCAGGCACGGCCTGTTCGGCTTCGCACCAAGTTCTTCCCGAACAGGACCATGGCCACCACAATAAAAAGGGACACATAATACTTCTTCACCACTGTGTCCACAAGCCAACCGAAGATATATAATGGGGGGGTATCGACTGTTGCATAGACCCCTCCACCACTCACCCACTTTGAATGGGTAATTGCCCAGTGGATGATGAACTGGGCAGCGAGGGTCGAAACAGCCAGATAGAAGCCCTTGATCTTCAAAGAAGGGATTCCAAAGAGGGTACCGACCGCTGCCGCCACCAGTCCTCCACCCATGAGGCTAAGGAGAAACGGGACCTCGTAACGGCCATAAAGGATCACAGATCCATAGGCCCCAACCGCCATAAAGGCCGCATGGCCGAGGGAAAGCTGTCCGGCGTAACCCGTAAGGAAATTAAGCCCTAACGCGGAAAGCGAAAAGATTAAGAAGGGAATGATGATGCTGCTGATCCAATAATCGTTGGCCATAAATGGCACCACTAAAAAGGCAAAAATCAAAATGATGAAAAAGCCCCATTTATCCAGAGGAATTGGAAAGATGGCCATATCTTCTTTATAAGTTGCTTTATAGTTTCCGCACTCTCGGTAAAACATATTTACACCCTTTCTATGATCTCCCGACCAAACAGACCATAGGGACGAGCCCAGAGAAAGACCAGGGCTAGAAGATAGGGGAAGAAGTCCTTGATTCCTCCACCAACAGAAGGGCCCAAGAAGACCTCAGCCAGGTTCTCAGAAGTGCCCACAATTAGCCCTCCAATGATGGCGCCAGGAACGCTGTCAAAGCCTCCTATGATGAGAACAGGCAAGGCCTTAAGGGCGATCAGGGTGAGGCTGAACGAAACTCCGAGGCGAGCGCCCCAGAGTATCCCAGCCGCCAGCGCAACAATACCAGCGATGGCCCAGGTGATGGTCCAGGCTCTTCTCAGGGGAATACCCACCGAGAGAGCTGCTTCATGATCATCAGAGACTGCTCGCAGGGCACGCCCAGTTCTGGTCCTCTGGAAAAACCAGACAAGTCCGAAGAGCAAGACCCCTGAAATACCTGCCCCAAAAAGGTCCATCCTGCTTATAAGAACTCCTGCGAGAGTAAATGGAGTATCCGTGATCCCGATATCGAGCCCCCTTGGCTGCGTACCCCAAATTGCCTGTGCCAGCCCTTCCAAAAAGAATCCAAGCCCAATGGTGGCCATAAATAGAACGAGAGGAGGACGTGCGACGAGAGGTCGGAGAATTACTCGTTCTATGGTATATGCCAGCACAACCATTATCACCAAGACACCAATAAGAGAAAGCCCCAACGGGACCAGAGCGAGGAGACTCACCAGGGCAAAGGCTGCAAAAAGGGTCATAGGTCCCTGAGCAAAGTTGAAGACGCCAGAGGCCTTGTATATCAGGACAAATCCAAGAGCCACTAAGGAATACATGAGCCCAACGAGGAGTCCTGAAATGGTCACCTCTGACACAAATAACCAATCTATAGCCATGAACTGATCCTCCTTTATCTTCGCCCCGCTGTCCCAAGATAGGCCTTAATCACTTTTTCATTATTCTTGATCTCTTCCGGTGTTCCCTCAGCAATTTTTTCTCCGTAATCCAATACAACCACCCTGTCAGAAATGTCCATTACAACTCCCATATCGTGTTCGATAAGGGCGATGGTGGTTCCGAGCTCCTCATTGGCATCAATGATAAAGCGGGCGATGTCCTCTTTTTCTTCAAGGTTCATTCCGGCCATAGGCTCATCAAGGAGAAGAAGTTTGGGTTCTGCGGCGAGGGCTCGACCGAGTTCAACCCTCTTCTGTAAGCCATAAGGGAGCATCCCTGCTGGGACTTTCCGGATATGTTCGATCTCAAGCCAGTCAATCACCCGCTCCACTGCCTCCCGGTGTCTGATCTCCTCTTTCTGGCCAAAACCCCAGTAAATACCTTGGGAGAAAAAACCCGAGCGCATATGTAGGTGCCTGCCTATCATGATGTTATCCAAGACCCTCATCCCCTTGAATAGAGCTACGTTTTGAAAGGTTCGGGCAATACCCAGGGCGGCAACCGGGTGAGGAGGCATGAATGTCCTTTCTTTCCCTTCGAAGAAGATACGACCTGGAGTTGGGTGATAGACACCACTGATCACGTTAATCATTGTGGTCTTACCAGCTCCGTTAGGACCGATAATGGCCAGGATCTCCCCCTTCTCGATATGCAGACTCACCCCATTCAGGGCCTTTAAGATCCCGAAGCTGACATGGACATTCTTGCACTCAAGCATAGGGTTGTGGTTATTCCCTTTCATAATCAAAGACCCCCCGAAAACTTTGGCGCTCGGCGCACAATAACTCAGAAGTCAGGCATCCTTTTACTCTCAAGTTAAGATCTCCACGTCCCGAATTTTTAGAAAAGCACAGATGTTTGCAGTACGTCCGTCCATATAAGTGATCTTTGTCTTGACCTCAACCCCTTCCTTTCCGGAGTAAAGGGCTTCGATGAGGTCAGCATATTTCTCAGCGATGAAACCACGCCGAATCTTTCTCGTTCGGGTTATCTCAGCATCATCCGGGTCCAGTTCCTTGTGAAGGATCAGGAATCTTCTGATCTGGGCATTCCGGAGTTGTTCCTCCTCGAACAAACTGGCATTGACCTTTTTTATCTCGTTGTAAATCAGGTCGTAGACCTGGGGTTTCTGAGCCAGGTCGGTGTATGATGTATAGCTTATCGTCCTTCGTTCAGCCCATCTTCCCACACTGTCTACATGGATGTTGATCATGGCTGTCACGTAATCCTTATCCTGGCCGAGGGTCACTGCTTCTTTGATGTAAGGGCTGAATTTCAGCTTGGTCTCGATGTACTGTGGGGCAAAGATGGTTCCGTCAGCAAGTGTGCTCACATCTTTTGCCCGGTCAATAACTACCAGATGCTTGTCCTTGTCAATGAAGCCAGCATCACCTGTATGAAGCCACCCATCCTTCAGGGTTTCGGAAGTCGCCTCAGGATTCTTAAAGTATCCCTGGAAAAGGCCCGCACTTCTGATAAGAACCTCCCCCCGATCGCTGATCTTAACCTCTACCTCTGGCAGAGGCTTCCCCACGGTATGAAGCTTTACGTCCTTATCTGGTTGATAGGTGCACATGGCGCTTGTCTCGGTCAACCCATAAATCTGCTTCAGATTGACGCCAATAGATCGATAAAATTGAAAGACCTCCGGGCCCAGAGGAGCACCCCCTGTATAGGCATAGCGGATTTTTCCGAATCCCAGGTTGTCCCGTAGAGGACCATATACAAAAAATTCTCCGAGGCTATAAAGAAGTTGAAGCCCCAGAGAGACAGATTGATGTTTCATCTTACGGCTGGATACTCGCTGGGCTACATTGATGAAAAATTCATACATCTTTTGCTTGATCCAAGCGGCATCTTGCATCTTTACCTGGACGGATGTCAGAACGTTCTCCCAGATCCGGGGAGGACAAAGGATCATGGTAGGACCAATCTCACGCATATCATGCATCACCGTGGCAGTTGCCTCCGGGCAGTTGACAGTGAAGCCGATATTTAAAGACATGATCAAAGATATGATAGCGTCCCCGATCCATGCCATCGGGAGATATGCCATCACCTGATCAGTGGGTCGATGGTCCTCTACAGATGAGAGGAGTTTTGCATTGATGACAACATTGGCATGGGTTAAGACCACTCCCTTGGGGTTCCCTGTGGTGCCGGAGGTATAGTTGATAAAACAGATATCATCGATGTTTCCCTTCTTGCACTCATCCTCAAAAAATTCGGGATGGTCCTTTTCAAATTCCACTCCCATCTCCTGAATATGAATAAAGCTCTTTATAAAAGGTTGGTTGTAATGGCGCATTCCTCTGGGGTCGTCGTAGATAATGAACTCCAAATTGGGGAGCTTCTCCTTGAGAACCAACATCTTGTCCACCTGTTCCTGGTCCTCAGCAACGATGAACCTGGCTCCTGAATGTTTGAGGATATATTCAAGTTCCTTTTCGATGGCATCCTGATAGAGAGGGACGGAGATGCCCCCGATGCAAATGGCAGCCATCTGGGCCCAGTAAAGTTGGGGTCGGTTATCCCCGATCACGCTCACCATATCT
>Ga0153915_10007905_pt1 | contig 10082 bp, 6 predicted proteins | sample Opewatmetagenome_2_FD_107003 | JGI IMG/M metagenome (GOLD analysis project Ga0153915, IMG submission 107003) | Freshwater wetland microbial communities from Ohio, USA - Open water 3 Core 3 Depth 3 metaG | ecosystem: Environmental > Aquatic > Freshwater > Wetlands | place: USA: Ohio, Lake Erie... | reverse complement strand
CTTTCAGCATCCGCCGAATACTAAACCGGGGGGTAATTGTACGGATAGATTCTTTCATTAAAGCGATCCACTCACCAGGTAGCCCATCCGCAGAACGTTGGTGGTAATAGAGCGGGATAATCTCTTTTTCGAGAATCTGGTATAAGCTTTCGGCATGAGCCTGATCCTGTAGGTCGTAGTTATCATACTCTTTCTCATCGCCGATCGCCCACCCGTTACGCCCGTTGTATCCTTCCCGCCACCAACCATCCAGGACCGAGAAATTCAAAACCCCATTCATGGCAGCTTTTTGCCCGGACGTTCCAGAGGCTTCATTAGGACGGCGCGGGGTATTCAGCCATACATCAACCCCCTGGATCAGATAGCGTGCCAGGTTCATATCATAATCTTCCAGGAAGACCATACGACCCCCATTTTCAGCCTTTTTAACAGCGCGGTAGACTTCCTGGATGAGAAGTTTTCCGGGCTCATCAGAGGGATGAGCTTTCCCAGCGAAAATGATCTGAACCGGCATGTCAGGTCGGTTAATGATACTTAACAGACGGTTCAAATCTTTCAAAATCAGGTTGGCGCGCTTATAGGTAGCAAAGCGACGGGCAAACCCAATCGTTAGTATATATGGATCCAGCAAGGCTCCTGCTGCAATAACCTGGACAGGATGAACCCCATTGAAAAACCATTGCCGGCGCGCCTGTTCTCGCATATAAGCGACCAGCTTACGTTTCAAGTGTTTCCGGACTGCCCATAACTCGGTATCGGGGAGGTCTTCAAGCTTATCCCAAACCGCAGGGTCATCCACACGCTCCATCCAATTACGATCAAGGTAACGATCGTATAAAACTAATAACCGGCGCGCCAGCCAGGTGCCTGTATGCACCCCATTGGTGATGTGGGTAATCGGTATTTGATCTACGCTGCGATCTGGCCACAAGAAGCTCCACATTTTACGAGCAACCTGACCATGCAACTCGGAGACAGCATTTCGGTGATCCGACAACTGGACCGCCAAGATCGGCATACTAAAAGTCTCCCCCCAGGTTTGTGGGTGACGGGCGAGATCGATAAATTTCTCGCGATCCAATCCTAGCTGAGGCCAATAGTTCGAGAAATATTTATCGATCAGCCACAATGGAAATTCATCACTGCCGGCTGGGACAGAGGTGTGAGTAGTGAATACAGTGCTCTTCCGGATAATCTCCGCGGCTTCATCGAACGAACGCTCTGCCTCCACTAATTCCCGGGCGCGTTCTAAGACCATAAAAGCTGAATGACCCTCATTCATATGCCACACACTCGGGTTATAGCCCAATACTCTCAAAGCGCGAACGCCACCGATTCCCAGGACGATCTCCTGCGAAATACGCGATTCGAGATCGCTGGTATATAATCGGGCAGTCAACTCACGATCGCTGGGGGAATTTCCTTCCACATCGGTATCCAATAGATACAGTGGCACGCGTCCAACTTTTATTTCCCAAAAACGAGCCAAAACCTCCCGCCCGGGCAAATCGACTGAAATTGTGATCGGTTTACCCGCCATATCCAGGATGGGAAGCACAGGCATTTCCTCGAACTGGAGACGAATATTGCGCGCCTCCTGCCAGCCATCTTCGGAGATGTGTTGAGAGAAATAACCGAGGATGTACAGGAAACCCACCGCGACCAATGGCAAACCCATATCGCTGGCTCCTTTCAGATGATCTCCCGAAAGGACACCCAGACCCCCGGCATAAATCGGAATGGTCTCATGTAATCCAAACTCAGTCGAAAAATAGGCAATTGGAGAATTTTCTTTATCCGGATGATTCCTCAGTAACCAGGTATCTTTAGCCCCCATATATTGGTCAAAGGCCCGCATGATCCGGTCGTAATATTCCAGGGCGTAACGATCTTGGGTGATCGAATTCAAACGCGCCTGGCTGACCTGCCTTAAGAAACGGATGGGATTATGGTAGGTACGTTCCCATAAGACTGAATCGATCCGTTGAAATAAGCGTTGAGCTTCAGGAGTCCAAGTCCACCACAAGTTATAAGCCAGCTTCCCCAAGCGGTTGATGCGGCGGGGCAGCTTAAAGTGATTGGGTATTTCAGCACGAAAATAATCGATCATAATCAAAACTTTCTATTTATGTAGGGTTAGCGTGCTAATCTTACCACGCCCAAGATATCTCGTCTAATACGTTATAAAAGGTGGAATTGCTCGGCAGCCTCAGCGGGCTTTGCCTGACCAAGAACCACAGCTTTTAACCCACGTAAGAATTGAGCCGGGTTACGCGCCTGGATAACATTCCGCCCGAAAACAATCCCGCGCGCCCCTGCTTTCACCGCCTTATCAGCCAACACCAAAGCGTCTAATTCCCGCGGAAGCTTCTCAGCCCCCAACGCAAAGATTGGGATCGGCGTGCCTTCGATTACCTCATTAAACCGTTCACCAGTATAAAAAGTTTTAATGGCATCAACGCCTAATTCACAAATAATGCGACAGGCTTTTTTGATGTAATCATGGAACTCGTCAGGCCTGCTTCGCAACCCGCCAACAGGGAAGACCTCACCGATCAATGGAATGCCTAATTCATATGCCTCTTGAACAGACTGAGCGAAAACTTCCACATTACGGGCATCCTGGCTTTCACTCCCGGTCTTGAGGACCAGGCCTGCCAGGACGACCTCTGCCCCAGCCCGAATGGCATCGCGGACAGATACCGCTTTAGCAATATTCGCCTCCTGATAGTTCCATGGCTCACAGTGGATCGTATTCCAGTTCAAACGTGAGATAATAACGGGGCTATTACACCCATGGAATAGATTACCAGAAAAGCGGATCATATATGGCGCCAGGAGGACACCATTGGCTTCTTTCAACCTTTCTGCAGCCTTTGTAAAATCAACCAGGCCTTCGGTCGGGCCAAAGGTTTGCCCATGATCGATAGCTACGACTACGGCATTTTTTCCTTCCGGGAACAACTTACCCAAGCGAATCTCTCTACCATCCATGAACATTCCTCCAATTCAGGGATCAAGCTAACTGGACTACCTGGTTTATTCGTTGCGACTCCAACGCGCCAGTAAACAACTCGTGACTTGCTGCTGTTTCTTCCGGGGTTACGCAAGAGAAAAACTGTTTCATGCCTGGACCGTGGGTTATCTCATCACAGAAGGCTGCCCACATCTGCAGGATGGCATCCGAGAAGCCAAACTCAAAAATCCCGCCAGTGATGGTCTCATAAGCTGATCGATACGGGATATCCACCACCCGCCATTCTTGAGCCCCACCAGGAGTATAAGGAAGCGATAACAACTGCTTAGGGTTCCGGGTAGTAAATTCTGCCGATAACCTGGTGCCCTGGATACGGATAAACCAGGTATTGGCATGCCCTGGAGCGATCCGTTTGAACGACAAGAACATGGGAAATTGTTGATCCAGGGTGGCGACCTCACAAGCTAATACGGCGTTATCCCACGTCTCACAGGGGACACGCCGTCCCTCTTTATCAGGACGTTCCTTGACAATCTTGGAGAGAAAAGCCTTCAGACTAGCAGGTTTCCAGCCAAATCGTAACGGGATATGCACCACGTGCATCCCCAGATCTCCCATACAGCCATACTCCCCATTCGCGGAAATTTGCCGTTTCCAGTTGATAGATTTATTGGGGTCTAAATCGCTACTATGCCAGAAGCCGGCCTCAACCTCAATGATTTGCCCAAAACGCTGCTCACGGATCCATTGGACAATCTGGTAAGCCCCCGGGAAAAAAGGGAACTGCGATGAGCATCGCACCAACACACCCGGGTTTTGCTTAACCGCCTCCAGGATAGCCCGGTTAGCAGGCAGATCGATCCCAAACGGTTTTTCTCCCAACAGGTGCTTGCCAGCCTTGATGGTATCGATATAAATCTGTTTATGCAGGTTATGGGGAACAGCGCAATAGATCGCCTCGATCATTTTATCCGCCAATAGCTCATGGTAATCAACAGTTGCCAAACGTAGACCAGGAACATTAGCTGTAAACCAACCAACAGCTTCCCCGTTCAAATCACACGCGGCCACGATCCGCGGGACAAAATCGAGGTTAACCAGGTGGCACCAGCGCGCGGCTGCGCTGGCAAACTCGCGTCCCATCAACCCACAACCAATCACCCCAAAACGAATCTCCCGTTGTGCCATACTAATACCCCAACTCCTTTTGGGCTTCGTAGATGCTCTCCTCAATGATTGCTATCCCTTTAAGGGCAACATCGTCGTCCATAATCAACGGTGGTGACATGCGGAGAATATGCCCCGCCGGGATCCAGGCTAAGCCTTTTTGGAAAGCCTTTTGATAAACGAGCCTACCAGCTTCCTCAAACGTCTCTTTGGTAGCCTTATCCTTTACCAACTCAATCCCCAACAAGCAACCTTTTCCACGCACCTCGCCAATGATCGGGTATTTTGGTTCCATTTCTTTCATGCGTTTCATCAGGACCTGGCCGAGATGCTCAGCCCGTCCGCAAAGGTTTTCACTTTCAATTACCTCTATGCTGGCAAGGGCTGCTGCACAGGCCATTGGGTTACCCCCATACGAAGTGCTGGCGCTGATCTTTTCGATCACGTCCTTATAACGCTCCCCAACCAACATGGCAGTGACCGGAAAGCCGTTCCCGAAACCCTTGCCAATGGTCATCACATCCGGCACAGTATTCCAGTGTTCCATGGCAAACATCCGCCCTGTGCGCGCCATGCAGGTAAGTACTTCATCAGCCATCATGAGTATCCCAAGCTCGTCGCACAAAGCCCGGATTTTTTGGATCCAGCCATCTGGGGGGACCACCCTCCCCGCCCAACCCTGGATCGGCTCGAAAACGATCCCGGCTACACGCCCGGAAGTTTCTTCTTTGATGATCGTACGGATGTAATCAACACACAGGAGGTTGCATTCGGGATAATGCTGTTTAAAGGCGCAGCGGTAGCAATTTCCACGCGGCACCAGGAAAAAGCCCGGGGCGCGGAGCCCCTGGCTGGTGTCCATCTGCGCCAAACCTACAGCTCCCATGGTTTTTCCGTGGAAATCGCGGTGGAATGAGATAAACTCGAATTTGCCTGTAGCAGCCCGCATTAACCGCAGACCTGCCTCGACGGCGGTAGTGCCCGAGTCATACAATTGCATACCGCTTAATTTCTTCATGCCTTCCCCGGGTGCAATCTCGGCAAGCTTCTCAAGCAATTTCATCTTGATCGGGGTTGTGAAATCATGGCAATTCATCAACTGACCGGCAGCCTTTTGCACTGCCTCACTGACCTTAGGATGGCAGTGACCCAATCCGGTCACGTAGATGCCTGAGGAAAAATCGATGTAAACATTACCGTCCACGTCGGTAAGCGTAACTCCATGCCCCGATTCAAATACAACTGGGAATAATCGCACCTGAGAGGAATAACCTTTCATGAATTTACTGGCTCGACCATGCATCTCTTTTGAGCGTGAACCAGGAGGTGTCACTTTGATACTCGGCAAGGAATTGACGTTCACTTTCGCCCAATTTGGATCGTACATTAAATGCCTCCTAAAGGGATGTGAGGGTAAAAATACAGTCAGGCGGGATATGGGCAGCAATGCCAGTGAAAGGATAATTCATATTTGTCACAGGTACCTTCCCAATCATGAAACAGTCCTCGACCTCACTGGTGCGGAAATAACTCGCTTTTCCCTTCCTCAATTCTTCGGGGAATCCATCCAATTGGATATCCAAATAATAGTGATTGGTCGACAAGTTCATCCCCACCAGGGTTATCTGTGTGCGATCCGGGTTAGCAAATGCCACGAGGCGGATATCGGGTGATTTGATATCTACTCCCAACCTGGTAAACCCAGGTGGTACGAACCGAAAGACCTGCTTGCAAGCATAATAACGCTTCTTAGGAGTGAATACATTCAAACCCGTCCGCAACAACCCATAGATTGTCCAGGCTTCGTTATGATCGTGATAGTTATCAAAGGCGTCCCATACCAGAGAGGCATTGAAACCCGCCGAGAGCTGATCGAGCAAGCGGGAAACCATTACCCAGGCTATGTACCATTCCATGTCACCCGTCTGGTCTAAATCGCCGAACTCGCCCATCCATAACCGACGATCGGCATAATGGCTGTCTCTGATCATGTCAGTCACATTCCTATACACTTCGGGAGGATAATCAGCGTAGTCATGCATTGAAAAGACACCGATCCGATGCGCCAGCTTTCTACTCGCCAATAACTCTCTCAGGTAATAAGTGTCAAAAGCAGCCTGCTCCGCTACCACCAGCTGGATATCCTCCAATCCCTTCTGGTTAAGCTTGGCATCCAAGACCTCGCAGATTTTCACAAATTCGGTAGGTGTGACACTCGGACCTTCCGGACTACCAATATCAGTCTCGTTCAGGGGACCAAAGTAACGGAACTTGAGATTCTCCTTCGTTTTAGCCCACTCCACCATAGAAGCCAGCATCTCACAAAAAGCTTCGTGGTCTACTAAAGACTTCCGGTCTGGGCCCAGCATCCACTTGGGTACATCTCCACTGGCGGTCAGGTATGGTTCGATGTTCTTGGAGTTTAAATAACGCATCAACCCCCACCCATCCTGAAATATTTCACCCTGGTAAAGGGATGCCAGGTTTTCAGGGGTGAGTGAAGAGGATCCAACACTGCCATCCGGATCGATCCAATTAGACTTTCCCCAGATGTCGACCCGGTAAATCGTAGCACCCAGGTCATCCAGTAATAAATCCATGGCGGGTATCAATTGCCCTTTTTTCCAGTACTTAGAATTGATGTTTACGCCAAACCCATCAATCGTTTGAAAGGTTTGGTTACCATTTACTTGAGCTTTCAACATCTTGCCTGGGTGAGACATAGTGAAACACTCCTTTCATTGGGGTAAATCTATCTCTAAACGGTTATTAAATTCGGGTATTTTCACACGCTTGGGTGAAATGTTTCCATCTGTTTCGAAAAACAATTGAATAGATAAAGGCACATCCGCATTTCCCGTAAAGCAAGCCTGCACCAGTTTGGTTTGTAAATCATAACAACATGATTCAAAGTGCGCTGTTCGGGCTGCGCGTACATACCGGATCCCTTCATCCAGAGTCACATAGATGGGGTCATCACTGGCAATCGCCGTCGAAATACCCTGGATTATCTTTTCCCAGTTTTCGGGACGGATCTTATATATATAGTCCGTCTCGTGGGTGAACAACACTGGAAGAGCCATACTATCCAGAGCACGCCGAATTTGACGCACACCTCGCCCGATGGTGCCCGGCACGTCGTTATCGGGCGCCCATTCGTAACCCGCATCGTCGCGAATCTCTGTCACACAATTGAAGAATTGGTATCCAAAACAATTCATAAAATCGGCATAATAAACCGGCCGGTTCCCCAGCTTCCCGGAAAAAGGGAAACAAGTGCCCGGCAATTCGTGCTTGCGAAACGGACCACCTTTCCACCACGGAACGCGATCCGTTAAGGGGGCATCAAAATCCTGGACCTTGGCGATAAAATCGGCTCCCCAACGCCTCTGGACGTGCTCAACCAGGTTTGAACCCATTTCATACCAATGCGCCACGGCATAATGTGACATTGGTAAAGACGAATGGGCAGCGTACCATTCATCAACCGCTTTTATTCCACGTTCAGCTTCCACCTTCGACCAGGGTCGTTCATGGTGATGATCATAAAATATAAATTCATCATACTCGCTGGCTCGCATGGGCAGAGCCTGGGGGTAATAGTACCATTCATCCTTCCTGGAGCGCGGCGGTCTTCCAAAGGCGTGCGGGAAGGCAGTCGCTTCCCCTTCTTCGATCAGATGGCACAGCTCGTTAATAGCCGACTCGGTCAGATTGTAGATGAATAGCCCCAACCAGGGTTTTAAGCCATACTGGTTGGCTACATGCACCCAGTAGAGTGGGGATTGACCCCATTGCTCACCGTAAGCGGTCACATCATCTACACGCATAGTCACCAGGGGTGGGAGACCGCGGAGCGCAAACGGCTTTCTTGCTGCCCAAACCATGCTCCTCCATAAAACGTCATCCAGACCACCCAGAGATCCTAAGATATTGGACCTCATCCAGGCGCCTGTCGTCCAGCCTACGAGTCGACCGACTCCCAGAGTAGATACCGTTACCAGGGGATAATCGCCGACGGTGACCAATATCTCCCCACCCCAACCTTCCATCCGAGGGAGACGCAGCTTCCCAACCAGTTTAAGATCATCACCGATCCCATGCCTTTGGGTGATGAAATGAGATTTCCGGAACTCAACTTTCTCTCCAAATCCAGCATCTTGCCAATGAGTCTTCCCTGACTGGGGAAACGAAAGCCGCGGGTCAAAACTCACCAAACCAGTGCCCAGCTCAATTGCTCTCCAAAACCTTTGAAGACTGGTTGGACCCAGGCATGTGTGATAGGGATCGATCTGCCGGTGTGCCACCAAAATAAGCGCGTTGTCGCCCAAATTCGCTGGAAGCGGCGTGTGGTTCAAATCTAGAAGGTTGTATGGCACACCAAAGTGTTCCAGATAAGGGAGTGTATTCGTATAACCTTCCATATATCCGGGACTGGCGGAGTTGATCAATACCAGGGCATTCATGGATTGTTGAGTACCAGTCATAATCCGATCCTTGGGTGTTATGGAGCCAGAAGTTTAACGGATATCTACGCGGGTAGCTCCAGTAGATCTGATCATCAAAGTATAGCAAGATTTTTCACCAAAAATAGCTCGCATCCGATCGACATAAGGCGGGAGTAGATCGTTGGGTACAAAAGCTTGGACCGTACCGGCAAATCCGCCACCGTGGACGCGCCAGGCTCCCCTTCCTTTGAGTAAGTTCTGACTCACTGCCAATCCAACCGATATTCCTTGCTCGTCTATATGACGAGTCGAATAGCAATTCTGGCACAGCATCCATGAGCTATAGCCAGACTCGACTACCAGGTTTAAGAATCGGGGGAAATCATTACTTTCCAGAGCTTTGACCTGATCGACCACGCGCTGGTCATCATCGTAAAAATGTAAAGCCCGGAGAATAGCGCGATCACTGACCTTGGTTCGCAGGGTGGTAATATTCTCCAACACCTTTTCTTTGGTAAATTCCCTCAAGACTTTCCCACCGAAGGCTTTGGCGACCGCCTTCATTTCGGCTTCCAGGGCAGCATAATCCTCATTCAAATCAGCATGACTGCCTCCCGTAGCTACTACCGCCAGGGAAAACCCACAAGCGGCGAAATCAAAGTCCACTTTCTTTACCACCGGATTGGAGAAGTCCTGAAAGTCAATGGTGACGAACCCTCCTACCGCGCTGGTGGTTTGATCCATCAAGCCGCACGGTTTACCAAAATAGTGGTTCTCAGCATATTGACCGATCTGAGCTAATATAATCGGGGCAATATTTCTCCGATTATACAGGTCATTCAGGATTGTACCGATCAATATCTCAAACGAGGCAGTCGAACTTAACCCGGAGCCTTTAAGCACATTACTGGTTACACATGCCTCGAATCCCCCGACGTTGTAACCCAATTCCTTCATTCGGGCACACACGCCCCGGATAAGCGCGTGTGAAGTATATTTTTCCTCCTCCACCATTGAAAGCTCAGAAGTGTTAATCACACTCACCGGATATCCTTCTGAGAAAAGGTGAATGAATCCATCCTCGCGCTTCGCCACCGCAGCCAGCGCATCGAGATCGACCGCGGCCGCCAGGACCCGCCCAGCATTGTGATCAGTATGGTTCCCACCCACTTCTGTCCTGCCAGGAGCGCTATACAACTGCACTGCTTGCCTTCCGGGAAATTGGGACACGAACCATTCGGTTAATTTCCGATATCGTTGTTTCTGTTGCGATACTCCCTGCTCTCCATAAAGTCTTACGAATATCTCTTCTGAGGTGTGACCATCCAAAACCTTATTCAATCGGTTAACTTTTATCATAGCGCCTTTCCTCTCTCTTTATTGCGTAAGCTCCTGGACGGAATCTACCATATAATCGATGGCTTTGTCTGTAAAGCGTGGATGGATCGGCAGAGCGGTAAATTGCTCCCATTACCGATCTACCACCGCAT
>Ga0153915_10007904_pt1 | contig 10082 bp, 8 predicted proteins | sample Opewatmetagenome_2_FD_107003 | JGI IMG/M metagenome (GOLD analysis project Ga0153915, IMG submission 107003) | Freshwater wetland microbial communities from Ohio, USA - Open water 3 Core 3 Depth 3 metaG | ecosystem: Environmental > Aquatic > Freshwater > Wetlands | place: USA: Ohio, Lake Erie... | reverse complement strand
GTGGCGCCCGCCAGGACCAGTTTGTGACAGACTTCAAAGACCCGCGCCGAGGTGTTGGAGAACTGGAAGCAGCCCGTGTCGGAGACGATGGCGCAGTAAAGGTGGTCGGCGATCTTTGGGGTAATGGGGAATTTCATCCGCTCGGCCAGCCGGAAGGCCATCTCTCCTACCGCTGCGGCGGACGCGTCGATCCAATTGATATCGGCATAGTCATCGTTGGAATAGTGATGGTCGATGTTGATCTTGAAGTAGGGATCGAGGTGCTCCATCCCGGACCGCTCGACGCTGGCGCACTCCAGAAGGATGACGAGGTCGAAACCGCGGGGCGGGACCTGGCCGATGGTGATGCGTTGGACTTCGGGCAACTGGCTGAAGGGCAGGGGAGTGGGGTCATGATTGATGATGCGGGTGCGTTTCCCCAGCCCTTCGATCATCGCCGCCAGGGCCAGGCTCGTGCAGATGGAATCGCCGTCGGGCCTCAGATGGCTGGTGATGACGATCCGCCGGCCGGACAGGATCTTCTCGCCGATAAGGGAAACAGGGTCACTTTTTGTCATCTTTGAGCCGCTCGATCAACTGGTCGATCCGGCGGCCATACTCTGGAGCCGGATCCCGATGAAAAACAAGCGTCGGATTATACCTTAGCTTGACCTCCGAGGCAATAGACTTCCGGAGATACCCCTTGCTCCTTTCCAGGCGTTCCCAGAGCGTCTGCTCCTGGGGTTCGCCGAACACGCTCAAGTAGACATGAGCGGTCTGGAGGTCGGCGCTCATCTCGACCCGGGTCACAGTGATCAGCCCGGATTCGCCTTGGAACTCCTGCAGGAAGACCCGGCTGAGCGCCTGCTGGATGAGATGAGCGACTCGTTTCGGCCGCCGCCCGGCGTCCATGTCTTCTCTCTCCCTCGCCTCAGAAATAGTGGAATTCGGTCCGGACGATCTCCCCCTCGAGGTTCTCCTCCACGTCCCGGCAGATCCTCTGAAGGACCTCATCCACCCGCCCCTTCTGGCTGTTCAGGGTGACGATACCGATCGTGGAGCGCTGCCATTTGTCCTGGAAATCGAGCTCGGCGAAAGCGGCGTTGAAGCGGCCGCGGATCCTGTCCCGGAGCGTGTTCAGGACCTTTCTTTTGTCCTTGAGGGATCGGGAGTAAGGCAAAAAGATCTCGAACGCGAGAAGGCCGATAACCACGGACGTACCTTCCGCTTAGGCCGCCTTGGACTTTTCTATGACGTAGGCAACGATGACGTCGCCCTCCTGGATGTCCTTCGACTTGTCCAAGCCGATCCCGCACTCCAGTCCTTTGAGGACTTCGGTGACGTTTTCTTTGAGCCGCTTGAGGGAGGTGATGCGGCCCTCCAGGACGGTCTGCTGGCCCCTCATCACCCGGGCCAGGGCGTTGCGGGTGATCTTGCCGTCCAGGACATAGCTGCCCGCGATGGCCCCCACCCGAGGGATCTGGAAGATCCGCCGGACCTCGGCTCGGCCGAGATAGACTTCCTTGGCTACGGGCTCGAGCATTCCGGCCAGGGCGTTCTGGATATCCTCCGTCAGGCGATAGATGATGTCGTAGCTCCGGATCTCCACGTTTTCCCGCTTGGCTATTTCCAGGATCTTGGGGCCTGGCTTGATGTTGTATCCGATGATCACGGCGTTCGAGGCTGAGGCCAGGAGGACGTCGGACTCGGTGATATTCCCCGTACCCTCATGGACGATCCGGATCTTGATCTCATCCGAGCTGAGAGGCGGGAGGATGTCCCGGAGCACTTCCACCGACCCCTGGACATCGGCCCGCAGGATGATGGGCAGCTCCCGGGCCTCGCCTTGCTCGATCTTCTTGAAGAGCTCGTCCAGGGTGATGCGCTCGGCTCTGGCTGGCTCCTCCTTCTTGACCTTGGAGAGGCGGTAGGCGACGATCTTCCGCGCCGCCTCGCCGTCGGGGACCACTTGGAAAAGATCACCCGAGGTGGGCACGGCCGTGAAACCCAGAACCTCGACGGGCATGGAGGGCTCGGCCCGCCGGAGCGGCTTCCCGTTTTCATCGAACAGGGCGCGAACCTTGCCGTATGTCGTGCCGGAGATGAAGGCGTCTCCGCCTTTGAGGATCCCGTGCTGGACGATGACCGTGGCCAGGGGACCTTTCTTGGGGTCGAGGCGGGCTTCGAGGACCACGCCTTGGGCCTCGACCGAGGGGTTGGCCTTGACCTCGATGACATCGGCCAGGAGGACGATCATCTCCAACAGCTCGGACAGGTTCTTCTTCTCTTTGGCCGAAACCTCGACGCTGATCGTTTGACCGCCCCAATCCTCGACCAGCAGTCCTTCTTTGGAGAGCTGCTGTTTGACCCGGTCGATGTTGGCCTCGGGCTTGTCGACCTTGTTGATGGCGACGATGATCGGGACGTTGGCCGCCTTGGCATGGCTGATCGCTTCCCGGGTCTGGGGCATGACTCCGTCGTCGGCCGCGACCACCAGGATGACGATGTCGGTGACCTTGGCGCCCCTCGCCCGAAGCTGGGTGAAGGCCTCATGGCCCGGGGTATCGACGAAGGTGATGGCCCGGTTGTTGAACTGGACGCGGTAGGCGCCGATATGCTGGGTGATGCCTCCCGACTCCTTGCCGACGAGGTTAGAGGAACGGATGGCGTCGAGGAGGGTCGTTTTGCCGTGGTCGACGTGACCCATTATCGTGACGACCGGAGGACGGGGCAGAAGGTCGGATGGCTTCGCTTCCGCCCTGCGCTTCAAGTCCTGTTCGTACCCGAGGAATTGGACATCGGCCTCGAGAACCCGGCCGAGCGCCGCCCCGGTCGCCTCATCGAGGAGGTCGTTCTGCTCCTGCCGGATGCCCGCGGCGGAGAGCTTGTCGAGCAAGGCCTTCGGTTTGAGGCCGATCATCGCGGCCGCGTCCCGAACGGTCATCCCCTCGCGGAAGAAATATTTAGGACGGACCTTGGGGGCCTCCTCGGCCTTGGCCTTCTTCTTGACGGGCGGTTTGGGTTTGATCGTCTCTTTTTTCATGGTCACACTTGCTTGATTTCGATCTTCCAGCCGACCAGGCGCGAGGCCAGCTTGACGTTGATACCTCTCTTCCCGATAGCCAGTGACAGCTGATCCTTGGGAACGATCGCCTGCATGGCCTTGCCGGTTTGATCAAGAAGGACGATCCTGTCGATCCGGGCCGGGCTGAGGGCCGCCTTGGCATAGGCCGACGGATGGGCCGACCAGGCGACGATATCGATCTTCTCGCCTTGAAGCTCCTTGCTGACATTGAGGATCCGGTTGCCCTTGACCCCGATGCAAGCTCCGACCGGGTCGATGTCCCGCTCTCTGGAGAGGACGGCGACCTTGGCCCGCTCGCCAGGCTGGCGGACGAGGTCCTTGATCTCGATATTCCCGTTGGCGATTTCGGGGATCTCGAGCTCGAGCAGCTTGGCCAGGAACCGGGGATGGGTTCTGGAAACGGAGACCTGGGGCCCCTTGGTCGTCTTTTGGACCTGGGTGATCAGCGCGCGGACCGTGTCCCCGCGGGCAAATTCCTCGTTGGGCAGCATATCCCTGGCCAGGAAGAGGGCATCCGTCTTGTTGACCTCAAGGATAATGTTCCCGTTCTCGAAGCGGCGGACTGTCCCGGCGACGATCTCGCCGATCCGGGGAGCGAAGTCATCGTAGACCTTCTCCTGCTCGGCATCCCGGACTTTCTGGAAAATAACCTGCTTGGCCGCCTGGGCGGAGATCCGCCCCAAGGTGTCGGCCGGGAGTTCGACCTCGACCTTGTCCCCGACGGCCGCCCCGGGACGGACCTTCTTGGCCTCATCGACTGAGATCTCGGACCCAAAGTCCCGGGCCTTCTCGACGACGCGTTTGGCGGCAAAAACCCGCAGCTCGCCTTTTTCCGGCCGGAACAAGACGGTGATCTTCTCGTTGTGGCTGAAATAATTGGCCGAGGCGACGCGGAGCGATTCCTCGATGGCGCCGATAATAACGGACGGCTCCACTCCGCGCTCCTTGCTGAGCTGGAGGATAGTATTCCACACGTTGATCTTCATCGTCTTGGCCTCAACCGGCTGAGGACAGGTTAAGAGGAGGTGATTATATCCGAAACCGGGCAGAATTTCAATTTGACCCCGGTTTCTGCGCCGGCGCGGAGGCGCTCTCCTCGACCTGGTGGAATTCCTTGAGGCCGGACCGTTTGGAATACCAGATAGAGATGATGGCGATGATCAAGGCGACGGCCACGAAGACGATCACGCCCGGGGACATCTTGCGGTACTGGATGATGATGGGGGCGGCCAGAAGCGAGACGAGGTTGATGACCTTGATCATGGGATTCAGGGCCGGTCCGGATGTGTCCTTGAGCGGATCGCCCACCGTATCCCCCACGATGCTCGCCTTGTGCGCTTCCGACCCCTTGCCGCCGTACAGCCCATCCTCGATGGTCTTCTTGGCGTTGTCCCAGGCCCCTCCCGCGTTGGCCATGAAGACAGCCAGGAGCTGCCCCGACAGGATGACCCCGGCCAGGAATCCGCCGAGCGCTTCCACCTGAAGGGTCAGGCCCACGATCAGCGGGGTGAGGACGGCCAGCAAGGCCAGCCCGATCAGCTCCTTCTGCGCCGCCACCGTGCAGATGCCCACAGCCTGTCTGTAGTCGGGCTTGACCTTGCCTTCCATGAGGCCGGGGGTCTTGAACTGCCGGCGGACTTCCATGACGATGAGCGAAGCGGCCCGGGACACGGCGTTGATGGTCAGCGAAGAGAATAGCCATGGAATAGCCCCTCCGATCAGCATCCCGATCAGAACGATGGGCATAGACACGCGGATGCCCGTGGTCAGAAGGTGGTCGGCCGCCGGGACATTCATCTGGGCCTGGACCTTGGTGACGTCCGTCATGAAAGACCCGAAAAGGGACACGGCCGCGATGACCGCCGACCCGATGGCCACGCCCTTGGTTATGGCCTTGGTCGTATTCCCCACGGCGTCGAGGTCGGCCATGATCCGGCGGGCGTCTTTCTCCAGTCCGGCCATCTCGCCGATGCCGTTGGCGTTGTCGCAGATCGGGCCGAACGAATCCATGGCCACGTTGTTGCCGGTCAAAGTCAGCATGCCGATGCCGGTCATGGCAACTCCATATAGGACGAACGCCACGGGCTGGCCCCAGTAGATGATCAGCGCCGATAGGATCGTGGCGGCGATAACCAGGATGGCCCAGACGGTGGACTCCATCCCGACCGAAAGTCCCGATAGGATCACGGTGGCCGGCCCGGTGCGCGAGGACCGGGCGATCTCCTTCACCGGGGTGTGCTCGGTGTGGGTGAAATACTTGGTCAGCTCGTCGATGGCGATGGCCAGGAGGATGCCGACGCCGACCGAGAGGAAGGCCCGCCACTCGTCCATGTAGAAGTGGGCCAGCACGGCGAAGGAGACAAAGCAGAGGGCGGCCGAAGTGTAGAAGCCGCGGTTGATGCCGGCCATGGCGTTGCCCTTCTTCTCGCCTTTCTTGCCCCGCACTTGATACGTCCCGATGATCGAGGAGAATACGCCGATGCCCCGGACGAGCAGGGGGAAGATGATCCACTTGATCTGGCCGGTGATGGCGACCAGAGCCAACCCCAGGATCAGCCCGGAGACGATGGTCACCTCGTAGCTTTCGAAGATGTCCGCGGCCATGCCGGCGCAGTCGCCGACATTGTCCCCAACGAGGTCGGCTACGACGGCGGCGTTGCGCGGGTCGTCCTCGGGGATGCCGGCCTCGACCTTACCGACGAGGTCCGCGCCGACGTCAGCCGCTTTTGTATAGATGCCCCCGCCGACCCTCATAAACAGGGCGAGGAGAGTTCCGCCGAACCCGAACCCGAGGAGCGCATCAGGGGCCGCCTTCTGGAAGATCATGAAGATGATCGTGCCCCCCAGAAGCCCGAGACCATCGGTCAGCATACCGGTGATCGTGCCGGCCCGGTAGGCGATCTTGAGCGCCTTGTCGAAGCTTGTCCGCGCCGCCGCGGCCACCCGCACATTGCCCTGCACGGCCATGCGCATGCCGAATTGCCCGACCATGAGCGAGAACAGAGCCCCCAGGATGAACGCGGCCGCCCGGCCGAGCCCGATGATAAGCTTGACGCGCTCCGGCCCCAGGCCGGAGAACCTCTCCATGGCCTCTCCGGACGGGGGCACGATATACACGCTGAAGAAAAGAGCGATGGTCAGGACGACGATGAGAGGCAGAATGGTCTTGAGCTGGCGGCCGAGGTAGGCATCGGCTCCCTGGCGGATCGCATCCCAGACTGCGATCATCTTGGGGCTTCCCTTGTCCTCGGCCATGATCTGCCGCCGCAGGAACAAAGCATACGCGAGTCCGAGCAAGGCGATGACCAGGACTGCCCAGAGGGCGAAGGTCTCAAAAGGCGTCGCTCCTAACATTTCCCGATCTCCTTAGATGGCACGTTCTCGTTCAGGGTATCCCCTTTTACGGGGTCAGGTGAACGCCTGTATAGCACAAACGCCCTGAAAAATCAAAGGGACGGCGGGATCAGGCGATCCTTTCGCCGCTCAGGCTGTAGGGTCCGAAAGCGGTGATGCGGACCTCCACGAAACGGCCCACCGGGTCCCCGTCTGAGCTGAAGTTGACCACCTGGTTCCCCTCGCTCCGGCCGGCGAAGAGATGAGGGGTCTTCTGGCCGTGACCCAGGCAGAGGACCTTCTTCTTTTTCCCGACAAGGCCGCCGTGCGCCTCCAACTGGATTGTCTTCTGCAGTCGCTGGATCTCTGCCAGCCGCCGCTGTTTCTCCTCTTTGGGGACGGTGTCCTCCAGCCGCGAGGCCGCCGTCAACGGCCGGGGCGAATAGCGGAAGGAAAACAGGCTGGCAAAGCGGACCTCGCGGAGGACTTCGACCGTCTCCTCGAAGTCCCGGTCGGTCTCACCAGGGAAGCCGACGATGATGTCCGTGCTTAAGCTGATCTCCGGCATGAGGCTGCGAAGCCGCGTGACGATATCCAGGTAGGCCTCCTTTGTGTACCCCCTCCTCATCCGCTTCAGGACGGCGTTGGAACCGCACTGAATGGGCAGGTGCAGATGTCGGCACACCTGGCTCAGTCGGGCCATGGCCTCGGCGATCTCCGGCCGGAAATTTTTCGGATGGGAAGTCAGGAAACGGACCCACTCCGGGCCTTTGACGGCCGCGACCTCGTGCAGCAGGGCCGGGAAGTCTTTCCCGGACTCGGGGTCGCGGTAGCAGTTGACGTTCTGACCCAGCAGTTGGACTTCCAGGAAACCCCTTCCCGCCAGGTCCCGAACCTCGGCCAGGATCGAACTCATGGGCCGGTACCTTTCTCTCCCCCGGGTGTAAGGGACGATGCAGTAGGTGCAATAGTTGTCGCATCCCTCCATCACGGTTACGTAGCCGCTGACCCGGCTGTCCCGCTCGCTTGTCCCAGGGACAGCCTCAGGCCATTCCTTGGACCACGATGTCGAGACGTGTTTCTCGAAGGCGTCGCTCTCAAAAAGAGCGGGAAGCTCGGTAAAGTTGTCGGGGCCGAGGACGATATCGACAACGCCGCTTTTCTCCAGGAGCTCCCACCCCCTCAATTGGGCCACGCAGCCCACGACGGCGACCCGAACCGGCCTCTTCCTCTTCAGCTCGGCCAACCGGCCGAGATAGGAAAAGAGCTTTTCCTCGGACTTCTGCCGGACCGCGCAGGTGTTGATGACGACCACGTCGGCTTCCTCCGGCCGGCCGGTCTTGATCCCGCCTGCTCGGATGAGCAGCCCGGCGATCCGCTCGGAATCGCTCTCATTCATCTGGCAGCCGAACGTGCGGATGAAGAAGCGGCGCTTTTTTTCCGCCATGGCAGGTGAACAGATCAACGAGGCCCTGAGCCTACAAGATTTCCTCCAGGATCTCGACCGCGCCGGCCACGAACTTGGGGCAGAGCTCCTGGAAGACGCCCCGCTCTTCCCCGAGCTTGTGGCCCTCGGACGAGCTCAAGTCGACGCCGATGAGTTCACGGCAGACGATGGAGCCGTAGCGGTCCCGGAATCGCCGGATGAACTCGTGAACGAGGGCATAGCTCTTTTCCTTGGCCGCCTCATCCTCCGGCCGGGTCCGGCCGTACTTGAGCCCGACGGCCAGCATGGCCCCGGTGACAGCCCCGCAGGTCAGGCCCATCCGGGCCATCCCGCCCCCGAAAGCCTGCGAAATCCGCAGGGCCCTTTCCCTGTCCAGCCCGAGCGGCTCGCTGATGGCCGCCAGGACCGCCTGCGAACAGCTGAAACCCTGCCGGAAAAAGCGGTCGGCGTCTTGGGGTTGGCTCATGTTTCTCTCCTGGTCTTCTTTGGCTCCTCCAGGTTGAGGTGAAGCATTTCTCTGGCATTCTGCAGGGAAGTTGCGGTCATCCGGCTTCCCGTGAGGAGGCGGGAGATTTCTTCGACCCTCTCCTCGAAAGCCAGTTTTTGAACGGTCGTGTAGGTCCGATCCCGGGCCACCGTCTTGGCGATCCGGTAATGATGCGGGGCGAACGAGGCAATCTGGGGCAGATGGGTGATGCAGATGACCTGATGACGCCGGGCCAGGTCGCGGAGCTTTGAGGCGATGCACTCGGCCGTCTTCCCGCCGATCCCCGAGTCGATCTCATCGAAGATGAGCGTCTTCAGGCGTTCCCTCTCCTTGCCGATCGTCTTCAGGGCCAGCATGATGCGGGACAACTCTCCTCCCGAAGCCACCTTACGGAGCGGCCGTAGGTCTTCCCCGGGGTTGGGGCTGATGAGGAATTCCACCTCATCGAGGCCTAGCTCCCGGGCGGATTCCGGGGCGACCGTTTCGGCCCGAGTCGTCTGCAGACCCACCTTGAACCGGGCCCGGCGCATGCCGAGGAGGGCGATCTCTTTTTCCATCTCACCTTCGAGTTTGGGTGCCCCCCGGCGGCGCAGCCGGGAGAGTTTTTCCGCCTGCGCCCTATAGGTATCGAAAATTCGTCCGAGCTCGACTTCGAGGTCGGCCAGCGTCTCTTCGCTCCGTGCGAGCTCTACAGACTCCTGCCTGGCCTTGGCGAGATGGAGGAGGATGTCCTCGATCGTGTCGCCATACTTGCGGCGCAACTTCTCGATCGCGCTCAGCCTGGCCTCGAGCTCTTCCAGCCTTTCCGGGCCGACGCTCTGCCGCTCCTTGAACTTGATCAGCGCATCGGCCAGCTCGCGGACGGCGATCGTCGCTTGGCCGAGGGAGTCTTCGTACGTTCCGAAAGTCGCATCATAGCGCGTGAGTTCCCGGACGACACCCTGGAGCCTGGAGAGACCGGCCGAAACCGACCCCTCTTCGCTGTAGGCGCAGCCCAGCCCGGCTTCGATAAGCTGGTCAACCTTTTCTGAGTCCTTCAGGATATTCCTCTCCGCCAGAAGCTCCTCCCATTCTCCCGGACGAAGGCCGGCGGCTTCGATCTCCTTTATCTGGAAACTCAGAAAGTCGAGGCGCCGCTCCCGCTCCCGCTTTCGCACTTCGAGCTCCTGCTTTTGCCGGCTCATCCGACGCAGGTCCTGGGCCAACCCCGCGACCTCTTCCCTGAGCCCGTCCAGCCCCAGGAAATCATCGAGATAGCGGAGATGGTTCTCCGTCTGGAGAAGAAAGATATGATCATTCTGGCCGTAGATGTCTACCAGGTAAGGGCTGACCTCCTTAAGCTTCTTGGCGGGCACGAGGACTCCGTTGAGATAGGCCTTGCCGCCGCCTTCGTGGCCGATGTGCCTTTGGATCAAGACTTCGCCCTCTTCGCCGGGGCAGAGCTCGGACGGAAACGGCTTTGTCCGGTTGAGGCGGAAGACGGCTTCGATTGTGGCCCCGGTTTCGCCCGTGCGGACAAGGTCGGGCGAAGCCTTGTCGCCCAAGGCCAGCATGATCCCGTCGATGATGATCGACTTGCCGGCGCCGGTTTCCCCGGTCAGGATGGAGAAACCCTCCTGAAATTGGATTTCCAGGTCCTCTATGGTGGCCAGGTTCCTGATGTGGAGAGAGCCGAGCATGCCCCGTTACTTTGAGAGCTTGATCGGGACGAGCGCTTTCTCTATATTGATGCGTCCGTAGCCGATATAATC
>Ga0153915_10007903_pt1 | contig 10083 bp, 4 predicted proteins | sample Opewatmetagenome_2_FD_107003 | JGI IMG/M metagenome (GOLD analysis project Ga0153915, IMG submission 107003) | Freshwater wetland microbial communities from Ohio, USA - Open water 3 Core 3 Depth 3 metaG | ecosystem: Environmental > Aquatic > Freshwater > Wetlands | place: USA: Ohio, Lake Erie... | reverse complement strand
TGGATCCCTAGGATCGGGGGAATAGCAGAAAGCCCACACAATGTCTAATCTTCTGATGAAAGCAAACCTATCATCTACTGCAAGACAAGATGGCAACATTCTGTCCAAAATCGGCGAACTCGCATCCAAGCTCGAGTTCTCTTTGCTCTCTTTAATCTCGCGTGCGAAGGAATCCGACTGTGCCGTTTTGGGGCTGGGAATAGAGTTCGTGACAAACCTGAAGTGTCTGGCCTGGGCATCACCATCTATCCCATACACCTGAGCGAACTTCTCAAGGACATCCCGGACATCCGCCGGGTACCAGAGTGCATTTTCCCGTCGCTTGACCTGTTCATAGACGATTCTGTCATCCCAGTATAGGGTTATATCCTCAGCATCTTTGTCGACGTCCTCAAAGGAGATCTTGTAGGGCCCTGAGTCTGACAACATCTCGAGTAGCCTAAGAACCCCGACAACAGTTTGATAATAGAACCCTGAAATGGCGCTCTTTCCTGGCAGACCGACTTCCCCATCATCATTCATTGCTGGTATAGTTGCCGAACCTTTTCTCCGAAATGGCCTCGATGCAGTGCGCGCCTGAAAGTGGCTATTATGATGCTGGCCCCAGCAATTCCCGTGTCCGCTTTCACCCTATAAACTCATGTCAGGTGCGCATTGGTGTAGACTGCAAGAACAAGCCCTCCAAGCTTGGGGCCCGGGTTCGATTCCCGGCAGGCGCACCACACCTCTTGTATTCAGATTTGATGTTAGAGTCCATGTCTACACAATCCTTTTGTTTATCACCTTCTGACGGCGCCCTAGTCAACGAGGAAGTGCTCCTGTGGAGGCTTCTCATGCTCCAAGCTATGCTATGACGAGGACTTTGCATGGACTCGCTACGACACAATGGCATCTATGTACTTAGACCGCCAGACCCCCACAATCTGACTATTCATGTCCGCGGCAAGGACATGATACTGGACGGGCTCCAAGAGGAGATGGCCGTCGCTTGGGTGAAGAAGATCGGTACTCCCTACGTAGACGACCCGGTGTTCAAGAGCAACTTCTCAAGGGACTTCAGTAAACAGCTAGGCATCAACCCACCTCTACGGCTTGATGACGTCGGAGAAATAGACCTCGCTGAGGTGACTGCATTTGTCGAGGTCCAGCGCAAGAGAAAGGAGATCATGACAAGGGAAGAGAAGAAGGCTGACCTAGAGCGTAGGAAAGCAGAGAGGGAGCAACTCAAGGAGCACTATGGCTACGCCACAGTTGATAGTCAAAAGATGGAACTGGCAAACTACCAGACTGAACCCTCGGGGATATTCATGGGACGTGGTCAGCATCCTCTGAGGGGTAGATGGAAGCAGGGAGCATCTGAAAGAGATGTCACCCTTAATCTCGATCCTAGTGCAGTGCATCCTGACGGGAACTGGAGGAAGATAATGTGGGTGCCGGACAGCATGTGGATTGCAAAGTGGATCGACAGGCTAACGCGGAAAGAGAAGTACATCTGGTTACATGATTCCACGCCGATCAAACAGGAGAGGGAGGAGGCAAAGTTTGACAAGGCTCTCAGAATGGAAGAAAAGACCGACCAGATAAGTTCGTACATCATGGAGGGCCTTCACTCGCTGGAGGCCAAGCGAAGAGAGATAGCTGCTGCATGCTACTTGATAGACAGACTGAGCCTGCGAGTCGGCGATGAGAAGGACCCCGATGAAGCAGATACAGTCGGTGCCACTACACTAAGGGTTGAACACCTCACTTTCAAGAAAGAGTCAGTAGTCTTCGATTTTCTGGGAAAAGACAGCGTACCATGGCATAGGGAGCTGGATCTTCCACCTGACATATTTGAGGTTTTCAAAGAGCTCTATGAGAGGGCATCTGAGAAGGTCGAGTCGTTCAAAGCCCGAGCGAGCACGAAAACTTCTGCTGACCCCAAGAAGATTGCGCTGATATTTCCCGATGTCAGAAGTACTCACGTTAACAAGTTCTTGAGTGAAGTCGATTCGGATCTGACGGCAAAGGTGTTCAGAACCCTGCACGCCACTGTGAAGATTCGGGATGAATTGGACCAGAGTAAGGTGAGAAGGACAGATCAAGAGTTTGCAAAGAGGGCCGCGTTCAAGAGCGCGAACCTCGAGGTCGCCAGAGTCATGAATCATACGAAGCAGGCTCCGAAGGGCTGGGCTAGTACCGCCCAGCGGTACGAATCAAGGATCAGGGCCGCAGAACAAAAGCTGGCTATGACGAGAAAGCGGCTGACCAGTATGAGAGCGCGGCTGAGAGAGGTCAAGAAGAAGGAGGAAGCCGGACGGGCGAAGTTCGAAGAATCGGTCCAGCGACAGAAGCAGATTGTCGACAAGAACTGGCAGTCCGTGATTGCATGGCGGGCGCGCCGTGACAAGGCGAACCTCACTTGGGACAACGCGAGGGATAGAAGACGCCGAACACGAACGAGCAGGCGCAAGGGTCTGACTACCAAGAAGGAGCGCCTCGATAAGGCAAAGGTTAGAATAGACAATACGAGAGGCCGGCTTGATAAGATTGAGGCTAGTCTTGTCAATGCACGTGCGCGGTACGAGAAGAGCCGTGATGCTTTGGACAAGAGGGTGGCCGCGTTTGCAGCCCTGAAGGGAACGTCTGCAGAGAGGATTGACCGCGTCCAGGAGGCAGTCCGAGCCCAGAACGACCGGGTGAAGAAGGCCGAAGCAACTAAGCAGAGGCTCGAGACAGACTACGAGTTGGCAAACGCCAGCCGAACATGGAATCTCGGTACCTCTCTCAAGTCGTATGTCCATCCACGTGTAGTGCACAAATGGTGCCAGAGAGTCGACTTGGATTGGCGATCACTCTATTCCAAGACGCTCCAGAGGAAGTTCGCCTGGGTCGAGATGTCCTCACTATCGGGTCAGAAGTAGTGTGGTGCGCTCGCCGGGGCTCGAACCCGGACCACATCCATGACAGGCAGAAACGCCATAATCTGTCATAGATATCGTAATATCAACTACAGCCAATTTCTCTCACACACATCGCCGCTACGCAGCCCCCGTTTCTGACTAATCCCGCAACAACAAAGTCCGTGAGATGCACCCCCATGAAACTCCACAAGCACCTATTCCTTGCCGTCCTGTGCGTTACAGTTTCTCTTCCGCTCGTCACTTTCCAGAGGAACTACGAGCCAGCGGCCACGACCAGCATCGAAGGAAACGCGCCTCAACCGATCGGAGTCAGCGGAGTGCCAGATACAGTGCCTTCGCAGCCACAGCGAACAGGCTCTTTCGTAGTATCTCAGGACTCAATCAGTGGTACAATGAACCCTGTGAGAGTGAGGCACTCAGGGTATCAAGTGAGTGACATGGTGAGAGCAAGAACAGACACAGGCACGAACACCAAGAGAAGCCTCACGATTGATGAGTCTGGCGGGTGGTTCGCAAGCCAGGCCGCAGTTGAGGTGACTGACAGCCGAAGACTGTATGCACTGAATGGCACTTTTGATGCTGGAGTCCTCCCGTGGTGGAATTCAACCTACGACCCAAGTGGTGGCCGTCAGACTCAGAGTGCAACCTTCAACTCAACTTGGGAGCATGTTTGCGTCACGAACGTCGGCAGGTATCTTGCCGGCACGTACACTCACTATGATGGAACAGAAATCCTCTGGTCGCAGACGGTGACCAATTCGCCATTGGTAGAAGACTTCTCTGTTAGCTTCGAATTCCTCTACGAATCCGGTCCGCTAGACCCCAACGGCGACGACTTCCCATTCTCGTCGGTCTACCTCGTGTTCTATGCAGACTCCCAGCCATACGTACTTGATCTGCTACATGACCTGGGCTCTAGAAACACGTGGTACGTCGTATCGGACTTCCGACTCAACATCACTGATGCCCCTTCGACCTTCGACATTGCGATAGGGCTGTGGATTTACGCCCCCTCCGGCAACCTGATCCTCTCGCCCAACGGAGATTACGATGAGGACGGAAACATAGACGGCTTGGCAAACGCCCAAACAATAGACTTGCGGTTGGACAACATAGCATTCGAGGGCATCTACGCACCGGGTTTCGAGGAAGTAGACATGACATTTCATGCCGAAGAAATGGAAGCATCAGTAACAGGGACTTCCACAACTGGCACAGCGACCATCACGAACCCCTCCTACTGGACTACCGACCACTTGCAGGTGGAGATCACTTCGAATACCAGCATCTCTTTCAGCTATAAGGTCACGCTCCTGATGCATAAGTACGAGAACTCGTCTTGGGCGAGAGACCCCTCGAAGGCCGGAGTCTTGTATGCGATGACGGAAGGCGGGAGCGCACTGCTCACGCTTTACACCTACGTCGTTGCATCATATGGTTATGAGAATGTTTCAATCGATATTGAGCATCCCTCAGACTGGGAGAACGTCACGGTACTTGATCCGCTGTTGAACGACCTCACAAGCCAGTGTAATGTTAGTGAGGGTGCGATTGGTGTTCCAAACGGCCTGTTGAGCCGTGTAGGGTGGTGGGAGATACGACTGGACTGTCCGAACTATGCAGAGAGTCTGATGGCACAGAAGTATAATACAGCGACCGGCGAGTGGTCAGAGGGCTCACTCTTTCGTGCAGGCAACAAAACAAGGATTCATGCAGAACTCGGAACAGCGACAAGTACACCGGACCAAGGCCAACCAGCTCAGATCAGTTGGGTCATGCCCAACGGTACCATCTGGAGAGAAGAGAGCATCGAAGCCATGATCAACGGGGCACTGAACGGTACATCGTGGACACTTGGGGGACAGAACACAACTGCGGGTCAATGGATGTTGGAGCTGTTCTGGACAAACGGCACTGAGATTGCGTATGCGGCTACTGGGTTCGACCTGTATCATGCCTCGAGCCTGACCGCAGTCCAGTCAGTCATAGAAACCGAGGCCAATTCCGTCATCACAAGCATTCTCAGGTACATTGACACCGACAACGGGCGATACTTGATGCAAGATGAAGCTGTGATTGCGGCTAACTGGTCTTCTGGTTCTGTCACTTACGACCCTAATCTTGTGAGGAATTGGTGGGAGGCCGATTTCGACACTTCGGTTGTCGGCGGAGGCGAGTTTCTGGTCGTTGTGGACGCCGTACAGTCGTACTTCGATGATGCATCATGCCAGTTCACCTTGAGAGTGCTCTATGAAACGACACTCGATGTGACATCAATAGGCGGTCCCCTAGCCACGACATCCTATTTGGAGAACTACACAGTCTGTATGAGATACTTGCTCGCCAATAGCTCCCCAGTAAATGGCGCAGACATCACGTTGGACTACACGGGCCCTGAGAACGGTCTTTTGTCCTTGGGCTGGAGGGCTTCTGGAGGCGGCAACTACTCGTTTAGTTTCAAGGGACTTGTGTGTGGGCTGTACGCCGTAACAGTGACGGGAACGAAGCAGTATCACTATTCAGCATCTGATACATTCATGTTAATGGTCGCTGAAGCGAACACCGTCTTGAATTCACCCAATGGCACATCGGATCTTGTGAGGATAGGTCAGACTTACAGACTGGTGGTTCATTACGAGAACAGTTCAGGCGGCGGTCTGGCAGGAGCCGATGTTGTGTTGGACAGTATCAACCCTAGTTCGGGACTCACATGTGCCAATTTCACGTATGAAGGCAACGGGGACTACTATGCTGACATAACGCCTGCGGTTGCTGGGACTTACACTCTCATTATGCGAGCTTCACTCTATAACCATGTTGAGGGAGTCGTGTCATTCGCCTTGACGGCAATGGCGATTCCCACTGAGCTAACGATCAGCAGCTCAGGAGCAAGCGTAGCCATAGATCAGATGTACACCGTGCAGCTGTTGCTGTTGGACGACGAAACCTATCCAGTTGACGGCGCATCCATTACCGTGGTGAACCCGCCGCTTGGACTTTTCTTTCAGGACTGCGTGCCGTTGTCCGGAGGCCGCTATAACATTACGATTGAGCCGCTCCAGACGGGAACGTACCAGATTGCCTTCAGAGCATCGCGTGAGAACTATCAGTACTCCACTGTAGGTTTCACTCTCATTGTGGGTTATATCCCGACGAGTCTGACAATCGAAGGCGGCGTGTCATCGGATTCGGTTGTCTTCACTGAGGATTGCGAGATGACTGTAGCATACTTGCGGACAGACGTGGGACAAGAGATTGAGGAAGCAGACTTCGCCCTGACATCAGTCCCCGTTACAGGGCTCGCATGGCGGGTCACGAACATGACCAGCGGCTACCGGTTGACATTCAGGACTGAGACTGTCGGCATCTGGATGATCTTCATAACTTCAAACAAAACCGGCTACATGGATGGCTTTGTCCAGTTCGAACTTGAAGTGACGACGATCCCTTCGACCATCAATCAGATTTCATTGGTGGACGACTTGATCTACGGCAGGCTCTACAATTTCACCTTCAACTACGTCATGAATAATGCAACAGGGATTGGAGGTGCCAATGTTACCCGTTCTGGACCGGGGGCCGAGTGGGCAACAGTGGTCGAAACTGGCAATGGTCAATATCGAGCTACGATGGCGCCCGAAGCAACAGGAACCTACACTCTCACTCTCATGTTTGAGAAAGAAGGCTGCGACACGAAATCGTCGACACTGTCCTTCGTCGTCATCCCCGCTAGCATGAGCATTGTCGATGTCCAAGGTCTTAATGCATTGGAGGGCGAAAACACAACACTGAGTTTCGGGTTGATTAACTCGGACTCGGGGGAGCCCATAGTGGGTGCATCTGTCCAGTTTCAGATTGTCACTTCGACCGGACCCGGAGCTATGACTGCCCTTCGAGAAACTAGCCCGGGCATCTATACGGCAACGTTCGTGATGTCGTCGTTCGGAACGTCAGACAAGATCCGAGTCTATGCATCACTAGACAACTATGAACTGGACGTGGACAGCTATGAGGTGGCTCTTAGCCCCTTGCTCAATGAGAGTGCGCAGCTCGGTCGGACGGTCAGTCAACTTAGTCCGTTCATCTTCGTCCTCTGCGTCGCCATTGTAGGTCTATCAGCCCGGAGAGCATCGCTCAGCAAGAAACGCAGGTGGAACATCAGAGCTCTGGCCACCAAGAGAAGGTTTGACGACATGAAGAGCCTCATTGGTGTCATCGTGTTGCATAAGGACAGTGGGATACCGGTGTTCTCCAAGATTCTGAAGAGTGGGCTTGATGAATCGCTCATATCGGGCTTCATAGCGGCTATTAGTCAATTCAGGTTGGAGTTTGGAGTCGATGAAAAGGAGGGGGCAGTGACACCGATATCCGATATCATCAGGGTGGTCAGAACCAAGAACCTCATATGCGCATTCATAACACTCGGCTCCCCTACAGATTCGCAGCAGGAGAAACTCCTGCGGTTTGCGAAGTCTGTCGGACTCATGTTTGACAGCATGTATGATTCGCCGCCCACCGGTATTATTGACCGTGAACGGTGGACCCAATACGAGAAGCTATTCGACGATCTTCTCGATGGCCATCTTCTTGACGACTACAGATATGCCGAAGATATGAAGCTGCCAAGGAGTCTTCGTACAGTCGCCAAAGCTGTGCGCCGGCTGGAGAACCCGGACAAGTTTGGTCTCGAAACCCTTGCCAGAGAGATGACCGGCCTCGGCGTAGAGGAAACAAAGGTATACACCGAAATAGCTGATGCCATTGAGAAGCACTATCTGGTCCCATTGCTCTCGCAAACTGACGTGCGCCCCGAAGCTCCAGACCCTGTACCTTAAGGATGGACAGGAAAAGTGGTGCGCCCGCCGGGACTCGAACCCGGGCCGGATCCGTGGCAGGGATCCATCATAGCCCCTAGACAACGGGCGCAGCGACAGAACCCGCGATGGCGAGTGTTAAAAAGCTTGTCGAAGGAGGGGAGCGTGGAATGCAGTTTGGCACTCACAAATCAAGTGCATTTGGGTGGACCGGTAGTCCAAGAGCGTCTAGACTGGATTGAGATGGCCAAAGGCATTGGTGTGACGTTCGTTGTCCTCGTACACTCCATCATCCCCCGGATAGACCCTGTGACCATCCATCTTAGTAGCTTCACGATTCCTCTCTTCTTTGTTTTGACAGGGCTGACTTACAACAATGAAAAACACAGAACCCATCTGAGGAATCTGGCCACCTCACGAGCACGCCAGATTCTGATTCCGTACTTCTCACTCTACGTTATCATGATGGTCCTGTTCATCCCCCTGTCGCCAAGCATCGAAACCTACCTGACTCCTGACCAGCTGCTCTTCTGGTTTCTCTACGGCAGTGGTCCTCCAGATTCCGCGACACATCTATGGTTCCTGCAAGTCCTATTCCTTGCACTGATGCTCTTCGCGGCCCTTGACAGAATCACGTACAGTCTGCCAAGAGCATTCAGATGGGTCATGTCATTACTACTGGTGCTTGCTGCTGACGTAATCTGGTCTCTCTTCCGCCCCGTCCTAGTCCCGTGGCGAATCAGCTCAGTCCTTGTTGCTGCATCAATGATGATTATTGGTAATGAGATGCGTCGACTGAGAGGTCTGAAACGTTGGAGCTATGGGTCTCGTATCAGAAACATGATTGATGTTTTACTGGTTGCGACTGTCTTGTTGACATTATCCCAGCTCAACGGGTTCACTGACATGGCAGTCGACAGATATGGGGTGAGCCTCTGGCTCTACGTTCCAGCAGGAGTCCTGGGCTCGGTACTTGTGTTTCAGGTTTCGAGTCTGCTCGACAGATTCACGGTTTCAAAGAGGGCCTTCCTCGCTCTTGGCAGCGTATCACAGGAGGTGTACGAAGTGCATCCCGTGCCTTTCTTGTTGGTGCCGGTAGCCGCCTATGCTTTCGGCATCACCCTAGCGGACAATGCCGACCTGAGTTATTCCCTGTGGCCAGCACGGTTCATACTCGGCACCGGGTTATCTCTTGTGCTAGTGAATCGTCTGATTAGAAGAAACCGTTTTCTTTCATTAGTCTTCCGCGGCACACCTCTGCACAGAGCATCCAACAGCTCCGAGCGTTGAACAGGATTGGCATCAGAGTTAAGAGATGCCTGCGGCCTCTTGCTTCTGGGTGCCTCATGACCGAGAGCAAGCTCCTGAAGAGCCAGAAACGGCAGATCATGCGTGAGATCTACGATAATCACATGCTCTTGACCGCGAAGCGCGACCGTCCTGAAGGGTGGAAGCTGCTTTCCGGACTATGGAGCCCGTTCTACATTCAGCTTCGAATTCTCAGTTCATTTCCAAGCACTCTGAAGAAAGTAGGAAAAGCCATGTCGTTGATGCTGAAGGAGGAGGCTCCACATGTCAACAGGCTGGTTGGAGTTGCATTTGCTGGAGTGCCAATTGCCACGGCTGTGTCCATCGAGTCAGGACTTCCTGCATGCCATACCCGAAAGTTTGTTGGTGTGACATCCGAGGATGACCTTCAGAAGGCACTGACCCAGTATGGCCAGCACTCGATGCTAGAAGGGGATGTCCAAGATGGTGATGTCCTCTGTCTGGTCGACGACCTTGTAACACAGATGGATGCGAAGATCATGGCACGTACTCAAGTCCTCTCTGAGCTGGAGCGACGAGGAATCAAGAATGTGAAGTGTGATGATGTTGCCGTCCTGATCGACCGTCAGCAGGGGGCGGCTGAGCGTGCAAAGACTTCCGGGATACGTCTGTTCTCGTTGATAAAACTGGTTGACGAGGGGCTTCCCATGATCAAGGACCTCATGTCGGTAAGTGATTACGATCAGATTAGAGCCTACTTGGCCGACCCCAGCAAGTTCCAAGACCGCTGAAGGATGTGAGATATACCAGCATTCTTACAAAGGGCTCATCTTCTCGACGTGATAGGTTGTGTCGAGCCCGATGAATGAACAGAAGAGCCCAATTGACCAGATGCTGAACTTGGCGCTTGCGACAGCAATGAACCAGTATCAGTTCTACCTTGATATCTCGTCGAAGGTGGAAACTACCAAGGTAAAGGAGTTGCTCTTGTCATTGGCAAGGTCAGAAGAGGCGCTTATCACCAAGATTGAGTCGATGATGGCGTCCGGAGTTGTCGACGCTGTCGAGAGAGCGCGCACATTGGAAGAGGACGAGCC
>Ga0153915_10007902_pt1 | contig 10083 bp, 10 predicted proteins | sample Opewatmetagenome_2_FD_107003 | JGI IMG/M metagenome (GOLD analysis project Ga0153915, IMG submission 107003) | Freshwater wetland microbial communities from Ohio, USA - Open water 3 Core 3 Depth 3 metaG | ecosystem: Environmental > Aquatic > Freshwater > Wetlands | place: USA: Ohio, Lake Erie... | reverse complement strand
TAGCGTCATCCCAGCTGAATCCCTTGCCGTAGAAAAGTATCGTGCAGCCCCAGTTCCTGATCTCATTGGTCTTGCCCTGAAAATGTCTCGGGAGCGGATGACCGAAGATTTCGAGGGTCTTTTTAGCCTCATCAGTGAACAACTCAAGCAGCCAGTCACAGGCATCACCGCTGTTGTAGACATACTGTTTAACAAGCAGGGGATTGGTCCTGTTTCCGGAGCGTCTCTGCCATTCTTCAAAAAACTCCATCGGGTCAATCCTTTTAACGCCTGCGTCAAGTGCAAACTTGGGATTTACTGTGCCTATCTCATTGCCGAAGAAGGTATATTTATCTTCCGTTTGCTTTTCGAGCACCGTAACAGAAGCACCGGCCTCTGCCGCTGAACGGGCTGCTGCAGCGCCTGAAATACCGGCGCCTAGAATAACGATGTCCGATTCTATAGTTTTGAAAATTTTATTGTCGGGTATCGGCTCCGGCGGCGTTTTCCAGCTTATGGGCTTATCATCCGCTCTCTTCTTCTCTGCTGCTTCCGCAAGACTAAAGGGGGATGCTGCAACCGCTAAAGAACCTGTGCTTGAAACAGCAATACCCTTCAAAAAACCGCGGCGACTGATGGCTTTTGACTTAATCTCACTTGGATGTTCCATAGATTAGCCTTTATTTTCCGGAATTTTTTTTGTTTCTGTGGCTGATAAGACAAGAGGAAGTATAATCGGACAAACGATCTAATGTGTCAAGGGAAAAGAGATATTATGAATGGCAGATATGGATATGATATGTTATATCTTTTAAATTGGCAGGAGGTACTATAAATTTTAAGATTCATGAAGCCTACCCTATTACCCTCATGGCCAACTTTCCAATGCCTTTTTTATCAAGCGATAAAATCTTTGCAAGGCCGTAGGAAAGGTCAACATCGCGTCCCGCTATAAACGGCCCCCTGTCGGTTACAACGGCCCTTACCTTTACGCCGGTCTCTTCGTTTTCCAGTTCAACCTTTGTCCCAAGAGGCAGATCTTTGTGTGCAATGGTGGATGCATACATATTATAGGGTTCCCCATTTGCCATGGCCTTTCCATGATAGTCTTCACCGTACCAGCTTGCCGTGACCGCCTGGCTTTGTGAGGGATATGATGGGATGCGGATCAGGATCTTATCACCGGGCTGAATCTTTCTCGGATCCTGGATATTGTTATCACTGATAATATTATCCATATTGACATGATATTTGTTGACTGCAAGGTTCCAGATGGTATCGCCGCGTTTTATGGTGTACTCTGTCCAATGTCCCGCATTGTCCTTTGTCTCGGTTTGAACGGCACTTTTTGAATTCAGGACCGATTCAAAGGAGGCATTTCCATTCCTGTTATCAGTGTTCCCCACTGCACACAATGAAGAAGGCTTGTCAATTGCCTTTCTTATCTTAATTACGCTGTTCGAAGTAATGGTATTCATGGCCCTCCATAAAAAATGGCTGCCCGGTCTTTGGGACACGGTCACTCCAGCAATATTTCATTAATAAAAATGCAACTCCCATGCCACTTTAAAAAACGGTTTAAGAGATTGCATATTCCAATAATATTAAATATTTCCCGGAAGCCCACAATTACAAAAACAGCTTCATCTCGTCATTTAACTGACAGGGTAATGGTGAGTCTATATATTAAATTTCCCTATCCTCTTTTGAATGTCATGAAAAATAATCACGAGTCGCCATAATATAAAACATTCAATCACATGCCTGTTATTCTACAAACAGGTCTTTCGAGGAAAAATTTGGCTCGCTGGTGAGATTCACACCAAGCCTTCTCAGGCCCGCTTCATCTCCAGGCGTCGGCATATGGGTCATATGGACCTCGCAATCCTTCAGTTCGGTCAATTTTTCCATGGCAAGTTGTGCAGCAGGATTGGTGGTAGAGCTGATACTCAGTGCAATAAGGGTTTCCAGCAGGTCCAGGCTGAGGGTCTTTTCGTTCAGGACATGGGTTTTAAGATTCCTTACCGATTCTGTTATATTATATGGCAGGAGTTTGATCTTTTCAGGTATCCCTGCCAGATGTTTAATGGCGTGCAGGATCAGACTGGAGGCAGCATGAAGGTGTGTTGAATTGCTTCCTGTAATAATGGTGCCGTCCTTTAGCTCTATGGCGGCACCGCAGTAAATGCCCTCATTTCCCCTGTCCTTCTCCCTTGCCTCAAGGGCTGCCTGATGGGCAGGCCCAATTACCTTCCGATAATCAAAATCGATATTAAAATCCTTGATCAGAAGCTCCACCCTCTGCACTGTCTCTTTGCCTGTTAAACCCATGGCATATTCACATCTGTACCTGAAATATCGGCGGACAACCTCCTGTTTAGAGGCCTCCCGGGCATATTCATCGTCGATAATCGCAAAACCGACCCGATTTACACCCATTTCCGTTGGCGATTGATAGGGTGATTCACCGCCGCTTATCTTTTTCAGTATCCTCCTTAGCACTGGAAACACTTCAACATCACGGTTGTAGTTGACAGCCTTTTTATTGTATGCCTCCATGTGATACGGATCAATCATGTTGAAATCCTTGATATCTGCGGTAGCGGCCTCATATGCTATATTGACAGGATGGTTTACAGGGAGATTCCAGATAGGGAAGGTCTCAAATTTGGCATACCCGGCATTCACGCCCCTTTTGTGCTCATGATAGACCTGTGAAAGACAGGTGGCCAGTTTCCCGCTGCCCGGTCCAGGCCCTGTAACTATGACCAGCTGTTTTTTTGTCTCTACAAAGGCATTGGCGCCATAACCTTCATCGCTTACGATAAGATCAATATCGGTAGGATAACCTTTCGTAAACTGATGTGTATAGACTTTAATATCTCTCCGCTCAAGTTTGTTTTTAAATAGTTCCGCAGCAGGCTGGCCATCATAACGAGTTATTACTATGCCCAGGACCTCGATACCCCAGCCTCTTAATTCATCGATAAGTTTAAGGGCCTCAGAGTCATAGGTAATCCCGAAGTCCGCCCTCATCTTTTTCCTTTCAATATCTCCGGCATAGATACAGAGCAGGATATCCGCCTTATCCTTCAATTGCTGAAGAAGCCGCATCTTGATATTGGGATCATATCCAGGAAGGACCCTTGCAGCATGAAAGTCATAAAGGAGTTTTCCGCCGAATTCCAGGTAAAGCTTATCGTTAAATTTTTGAGTCCTCTCAAGTATCTCTTCTGTCTGTTCCTTTATGTATTTTTCATTATCAAATGCCGCAAATCCTCTCATGTCATCCCCTCACTTTCTGCAAAACCAATTTTCCAGATATCTTTTATTAGTATAACTTATATATGACACTTATAATCATTACCGATAAAAATTATCAAGATTTTTTCTAAAAAACTTATCAAGATATTGCAGCCCTTCCCTTTCACTGGATGCCCCTTGCCAATATTCAGCCTTTTTGATAGATAAATACATATATTGTAAAAAGGATAGGGATATGAACGGAAAAAACAGGGCGGATATTAAACCTGGACAGAGGGTGAAGATCGTACAGAAACAGGACCAGCGTTCAGGAAAGCTTACCGAAGGGACGGTTAAAGATATACTTACGAATTCCTCAACCCACCCCCATGGAATCAAGGTCCGCCTCGAAAGCGGCATTGTCGGAAGGGTGAAAGAAATAATTTAAAAGGCTCAATGCTCGCTCCGTACCAGCGTGCCGCCGTTACTGTATTATCCCCCTGTTCAAGGAATGAGGCATCAAGCTCATGTGCTGCGACAACAGCCTGGGGCAGTTTATCCTTTAATCCCTTTATACCTCCCGTGTGATCAAAATGACAATGGGTTATTAGAAGGTATTCTACCCTGTCAGGGTCCATAACAGCGGATATATTCTTGATAAGCAGTCCTGTTGAACGGCCGCATCCTGCATCTACAAGGGCGCCATGGCCGTTGATATTTATCAGATAGGCCGCCGCATCCTCCGGAGAGGTCAACCTGCCGCCCCCTCCTCATATATTTCATCTGTGATTTTATAAGGATTCATATCTTCTGTCCTTTCAAGCTCGTAGTTTTGGGATAGATGCTGTCAGCACTAAGCATTCAGCAAAAACCTTGCAGATAATTAAGTTAACTGATTGCTGATCGCTGATGGCTGATCGCTCCATCCATAAAAACCTTATTTATGAATGGACACTAATTAATGTTTCCCCCTGTGATGGAGATGGAATCCCGAGATGACGATAGCCATCAGGATTAACAGGATGCCTTCGCCGAGGATAATCCTCCGCACGCCAAACCATGTGATCAAATAAAAGGCCGTCATGATAGTGCCGACAATGCTGCCTATTGAAGATATCGCATAGAGATTGCCAACCGCAGTTCCAAGCATTTCAAGCTTCTTAACCTGCAATTTCACTGCATATGGTATCACTGCGCCCATAAAAACCGATGGGAAAAAGAATAATATTGTCGATGCCAGCAATGGTTCCAGGCGAATGCCGTAATTTGAGTCAAAGATCCAGTAATTGACTGGATCAGAAAAAAGCGGCAGGAGGCATAGATTTATTCCTGGCACAAGCAGGAGCCCTGCAAAACATCGCAGGTCCGCAATAAAATCTGCAAATTTGCCGCCTCCCCAGTATCCAACAGTGAGACCGCTTAAAAATACGCCTATCAGGCTTCCCCAGACAAAGATGTCATTTCCAAAATGGGGCGCCAGGATTCGACTTCCAAGGATCTCGAAAGACATGACAATGCAACCGGACATGAATACGATAAATGGAATCATTTTAAGGCCTTTCTTGAGCGTAAAACCTCAACAGGTGCATAATCGTCTGATAAGACTTTTGCCTCAAGCATACTTCCTGATAACTCTTCAAAGGTGTCAAGATATGTCGCAAGAGGCGGATCAATGCCCAAACGTTTCTGCAGTAATGGAATGCGCTCCATTAAGACGGTTTTTGTAATGGCCCTGTTTTGAGGATCAGCTATCAAAATATAATTATTTGACGGAACAGCATCAATCAGATAGACATGGGAAAAGACCTCCTGATAGGTCTTTACCTCTGACAAATAGAACTCATCGGTATTTGGCCCCCATACATTCGACGCTACTATACCTCCTGTGGCAAGCCTCTGCCTGACTATCTGAAAAAATTCTTTTGTTGTGAGGTGAAACGGGATGGAAAGGTCATCATAGGCATCAAGGAATATGATGTCGTATTTATCCTTTGAACTGTGCAGGAAGCGGCGTCCGTCCATGACGGTAATCTTCATATTGGATGTAGGTTTAAAAAAGAAAAATCTTTTTGCAACATTCACGACACCCTCATCTATATCGACAATATCTATCCTTGCCTCAGGATAGCACCTTGCCATTACCCTGGGGATTGAGCCTCCGCCGAGCCCTATTAAAAGTATCCTCTCAGGGCTTTTTTCCAGGAAGGCAGGGGCAATAAAGGCCGCCTTTGTATAGGGAAATTGAAGTTTGTCCGGTTCGCTGATGCTTACCTTGGTCTGGTTTCCACGCGCCCTGTTAAAGGATAAATACCTGTATCCACCCTCTTCTGAGACACGGATATGATGGTATAATGAATCGCCTTCATACAGAATGTTTTCTTCATCCGGCCATACTACAGCACAGTATAAAACAATGCATAACAGACTCAACAGACATGGGATCAGAATCTTGCGCATGCTGACATTCTCCATTTCAAAAGAGCTATTATTATCCTGCAGCTGCTCCAGAAAACTGCAAGTCAACAAACTAAAGGATTTTCCTTAAATACTTTCTGCAAATAATCGGCGAATTTTGCTACAATTGGATTCTCTTTGTCCTCATGCCAAAGACAAATCAGATTTTCTTTTGCGTTAATAGGATAGCTTCTAAGCCCGCTGTTTATGGACATCCGGCTCAACTCCGTGCTGATAAGGACGCCCTGTCCCAGTTCAACCGCAGTGTAAGCGGATTCGAGATTGGGTGTGACAATAATTTCAACAGGATTAAACCCTACCCCACTGCACTGTTTTTTCGCCCTCTTTTTGGTTTCCTCCGCTGTTTCATTCCCCTGGGCGGCCTTTATAAAAGTCTCCTTTCTAAATGAATTAAAAGAATTATCGTCCGAAACAAGCGGATGGTTGTTCGAGACAAGAAGCACAAGCCCTGTCTCAAGTATCTTTAACCGTTTCAGTCCATTGATCTTTGGTGAAAAATCCTCATAGGTGATGATCATGTCAACCTTTTTATCCGTAAAACATTTATTGAGTTCGTATTGAGGATGTCTTTCTCCAAAAAATTTAAGGTCAGGCATCTCGCTTTTTAAAATGCCCAGCGCGTTGTTAATCGGGGCGGCAATATTCAGCCATTCGAGATATCCGATATGGAGTGACTTATATAATTCAATGTAATATTTTTTTGTCTTCTCAAGGGTATCCCTGAATACCCTGGCAAAAAAGGAAAACATCTCATAATAATCTTCTCCGGCCTTTGTAAGCGAAACAAAATGATGCGTCCTGGTAAATAATCGAAACCCAAGGTCTTCCTCAAGTTTTGAGATATGCTTGCTTACTCCCTGCTGGGCCATGAAGAGTCTTTTTGCAGTCTCTGTGAAATTGAGTGTCTCTGCAAGAGTTAAAAAACATTTGACGTTTGTTTCATTTATCAATTTTCTGTCTCTCCTCCCGACTGTTTTTAGATCCCTTGACTGAGAAATTTATATACATAGATATATCATAAACCTGCTAAATTCAATCTTTTATAGAGAATAGGCTATTAGAAAATCCTGTCCAGGGTTCAAGCCGTATCACCAATATTTTTAATGAAATTAATTTTCCCATAATATAAAATCCCCATTCGGTTGTGACCGGGGAATTATTTATTGTTTCCATTTTTGCTGTCTGATGAATAAAATATCCCATGATCCGTCAGGATTATATGGAACAGAGGAGGATTATCCTATGAAATTAAATGTTATTCGCTGCATCAAAATTACTGTTACATTGTCGGCGTTTCTGTTATCAATGGTGGCCTGCAGTTCCGGCAATTCCACCTCATCTTCCGGTTCTTCAACCTCCAACGACGGGACTGCCAAGGCATCAGGCAACTATGAATTCTCTCTTTCCCTGCACGACCCGGCAACATCCAGCAACGGAAAATTTCTCCAGGCCTGGGCTGACAACATTAATAAAAAAACAGACGGCCATATTAAAATTACGCTGTACTTCAGCGGTTCTCTGGCTGCAGCCGCAGATGTGGGAGAGATGGTAGAGACAGGCGGCGTTGACATCGGCTGGATCTACACCTCTTTTTATAAAGGGCAATTTCCTCTTACTGAAATAACCGCCATCCCTATGGGCGGTTTTGGCGATGCCGTAACCACAACTAGGGTAATGTGGGATTTATATGAAAAGTATGATGAACTGAGGGCAGAATGGGCAAATTACAAGGTCCTGGAACTCTATGGAGCGCCGGGCATGATCTTTGCCAGCGTCAACGCCCCGATAGATTCGCCTGATGACCTTAAAGGCCTTGCCATGCGTTCACCTGCAGGCCCTATTACGACCTTCCTGGCCGACCTGGGGGCTAACCCTGTCGTAATGTCCCCGCCCGATATTTATGAAGCCCTTCAGAAAAAAAACATAAACAGCTATATATTCGAACCTGCCGGGATAACCAACTTCAAACTTCAGGAGGTTACCAAATATATTACCGATATGCCTCTCTATGACGGCACCTTCGGACTGGTCATGAACTGGGATAAATGGAACAGCCTGCCTCCTGAATATCAGAAGATCATCGAGGATGCTACACAGAGGGCAGGGTCTCTTGCCGCTGCACAGGCCTTCAATGATGCCTCGTCAGAATCGCGAAAGATAATTGCAGATGCAGGCTGTACGTGGGTTACGGTAACCGATGAGAACAGGGCAAAATTCCAGAAGGCCGCAGATGCGGTAATTGCAAAGTGGCCCGAAGGCGTTAAAAAAGCCGGTTTTAACGCCGCTGCTTACATGAATGACGCCATTTCCATGTCGAAAAGCCGGCAAAAAAATAATTAATTTTTCTGAGGGAGTCCCATTTAATGTCTGCTGTAACGATCGGTATTCTCGGCATTGCCGTCTTTTTAGTGCTGATATTCCTGGGTATGAACATAGGTCTCTCGCTCCTTCTTGTAGGGTTTGCGGGATATGCTGTGGTGCTTAACCCTGCTGCTGCGATCGGGCTTCTTCGCAAGGTCCCATCCACCCAGGCAAGCACATATACATTTATCGTAATACCCCTATTCATAATGATGGGCAATTTCGCCTATCAGGCAGGTCTTTCCGGTGCCCTGTACAAGGCAGGCAACAACTGGCTTTCACGGCTCCCAGGCAACCTGGCCTGCGGGACTATTGCCGCCTGTGCCGGATTCGGAGCAATATGCGGCTCATGCGCGGCTACCTGCGCTACCATAGGCACCATCGCCCTACCGGAGATGCGCAGATACAGATATGCAGATAGGCTCTCCACCGGCTCAATTGCCATGGGCGGCACACTGGGTATCCTTATACCCCCAAGCACGCCTATGATAATCTACTGCATCATGGCCGGGACATCAATAGGCAAAATGTTTATCGCAGGGATCTTGCCCGGCATTATGATGGCTTTCCTGAGCATCATTACCATAATAATTCTTGTCAGGATCAATCCGGATATATCGCCGCCCCCAACAAAATGTTCATGGAAGGAACGATTTAGCTCCCTTAAAGGTCTTATCGGAGTTGTTCTCCTTTTCGGGATCGTGCTTGGCGGAATGTTTTCCGGCTTCTTCTCTGTCAACCAGTCCGCCGCTGTAGGCGCCTTTCTTGCGATCATCCTTACGGCGATAAATAGACGCCTGACATGGAATACCTTTTCATCAGCCCTTAGGGACACAGTTGTGACCTTCGCAATGACCTTTCTCATCCTTATAGGCGCTACTGTATTCAGCAATTTTCTGGCCATAACAAAAATTCCGATGATGCTGGCCGATGGGATTAATGCCATGGATGTATCCTTCGGAGTTGTGCTTCTCCTCATGACCATAGTCTATATAGTCCTCGGGATGCTCATGGATGAACTTCCGATGATACTTCTGACAGTGCCCATCTTTCTGCCCATCGTAGAGAGCTACGGGATCAACCTCATATGGTTCGGCATCTACATAATACTTGTAATGGAACTGGGCGCTATAGCCCCTCCGGTCGGCATGAACTGTTTCATCATACAGGGCATATCAAAGGACATCTCCCTGGGTACCGTCTATAGAGGCGCCCTGCCCTTTGTAACGACGATACTGATAGGCATTAGCCTGATCTATTTATTCCCGCAGATTGTTATGGTCCTTCCAAATATGATAGGAGGGAATTGACGTATGATAAGGATTGGAAACATCGTAAAAAAAATTTCCTTCCTCATGAGCCTTGTCAGTTATGGCGGAGTCGTTGTGATCATGTGTCTTAATGTGATCGATGTGATCATGTCCAAGATGATCAATAAATCCATAACCGGGGCATATGAGATCTCAGAGGTCCTTCTGCTCTGCACTGTTATGGCATCCTTTGCCTATGGCCAGACAAAGAAGACACACATCAATATTACCCTGTTTATTAAACCTTTGCCCGGAGCAATAAAATTCCTTATATACGGTCTTATGGGACTTTTGTCCACAGGCACCGCTGTTTTAGTCGGTTATGCAGCAATCCTCCAGGCCCAGTCCGCCATGCTGAAAGGGGCTGTAACGAGCATACTTATGATTCCGATGTATCCATTCTATTATATTGAAGCCCTTGCCATGTTCGTCTTTGGCATAACGCTCCTGTATGACACCATCCTGGCCTTTGCTGCAATATTCAAAAAACGGTATCAAGACCTGGTTGTCTCAGACTGGGCCTGACTGCTGATAGGGACCATAAGGTGCAGGAGCGATGATGCATCATTAACTTATTTATTATGAGGGAACTAATGATAAAGACAAAATTGATCGATATTACATTGAGCGTAATCTTCATATTGTCGGTTCTTCAAACAGGCCCTGTCTTATCACAGACTAGACAGGATGAGTTTACACTTCCACCCTCTGAGGC
>Ga0153915_10007901_pt1 | contig 10083 bp, 5 predicted proteins | sample Opewatmetagenome_2_FD_107003 | JGI IMG/M metagenome (GOLD analysis project Ga0153915, IMG submission 107003) | Freshwater wetland microbial communities from Ohio, USA - Open water 3 Core 3 Depth 3 metaG | ecosystem: Environmental > Aquatic > Freshwater > Wetlands | place: USA: Ohio, Lake Erie... | reverse complement strand
GGGCCGGCAGGCTCACCACCGCGCGCGAGCCGAGGACCCGGGCGACGGGGTCCTCGATGGGCTGGCGCGTCTCCTCGTGCAAGGCCCGGAAGACCTCCTCGAGCCGCAGCCCGGACGCCTCGGTCCCCGTCCACCCCGTGAGCTGCTCGGCCACGTCGTTCACGAGCGTGACACGGCCGCCCCGGTCGGTGGCGATGACGGCGTCGCCGATGCTGGCGAGCGTGGTGTGGAGCCACTCCCGCTGCCGGGTCTTGTCCGCCTCCAGCTCCCGCAGGGCGAGCGCGTTCCACCACACCGTCGCCGCCCCCACGACGATGGCCGAGACCACCACGAACGAGGCCCCCAGCATGGCCTCGTACTGGCCGAGGCGCATGCCGGCCACGAGGAACAGCCAGCCGAGGGCGATGGGCAGGACGACGATCGCCGCCACGAGCCGCCGCACCATGAAGCCGGCGAGGCCGCGGTCGGTGAAGATCCCCATGATCCCCTTGTCGGGCCGGTCGGCGAGCACGGCCGTCGAGAGCAGGGCGAGCCCGAAGGCCGCGTGGAAGGCGAGGTGCGTCGAGGCGGCGAGCCCGCGCACGGGCTCGACGCCGTAGGCGAAGCCGACCGTGGCCTGGAGCGGCACCAGGCCCGCGACCAGTGCCAGGATCTGGGACGGACGGCCGCCCTCGCTCGTCTCCACGTCGTGGAGCGCGAGGGAGACGCCGACGAGCAGGAAGGCCAGGGCGGCGCCCGGCCCCATCCTCCCGGGGTGGTAGGTCTGGAGCGCATCCGGAGCGTCGCGGAAGAAGAGCTGATCGATCCCCAGGTCGAGGCCCGCGAGGTACTCGAACAGCGTCGCGAGCCCGATGGCGGCGACCAGGACGCCCACCGCCTTGGCAGGCGCGCGGACCCGCCGGCCGGTCCGCTCCGAGCACAGGACGCGGGCCGACGCGCCCGCCAAGAGGAAGGCCAGGGCGGCGTTGGCCTTCATGGTGACATGGCCGGGAATGGCGGACTTGAGAAGCTCGACGTCGAAGGCCCAGCCGGCGAGGACGGCGATTCCGAGGATCGCGACCAGCTCGGCCGCGACGCGTGCATAGAGTTTCAGGCTCTGGACGAGGCTGGGGGCGGAGTCCATCGCGGGCGGAGCGATGTTCCACCCGAGCCGCGCCGATGTAAAGGGAGGTGGGACGGGGTGCGCCGAATGGACGGTCCAGGCGCGCGTGCTATCGTGAACGGCCGGAGAGTCCCATGAAGATCACCCCCCTCGACGTCCACCAGAGGCAGTTCCGCAAGGCCCTGCGCGGCTACGACCGGCACGAGGTGGAGGCCTTCCTCGCGCTCGTCGCGGCCGAGCTCGAGGATCTCGTCAAAGAGAGCATGGCCTTGCGCGAGGAGACGCGGCGCAAGGACGAGGAGATCGCCGAGCACAAGGGGCGCGAGCGCGCGCTGCACGAGACGCTCATCACCGCCCAGAAAGCCAGCGAGGAGATCCACGACTCCGCCCGCAAGGAGGCGGAGATCGCCGTCTCCGAGGCGGAGCTGCAGGCGGAGAAGATCGTCCAGGGCGCCCACTCGCGGTTCCTGCGCATCGTGGACGACATCAACGAGCTGAAGCGGCAGCGGGTGCAGTTCGAGGCCAACGTCCGCGCCCTGGTGGAGAGCCACCTGAAGCTCCTGGAGGCGTTCCACGAGCCGCAGCAGCGGGACGAGCAGATCGAGTTCATCCCCACGAAGAAGCGGACCGGCGGGGACACCTGATCGTCCAGCCACGCCTGGCGGACGCCCCGCCGAGCGTGCTTCCGTCCCCCGGCGTCGATTCTTCCGGTCCATCCGGAGCGAGACGGTGCTCGATACCCCCGGCTGCAGGGCCGGGCGGGCCCGCGGCGCCACTCCCCGTCAGTGGGCCTCGGCCCAGGTCCGGCCGTGCCCCACGTCCGCCTCGAGGGGTGCCTTGAGCGACGCGGCCCCTTCCATCTCCTCCCGCACCAGCTTCCCGAGCCGCTCCACGTCCCGTTCCGCCACCTCGAGCACGAGCTCGTCGTGGACCTGGAGCAGCAGGCGCGCCTCGAGGCCGGAGGCGCGCAGGGCCCGGTCCACCCGGATCATGGCGATCTTGATGACGTCCGCGGCCGTTCCCTGGATGGGCGTGTTCACCGCCATGCGCTCCGCTTGCTGGCGCAGTCCGGGGTTGCGGGAGTGGATCTCCGGGATCTCGCGCTTGCGCCCGAAGAGGGTGCGTACCGCCCCGTCCTTCCGGGCCGTCTCGATGGCCCCCTCGAGCCACCGCTTCACGCCGGCGTAGCGGGCGAAGTACCGGTCGATGATGCCCTGCGCCTCGGGGCCGGGGAGGTCGAGCCGCTGGGAGAGGCCGTAGGCCGACAGGCCATAGGCGATGCCGAAGTTGAGCACCTTGGCGATGCGCCGCATCTCCGGCGTCACCGCGTCCCGCGCCACCCCGAAGGTCTCGGCCGCGGTGGAGGCATGCACGTCCTCGTGCCTGCGGAAGCTCTCGAGGAGCGCCGCGTCCTCGGCGAAGTGGGCGAGGATCCGCAGCTCGATCTGCGAGTAGTCGGCGGAGAGGAGGAACCTCCCGGGTGGGGCGACGAAGGCCGCTCGGATGCGCCGGGAGATCTCGGTGCGGATGGGGATGTTCTGGAGGTTCGGGTCCTGCGAGGAGAGCCGGCCCGTGGCCGCGCCCGCCTGGTTGTAGGTGGTGTGGATGCGGCCGTCGGCCTCGATGAGCTGCGGCAACGCGTCCACGTAGGTGCCCTTGAGCTTCGCGAGGGAGCGGTGCTCGAGGACGAGCCGCGGCATGGGGTGCATCTCGGCGAGCTTCTCCAGCACGTCCTGGTCGGTGGAAGGGCCGGTCTTGAGCCGCTTCTGCACCGGCAACTCCAGCTCCTCGAACAGCACCTGGGCGAGCTCGCGCGTCGAGGCGATGTTGAAGGCCCGGCCGGCGGCCTCGTGGATGCGCGCCTCCAGCTCCTTCATCGCCTTGCCGAACTCGGCGCTCATCGACTCCATGGCGCCGCGGTCCACGGCGATGCCCGCCCGCTCCATGGCGGCGAGGATGGGCACGAGCGGCCGCTCCACCTCGTCGTGGAGCTTCTTCAGCCCCTCGTCCTCGAGCGCCCGCCCGAGGGCCGCGGCGAGGTCGGGCAGCACCGCGGCGCTGGCGCCGGCGTAGGCGGCCATCTCCTCGACCGGCGCCTCCCAGGGCGCCGGCCGCTCGCCACGCTTGCCCTTTCCCTCGCCGGGCGGAGGCGGCAGCTCGCAGGAGAGCCGCTCGCGGGCCACGTCGGCGAGGGCGTGCTCCCGCCGCGTCGGGAGGAGGAGCCGACTCGCGACCTCGGTGTCGAAGCCCGGCCCGCGCAGCTCCAGGCCGAGGCGGGAAAGGGCGTGGATCTCCGACTTGAGGTCGTGGCCGTGCTTCGCCACCTCCGGGTCCTCGACGAGCGGGCGGAGCGCCTCCCGCGCCTCGTCGATCGAGAGCTGCGGCGGTGCGCCCAGATACCGATGGCCGAGCGGCACGTAGAAGGCCCGTCCACCGGACGCGAAGGCGACGCCGGTGGGCGGCTCGACGCGCGGCGAGCCGCCGGAGAGCGCGGCCCGGATCCCCACCTCCCCGGCGCGGCGGGCCTCGGAAACGGCCGCGTCGAGGGCGTCCCGGCCCGTGAGCACCGCGACCTTCTCCGTGCGAGAGGTCGGCGGCGGGGCGGGCAGGTCCTTCAAGAGGCGCGAGAACTCCAGCTCCGAGAAGAGCGCCCGGGCCTTCTCGGCGTCGGCGGGGCGCCGGGCGAAGTCGTCGGGCTGCTCCGGGACGGGAACGTCGCACTTCAGCTCGACGAGCTTACGGTTGAGCCGGATGCGCTCGGCGCCGGCGAGGATCTTCTCCCTCAGCTTCTCCCCTCCCCTCTGCACCGCCTTCGGGATCTCGTCGGGGCGGGCCAGCATCGCCTCGACCGTGCCGAAGTGCCGGATGAGCGCGGCCGCCGTCACCTCGCCCACGCCGGGGATGCCGGGAACGTTGTCGACCTTGTCCCCGAGGATGGCCATGTACTCGACCACCTGCTCCGGCTTCACGCCGAGCTTCTTCTCCACCTCCGCGGGCGTGGTCCACCCTCCCCGCCCGCTCGCCTCGGCCATGGGGTCGTAGAGCTCGACCTTTTCGTCCACGAGCTGGGCGAAGTCCTTGTCGCCCGTGACGATGATGACCTCCCACCCCGCCTCGCGCGCGCGCCGGGCGAGCGTGCCGATGATGTCGTCGGCCTCGTAGCCCGGCTCCTCGATGACGGGGACGTCGAGGGCCCGGGCCACCTCCCTCACCAGCGCGAACTGCGGCACGAGGTCGTCCGGCGCCTCCGGCCGGTTCGCCTTGTACTGGGTATCGAGATCGTTGCGGAAGCTCTTGCGCCCGGCATCGAGCACCACCGCCGCGTGGGTGGGCGCGTGCTCCCGCAGCGCCTTGAGGAGCATGGTGGTGAAGCCGTAGACCGCGTTCGTCGGCACGCCCTTCGTCGTCGAGAGGTGCGGGATGGCGTGGTAGGCGCGGAAGATGAACCCGGACCCGTCGATGAGGGTGAGCGTCGGCATGGGGCGCCATGAACATACCCGGCCGCCCCGACGGCCGCGACCCGACCGCTACCGCACCCGGATCGGATACGTGGTCCTTCCGCCGCTCCCGTCCACGACGATGAGCGAGGTGGCGCCGGGAGCGACGCCGGTGACCACCACGGTGCCGCGCTCGGCCGAGACGCGGGCGACGCCGTTCTCCTCCAGCATGAGCTGGGCTGCGTTCGGGGCCGGGATGCGGCGCTGCTCGCCGACGCGCAGGTCGATCTGGTTCGGGTCCACGGGCACCATCGCCGCCGCCGACCGCCTCGCCCCCGCGACCTGCACGTCGTAGCTCACGGCGTCACCGCCCTCGAACTGGACGGTGAGCTGGGTCCGGCCGCCCCGCGTCCCCGTCACCTCGACGCGGCTCCCGGAGGCCTTCACCTGGACGACGCCGAGGTCGCCGAGGGCGAGCTGGGCCACGGCGCGCGCGAACTGGAGCGTCACCACCTGGCCCTCGGCGAGGGAGAGGAGGGCGTTGTCGGCGCGCGCCGGGGGCGCGGCGAGGAGGAGGGAGGCGAGGATCGCGGCGGAGGGGTGGGGCATGGGCCTCGCGGAGTTCGGGCGCGGGAGCGGACGGCTCAGCGGATCACGCAGCGGATCTTCTCGGCGCAGATGAAGTACTCGTCGCCGTCGGCGATCCGGCGCCGCTCGATGCGCGCGCGGTCGAACCAGGTGCCGTTGGAGGAGCCGAGGTCCTCGATGAAGTAGGCATCCCCCTCCCGCACGATGGCGGCGTGCTCGCGCGAGATCTTGGGGCTGTCGATGACGAGGTCGCAGTGCTTGCCGCGCCCGATGACGAATCGCGCCTTCGTGACCTGGCCGAGCTCTCCGGCCTCGGAGACCAGGTACAGGCGCGCATCGGCGGCCGGCCGGGGCGTGGGGGCGTCGTCGCGAATGGCCCGCTCGAGCCGGTCGGCCTCCTCCAGCACCTGCTCGGCCACGGCGCGGCGCGCCTCGCCCAGCGCGGGGGGCGTGGCGGGCGCGGCCGGCACGGGGGGCATGGCGGGAACGGACGGCTGGCCGGGGGGCGCGTCCCGTGGGGATACGGGCGAGGCCGGGGGCGGTGCGGCCGAGGCCGGCGGCGCGCCGAGGAAGCCGTTCTGGTGGGCGAAGAGGCGGAGCGCCTGCTGGACGAGGGCGTCGGGCGCCGACCCCATGGCCTCCGCCATCTTCTGGAACGCTTCCCAGAGGTGCGCGGGAACCTCGACCTGTCGCATCGGCGGCGGCATGACCTGTGGGGGCGCAGCGCCCCGACGCAAGGCTAGCAGACGGCGCCGGGGGGCTCAACGCGGCCGGGGCGGGGAAAGCCCTCAGCGAATGGTCACCATGGCGTTGGCCGAGATCCCGGGGAGCAGCTCGAACACCGTGTCGCCGAGGTAGGTCACGTAGAAGACGGTGCCGTCCCCCTCCCGGCCGGGGAACTGGCTCTTGTCGAGCGAGATGGCGCTCGTGGGCGCGGAGAGGACGGACGGCACCCGCTGCATGGGCACCAGGCCGCTCTGGGTGTTGAACCGCACGGTGGCCCCGGTCCCCAGGCCGAGGCCGTTCGGATCGTAGACCTTCGGCGTGAACCTGATCACGGGGCCCGGTGCCAGCGGATCGGTCATGTCGGGAAAGCCGGAGCACGCCAAGGCGGTGGGGCAGCCCTCCTGCGGGTAGTAGAACCGCCGTGCCTTGCGGGCGAGCACCAGCCTCTCGCACGAATCCCGGCAGGCCTGGTCGCAGGCCGGCAGGGGATTCGGCGGCGGCTTCTGGAGCAGCGGGCACTGCGCGAGGAGCGGCTCCTCCACGTCCCACTGCAGGCCGTACTCCACACCCTCCTGCGGCCGCCCCGCGTAGCCGTAGCCGCCGGCCGACCCGGTGAGCACGTAGCCGCCCGACACGACGGAGGCGAAGCCGGACACGGAGGCGCCGTCGGGCACGAAGCAGAAGGGATCGCTATAGGGCACGCACTGGCCGGAAGCGGTGTCGCAGGTGAAGCCCGCCCTGCAGTCGAGGGTGCTCTGGCAGGTCTGGACGCACACGCCCGCCTGGCACACCCAGTCCTTCTGGCACTCGTTGCCGGCGGGGCACGCCGGGGGGGCGACCGACGCGGGCTTGAGCAGGAGCGCGCCGCCCGGGGCGAGGAGCTGGTCGATCTGTCCGGCCGGGACGGGCGCTGCCGAGGTCGGCGTGAGGATGTCCGCCACGGCCACCTGGTGGATCTCCTGCCTTTCCTTGACGAGGATGCCCGTGCAAGGGTCGACGTTCGTGAGGTCGATCCCTGGGTCGAGCACGAACCCCACGAAGTCGTCGGCGTGGACGCCGAGCCTGGGGTCGTACACGTCCGCGCCCGGGATCCAGGGAGGCGAGGTCGGGGTCGAGGCGTTCTCCGCTTGCTGGATGGCCAGGTACGGCGGCCCGCCGGAGGGGTGCACGATGAGCGCACGGCGCGCCACCAGGTTGGGCAGCGTGCCCTGCCAGGTGAGGATCCACGAATCCGAGTTCGTGAAGCCCGGCCACACCGTGAATACGCCGAGACGGACCAGGTCCACGTCCTTCACGGCGACATTGTCGCTCGGCGACAGGATGCCGATCTGGGCCGCGCCGGAGGCCGAGCCCGGCGGCGGGCTGCTCGTCGCCGCACTCACCTTGGTGCGGCTATCGGGGCTCGTGAGTAGGAAGGTCTCGTCCGGCGCCGATCCCCGGCCGATGTCGAAGACGAACGAGCCTCCCTGCGCCGTGCCGACGACGAGCGCGCCGGTGCCCCAGCGCGCGCCCGTGGTCGTCACTGCGAAGTTCATGAGCGGCTGCGGGAACCCGCCGTAGCCGCTCGGGACGTTGCTCATGGTCTGCTGCGGCCCGGTGAGCGGAGGCATCGCCACCGCCATCGCGAGCTGGACGCCCGGCACCTGCATGGGCGCGCGGTAGGGTTGATTGGGAACGGGCGGGCTGGTGGTCCCGGGGGGACCGGGGGTAGACGCGAAGTCGGCCGCGAGCTGCCAGGGCGTGCTGGCCGTGTCGAGCGTGGGGTCGAGCGTCGCGACGCCGCAGGCGATCACCTCGTTCGGGCCACACCCCGTGGGGTCCAGGGCCGCGTAGACGCGCGGGACGGGAGGGCCGAAGGAATCCGGGTCGGCGAGCCGCTCGCCGACGAACGCGGCTGCGACGAGCGTGGTCGGCGCCCGGGCGTCGAGTCCGCGCACCGGCCAAGGAGCGAGGAGCCCCGGGCTCGTGTCCACCTCGGCGACGCCCAAGACCTGGCGCCCGCCGACGGTGTCGGTGATGACGTCGCGCGTCGCGACGTAGACGTGGAAGTTGTCCGGAGAGAGAGCCATGGACACCGGGTCGAATCCGAGGGGCTTCACCACCTTGTCCGCCAGGGACAGGGAGCGCACCTCGTCCGGGTTGCGGGCGAACTCGAGGACGACGAGCTTCCCGCCCAGACCGTCGTTGCCACCGGAGATCCCCACCAGGACGCGGGCGCGCCCCGGGACGTAGGGCGCCACCGGAGGTGAGCCCTGCGGCGCGCCCGGGACCGGAGTACCGACCAGCGAGAGGATCGTCGCCCCGGGTCCGGCCTCCGTCGAGAGGTCGATGTCGGCCACGACGCGCGGGCCGACGGTCTGCGTCGAGCCGTACTTCGTTCCGTCCTCCCAGGTGGAGACGAGCTGGACGAGGGTGCCCGGGCCCGCGACCACGAGCGCATCCGGACCACCGTCGCCCATCGGGCCCGCCGCGACGTGGAGCGGCCGCTGCAGCGTCGGGATGACGAGCCCGAAGGCGAACCCGGGCGACGGGACCACCAGGTCGTCGGAGGGGTCGAGGAGCCTCAGCTCGTCGCCGCGGCTGCCCGCCACCGCCAGGTAGGGGATCGTCTCGCCCGGCTTGATGTGGGTCCTGCCGAGGAAGACGGCGAGCGAGGTCGGCGCCCTCCACCCGATCACCTCTCCCCCGAGGGAGCTCGAGCAGGCGGCCGCGGCGAGCGCGAGGGCCGGCGCGAGTCGCCGGGCGGACCAGCGGTTCATGGCTACGGCGCTCCGATCTGCTGTGGTCCGATCCGCTTCACGATGCCGGCGCCGGCGGGGAGCAGCGGGTCGAGCTCCACGAGGCTCACCCAGCCGTCCTGGAACGAGCCGACGTAGATGCGGTCGCAGGCCCCCGCCGTGGAAAGGCACCTGCCGGCCGGCCGCCGCTCGACGGCGAGCCCGAAGGGCTGGCGCCCGAGCACCGGCAGGCCGGTCGCGGGATCGGGCCCGAAGGTCCGGACGACCGCCTGGAGGTCGTCGTCGTAGATCGCCAGCGCCCCGTCGTCCCCCGTCGTCACCGCCACGAGATCGCCCATCGGCCTTCCCATCGCGTCGGTTCGCGGTGGGAGCACGCGCACCTGTCCGGCGCCGGTGCCGAGCGGGACGAGCCCGAGCAGGACGAAGGCCGGGTCGCCCGTGAACGTCGGCCGGATGTCGAAGGTGGCAAGGGCCGCGGAGAGCACGGCGAACTGGCCGCTGCTCAGGGCGAGGTTCGCGTCGTACAGCTCCAGCACGACGTAGGCGCGGGTCTGGTCGTTCGAGATGGCGATGTCCTGGCTGATCGAGCCGGGGACCACCGGGTAGATGTCCACGATGTGGCGCGCGTTGACGAGGTCGATGGTGGCGCCGTCCGCCGTGCCCGAGCCCCCGAGGTCCAGCCAGTACAGCTGGGACTTCTGCAGGACGCCGAACCGGGTGGTCGCGATGACCCTCTGGTACGGACCGATCTTCTGGAAGGCGCTCGTGAAGCTGGGCGAGGTGGCCACGCCGGTCGCCTGGGAGGTGAAGTCGTGCAGGACCCTGGACTTGCCGTTGCGGAGGTCGACCTCGGTGATGCGCGCGAGGTCCTGGGCGGAACGCTCCTCGGTCACGAAGACGGAGGCCTTCCGGTCGCCGGTCTCCAGGCACACCACGTTCGCGCCGTACGGGTCGAACGCGCCGTCGTCGAGGACGAGCGGGCATTCCGGGCCGCAGGCGAGCAAGCCGTCGCCCCCCATGTCGATCCGGTACAGCGTCATGTCCGACCGGGAGGACACGAGCACCTTGGCCGCGCCCGAGCCCGGCGCGATCGCCGGAGTGGTCGCAGGGGGCAGGACCTCCGTGAGCTGCGGACAGTTGCTCTCGTCGGCAAGGTCCACCTCGCCTCCGAAGCTGCCGATGAGGGCGCTGCCGAGGCTCGCGATACCGGTGCCGCAGTTGGCGAGGCATTCGGGACCCGGGCGCGCATCCTGGGCCGCGTCGGGATCGAGCGCGATCACCGTGCCTCCGCGCGCGAGGTCGTAGCGCAGGTCGAAGTTGGACGAGACGACGACGAGCGCCGTCCGGCCATCGTTCAGGGTTCGCACGGCGAGGCCGACCGGGAAGTAAAAGCGGTCGAGTGGGGGCGAGAGCGTCGGGTTGGCCTCGGAGCAGGCGGCCGCGGCCACGAGCGCCAGCGCCGCGATCTTTTTCGTGAATCTGGCCACCTGGG
>Ga0153915_10007899_pt1 | contig 10083 bp, 4 predicted proteins | sample Opewatmetagenome_2_FD_107003 | JGI IMG/M metagenome (GOLD analysis project Ga0153915, IMG submission 107003) | Freshwater wetland microbial communities from Ohio, USA - Open water 3 Core 3 Depth 3 metaG | ecosystem: Environmental > Aquatic > Freshwater > Wetlands | place: USA: Ohio, Lake Erie... | reverse complement strand
GCGATGGATGCGCGAACAGGACAGGAGAACATAATGCGAAGTCTCACGCGAACTCTTCTAACCTTCCTTGCCTGCGCCCTGCTGACGGCACCGGCGCTGGCCCAAAACCCCACCGGAACGCTCGGCGGCCGGGTCACCGACGGCAAGGAGGCGCTTCCCGGCGTCGCGGTGACGTTAACCTCGCCAAGCCTGCAAGGCACGCGTACCGTCTACACCGAGGTCAGCGGCGACTACATCTTCAAGTTTCTGCCGCCCGGCGAATACAAGGTCAACTTCGCGCTGGAGGGTTTCCAGACCATCGACACCACGGTACGCATCTCGGCGGCCCAGAAGCTCCCCCTCGACGCGGTGATGCCGGTCGCCCAGGTCAAGGAGGAGGTTGTCGTCATCGGCAGTCAGGAAACCGTGTCGACCACGCCGCAGGCGGCCGTGACTTACGACAGGGACCTGATTCAGGCGCTCCCCGTCACGAACCGCACCATCGCGGCGATCGTCAACCTCGCCCCGGGCGTCACCAACAACGGGCCCCGTAACGGCATCACGGTCTCCGGCTCGCAGTCGTACGAGAACCTCTTCCTGGTCAACGGCGTTGTGGTCAACGAAAACCTCCGCGGCCAGGCGCAGGACCTCTACATCGAGGACGCCGTCGAGGAGACCACGACCTCGCTCTCCGGCGTCTCGGCCGAGTACGGCCGCTTCTCCGGCGGCGTCATCAACACCCTCACGAAGTCCGGGGGAAACACGCTCCACGGCTCGGTGCGCGACAACCTCGCCAATGACTCGTGGAGAGCCGAGACCCCGCTGACCACCAGCCGAGAGGACAAGACCAACCACACCTTCGAGGCCACGTTGGGCGGCTTCGTCCTGCGCGACAAGCTCTGGTTCTTCACCGCCGGTCGCTCGTTCACCTGGGACCGGGTGGATCAGACGTACAACCTCGAGCCGTACACCTACTCGCAGGACGACACCCGCTACGAGGGCAAGCTGACGTACTCGCCCGCCCCGGCGCACCGGGTGATCGGTTCCTACATGTCGAGGACCACGAAGGAGACGAACTATTCGTTCCGCACGACCCCGGCCGAGCTCTCTACCGTCGACACGGCGCGCGAGTTGCCCTACACGCTCCTCGCGCTCAACTACACCGGGGCGGTCTCAAACAACCTCTTCCTCGAAGGCCAGTACTCCAAGCGTGAGTTCGCGTTCGTGGGCTCGGGCGGCGACGCGGCGCCCGGCGACCGCGTCAACGGCACAAACATCACCTACTGGTTCGGGACTTTCTACGATGCGGGGAGCCCCGCGTTTTGCGGCTCCTGCGGCGACGAGGACCGGAACAACGAGAACTACCTCCTGAAGGCCTCCTACTTCCTCTCCACCAACAACCACGGCTCCCACGACATCGTCTTCGGCTACGACAGTTTCGACGACATCCGCCTCAACAACAACTACCAGTCGCCGTCCAACTTCCACTTCTTCATCTACGAGGCCGACCCTTCCTACGGGCCGAATGGGCAGCTCTACCCGATGATCAACGGCTACGTCGAGATGGACTACTGGCCGATCTTCCGCCTCTCGAAGGGCACCAACTTCAAGACCAACTCCGTGTTCGTGAACGACACCTGGCGTCTCTCGAACGCCGTTACGCTCAACCTCGGCCTGCGCTACGACAAGAACGACGGCAAGAACTCCCTCGGCGAGACGGTCGCCAGCGACTCGGCCGTCTCGCCCCGCCTCGGCGCCAGCTGGGAGATCAATGACAGCTGGCTGCTCCAGGCTAGCTACGGCCGCTACGTGAACGCCGTTGCCAACAACGTCGCCGACCGCTCCGGCGGCGGCGTGCCCTCGTGGTTCGGCTACCAGTACATGGGCCCGCCGATCAACGCCGAGTGCGACGCCGACGGCGCGAACTGCACGTTCGTTCCCCAGTACACCACCACCGAGACGATTGCCAAGATGTTCGAGTGGTTCGATTCGGAGGGCGGCCTCGCCAACACCAGCCTGTGGTACGACTCCCCGCAGATCCGCGGCGTAAACGAGATCGTGAAGGACCTCAAGTCTCCGTACGCCGACGAGTACACCGTCGGCGTGACCAAGAGGCTGGGCGCCAGGGGCATGGTGCGCGCCGACTACGTTCACCGCACGTTTGGCGACTTCTACGCCACGAGGCGAGATCTGACCACGGGCACCGTCGAGGCGACCGTCGACCTGGCCCCCGGCGTGCAGATCACCCAGGAGTTCGACAGGGGCTACGTAGTCAATGAGAACAAACTTTTGTCCCGCAAGTACGACGGGCTCCACATGCAGTTCAACTACCGGTGGAACGACACGTTCAACCTGGGGGGCAACTACACGCTGAGCCGCACCCGCGGCAACTGGGACGGCGAGAACTCCGGCTCGGGCCCGATTACCAGCGCGGTGGTCACCTATCCGGAGTATCTCGACGTAAAGTGGTTCGCACCCGAGGGTGACCTCCTCACAGACCAGCGCCACAAGGTTCGCCTGTGGGGGGTTTGGACCGTCCTCTCCACCAAGCACCACAGCTTGACTGCAAGCCTGATGGAGAGCCTCAACACCGGAACCCCGTACGGCGCGTTCATCACCAACGCGAGGGTCGCCGCGTACGTGCAAAACCCCGGCTACCTCACCCCACCGACAACGAACACCTACTACTTCACCGCCCGCGACGCCTACCGCACCGACACCATCACCTCGACCAACATCTCGCTCAACTACTCGTTCAAGATGCAGATGGGCACCACCGCACTCGAGGTGTTCCTCCTGCCCGAGATGATCAACGTGTTCAACCAGCAAGGCGTGTGGAACCCCGACACCACCGTTCGCCGCCTCTCCACCTTCGACCCGTTCACCGCCACCCCACGCGAGTGCCCGCAGGGCCAGGCCACCTGCACGGGCTACAACTGGCAGAAGGGCGCGAACTTCGGCAAACCTGTCGCCAAGGAGGACTACCAGCAGCCGCGCACCTTCCGCATGTCTGTTGGCGTCCGCTTCTAACCAAGATCACCACTCCAGGAACTCGCGGCGCCCCGCTTTCAAGCGGGGCGCCGCTCTTTTCGTCGCGCCGCGGTCGCAGGCAGTTGGCTGCGGGAGTATTCGCGAGACCCGGTGTTCGGGTTTGTGGATGTTTCGTACACGAGATTGGACCTCATTATCTGTCTGATTGCTGTCGCCAGCCCCGAACCTGGCACCGGAATTGCTCATCGTGCGCCGTGGGATCGGCCCACTGCCCAGGTTCCTATCCTCGGAAAGGGGTGCACTACCGCACGCGTTTGGGCGTAGTACAAGGGTTAACCTGAAACACTCCCTGCGCACAAGCTGAAGTCGAGAGCGCAGCGCCCCCCGCAGCCGAACGGCGCTAGTGGCCACGGGCTCACAACGCCGACCCGCTGCAACAGAAGTTGCCGCCGCGAAGCGGCACGGAAAGGGGAGTATATGGTTAAGAATTTCTCGAAAATACTGCTGACTGTTATCAGTTGCATCTTGCTCACGGTGCCGGCCCTCGCACAAAACCCCACGGCGACGCTCGCCGGACACGTGACGGACGGCTCCCTGGCGTTGCCGGGTGTCACGGTCACCGCGTCATCGCCCAACCTGCAGGGGACCCGGACCGCCACGACCTCGGTCGAAGGCGACTACATCTTCAAGTTCCTCCCCCCGGGCGAGTACAGAGTCAGGTTTGAGCTGCAGGGTTTCCAGACGCTCGAGACCACTGTGAAGCTGTCCGCCGCGCAGACCCAAGAGCTCAACGCCACCATGCCCCAAGCGGCGGTCGCCGAGGAGGTGACGGTGGCAGGGTCGCAGGAGACGATCTCCATCGGCACAACCGCCTCCACGACCTACACCAGCGACCTCGTCAACAAGCTCCCCATCCCCCGTGACCTCGAAAACTCGGTGCTGCTGTCGCCCGGGGTCAACGCCAACGGTCCGGGCGGTGCCATCACGATCTCTGGGGCACAGTCGTACGAGAGCCTGTACCTCGTCAACGGCGTCGTCGTCAATGAGAACCTCCGGGGTCAGCCGCTCGACCTCTTCGTCGAGGACGCGGTGCAGGAAACCACGACCTCCACCTCCGGGATCTCGGCAGAATACGGCCGGTTCGCGGGTGGCGTCGTGAACACCCTCACGAAGTCCGGCGGCAACGACTTCCACGCGTCGGTCCGCGTTAACTTCGACAACGACAAGTGGACTTCCAAGTCACCGCTCACCGTGACTCAAGAGGACAAGGTCAACGAAACGTACGAGGCCACGCTGGGCGGCTACATCTTCAAGGACAGGCTGTGGTTCTTCGCCGCCGCCCGCGACCGCAGCACCGAGAACGGGAGCCAGACGTTCTTCACCAACATCCCGTACACCGCGACCGAGAAGCTTACCCGCTATGAAGGCAAGCTCACGCTCTCGCCGACCCCCAATCACCGATTCGTGGCGTCGTACATGACGCGCGAGTCCCAGGACGGAAACTACGGCTTCACTCCGTTCATGGACCTCGAAAGCATCTACGACCGCAAGGAGCCGGAGGACCTCGGCGCGTTCAACTACACGGGCGTGCTTACGTCCAACCTCTTCGTCGAAGGGCAGATCTCGCAGCGCCACTTCACCTTCCAGGACTCCGGCAGCCGCTACACGGACATGGACCGCGGCACCGTTCTCCTGGACGGAAACCTCGGCGCCTACTATCACTCCCCGGTCTTCTGTGCGGTGTGCCCCGGCTCCAGCGAGAAGCGCGACAACCAGGACATCATCGCGAAAGGATCGTGGTTCTTCTCGACGGCGGGGATGGGTTCGCATGACATGGTTTTCGGCGTGGACCGCTTCGAGGACAAGATCGACGTCAACAACTACATCTCCGGCAGTGGCTACTGGCTGCAGGACGACAACATCATCGTACGAAATGGGACGATCTACCCCCAGTTCTTCGGAGGCTCGTTCGGCTCGTTCGTGATCAACTGGCCGATCTACTCGTTCTCCAGGGGTGACAACTTCCGCACTGACTCCTTGTTCATCAACGACAAATGGCGCCTGAACAACAACTGGTCGTTCAACCTGGGCGTCCGCTACGACAAGAACAACGGCGAGGACGCGGACGGAAATATCGTGTCTGACGACCACAAGGTGAGCCCGCGCGTGGGTGTCACGTTCGACCCGTTCGGGGACAGCTCGTGGCAGTTCGACGCCAGCTACGCCAAGTATGTGACGGCGATTGCCAACAGCAACAACCTCGCCACCGCAGGCGCCCAGGCCGGCACACCCTCGATCCTGGTCTACATCTACGACGGACCCGACATCAACCCCGATCCAGATGCCCCCAACCTGCTCACCCAGAGCGAAGCGATTGCCCAGGCGTTCGCATGGTTCAACTCGCTCACGCAGGCTGAGCAGAACGCGCTGCTCGTCCAGGCCACGATTCCGGGCTTCGGCATCAAGATCCCGCGCTCGCTCGCCTCTCCGAGCGCCGACGAGTGGACGCTGGGCTTCACCAAGGTCCTGGGAACCGCAGGCCAGGTACGCGTCGACTACATCAACCGCGAGTTCCACGACTTCTACGTCAGCCGCATTGACGCGACTACGGGCCAGGTCGTGGACCCCAACGGCATCCCCGCCGACCTCACGTTCATCGAAAACAACGACAACGTTGTACGGAAGAAGTACGACGCGGTTCAAATCCAGGGTTCCTACCGTTTGGGAGGCAACCTGACATTCGGCGGGAACTACACCTGGTCGCACCTGCGTGGCAACTTCGTCGGCGAGAACCTCGGCTCCGGGCCGATACCGCCGACCGACCTCCAGTACCCCGAGTACCACCAGCAGTCGTGGTACAACCCGGACGGCGATCTGCCGACCGACCAGCGCCACCGCGCCCGCGTGTTTGCGGTGTGGGACATCCTCGGCACCAGGCACAACCGGCTCTCGGCCAGCCTCCTGCAGGCTTTCGACTCCGGTCTCCCCTACGGCGCCGCTTCGACCGCCGGCATCATCATTCGCCCGTACGTGACCGACGCACCCGAGTACGTCGCCCCGCCGGGCGCCGTCAACTACTGGTTCTCCGCCCGTGACAAGTACCGCACCGACAACATCTACAGCACCGACATCGCGCTCAACTACGCGTTCAAAGTGCCGGCGTTCGGCGAGAGCGTCGAGCTCTTCATCTCGCCCCGTGTGACCAACGTGTTCAACCGGCATGGCGTCATCAACGTCAACACCACCGTCTACACCGCGGCCAACCCCAGCAGGGGGCTCTCCCCGTTCGACCCGTTCAACACGGTAAACCCGATCGAGTGCCCACAGGGCGCATCCGCATCGCAGTGCGCGGCGATGGGTGCCAACTGGCAGAAGGGCCCTGATTTCGGAAAACCACTGACCGCGACCACAGGGGCAACCTACCCGTTCCCGAACGGGGACTTTCAGGTGCCGCGCACGTTCGTGATCTCCGCCGGCGTACGCTTCTAGTTTCATTCGTAGTAGTGAAAGGTAAGGGCCCCGGCCTCGCGGTTGGGGCCCTCTCCTTTTCCGTGTGCGTGCAGATGGCCGTGGGACTGGTGACCCTCTAGGGTGCCGCCGGCCGGCCAACGGTGAGCGAACGCAGACGCGGGTGGTCCCGCAGCGGCGCCCACCTGGGATCGAGCCACACGAGTGGCACGGCGTCCGGGTGGGTGGGCCTGATGAGGAGGGTCTCGACAAGCTGTGCAGCGGTCTCAAGGTCGCCGGTCATCAGGTGGATGCGGGCCAGGGCCGCCATCGCAAAACCCGCGCGCGCGGCGTGCTTCGACGCCAGGCTCATGGTTCGCCCCCGATCCCCCTCGCGCACGGCGTCCGCCCGGCGGCCAAGCCCCGCGTACGCAAGACCCAGAGCGCTCGGGATGCGGGGGTCCTCGGGTCGGGTGTTTGCCTCGCGCTCCAAAATCACCCGGGCCGCGTCGTAGGCGGCCTGGGCGCGCTGCCGGTCCCCCATGAGCATGTACACGTCGGCTTCCATCAACTCCCTCGGGTAGAAGAAAAACTGCACCGCGCAAACCTCTCCCGGCAGCAGGTTCAGGCTCTGGAGCGCCCGAGGGTAGTCACCCTCGCAAACCTCTTGCCGCCACCATGCAAACGCCACGGTTGGCCGCTGCAGGAGGGGCATCCTTGAGAGCTCGACCCTGGATGTAGCGAGCGACCCTTTCCATAACAGGGCATTCATGGCCTTCCACTCGTACGCAGTGTGCTGGTCCGCGGTGAGTTCGATGGAGCGTGCGAGGTGCCGGTCGGCGTCCTCCCAGCGCCCGACGTACATGTCGGTAATCGCAATCTCGTCCTCCAGCCAGTAATCCCGGGGGCTCAGCTCGAGGGCCTTGACCAGCTCTTCTCGTGCGTCCAGAAAGCGGCCGAGCCGCCGCAGAATGTACCCGCGCAATGTGAGGCTGTCACGACTGGGCTTGGCTCGTTTCTCGGCCGCGTTGATCTCTGCGAGAGCCTTTTCGGAATCCGCGGCGAAGACGTAGTTATACCAAGCCACGGAGAGCCGCATGACCGGGTCGTCCGGTGCCAGCGCGAGGGCGCGATCGAGAGAGTTCTTCGCCGAAAGCCTGCGTGTCTCGGTGCGGTCGAAGCCAAAGTTGTACATGTCCCCGTGCGCGCGGCTCATAGCGCTGTACGCCAGTGCAAACCCGGGGTCCAGCGCCACCGCCCGCTCGTACATCGTGATCGCGAGGCGTTGCGCCTCCTCGCCCTCGAACCGGCTCGTGTAGTGATTACCCTGCAGGTACGCCTGGTAGGCTTCCGGACTCGTGGTGGGAACGCGGCCTAACGCGTCATGCTCGCCCTCCCGGAGCGTGAGGTCGAGTTGCTCCGAAACCTTCTCCGAAATCTCGGTTTGCACCGCAAAGACATCAATGATGACGCGATCGTAGACATCCGCCCACAGATGGGTGTCGTCGGCTGCGCGGATGAGCCGCGGGATGACCCGAACGCGGCCAGCATTGCCCCCGCTTTTGTCCCAACGTATGGTCCCCGCCAGTAGGTAGTCCACCCCGAGTTCCTGGGCAATCTCCTTGGTCGTCTTGGTCGTCCTCGCATATTGTGCCGCGCTGGTGCGCGAAATGACGGAGAGTCCGCCCACCCCCGCCAGCCGCCCGCTGATCTCGTCGGTGATGCCTGCCGCCAGGTACTCGTCCTCGGGCGGACCAAGGTTTTCGAAGGGAAGGACCACCAGCCTTTTGGGCGCCGCCCCACGGAAGCGCAGCACCGACGCAGCTGCCGTGACGAGCACCAATCCGGCCAGGACCGCAAGCCAGATTCGCCATACTCGCCACCGCGCTCGCGGCGGCTCGGTGTACGGTGCAGGCGGGGAAGCCTGGCTCTCCCGTACCACCGGTGCGACCAGCCGGTACCCGCGCTTTGGAATCGTCTCGATGTACCTGGGCTGCTGCGCCTCGTCCCCCAGCACCTCGCGCAGCTCGAACACGGCCCGGGAGAGCGCCGAATCGGCGAGGAACTCCTTCGCCCACACCGCCTCGACCAGCTCCTCCTTGGAAACCACGTCGCTGCCGTGTTTGGCCAGGTGCACCAGCACGTCCATCACCTTGGGGCGCAGGTGAACGACGGTGTCCGCGCGCGAGAGTTGGTTCAGGCTGGGACGGACCAGCCAATCGCCGAGACGGAACTCTCCGTCCCGGGAGACCTCTCCCGTGCCATTGACCACGTCTCAAGATACGTGCCGGAACGCCAAAGGTTTGCGCGTTTCCTGTCCGAGCACCGGGGCGACCCGCCCTGTGGTATTTTTCACATCCTTGGAGGGACGATGCGCGAAGCCGTCCACAAGCTGTGGCCCGAGTTGGAGTGGATCGCCGACACCGAGCTCCGCACCAAGGTCGCCGACACCTGGGTGAAGGCGTTCGAGCGCTCGCCCCTCCGGCCTGAGGACCTGCAGGAGATTCCGTTCACGCTGTTGGTCCCCAACTGCCCGGTCACCTTCATCCAGCACAAGCGCTGCGTGGTGCACATCGCGCGCCGGGCGGCGGAGGCGATGCGGGAGTTCATGGGGCACGCACTCCCGGTGGACATGGACACAGTGATCGCCGGCGCGATCCTTGCCGATGTGGGCAAACTCCTCGAGTACGAGAAGGTGGGCGGGAAGGCCGTGCAGTCGGAGCGCGGGAAGCTCCTGCGCCACCCGTTTACGGGCGTGGCGCTTGCAATGGAGGCCGGAGTTCCCGACGCGGTCTGCCACATCATCGCGGCCCACGCCGACGAGGGGAACCTCGTCAAGCGCTCCACGGAGGCCTACATCGTCCATCACGCCGACTTCATGAGCTTCCTGCCGTTCAAGAACCTCGCCACGTGACTGGAGGCGCACCCATGCCCGAGACGATGGAGAAGATTACTGCCCCCATGGCCCGCTGGGCCGCCACACTCGCGTACTCGGACCTTTCACCTGCAGCGGTGCACGAGGCCAAGAGGTTCTTGCTCGACTCGTTGGGCTGTGCTCTCGGCGGCTACCTGCAGCACGACGTCAAGATCGCGCTCGCAGTGCTCGACGAGACCGCCGGACGCGGCCCGGCAACCGTGATCGGCACGGGCAGGAGGCTCGACCCGGTTTCCGCCGCGCTCGCCAACGCCCTCATGGTGCGCGTGATGGACTACAACGACATCTACTGGAAGCAGGATCCCTCTCACCCCTCCGACATCATCCCCGCGGCGATCGCGTGCTGCGAGCGGGCCGGCGGCGACGGCCGCGAACTGATCGTGGGCATCGCGCTCGGCCACGAGTTCGAGCAGCGTCTCTGCGAGGCCGCCTTCCCCGGCATTCGCGAGCGCGGCTGGCACCACGCCACCCTCACCGCGTTCGTCTCACCGATCGTTGCCGGGCGGGCGCTGCACCTCACATGGGAGCAGATCCAGCACGCTATCGGGATCTCCGCCAGCCACCACGCAACGCTCGGCGCGGTCACCGCCGGCAAGCTAACGATGATGAAGAACACCGTGGATCCGATGGCGACGCAGTCTGGGGTGCTCGCGGCCCTCCTGGCTGAGCGCGGCTACACCGGTCCCGAGCACGTCATCGACGGCAAGGAGGGGCTGGTCCGTTGCCTCGGT
>Ga0153915_10007898_pt1 | contig 10084 bp, 11 predicted proteins | sample Opewatmetagenome_2_FD_107003 | JGI IMG/M metagenome (GOLD analysis project Ga0153915, IMG submission 107003) | Freshwater wetland microbial communities from Ohio, USA - Open water 3 Core 3 Depth 3 metaG | ecosystem: Environmental > Aquatic > Freshwater > Wetlands | place: USA: Ohio, Lake Erie... | reverse complement strand
CGCACCTGTCGCGATAATACCTATAACGGATCGGGTTTTTCTTGTAGTAGTGCTGGTGGTACTCTTCGGCCGGATAGAATTCCCCTGCCTTGGTCACCTCGGTGACGATCGGCCCCTTGAAGGGTTTGGCCCTCTCCAGCGCCTCCTTCGACTTCAGGGCCAGCAGGCGCTGCTCCTCGCTGTGGTAGAAGATCGCGGTGCGGTACTGTGAACCGACGTCGCAGAACTGGCGGTCGACGACGGTCGGGTCCGTGTTGTGCCAGAAGACATCGAGCAATTTGGCGTAGCCGGTCCGGGTCGGGTCGTAGACGATCTGGACCGACTCGGCATGGCCGGTTCCTCCGGCGGAGACCTGCTTGTACGTCGGATTTTTCAGATTCCCGCCGGTATACCCGGACGTCACAGAGACCACGCCGGGCAACTTGTCGAACGGCGCTTCCATGCACCAGAAGCAGCCGCCGGCAAACGTCGCCTTCTCCAATTTCCCGGCAGCCGTTTCCGCCGTCTTCTTCATCGGGTCGTTCCCGGCCACAACCGTGGTGGCTGCGATGAACGATAACAACACCGTTATCATCGACGCTTTTCGGATTGACATCGTCTTGCCCCCCCTTATTTTCCCTCCATCTCCAGCTTGGCGAACGTCAGGGCCGCCGAGTTCATGCAGTAGCGAAGCCCGGTCGGTTTCGGCCCGTCCCCGAACACGTGACCCAGATGGGCATCGCACCTTGCGCACAGCACCTCTGTCCTTTTGCCGAACAAGCTCCAATCGCTCTCGTTGCGGACATTCTCCTTGGCGATCGGGGCGTAATAGCTCGGCCATCCCGTCCCGGAATCGTACTTGGTCTCCGAGCGGAACAGGTCCGTTCCGCAGCATACGCAGCGGTAGACCCCCTTCTCGTAGTGTTTGTCGTACTTGCCGGTGAACGCCCTTTCCGTTCCCTTCTTCCGGGTGATCCTGAACTGTTCGGGTGTCAACAGGCTCTGCCACTCCTTTTCCGTCTTGATGACTTTTTCCATCGCGACATACCCCCCTTTGGCCGCGGAATAGATCGTTATCCGTCCCCGCGCCATCGCATTCCCGGCCTTCCGGCCCTGCGGCGTCTCCGCGGCGTGCGCCCAACCCTTCGGGAACGATAAGCCGAGAAGCGTGCCTCCCGCCAAAAGGAGGGCGGCACGAAGGAATTCGCCTCGTCCCATCATCACTGTCATCAATCTCTCCATTTCGCGTCTGCCTCCCCTCGATTCATTTGGTGATGCCCGGCTTCCACTTGTCCATCAGTCGCGGCACGGAGGAAATCCTTACAATCGGCTGTGCGCCGCGAGGGGGACCGGCAGGCCGGTTCTTCTCAACATCCTGCGCCCCGCATTCTCCCGTCGGTCCGATTCACAGGATCGTCTTGTCGAAACGGTGAATGGTCTCCGCGCGTCGCTTCCGGATGGCCTTCACGATCACCGGGAGCAGGGCGAACAGGCCAAGCAGGGCGAACGATCCGAGCACGCGCGGGCCGGCAACCTGGCCGACGCTTTGTATGGCCGCAAGGCTTGCCCCGGCGTTGACGAACACCAGGCTTCCCGGCACGATCCCGATCAGCGTGCCCGCGGCATAGGTCCGCAGCGGTAATCCTGTCACTCCGCACGCCAGGTTGACCAGGAAGAACGGGAACGCCGGGACAAGCCGCAGAAAGAGCAGATAGGAGAACCCGCTTTCCCGCAAGCCCCGGTCGATCCCCTCCATCCGCTTCCCGAATTTTTCCACCACCCAGTCCCGCAACAGGGTCCGACTGACGAGGAAGCCCAGGACGGCCCCCGCGGTTGCGCCGGTCACCACGTACAGCGTTCCCTGCAGGACACCGAAGATCGCTCCCGATGCGAGGGACAGGACCGCCGCCCCCGGCAACGAGAAGGCGGTCTGGGTGATGTAGACGGCGACGAACACGGCAGCCGACAGATAAGCGTGCGCGGCGCGCCACTCCTCCAGTCGCAGACGGTTGGCCTTGAGGCTCTCCAGCGTCAGGTACTTCCCGAGATCGAAATAGAGGAAGGACCCGACGACCAGGGCGATCAGCAGGAAAAGCGCTCCCTTTTTTGCGTTCATCCGGCCGCTCCTTCCGGGGTGCACGCGCGCCCCCTCAAGTCGAAGAGAAACCGGAGGATCTTTCGCGTCCGGTCGTTGAACAGCTTTTCCGAGTAGTAGGATCCGGCTGCCTTCTTCGAGATCTCGGCAAGCGTCGGGTAGGCATGGATCGCTCCGGCCAGGGTGGAAAGCTTCACGTTCCCGTTGATCGCGGCGACCCACTCGTGGATGAGCTCCCCGGCGTGATGTCCGGCGATCTGGCACCCCAGCACCTTTCCGGAGGGAGTCACCAGCACCTTGATCTTCCCTTCCGTCTCCCCCTCCGCCAAGGCGCGGTCCACCTCCCGGAATGACGCCTCCAGAACCCGATACCCGACCCCGGCCGCCTTCGCCCGCTTCTCGTTCAGTCCCACGCTCGCCACCTCCGGGTCGGTGTATGTGCACCACGGGACCTTCGTGTAGTCCGCCCTCCGGGGGAGCCGCAGCACCGCGTTGGCGAGGGCAATCCCAGCCTCGTACCCGGCCACGTGGGTAAAGGGAAAGACGCCGTTCACATCGCCGCAGGCGTAGATGTGAGGAACGTTCGATCTCATCCTGGCGTCGGCGGGGACACCCCGCGGGGTGAACGCGACGCCGGCCGCAGGGAGTTCCAGCCCCTCCACGTTGGCTTGTCGCCCGGTTGCCACCAGAAGGGCGTCTCCCTCGATGGTCCAGGCATCTCCTTCCTCCTTCACCGGCCCGACCCGCACCTCGACGGAGGACCCGAGCGAAGCCGCGCCGAGCGCCTTCGTCCCGGTGAGGATCCTCACCCCCTCGGCTTCAAGCCGGCCGCGCACGATCCCCGCGATGTCCGGATCTTCCGGGCTCAAGACCTGGTCCGCGTATTCGACGATCGTGACCTTCGACCCAAGGCGCCGGAACGCCTGCGCCATTTCCACGCCAACCGGTCCTGCCCCCAGGACCAGCAGGTGACCGGGCAGCTCTCCCTGTGAAAAGACCGTCTCGTTCGTCCAGTACGGCACATCGGCCAACCCGTCCAGGGGAGGCAGGGACGGGCTCGAGCCGGTGGCGATGATCCAGGCGCGTGCGCTCAGCCGGTCGCCGTCCACGGAAACGGAATGGTCGTCCACGAATCGCGGCTCGCCGAACCGGACCGCCGCCCCGAGCTTGCAGAACCGCTCCGGGGAGTCATGCTCCTGGATCCTGTCGATCACGGACCGCACCCGGTCCATGACGGCCGCCAGGCTCACGGGCGGGAGCTCGACCTCCGGGAGTCCGAACTCCTTCGCCCTGCGGGCCAGCGACCACACCCCGGCCGTCCGGATCAGCGTCTTCGACGGGACGCATCCGAAGTGCAGGCAGTCGCCCCCGAGCCTGTTCGCCTTTTCGATGACGATCGTCTTCGCGCCGAACTGCGCCGCCCCGGCGGCAGCCGACAACCCGGCCGCGCCGCCGCCGAGGATCCCGAGGTCGTAATCGTATGCAGCCATTGTCCCCCCTCCGTATCGAACTCGCCGGTCGCGTCGCCCACGTCGGCGAAATGCGTCTATCTGTTAGACGCAGACCATCGGGATTCCTTACCCCGGTTCGCCGAATTTTTCCCGGGAGCCTCCGGAGAAACTTCAGGGGCGTGTAAGGATACGGGGACGTGAACGACGAAGGGGCAGAAACGCAGATCAAACCCGGGAGGACGATGCAATGAAGACAGGATTCCTTGTCGCGGCGATGACGACGGCTCTGCTGGCGGCCGCGATGACCGGAAACGTGCTGGCGGGAGACAACCGCGCGAAGAGCACGGTCCCCGAGAGTTTAATGAACCAGACGTGGATGGGCCACGACGCGATGGACACCGGGAAGCTCCCCGAGGCGCCGCACGGCGCGTCCGCAGGCGGCCGAATCGTATCGGCCGGCACGGACATCCCAATCGTCGAAGTCGCGGGAGTACGGTACCGTCTCGGAATCGATGACGGCCTGTAGAGCGACGATCGCGCACCGGCGGCAGCGGGGTTCTTCACGACAGGCTGCCCGGCATATCCCCTGCCGCCGGTTCCTGCCGTCCCGGGAGGGGGCACTCGGGTTGCCCGTTCCCGGGGACTTTGGGAAGACAAATGATGCGCAAAGCGGGGCCTGTCGATCCGACGGAGTGGGTGGATCGGTACGGGGACTACCTTTTCCGGTATGCGATGCTGCGCCTTAGGGACCGGTCGAGGGCCGAGGACCTGGTCCAGGAGACGTTCCTCGCGGCGCTCAAGGTGCGGGATTCGTTCTCCGGCCATTCGTCCGAGGGGACGTGGCTCGTCGCCATCCTCAAGCACAAGATTGTCGATCATTTTCGCAGGCAGTCCCGGGAAGTACCCCTGCCCGACGAAGGCCTCCCGGACTCGCCGGCGGACGAACCGTTCGACGCCAACGGGCACTGGACGACCGGGCCGGCGGAATGGGGAGGAAACCCGGCGGACCTCTTCCGCCAGAAGAAATTCCTCGAGCAGCTGACGAAATGCCTCGCCGGGCTGTCCCCGAACCTTGCCAACGCCTTCACGCTTCGGGAGATCGACGGGGCGGACACGCAAGAGATCTGTAAGGTATTGCGCGTTACCGAGACCAACCTGTGGGTGATCCTGCATCGCGCGCGGGCGCGGCTGCGCGACTGCCTGGAGACCCATTGGCTCGGTAAAAGACCCGCGGAGGAGTCCTGATGCTTTCCTGCAAGGATGCGACGCAGCTCATCTCCCGGTCGATGGACACGTCTCTGCCCATCGTCGCGCGGATCCGGCTGCGCCTCCACCTCCGCATCTGCGCGTGGTGCGCGCGGTATAAACAGCAACTCCTCGTGATTCGCGACACGTTGCGCCGCGCCGATGCCGCAGGGGATCGGCCGGAGGAGCGGGCCGGCGAAACACTCTCGGAAGACGCGCGGGAGCGCATCAGGAAATCCCTTCGAAATCCGTAATCACCCCCGCACGCGGCCGGGCGGGGCCGGACAATCAAGCCGGACGTCCCTCGCCCTGCTGCCCTCTTCGGCGAAGAAGGTGGTTCACGACAAACGAGATGACGGCGGCGCCGTGCTGGTTGACGCCGACATATTTCATCCTGAGGATCCCCCGGTCCGGCCTGGACGAGGACGGTCTCACTTCGAGGACCTCCGTCTCCGTCCGAAGCGTGTCGCCGGGCCGGACCGGCGCCAGCCACCGGACCTCGTCGATCCCGGGCGATCCGATGCTGCACGCGGCAAGGACCCCTCTCTCCATGAACAGCCGGAAGCACAAGGACAACGTGTGGAATCCGCTGGCGATGAGCCCGCCGTACGGAGACTTCGCCGCGGCAGTCACGTCCAGGTGGAACGATTGGGGATCGTATTGCAGGGCGAAATGGATGATCTCGCTTTCGGTGATCGTAACCCCGGCGGACATGGATTTCTCCCCCATGCGGAAATCATCCAGGAAACGGTCCTCGGCCATGCTCCCCCCCTTCGGAATCGTTTTGCCCCGCGAACACCGTATGGATGAGGAAACCGCACCCTTCGCTTCGCGGTGACTCGCCGTCAGGGCCGGCGGACGATTGTCCCGCGTCATCTTCCTCCGCGACGGGAATTTCGTTCGAGGGTGTAAGGAAACCGGGCGTGGCGTCGTCTAACAGACGAATGATCCCGCACCGAGGATGGAAACGCGGGTCAAAGAGGCAGAGCAAGGAGGCCCCCATGTCCGGCAAGAAGATGACGATCACGATAGAGGTGGAGGGCGGCAATCCGCAGGCCACTATCCGGTGCGGGGACGACCTGTACGTGGTCGACGGCCTCGCCCTGTTCGCGGACTCCGAGGCAGACGGGAACCTGGTGACCTTCTACTGGAACCGGCCCGGCATCGCAGCCAAGGCCGTGGTGAGAGGGTCCGCGGCGGCCATCGACGGCGGGGACGAGTGGGCCAGTCAGTTCTACCGGGCGATGCTTCGCGGGTTCTGCATGGCGACGGGAGTGCGCCCCGAGCGGAAGGAAGTCGACCCGGAGGACGTCCTGAAACGGTGGGAGGGTGAAGACCCGAAGATCCAGTTTCACTAGAAAGAATCGCGCCCCGCCTTGACCTTTTCAAACTCACTCTTGCCGGAGCACTCGCGTTGACGCGGTCCCGCATCGCATCGTTGGCCGCCGAAAACGGCTCGCTGTAAGCCATCCCGCAGCGCCGCCAGCCCCACCCACCCCACCTCCCCGAGGGTGGAGTGGAAGTCCCGCGAGACGTCGGCCGCCACGGACTTGGTGATGGTCAGGATGTAGTCGATCACCAGCGCGGAGCCGGACACCACCCCCACCTTCTCCCCCAACAGCTTCGAGGCGACAGGGAGACGTGGTGTTAGAGCTTCAGGTCGAAGAGGTCCCGGGGGCGCCGAACGGGAACCGCTTGGCGCGCCGGTAGAAGGGCTCTTTTCCCATGGGTGTCAATGCATCATCCGCTCGGGAGTCTTATGGAGACGGCTCGGCAACGCCAATGGCCTGCTGGTCTTCCCAGTCCCGAATGGACGCTAGAATCTCTTCCGCAGTGCGGCAGGACTGTATCTTCAGCAGCAGGTGCCGATTTCGGGATACGCGAGCAAGAATTCCCAGGATCTTGACCTGGATGTCGGGAGACCCGGCCGGCGAAAGGACCAGGAAGATATAATCCACCGGTCTCCCGGTGGGCACGTCTGGCACTCCCTGACGGGTTACGCCCATCGCGACGACGGGTGCGTCCAGGTTCTCGACGCGTGCGTGTGGAAACGCGACTCCCTCGTTGAAGAACGTCGAACCCTCCTCTTCCCGCTTCAGGACCATTCCGAGTACCGTCGCCGGATCGCCGATCCCGCTGTCCGACACGGCCGCGTCCACCAGCGTTCGCAGGGCAAGTTCTTTCCGTACAGGCTGGTTCCATATCAGGATGCGCCCGGGGCGCAGCAGGGGGCTCAGCACGGGATGCATCGCGTCTGGTTGTCCCGACGGCTCCGCCTCCCACTCCGGAAGCGACGTGGTGTCAGGCGTCTTCCGGGATGGCCGGGGATGAAGCACCTCCGCTTTCCGCGTATCGAGCACCACGACCGTGATTCCTCCCGCGTCGCGGATCAGGCGATCCACAGTGCTGCCCGCTCCGAACAGCCGTTTCCACGCAGGTATCGGGCTCGGGCTGCCCACAACGATGGTCCCGACCCGATACTCCCTGGCGAACCGGAGGAGAGTGTCCGGGATGTCCTCTCCCTTGTACGTGAAGACCATCGCGCCGAGTTGCTTCGCGAGGGTCAATGTGCCGGACAGGATGCGCTGTGTGTGGGAGTCGATGACGGTGGGCTCCTCGGAAGGGGTCTGGACATAGACGGCGTACCAGTTCCGGTTAAGCTTTCCCGCCAGCCGGGACGCGTATCGAAGCAGCGTCTCGCTGTTGGGTCCCCGGGAGCTGAGGCACACCATGATCTGGTCCGGGGTCCCTACGGCCTCCTCCGGAGTTTCCCGCCGGCGCTGGTCGATCTGCGAGGCGAGCTCCCGGAGAGTCAACTCGCGGAGCTTCTCCAGGTTCGCCGCCTTGAAGAAGTTCTCCAATGCCGTCTCGATCCGCTCCGGCGGGTAGACCTTCCCTTCCAGCAGGCGTTTGCGGAGGTCCTCTGTCGTGAGGTCGACGTTGACAAGCTGGTCCGCCTCGCCCAGCACCGTGTCCGGTATCCGCTCCCGGATCTTGACGTGGGTCGCCTTCTCCACCATGTCGTAAAGACTTTCCAGGTGCTGGATGTTCAATGTGGTGATCACGTGGATCCCCGCCGCGAGGATGTCCTGGACATCCTCGTACCGCTTTGGGTTCCGGCTGCCGGGAACGTTGGTGTGCGCCAGCTCGTCAATGAGAGCGACCTGGGGCTTCCGGGCGAGGACAGCGTCGAGGTCCATCTCCTCAAGGACCACTTCGCGGTACTCCTGCCGGCGGCGCGGCACGACCTCCAGCCCCTCGATCAGCCTCGCGGTTTCCGCCCGGCCGTGGGTCTCCACGAGGCCGACGACAACGTCGATCCCTTCGTCCTTCAGGCGGTGTCCCTCCAGGAGCATCTGGTACGTCTTCCCGACGCCGGCGCCGTACCCGAGGTAGACCTTCAGCCGTCCGCGCCCCGTGCGGCGGATCATTCGGAGGAAAGTGTCGGCCCGTTCTTCCGGCATCACGGTTTCAGTTTACCGTCCAGGTCCAGGTTCAGCATCAGAACGTTCACCCGCGGCTCCCCCCCGAGGATCCCGAGTGTTCGACCTTCCGTGTGGGCTCGAACCCTCTTCAGGACACCCTCTTTCGTTAACCCGCGGGCAGCGGCCACCCGGCCCGCCTGAAGCAACGCGTTCGCGACGCTGATGTGAGGGTCGAGACCGCTCGCCGACGCCGTCACGGCATCCGCCGGCACCATGGCTTCGGGGGGAAGGCCGTTTTCCGCCCGAAAGGCGGCGACACGGCTCCGGACGCCTTCGATCAACCGTTTCGACGTCGGTCCCAGGTTCGTGCCCCCGGAATTCGTGGCGTCGTATCCTTGCCCTGCGGCCGAGGGGCGCGGGTGAAAATATGCCGGGCCCCTGAATTCCTGGCCAATAAGCGACGACCCGACGACGTCCGCTCCCTTCTGGAGCAGCGAACCGTTGGCCGTGTCGGGAAACGCCGCCTGGGCGATCCCCCAGACGACCAGCGGGTAGGCGCCACAGCACAGGGCGGCCAGGAGCAGCGTGGCGACGGCGGATGCGCGAAGCTCCGCGATCATGGTCTTCACGGCGACTGCTTCCTCACGCAAGATGGACCGCGTTCACGATCAGGTCGATGAGCTTGATCCCGGGAAAGGGGAGCGCCACCCCCCCCAGCCCGTAAATCAGCAGGTTTCGACGCAGCAGCGCCGAAGCGCTCATCGGCCGGAAATGGACCCCCCGCAGCGCCAGGGGGATGAGGGCGACGATGATGAGGGCGTTGAAGATGACCGCGCTCAGGATGGCGCTCTGCGGCGATTGAAGCCGCATGATGTTCAGCGGCCCGATCACGGGGAATATGCCGATCAGCATGGCGGGGATGATGGCGAAATATTTCGCGAGGTCGTTGGCGATGCTGAATGTGGTGAGCGCTCCCCGCGTCATGAGCATCTGCTTGCCGATTTCGACGATCTCGATGAGCTTGGTGGGGTTGGAATCCAGGTCCACCATGTTGCCCGCCTCCTTGGCGGCCTGGGTCCCGGTGTTCATCGCCACTCCCACGTCGGCCTGGGCGAGGGCGGGGGCGTCGTTGGTGCCGTCTCCCGTCATGGCCACGAGGTAGCCGGAGGCCTGCTCCGTCCGGATCAGCGCCAGCTTGTCCGTAGGGCTGGCTTCCGCCAGAAAATCGTCCACGCCGGCCTCGCGGGCGATCGCCGCGGCCGTGAGGGGATTGTCGCCGGTGATCATGACGGTCCTGATCCCCATCGCCCGGAACCGCTCGAAGCGGTCGCTCAAGCCACCTTTGACGATGTCTTTCAGGGAGATCACCCCGAGAACCCGCGGCCCTTCCGCCACGACGAGGGGGGTCCCGCCCTGGAACGAGACCCTGATGACCGCGTCTTCGACGTCCGCGGGAAAGCGGCCCCCGACGAAACTGCGGACGGCGTCGGCCGCCCCCTTGCGGATTCTCCGTCCGTCGAGGTCGACGCCGCTCATTCGCGTCTGCGCCGAGAAGGCGAAGAAATGGGCCTGCGGCATCTCAGACAGCGTCCGGCCTCTCAGGCCGTATTTCTTGGCCAGCACGACGATGCTGCGGCCCTCCGGTGTCTCGTCGGCCAGCGAGGCGAGTTGCGCGGCATCGGCCAACTCGTCCACCCGGACTCCATCGGCGGGAAGGAAATCCGTGGCCTGACGGTCCCCGAGCGTGATCGTTCCGGTCTTGTCGAGAAGCAGGACGTTGACGTCTCCCGCCGCCTCCACCGCGCGACCACTCATGGCAAGCACGTTTTTCTGGACGAGGCGGTCGATGCCGGCGATCCCGATGGCGGACAGCAGGCCCCCGATGGTCG
>Ga0153915_10007897_pt1 | contig 10084 bp, 11 predicted proteins | sample Opewatmetagenome_2_FD_107003 | JGI IMG/M metagenome (GOLD analysis project Ga0153915, IMG submission 107003) | Freshwater wetland microbial communities from Ohio, USA - Open water 3 Core 3 Depth 3 metaG | ecosystem: Environmental > Aquatic > Freshwater > Wetlands | place: USA: Ohio, Lake Erie... | reverse complement strand
TATCCGGCCCGCGAACGGTCCGGAGCCCGGCCGGAGCGGCAGGAGCCGGCTAGCGAGGTCCCTCGCGAATCACCCGGCCCCGGGAATCCATCCGGGCGAGGTTGGCCTCGATCTTCCGGACGTATGCCAGAGTCTCCCTGTGGCGCCAACGGCGAACCAGCGGGGCGACCTGCTCGATGCTGACCCAATGCCGCGGATCGAGCGATTGCCCGCGAGCAAGAGTCTGAGCGCGGAGGATAGGCATCCGACCGGCGTTGTAACTGGCGAACATGAACTGACGCTGATCGACCGTCTCGACCGAATCGAGCCAGAGGCGCCACAGCTGGCGGTCGTGATATACGCCGGCCGCAATATTCCACTCGTCTTCGTCGATGGAGGCGAACAGCGGGTTGCTGCTCTGAATAGCCAGAAAGGTCGACGGCATGAGCTGCATGATGCCGCGCGCGCCCACCCAGCTCGTCGCACCCGGATCCAGGTTGCTTTCGGCGAGGCCCTGAGCCTTGAACAGCCGCCAATCGTAGCCGACTCCGAAGAACCTCTTGCTATACTTGCGGAATGCGTCGTCGTATCGGTCGATATGACGCTGTGCGGCGGCCGACCGGGCCGCGAGTCCCAGCGCCAGGACAGTCACCAGGGCCACCCGGCAGGCGCAGGCCGACACCCCGAGAAGCCGCTTCAATTCAGCGCACCGGCGATGATCAGTGCCATCGAGAGAAAGATGGCGGCGATGAAAATGGCGGCCGCCACATTCCCCTTGCGGAGTTCCTCGGCGAAATTCACTTCCGGTGTGAGCCGGTCGATGACCCGGTAGGCGATCCACATCAGCACCACGCCGAGAACGGCGTACATGACGTTCGTGCCGACAATGGTCCATTCCATGCGTCCCCCCGAGGTTAGTGGGCCGGGAACGACCGCGATACGGCCGAAATATGCGTCTTTTGAGCGAGGAGGAGAATGCTCCGGTCTTTGGCGTATGTCGCTGGGCTGGTCGCGGTGCTCAGCGCCGTCCCGCATCTCGCGGCCCAGCAAGATGATTCGGCCTGGAGGCCGATCGCAACGGAAGGTGTCCTCAGGGCGTCCGCGTTAGTGGACTCCGTCTATATCGACCACCAGCTCCCACAGGCGACGGTGGACGGCGGCGACTTCACGGCCTACCTCATGGCCCGGCTCGGCATTGGGAAGCTGCCGCCCGGATTTGGGTATCGTGTCCTTGTCGACACTGCGGAAATCCGTATCGGTGGCCGCATCGCCGATCTGCCTCCCGACGCACAGCGTGCGCTGGCGCAGCTGATCCTCGTGCTTCCGCAGGCGACCCGTCTGGAAGCGCAGATCCGCCTACTGCCGGCCGGGACGGAGGCGGTTCGCTTCCATCTCGCCGGCGCCACAGTTCAGGGAATACCAGTGCCCGAAACTGTGCTCCAGCCCGTGATGGCCGGTGTAGGCCGCCAGTACCCCGCCCTCACAGAGACCGGGCGGGATCTCTTTGTGCGGGTGCCCGCCGGAGGGAGAATGGCGCTGGTACCAGGCGGGGTCCGGCTGAGCGCCCCTTGAGAAAATTGTGAAGACCTCCGGACGGCGTCGTGCCGGGCCGTTGGAGGTTGCGCATACGGAGGTATGTTCGCAAGTTGGCCAGCGACACAGCCACTACTCTTTCAGGTGAGGTGCCAGAATGCTGCTCCTGCTCCCCCTACTGCTCGCGGCAGAGCCGGTCGCGATCCGCGTGGTGTCCCCGGACACCGCGCGGACCGTCGCCGGAATCACGCTGCCGGACAACGTCACCGTCGCCGGCAAGAACCTGACCCTCAACGGGGCGGCACTGCGGAAGAAGGCGATCTTCAAGGTGTATGTGGCGGCCCTGTATGTCCTCACCAAGTCCCAGAGCCCGGAAGCCATTCTCGAGGAGGACGAGCCTCGCCGGATGGAGATGCACTTCGTGCGCAACGTGGACAAGAAGAAGATCTGCGAAGCCTGGGATGACGGACTCAACGACAACACGCCGACTCCATCGGAGGATCTAAAGAAAGAGTTCGCAGATTTGTGCGGGCTGATGGACGACATCAAGGACGGCCAGGCAATGACCTTCACCTACGTGCCGGGGAACGGGACCACCGTGACGGTTGCGGGGACGGAGAAGGGAGCCGTCGGGGGCCATGACTTTGCCAACGCCTTGTTGCGCTGCTGGATCGGCCCCAAACCCGGCCCGGGGCAAGGATTCAAGAAGGATCTGCTGGGCGTGAAGGGGTAGGGTTCGGGAAGTGCACGGGGGTCCGTCGGGGCGATCCACGAGGGTCGCCCCGATCCACTTCCTCGACCTCAGAACCACTCTCCGAGACGGACGAAGAATCCGTTCCGCTCCTTGCGGGCGATGCCGTACTCCACGCGGATAGGCCCGATAGGGGTCTCGGCCGCCAACCCCACCCTCCCACCCGCCTGCCACTTCCCCACCGGAAAGGTGGGTCCGCCGAATGCAGTCTTGCCACTCGCAGCGGTGAGTCGCAGGTCCACCGGGCCCAGCAGACGGCGGGCGACGGTGAACGCGGCGTAGAGCTCGCGATCGCCACGCAGTTCGCCAATGTTGAGCCCCGGAAACCCGTCGGTCCCGCCGAGCATGAAGGTGCTCATGAGGGGCAACCGGCGCCCCCAGCCGAACCGCAGCTCCGGTGAGAGCCCGAATCCTGCGACCGGGAACACCCGCCGGACATTGACCTCCACCCGAGAGTAGGCCCGAGTCACCTCCGCCTCCCCCCACAGGCCGCTCGGCCGATAGCGCGGCCCGCTCGAGAGCAGCAGGAAACCGCCCAGGCTGTTGGTCCGATCAGATCCCGGGGCGTCCCACGCGTGGCCGATTCCCCCCGCCGCGAGCAGCCATTCCCGCCCGAACCGTCGTTCGAGACCGACCATGCCCCTGGCCTCGCGGGTACGCTCCGGCTCGATCAGCTCGCCGGCAGGCGTGAACTGGCGAACCGACTCACGCGCGATCAGCCCGCTGAGGAATGCGTCACGGATGAACGGGGCGAGTACCTCACGGCTGAATCCAACCGCGGCCTCCTGCCGAAGCTCGGCCAATGCCAGCGTCATGGACGTCACCAGCCCGGGGAGGACGGTCCCGCGATCGACGCCGCCCAGCCACATCTGCCCACCCAGGTCGTTGTCGTAGGCCAGGCCTGCAGCCGCCAGGCGGGCAGGGGCGGGTTGTACCACTACTCGGAAGCCGAGCGAGTCAGGCGAACCCGAGGGCTGGAACCAGACGGCGCGGTACCGGTCGTTCTCGCCCAGCCCACGCAGCCGGTCACGCAGCAGTCCAACGTCTAGCGAGCCTTCGGCGAGCCCAAGCTGCCGCTTGAGCAACAACTGGTCGGCGGTGCCGACACCCTCGACCTGGATGTCGCGGAGTCGGTAGGATGGCTGCGGAGCAGGTGCCACGGCACGCGCTCCGCCCGCACACGCGGGAGGATTCGCGGCGAACGCCTCCTGGGCCGCCACGTACCCCCGATGGATGATTTCGGTCATCTTCTCGGGGCTGAAATCCAGCACCGCGAACGAATCGATCGCTGGACGGATGAGCCGGTCATCGGGCCCCAGTGAGTCGAGCGGCTGGGTGAACAGATACGAAACCAGAAGATCGGCGACCGCGAGCGGATTGGTGGCTCGCACCGAATCGGGCGGTCGCCAGCTCACATCCGAGACGATCACCCTCGTCGCTCCGGCTTGGCGAGCGGTCGCGATGGGGACATTGGCCGCCAGCCCACCGTCAACCAGATCGCGGCCATCGATTCGCTGGGGGTCGAAGACCAGCGGGATGGCCATCGAGGCGCGGACCGCCTGAGCCAGATCGCCACCCGCCAGGACCACGATCGAGCGAGTGCGAATGTCGGTAGCGACGACGCGAAGCGGAATCTCCAGTGAGTCGAAATCGCCCCGCGCGAGCAGGTTGCCGCGGAGGAGCACGCGGTCGAGCGCGGCGTTGACACTCGCCTCCCGCGCCCCTGACTCGCCGGTACGGATGCCACCCGCCCCCGACTCCCACACCAGGAGGGGACGGCGCTGGCCAAGGGACCGGGGGGTCCTGAGGTCACGGGAGAAGAGCTCGGCCAGGCGAAGCTCGGTGGCCTGCCCGGCGATTTTGGCAGCGTCGTAGCCGCTTGCGTACATGGCGCCGACGATGGAGCCCATGCTGGCGCCCACCACCAGATCCGGCCGGATTCCAAGACTGTCGAGAACGGCGAGGACACCGATGTGGGCGAGTCCCTTGGCCCCGCCACCGGAAAGGACCAGCGCGAGCGGCCCATCACAGCTCGACTGGCCATGCGCCAGTCGAGGGACCGTGCCAACGTGAAGGAAGATGTAGAGTCCGACGAGCGCCGCGGGGCGCGCCCTCGCGGGTCGCATGACGATAAAGATAATCGCCCCCTTGCGCCGGGCCTGAGCACTCCGTAATACTTGGCCTGATTGCGGGCAGGCAGCCCGATGGCCCGCACCGTGGCCCCACAGGAGCAAGCGTGACATGACCTACGTGATCGTCGAACCCTGCATCGGCGTGAAGGACCGCGCCTGTGTGGATGTTTGCCCGGTGGACTGCATCTACGAGGGGGAGGATATGCTGTACATCCACCCCGACGAGTGCATCGACTGTGGCGCGTGCGAGCCGGAGTGCCCGGTCAACGCGATCTACCCCGAGGAAGACGTCCCGGCGAACCAGCAGGCCTACATCGCCAAGAACAGGGACATCTTCACCAGCGACACTCCTCCGGGGCGGCCGAAGAAGTAGCCGATCGAGGTTGGGCTTACCCGTTGTCCATCGGATATTCTGACTCAACACGACCCTCGAGCCTGCGCCGAGGGTCGTTTCATTCGGAACAGTCGAGCGGCAACCGGAAAGAGAGGCGCCCCGGGAGCCGTACTGCCTGGCCGCGGCCCCGGGGCGTGGAGGGAAGGATACATCGCCTGCAACGGTGGATTACCTCTCGGCGCATCCACCGCCATGTGCATAGACGCCAGAACCGCCGAAAAAGTTGCAGCTAGGCCGGCCGGCTCAGCCCTGCGAGAAAATCGGCCAACAGGGCAGTGGTGGCCTCCGGACACTCCACGGAGGCCAGGTGGCCGGCTCCCGGCACGACCGCGAGGCGGGCCTCAGGCAACGCATCCGCCATGGCTTGAGCCCGGTCCACCGGAGTCAGTTGGTCATCGTCCCCCACCACGATCAGGGCAGGCAGGCCGCTCAGAGTCGGGAGCAGCGGGAAGCTGTCCGGCCGGTCGCGCATCGCACCGATGGCCCCGAGTATACCAGCCACGGGAGTCGCAGCCATTGTCCGGTAGACCCGATCGGTGAGTTGGGCGTTATCCCTGCGACTCTGATTCGAGAGCATACGCTGCAGCATGGTGTTGGCCACCGCCTCGGCGCCGCCTTCCCGTGCCTCGGCCGCGGCAGCGTCGCGCGCCCTCCGTCCCTCTGTACTGTCCGCCTCCGCGCGGGTGTTGACGAGAACCAGCCCCCTGACCCGGTCCCGTGCCCGCCGGAGCATCTCGAAAGCCACGTAACCGCCCATCGAATGACCGCAGAGGACGACCTGGTCCACGCCAAGGGTGTTCAGCAGCGCCAGCAGATCGTCGGCGTAGGTGGACATGGAGTAGCCGAGGTCGGGCGCGTCGGACTGCCCCATGCCGCGGAGATCCGGCGCGACCCGCATCCAGCCGTCGAGGTGTGCGAGGGCGTGTTCCCAGATGGTGTGGTCCAGGGGATAGCCATGGATGAACAGCACGGCCTGGCCCTGGCCACGGGCATCGACCGCGAGGTTCACACCGTTCACCGCGATACGACGGAGATTCCCCGGGAAGGGGCGTTCGGCCAGGATCTGAGGAAGAGCTTCGGGGACCGGCACTGGCGCCCCCTGCTGATCCACACAAACGAAGACCAGCTCGGCCGTCGCGATGAGGGTATCGTCGCGCGGCCGTCGGCAGGTCTGCCGGAGGGTGAAACTGGTTCGCCCGAGGTGTACCAGCACCTGGGAGAAACGGAGCACATCGCCCGGGAAGGAGGGGGCGTGGAACTCGACGAGGGCCTTTCGGACGACCGTCCACATTCCCTGCCGGGTGAAGAAGTCCATTCCCGGGCCGCGGGCGAGCATCTCCCATCGGGCACGCTCGAACAACGCCAGGAACGAGGCCTGGTTGAGGTGCCCGTAGGCGTCGCACTCGTCCGGATAGACCGTCAGGTCGACTTCGGGGGGGGCCACAGCGACTCCGCGTTGGCGCGCGCCTCGCGCAGGAGAGGATGCTCGAGCGGCGTACCAGCGACGAGCCTCGCGTCAAAAGTATGCCAGAAGCAGAGACGCGGGAAGGAAGGGGCGAGCGATTTCAACGCCGCGAAGGCCTTGGCGCCATAGGTTGCTTCCAGCACCAGGCCGGCTGTTGCCGCGTCCCTGAGTGCCTGAGTCGCCGCCGGAGTCTCATGGCCGTAACCCGCTCCCAACTGGTCCTTCACCAGATGGAGCCTGGCCCCACCGGGGACAACCCTGAGCCCGTGACTCTCGAGCAGTCGCGCGGTTCGCTGAACCAGGCGCATCACGGTGAAGCGGTTGGCAAACCAGGCATCCGTGACCCGCACACCACAGACATCGATCCCGCGGCCCGCGATCCAGAACCCGAGCAGCAGGCCGGCAGCCGTACCTCCCGATCCGAGCGGCACCACCACGGCGTCTGGCTGAGCGACCCTGCCCTCTTGGATCTGCCTGGAAAACTCGAGCGCGGCGTTCACGCTCCCCATCACACCTGACGGCTCGGCGCCTCCTGCCGGGATCCAGCCGACTGCCCCGTTGTGGCTTGCAGCGAGCCACGCCCGGCGGATCGCTCCTGGGAGGCGCCACCGGCGTCTCGCGTGATGGACGGTGGCGTGGCTGAGCGTGGTGGACATCGCTCCCGCCACCGAGCCGCTCCAAGGCTGCGGAAACAGAGCGACATGGGTCCTGTGCCCGGTGACCTTGCTGAGTCGGGCGAGTGCGGCGCACCAGGTGGAGCCGTAGCCGCCCATTGTCACTATGGCGTCCGGACATGAGGGCAACAGGAACTCCAGGGCACGCAGCTTGTTTCCGCCGAATTCGGGTCCGCCCAGGTCATCCCGCTTCACCACAAGCGACCGGGCCCCCGCCGCCCGCGCGAGACCGGGGAACTCCTGGACCGGAGAGGGGAATGCCCCCAACGGAACGCGGCGAGGAGGATCGGGCAGGAGGCCGAGAAGCGGGATCGTCAAAGGAACCCGACACGGAAACGGGGCGCGCGCGAGCGAGACTAGAGTAAATTGGACACGGCTTTACCAGCACAAGGTCGTCCGACCCGTCCCGCTCCCAGGTGTCCAGATGCCCCCCTCCACCGACTACATCCGGCACGCCGCCAGACTGGCTCGAAAGCTCCAGGCGGATGCCTCCCTGGGCGGGACAGCCCAGCCCGACGCCGAGTTCTACAAGACGCTGGCCAAGGCGCTGGAGGAGATCGCCTCCGGACTGGAAGTCGTGAGTAAACGTGAGTGATGCGCACCTCGAACGCCAGGCGGATTTCGACGAGTTCGCCCGGGCGCTCGCCGGCGTTCCGCTGCTCGCGGTTGACACCGAGGCCGCCAGTTTCCACCGGTACCGCGACCGGATCTACCTGATCCAGCTTTCGACCCGAGATCGCACGGCGGTGGTGGACCCCCTCGCCGTGGCCGATGTGTCTGCTCTCGGCCGGCTCCTGTCAGACCCCGGCGTGGAGGTGGTCTTCCATGATGCCGACTACGATCTCAGGATCCTCGACCGCGACTACGGGTTCCGTGCCAGCCGGCTGTTCGACACCCGCATCGCAGCCCAACTCCTCAACGAGCCTGGCATCGGGCTAGCTGCGTTGCTGGAGAAGTACATCGGCGTGACGCTGGACAAACGGTACCAGCGCGCCGACTGGTCGGTACGGCCGCTGTCTCCCGAGATGCTGGCCTATGCCGCGGACGACACCCGTTACCTGCCCAGGCTGCGCGATATGCTGCAGGAGCGGTTGCAGGCCGCGGGAAGGTGGAGTTGGGCGGAGGAAGAGTTCGAGCTGCTCAAGGAGGTCCGCTGGACCCCGGCAGGCCCGCCGGAAGAGGCCTATCTCCGCCTCAAGGGCGCACGAACCCTCCGGGGCCACCAGTTGGCAGTGCTGCGGGAGCTGTATGCGTGGCGGGAGCAGGCAGCAAGCCAGCTCGATCGCGCGCCCTTCAGGGTCCTTCAAAACGAGTCGATGCTCACGATCGCCAAGGCCATGCCGGCGGACCAGGCGGCGCTCAGGGAACTCAAGACTCTCTCGCCAGACCAGCTGCGCCGCCGGGGCGGCGAACTACTCGAGGCCGTGGCCCGCGGCGTCCAGGCCGCGGCCGACAGTCTCCCGGTCTTCGAACGCGGCAAGCGGCCACCGCCGGATCTGGCATTTGACGCGAGACTCGAGCGACTCAAGCAGGTCCGCAATGCCATCTCGGAGCGAATCGGTCTCGCCCCCGGTGTGCTCTGCCCCAACGGACTGCTGGAGGCGATCGCGCGGCTGGAGCCGAAGCGCCCCGATCAACTCGCCGAGATCAAGGACATGCGAAGGTGGCAGCGGGAGGTACTGGGGGGCGAACTGGTCGCGGCGGTCCAGGAAGGGTAACACGTGGGAGGAATGCCACCCGAGGCTCACCCGCCGAGAAACGCCCGAACGCGGGGATCCATCCTGTCGGGTGTCCAGTAGGGCTCCCACACGATTTCCACGTCGACGGAGGTTACCCCATCGAGGTCCTCGATGGTGCGCTTCACGTCTCCCACGATCTCCGCTCCCGCGGGACAGCCGGGCGACGTGAGAGTCATCCTCACCTGAACAGCGCCGTCCTCGGAGATGCTGACATCGTAGACCAACCCGATGTCGATGATGTTCAGATTGAGCTCCGGGTCTTTTACTCCGCGGAGTGCCTTCCGGATCGTCTCTTCGGTCTGCATGAGTCCCTCCCTTGATGGAACGTAGCACGGGAGGCGGGGAAAGACGAAGTAGGTACGCCCCTTCAGCGAGTACCGGAGGCGGCGGGTGATTTCCCCACCGACCGGACGACCTCGTCCGCCAGGTGGCTGCGGACTCCACGGAGCGCGCGGATCGACCGACCGATCCTCGGGTCGTAGGCCCGATTGGTGAGCAGCACCAGAAAAAGGTCCCGCGCCGGGTCGATCCAGAGCAGGGTGCCCGTCCAGCCGGTGTGACCGTAGGCCCGGGGGGAGAGCAGGTGGCCGTAGGCGGAGTCGTCCCGGTTGGCGGGATCGGGGCGCTCCCATCCAAGCAGGCGGTCCCCGGCTCCTTCACCCTGCGCCAGGAAGGCCTGCAGCGTTGCGGTCTCAAACACTCGCCTCCCGCCAATCTCTCCGCCGTTTAGCCACATCTGGGCGAAATGCGCGAGATCCGAGCCGGTGCTGAACAACCCGGCGTGCCCCGCCGCGCCGCCCATCCGGACCGCGTTCTGATCATTGACCACGCAGCAAACCGCCGTACCGCGGTAACGGCCGGTGGGAGCGGTCCGGCTCCGGAGTGAATCGGGGGGCCGATAGATGGTGTGCGCAAGCCCGGCAGGCACAAGCACCGCGCCACTGACGTACCGCTCCAGTGGCTCTCCAGTCACTTGCTCAACGAGGAGGCCGAGCAGCAGGAAGTTGAGGTCGCTGTATTCGGCGGAGGCTCCTGGCTTCCGCCTGAGCGGCTCGCGATAGAGGAGAGTGATGGCGCTGTCTCTCGTCCGGGTGAGCTGAAAGAACGGGAGGTAGCTACGCAGGCCGCTGGTGTGGTTGAGTAGCATGCGCACTGTGACGCGGTCTTTCCCGGGACCGGTGAAGCGAGGCAGGTATCGAACGACTGGGGTGTCGAGCCCGACCTTGCGGGTTTCCACCAGCCGCATGATGGCGCCGGTGGTACCGACCACCTTGGTAAGCGAGGCGAGATCCCAAAGCGTTGAATCAGGGGACGGTCGAGGACCGGGCTTCCATTCCAGATGACCGAAGCCGCGGGCATGCAGGACGGCTTCGTGGGTGCCGATGACAAGCACGGCCCCGGGGTAGATTCCGCGTGC
>Ga0153915_10007896_pt1 | contig 10084 bp, 6 predicted proteins | sample Opewatmetagenome_2_FD_107003 | JGI IMG/M metagenome (GOLD analysis project Ga0153915, IMG submission 107003) | Freshwater wetland microbial communities from Ohio, USA - Open water 3 Core 3 Depth 3 metaG | ecosystem: Environmental > Aquatic > Freshwater > Wetlands | place: USA: Ohio, Lake Erie... | reverse complement strand
GGTGTGGTGCTGGTCGGCAAAGATGATCGTGTTGCTCTTCGTGTGCTTGCAGTCTTTCCAGGCAAGCTGGAGGGCTTTCATCTCATCCGGGGTGGGGTCCCGGTCCGTGATGACTTCCCAGTGCTCCTGGTATGCAGGAGTCCGCTGGACCAGGACACCGCCGTCAATCGTGCGGATCTCATCGGCAGGAGCGCATTCGGGCAGGACGATGACCCGCATGTTCTCCTTCTTCTTCATGGTAAGAAGGGCATCTTTTGTGAATGACGGGGCGACCACGACCTCGACAAAGGTGGAGTCGATGGCCTCTGCAAGTTTCTTGTCCACTTCGCGGTTGAGCGAGACGACCGAACCGTAGGCAGAGACCGGGTCTACCTCCCGGGCGGTCAGGTAAGCGTCGAGGATGTTGGATCCGATCGAGACCCCGCAGGGGTTGTTGTGCTTTACGATGACTGCTGCCGGTTCCCCGAACTCGCGGAGGAGGGCGGTTCCCGCGTTGACGTCGAGGTAATTGTTATACGACATCTGCTTTCCCTGGAGCGGTTCGGCACCGGCAATGCCGGATGTACCGTAGACCGCGGCCTGCTGGTGGGGGTTCTCGCCGTACCGGAGCATCCTGCCGTGGGAAAACTGGAGGGAGAGGGTCGGGGGGAACGCTGCATTGAGGGACTGGAGGTGGTTGCTGATCGCAGCATCGTAGGCTGCGGTCCGGGCAAATGCCTTTTTCGCGAGGTTCAACCGCTGCTCTTCGGTAAACCCGGCGCCTTCGGCGGTTTTGATGACCATCGGGTAATCCGCCGGGTCAACAACAACGGCAACGTCTTTATAGTTCTTTGCCGCTGCCCGGATCATGGCCGGCCCGCCTACATCGATGTACTCGATGAGCTTGTCCAGCGGCAGCGATTGTCCCGACATCTTCTCGAACGGGTACAGGTTGACCACCAGGAGATCGATCCGGTTGATGCCGTACTTTGCCATCACCGCATCGTCAATCTGGCGCCGGCCTAAAAGGCCGCCGTGGACCTTGGGGTGGAGCGTTTTTACCCGGCCATCCATCATCTCGGGAAAGCCGGTATAGTTCGAGACTTCCGTAAACGGAACTTTCGCTTGTTCCAGCGCTTTGCCGGTACCTCCGGAACTCATGATGCTGTACTTGTTTTTCACCAACACCTGTGCCAGTTCCACGATCCCGGTCTTATCCCATACCGAAAGAAGCGCCCATTTCATGCTTTCCTGTATGCTCGGAAAGGACAAAAAGGTACTTCGGTATTCTCTCTGTTGACCGGGAAACCGGAGATTTTTGGCCGGGCAAAAGAGAATCCTGCTGCAACAGTTCAGGACCGGATAAACTGAGGTATGCGTGTTTTATTTTTGTCGGCAACGTGGGGGGGTCGTGCAGGTACAATTTGATCCCTGCAAAAAAGATGCACGGAATTTTTACTCCGTAAAACGATCCGGAAGATACCAGATTCCGCCAGGTATTTTTATTTTGTACCCGCACGATCCCCCTGCCCCCATTGCCCGTACCTTACAAAAATCCGGTCGAATGCCACCGACTTTTATGACGAAATTTTGACCGGAAAAGAGTGCCGGACCCGGCGCCTTCCTTGGTGGGGGGTCATTGAGGTACAAAATGAATGTCCCGATCACGGGAAATTTTCATGTATACAGCAATCCTCCGCGAGCGGATATCCGGAATACTGCATGTGGATCATCCGGGATTTTTCCCGGATACGCAGACCGGGCCTGCATGGCGGGACATTTCCTGTTTTTCGTGCGCTCGTGCCACCGGATTATTTTATGACTCCCTGTGTATGGTTGTTCAGTCGATAGAGCGTTCTGAAACTTTATATAGAACCACAATTCAATAGATACTGGAACATCGAATGGGATGTGTTATGGAAGATCACGATACCACCCCTGTGCCGGATATCGCGGCAGCAGAGCCGGAAGATTCCTCATCCAGCCTCTCTCCTGAATGCGACGAACTCGCAGAACAGAAGAAACAGCTGGCAGACGCAAACGAGCGGTACCTCCGGCTTGCCGCGGATTTCGACAACTACCGTAAGAGGGTTGCCCGGGACCAGGAATCACTGGTGCATCATGCAAACGAACGCTTTGCAGTCGATGTGCTGGAGATCGCCGACAACCTGGAACGGGCCCTCAATGCAGATGACAAACATCTCCGGACCGGTGTCGAGCGTATCCGCAGCCTGCTTGCCGATATTCTTGCACGGCACGGTATCTCCCCTGTTGACGCATTGAAAAAAACATTTGACCCAAGCGAACACGAGGCCATCGCCCATATTCCTTCTGATGAAAAAGAAGGGGTTGTTGTCGATGTCGTGTCCCCGGGATACCGGATGCACAAGAAAGTGATCCGGTATGCAAAAGTCGCAGTATCGAACGGAAAAACAAAAGGCAAAGATCAGACAACAAAAAAGGATTCACCGTAAAGGAGGACTGAAAAACACCATGGCAAACGAGAAAATTTTAGGTATCGACCTTGGGACCACCTTCTCCTGCATGTCGATCATGGAGGCGGGAAAACCCATCGTCATCCCCAACAGCGAAGGCGGACGGACAACCGCATCGGTCGTTGCGTTCACAAAAGAAGGCGAGCGCCTGGTAGGAAGCCTCGCCAAACGGCAGGCAGTCACCAACCCCAGGCATACGATCCAGTCCATCAAGCGTAAGATGGGGACTACGGAAAAAGTAAAGATCGATGACAAGGAGTATACACCGCAGGAAATCTCGGCAATGATCCTCCAGAAACTCAAGACCGATGCCGAGGCATACCTTGGGGAGAAGATCGCAAAGGCCGTCATTACCGTACCGGCCTACTTTAACGATGCGCAAAGGCAGGCAACAAAAGACGCAGGCAAAATTGCCGGCCTCGAAGTACTGCGGATCATCAACGAGCCGACAGCGAGTGCCCTTGCATACGGCATCGATAAGGAAGCAGATGTCACGGTCCTTGTCTACGATCTCGGTGGCGGCACATTCGATGACAACATTCTGACCCTCGGTGATGGTGTCTTCGAAGTCAAGGCGACCGCAGGGAACAACCACCTTGGTGGCGATGACTTTGATAAGCTCATCACAGATTACCTCGTAGATGAGTTCAAGAAGAAAGAAGGGATCGATCTTAAAAACGACATCTACGCGATGCAGCGCCTTCGCGACGCATCGGAGAACGCAAAGATCGAGCTCTCCCAGCGTCAGACCACGAACATTAACCTGCCGTATATTACTACGGATTCCACCGGGCCAAAATTCCTTAATATCGACCTGACACGCTCGAAACTTGAACAGCTCATCGGGGATCTTGTACATTCCACGGAAGGACCGGTCAAACAGGCCTTGAGCGACGCAAAGATGACGGCAAAGGACATCGACCACGTACTCCTTGTCGGTGGTTCGACCCGTATCCCGCTCGTTGTCGAGACCGTGAAAAAACTACTTGATAAAGAACCGGACAAGGGCCTTAACCCCGACGAATGCGTAGCTCTCGGTGCAGCTATCCAGGGTGCCGTACTGACCGGTGAGACAAAAGACATCGTACTTCTCGATGTCACGCCGCTCACGCTCGGGATTGAAACCCTTGGCGGGATTGCGACAAAACTCATCGAGAGGAACACCACGATCCCGACGAGAAAGAGCCAAATCTTCTCGACTGCCGCAGACGGCCAGACGAGTGTCGAGATCCATGTCGTACAGGGTGAACGTGCCCTTGCAAAGGACAACTTTACGCTGGGCAAGTTCCAGCTGACCGGCATCCCGCCGGCCCCCCGGGGCATCCCGCAGATCGAAGTGACCTTCGATATCGACTCAAACGGCATTATCCATGTCTCTGCAAAGGATCTCGGGACCGGCAACGAGCAGGCGATCTCCATTAAGGGCGACAAGAAGCTCTCCGATGAAGAGATCAAGAAGATGATGGATGCCGCAAAGCAGTTCGAAGCCGACGACAAGAAAAAGCGCGACGAGATCGAGGTCAGGAACCAGGCCGACACGGCAGTCTTTACTGCTGAAAAGATGCTCAAAGAGAGCGGGGACAAGCTCGAAGCCGACGACAAGAAGAAGGTCGAAGATGGTGTCGCAGAGGTCAGGAAGGTCCTTGCCAGCGAAAACATTGACGATATCAAGAAGGCCATGGAGACCCTGACCGAAGCAGTTTACGCGGCAACGACCAAGATCTACCAGAAGATGCAGGCAGAGAATGCTGCAAAGCAGCAGGGAGCAGCAGGAGCTCCTGGTGGCAGCGGCCCGTCAGAAGCCGGGCCGGAACAGCAGAAACAGGACGACAACGTCGTCAACGCAGATTACAAAGTCAAAGACGAGTGAGCGTTCATGGGCTCGGGCGATTACTATGACATCCTCGGCGTACCGAGGACTGCCGATGAAAAGGAGATCCAGAAGGCCTACCGCAACCTCGCCCGGAAATATCACCCGGATGTCTGCAAGGATCCGGGAGCCGAAGATAAGTTCAAATCGATTAACGAGGCCTATAGCGTGCTCTCTGATGCCCAGAAGCGTGCGCAGTACGACAACATGGGCCACGAGACCTACACGAACGCCTCGAAGGGATCATACACCGGGGCTGGCGGGTACGGCGGGGGAGGCTTCTCCTCTGATTTCTCCGGTTTCGGGGACATCTTCGACTTCTTCGGCGGCGGCCAGCGCCGCTCCGGGCCCCGGTCCGGTGACGATGTCTTAATGCGGATGCAACTCTCGCTTGAAGAGGCGGTGGCCGGCACCGACAAGGAGATCGATGTGCTGCACAGCGAGGCGTGTCCTTCCTGTGCGGGATCGGGCAGCGAGACGAAAAAGACGAACGTCTGCCCGAGGTGTGGCGGCAGCGGGCAGATGCGCCAGACTACGCAGTCGGTATTCGGCCAGTTCGTCCGGATGACTCCCTGTACCATGTGCGGCGGCCGGGGCAAGATCCCGGAGAAGCAGTGCAAGAGCTGCCATGGGTCCGGCCATACCCGGGTAAAACGCAAGGTCTCTGTCCATATCCCTGCGGGAGTGGACAGCGGCATGCGCCTGCGCATGGAAGGTTATGGCGAGGCCGGGGACTACGGGGCGCCAAACGGCGACCTCTACATCGAGATGTACGTGCTCCCGAACAAGCGGTTCGAGCGGATGGGTGACAACCTCGAAACCACGGTCGAGATCACACCCGCGCTTGCCGTGCTCGGGACGACTGTCGAGGTCGAGACGATCGACAAGCGCCATATTGACCTGAAGATCCCGGCCGGCATCCAGTACAACACGGCCCTCCGGATTGCCGGCGAAGGCGTGAAACGACGCGGGAAGCCCGGGGACCTCCTTGTCCGGGTAAAGATCGTCACTCCCAGGGGAGTATCCGGGGAACAAAAAGAGCTCTACGAGAAGATCGCCGAACTGGAAGGCCATAGCAACACGGGCGGCGGAATCTTCTCCGGCCTGATGGGAAAGAAAAAAGGGAAAAAGTAATTTTTTTGCAGGTCACTGCTTTTTAAAATCCTCTCCAAAAAAACTACATTTTTCATGATCCTTCTCTGGACAGGAGGATATTTAGCGCAAAAAACCTACCGCTGTAAAATGACCCTTGAGCGGAAGATTGCAAAGACCTTTGCGATGGATGACGCAACATGGCGCCGTCATGCCAACCCCTGGAGCGTAGTTCTGCGTAACACGGCCCTGCCGCTCCTTGTCCTTGCAGCCTGGAGCCGGTTCTGGCTGGGGTGGTATGCCCTGGTCCCGGTTGTTCTTTCTTTACTCTGGATCTGGTATAATCCCCGCATCTTTCCCGCCCCGGCATCGTATGATGCATGGGCTTCGAAGGCTGTGCTGGGCGAGCGGATCTGGATGAACCGCGACGTCGTTCCCGTGCCGCTTCACCACAGATCCGTTCCAAATATCCTTTCGGTGATTTCTGCGGCGGGACTGCTGTTTGTTCTCTTTGGCCTGTTGGTATTCGGGATCTGGCCAGCCATTCTCGGGATGGTTCTTATCTACTGCGGAAAACTCTGGTTCCTGGATCGGATGGTCTGGCTCTGGGAGGATACGCAGGCTTTTTCTCCACAAGCGAAAGCTGCCCCTCCCTGAAGGGGAGAGCGGTACGCAGACCTGATATCCGCTTCACGCACTGCCGGGGATTCCTCTAGATCAGGATATCCCGGGTGTTCCTCCCGTTTCACGCAGGTATTTGTGGAACCCCGCCTCATATGATAGTCCAATGAAGCTGATCTTCGAGCTCTCGGGTGAGAATGAGACCCTCCCCCGCGCCGAGCTCGAGTGTGTCGGGACGGTGACGGATGCCCGGCCGCAGGTCGCCATTGCGGACTGCCCGGAACCTTCTGCCGCACAGCGCCTGGCCATGACCCACGTGGTGCTGGAATACCTGGGTGAATGCGACCCGGATCCCGGATCGTTTTGCACTTTGCTCTCCGATCTCTCCCTTGTCACGGATGAACCGTTTGCCGGCCGGGCAAAACTTATCCATGCCGGTAATGACCACAACCCCTGCTCCCAGCGGGAGTTCGAGCGGCTGATAGGTACCAGGGTCAACGGGCCCGTGCAGCTGATCGATCCCCCGGTGGAGTACCGGGCGATCCTGTCCGGGGACCGCTGCTATTTCGGGAAGGTGATCTACCGGATTGCCCGCGGTGTGTATAACGAGCGGAACCCGGGGAAACGGGAGTTCTTCCATCCCGGTGTGATGATGCCCCGGATGGCAAGGACGCTCGTTAACCTCACCCTGTGCGGCGAGGGGGCGATGCTTCTCGACCCCTTCTGCGGGACCGGAGGGACCCTGATCGAAGCGCAGTTGCTCGGGATGGAGACAATCGGGAGCGATTTCGACCCGATGATGATCGGCGGCTGCCGGGAAAACCTGGTGAAGGGGACCCTGATGCTTTCCGATTCGACACGACTCCCGGTACGGGACAGCTCCATCGATGCCATTGCAACCGATTTCCCGTACGGGCAGTCGGTCTGCATCAGAAAAGAAGACACGATGGAGAACCTCTACCACGGGGCACTGGACGAGATGCACCGAGTGCTGGTCCCCGGGCACCGGGCCGTTGTCGTCACCCATCGGGATATTGCCGACCTCGCAGCCCGGCACATGACTGTGCTCCAGCACCATACGCAGAGGGTGCACAAGAGCCTGACCCGCCATATCCTCGTGCTTCAGCGTTAAATACTGTTTTTTCCCAGGATCATTCTTATGAGGGAATCGTGCTCCATATACTCCGTGATGATGAGATCCAGAGCTGTTATCCTGACCCTTGTTCTCCTCGCCCTGACAAGCGGGGTTTTTCTCCCGGTCCTGGCAGCGCAGGGAGATGCAGCCGGATGGTATAATTCCGCACAGAACCTGACGGAACAAAAAAATTATTCCGCTGCTTTGCTGGCGTACGACCAGGCTATTTCCCTTGACCCGCAATTTGCCGAGGCGTGGGATGGCCGGGCCGATATCCTCAACCGGGTGTATGCTGACACAACCACACCCTATGCAACCCTGATGCTTGCGCTCAATTCGTCAAACCAGGCGCTCGCCCTGAACGCATCGTCGGCAACAGCATGGATCAACCACGGCCTGATCCTCTATAATATCGGATATTATTACAGCGAGCACAACGACCAGGCCAACGCAACCAGATACTATAACGAACAACTGGACGCATTCGACAAGGCAATTGCTCTTGAGCCGGACAACACCGGTGCCTTGTTCAACAGGGGCTACGCGCTCTGCGGAATGGGACGGTGCACGGAGGGCCTTATTGATTTCCAGAAAGTAAAATCGCTGGATCCTTCGTATCCCTATATTGACGGCAATATCGAGAGCGCCCAGAAAGTGGCTGCAAAAGAGACGCCATTCTATGTGAAATATGCCTTCGAAATTGTACTGGGAATCATCGCGGTGACCGGCGCGGCACTCTGGTACCTTGCCGTCAGGAAAAAATACTAAAATTCCCCGGTTATTTTTTTAAATAAAACCAGGATTACTGGGCCTTTTCGTAACAGATCTTGGCTTCTTCCTGTTTGCCCAGTTTCTCCAGTACCGCCCCGATATCGGTCCAGACCTCTTTTCGTGAGGGGTCTATTTCGAGCGCACGCTTAAACGAGGTCAGGGCCTCCTGTACCTTGCCCAGCTCGTCAAGTGCATGGCCCCGGTGTATCCAGGCATCGACAAAATCCGGCTGGATTGAGATCATTGCCTGGTAGGATTCGGAGGCCTCCTCGTACTGCCCGAGTGCCTCTAAGGAACTTCCTTTCGTGAAGTATGCAATAGAGAACGAGGGATCGATGGCAAGCGCCCGGTCGTAAGATTCGATGGCGGCCTTATGATCCTGCAGGCCGGCAATGCTCATGCCTCTCCGGGTCCAGCCGACCGCATTTTCAGGATCCAGCCTGAGCCCCGCATCGTACGCTTCCCGTGCATCCATATATTTCCCGATATCATAGAGCGCGTTTCCCTTGCCAAACCAGGCCGCCACGAGATCCGGGTTCTTTTCGAGTGCCTTCTCGAACGCTTCAAGGGCATCGCGGTACATGCCAAGTTCGGCAAGAGCTGTTCCCTTGTGAGAGAATGCCTCGGCGCCTTCGGGATCAAGTTCGAGCGCCCGGTCGTACGACCTGATGGCATCGCGGTACTGGTCTATCGCAGCATAGGCAAGACCGCGGTCACGGTAAATCCCGGCCGCATCCGGCCTGATGGCGATGGCACGATCGAACTCCGTAATGGCCGCGTCATAACTGCCCTCGTCATACAGGGTCTTTGCCTTCCAGTAGTGCGCCTGGTAACAGGAGGGATTTATCTCCAGTGCCCGGTCGAATGCCCGGACGGCCCCGTCGGGGTTCTGCAGGGCAATGCAGGCCCGGCCTTTCTGGAAGATAGCCTCCGCATATCCCGGGTTCGCGGAGAGGGCCTGGTCGAAGACCGCGCTGGCCTCTTTGTATTTCTGGAGATGGATAAGGGCCCGGCCCTTTTCGTAAAACGCATCAGGGTAATCGCTCTTGATTCTCAGCGCTGCATCAAACGAGGCAACTGCTTCTTCGTACTGCCCGTTCCGGGCGAGGGCCATACCCTTGTAATGGTGGGCCTCAGCATACTGGCGGTTGATGGCAAGCACGTGGTTGAATGCATCCACGGCCTCGGGATCCTGGTTCTGCCTGAAGTGGGCGAGACCCTTGTAGAAATACGCATCTGCCGACTCCGGCTGGATGGCGAGTACCTTTTCGAATGCGGCAAGGGATTCGCCGATCCTCCCCAGATGGATAAGCGCCCGGCCCATGTGAAGAAGTGCCGGGGCATAGGTGGCGTTGATGGCGAGTGCATGGCTGTAACTGTCCATGGCTTCCTCGAACCTGTCGAGGTTGGATGCTGCAATTCCCCGGTACAGCCATGCCTCGGGATATTCTGCCTGTTCGGTAAGTGCGCGGTCGAATGCAGTGATCGCCTCCTGGTACATGGAAATCCCGCACAGGGCACGCCCCTTTGCATAGAACGCAGGGGCACACTTCGGGCGCTGGACAAGGGAGATATCGAAATTTTTGATTGCCTCCTGGTATCTGCCGAGTGCCGAAAGCGAGCGCCCGATCTGGTAATAGGTGCGTGCGTCCTTTTTGTCGAGGCTTATGGCCTTTGAGTAACAGGTGATGGCATCCTTGTGCCGGTCGAGAGCGGCCAGGGCCATTCCTTTCCCGGTCCAGATAAAGGCGTGGTTCGGGCGGAGCCGGAGGGCCTGGTCGAACACGGCCACTGCCTCGTCCGCCCGTGAAATCTCCAGCAGGGCCATTCCTTTGTAATACAGGGCCTCGTCTGATTTCGGATGCCGGGCCAGCGCATTATCGTACGAGACGATAGCATCCTGGTACATCCCCTTGTCGGAAAGCGTTCGCCCTTTGTAATAATGCGCATCGGCGTAATCGGGTTGTATCTCAAGTGCCTTGTCGAATGCTTCGACTGCTTCGTCGGACTTGAAGAGGGCCATGAGCGCCCGGCCCCTCAGGTACCAGCCGTCTGCATTGTCCGGATCGATCCCCAGCACCTTGGCATACGATTCGATTGCATCGGAGTACCGCCCGCGGT
>Ga0153915_10007895_pt1 | contig 10084 bp, 4 predicted proteins | sample Opewatmetagenome_2_FD_107003 | JGI IMG/M metagenome (GOLD analysis project Ga0153915, IMG submission 107003) | Freshwater wetland microbial communities from Ohio, USA - Open water 3 Core 3 Depth 3 metaG | ecosystem: Environmental > Aquatic > Freshwater > Wetlands | place: USA: Ohio, Lake Erie... | reverse complement strand
TATCTTATCGTGAGTCTTTAGAGCCTATTTACTTAGGGTTTGTGGACCTCCTCCTTCAACGTTCTGCTTCAATGCAAAAACGTGAGCAGGTTGACTCTCTCTTGATGGAGGCGAGGGAGGCTGTGGAATTACTGAAGGTGGCTGAGTTAAGGGATTACTTCCAAGACGAATGCATGGGGGCTGCCCGATTCAGGATTACGAGACTCGATATCGTTTCCAAGACCGCTGTCGTCATCTATCCGGTCGTCCTTTCGGATCGAACAGAACTCCTGTTAAGTCTTCCTACGGGTCTGAAGAGAGTCTCGATACCGATTAGAGCGGATGACCTCACCCGGGAGATCTGGGAATTTCGCCGAAAACTCGAAAAGCGTACCACCCGGGAGTATCTCCCTCATGCTCAAAAACTCTATGACTGGCTGATTCGTCCTCTGGAGCCAGACTTGAAATCGATCACGACGGATACCCTGGTTTTTGTGCCAGACGGGCCCCTTCGGGCTATTCCCATGGCGGCTCTCCACGATGGTAAACAATTCCTCATCACCAAATATGCCATTGCCATCACGCCAGGTCTCAATCTTAGTGATCCTCGTCCGCTTAAACGGGAGCATGTCAAGGTCCTATCAGCCGGTCTTACCGTTTCTGTTCAGGGCTTTCCTCCTCTACCCAATATATCTGATGAACTCCAAGCCATTCAGGGTCTTTACGGTGGCACTTCACTTCTGAACCGCAATTTTGTCACCTTCAATCTGGAGAAGCAATTGAGAAACAAACAATTCACGATCATGCACATTGCTTCACACGGGCGATTTGAAAGTGACAGTAGAAAATCGTTTCTTGTTACGTTTGATGGCAAACTGATGATGGATCAGCTTGAACAATATGTTGGACTTTTCAAATATCGAGAAGATCCCTTAGAGTTATTGACGTTAAGCGCCTGCGAAACTGCTGCGGGTAACGATCGCGCCGCTCTTGGCCTTGCTGGTATTGCTATTAAGGCTGGTGCCAGAAGTGCCCTGGCTACTCTCTGGTATATTAACGACCAAGCCTCCTCAGAATTGGTGGCAGAATTTTACCGGCAGCTCCAATACCCATCAATCTCTCGAGCCGTCGCTCTTAAACGTGCCCAACTCAAGCTGCTTAATGATCGAAGCTACGAACATCCGGGCTATTGGTCGCCTTTTCTGCTAATCAACAATTGGTTGTAAACATAATTATTTTCTATGAGATCCATACCTAAACTCTTCCGATCTCCGCTTGCGATCAGTTCATTTGTCGGCGTTGTTGTTTTCCTTGGCATCGTAGGTCTTCGAAACACGGGTAGCCTCGAATCTTTAGAATTAACTGCTTACGATTGGTACATCAGACTGCAACCTGAGGTCCCTGAACCGGACTCACGCATTGTTCTCATTGAAATTAACGAAAGTGATATTCAAAACCAGGCGGGGTGGCCATTGAGAGATGCTGCTGTGGCCAAGGTACTCGAAATCCTTACTCACCACCATCCACGGGCAATCGGTCTTGATGTTTATCGGGACATCCCCATGCCCCCAGGGAGCAAGGAACTTGAAACGATTTTGACGAAGAATCACAATATCATCACCGCAATGAAATTCGGCGGTGCCGAGAAGGTCGGCATACCCCCACCTCCCGCTCTGAAAGATACAGATCAGGTGGGCTTTAATGACATCATTGTTGACCCGGGCGGAATTGTCCGCCGTGGTTTGCTTTTTCTGGATGATGGGGAAAATGTCTCCTTTTCTTTTGCGCTCCGATTGGCACTTCTTTACTTGCAGGCAGAAGGAGTTGTGCCACAAGCTGATGCAGTGAACCCAGAGTACCTGCGGTTAGGCAAGACGACCATCCTGCCTTTTGGACCAAACGATGGTGGATATATTGGAGCTGATGCTCGAGGCTACCAGGTTTTGCTTAATTTTAGGAAATCCCGAGGATCTTTTCCTTCCTATTCTTTGTCAGCCCTTCTCTCCTCACAGATTAATCCGGAGGTGATGAAAGACAAAATAGTACTCATAGGGACTAAAGCCGAAGGCGTGAAGGACTTCTTTTTCACTCCCTTTAGCAGAGGACTTCATTCGGATCAGCAAATTTCAGGGCTTGAATTACATGCTTACATCATCAGCCAATTGATTGTTTTAGCACTCCAGGGCAGTTCTCCCCTGAGTACAATAAGCGACTGGCAGGAATGGTTCTGGATCTTACTCTGGAGCGTGATGGGAGGAGCAATGGGGGTTGGGGTCCGGTCACCCTGGCGCTTTTCGCTCTTCGCGTTAGGGGGTTTGCTCGTGCTTGCTTTTTCTGCCTATGTTGCATTCTTACATGGTTGGTGGGTTCCTTTGGTGCCTCCAGCTATTGCCTGGTTTATTTCTGCGGCTGTCGTCACTGCCTATATGTCCAATAGGGAAAGACTGGAACGAGCCTCTTTGATGCAACTCTTTTCAAGGCACGTTTCCCGAGAGGTTGCCGAAGTGATCTGGAAAGAGCGCGACCAATTCCTAGACGGTGGCAGACCTCGTTCCCAAAAGTTAATTTCCACAGTGATGTTTACAGACCTGGAAGGGTTTACCGCTCTGTGTGAGAAAATGGAGCCACGGACACTCATTGACTGGTTAAATACCTACCTGGAGGCTATGGCGCAATTAGTAACGGAACATGGAGGAATTGTCGATGACTATTCAGGGGACGGTCTCAAGGCTAACTTTGGGGTGCCACTTCCCCGGACGACAGAAACTGAAATCACTCGAGATGCTGTGAATGCAGTCAACTGCGCCTTGGCCATGGAAAAAGAAATCAAACGGCTTAACACTTTCTGGCAGGAACGTAACCTTCCAACCGTACGTATGCGTATTGGTATTTTCACGGGGCCCGTGGTAGCAGGGAGTTTGGGAAGCGCACAACGATTGAAATACACAACCATTGGAGACACGGTGAATATTGCCTCAAGGCTTGAGCGTCTCGGTAAGGGTCTCATAGGATATGGTCTTACAAATAGTCCTTGCCGCACCCTTATTGGTGAGAGTACATTACGATATCTCAACAACCAATTCAAGACGGAAAAAGTGGGTGAGGTCAGTTTAATGGGAAAAACAGAAAAAATAACTACCTACTACTTAATCGGTCGATCAGACACAAATTCGAACATAAGCCAGAAGGAGGGAATGCCATGAAGCAGAGCCTTTTCATTGTCTTGATTCTAGTCACTGGATCCCTTTTAATGTACCCTCTCTCTGCTCTCGCGGAAGGTGATGCAGAGGGGAAACCCATTGCGGAGACATCCAAAGAGAAAAAGGTGATTGTTCCTCAATCTCCCCCCTCCGGCGAACAAAAGGAGAAAGAGGATTCTAAAGTTTCAGAATCACAGGACCAGAAATCAGCCACTCCTGTTAACACGCCAGTCTATCAACCTCCTCTTCGGGGTGCTCCAGGAGGGCGAGTCGGAGGAGGAACCCGTGGGATCGGAGATGAATTCATCACTCTGTTTGCACTCGTCCCCAATCATGTCGGGTTGACTGTTCAAGGACAGCCTACCCTGTATTGGTATCTATCGAAAGCAACGGACCTTCCGATTGAAGTAACCATCATCGAAGATCAGTCCATCTTCCCACTTTTAGAAAAGCGAATCAGCATTCCCGTTCAACCCGGAATCAATCGGATTCGATTAGCAGACTCTGCTGTATTCCTTCCATTAGGGAAACAGTACCGCTGGTTTATTGCTGCGGTTCCTGCTCCTGATCGCCGATCAAAAGACATTATTGCTGGGGGAATGATTGAACGCGTTGAACTCCCGGAGGCCCTTCGCGTAAAACTATCTCAAGCAGACAAGCGAAACATTCCATCTATCTATGCAGAATCAGGAATCTGGTACGATACGATTACGGCCATCTCGGAACTCATAGAGGCTTACCCCAATGATACGAATTTACGCAAGCAGCGTGCTGCCCTGCTGGAACAGGTAGGATTGTCACAAGTGGCTCAACATGAGATGAATCGGAGTGGTGCTGTTAGGTAATAGGTAGGGACGGGTACGGAATAGACAAATGAATTCCAAGGCTTTAGATGCGGGTTATTAGAAGGCTATGGGCAAGTGTCCTTAGTGCTTGAATTGGGGTTTTTTTCATGGTATTAGGGCATATGAATCTGAACGCTTAAGGGTTCCGCTCCAAAGCCTTTTCATCCACCTGTCCATTCCGTCTTAAAGAGTCTTCAGCGTTTTACGAATTACGACATGGTCTCAGAATGGGGGGGATGCTCTTGGTTAGAATGCTGCTAAAAGAAATCGGAAATGAATTCCCGAGTCCTGGAGATTCCAGTTGCCAGGAGTATCCACATGTTTCAGGGGGACGCCCCAGTAAATTTCGAATTGAGGTCTCAAAAGAACAGGGTATTTGAATGTAACCCCCCACCGAAGTCCTAATCCTACACTTCCGATACTCCTTGGTTGGAGAGTGGGAAGATCTGTATTCCAGGCGGTCCCGAAATCCGCAAATTGACAGAACTCCAGAAAATCTGCCAAGGGGTGATTTCTGATCACGGGGATTCGACTTTCGAGAGAAGCAATAAACCCATTATCCCGCACAAGTGTATTTTCCCGATATCCCCGAACGCTGTATCGGCCTCCCACAGAAATCTGTTCAAGAGGCAGCAGAGATTTATTGGCTACTTGTAAATCGATTCGGGCAATCGTTTGAATGTCCAAAAATTTAAAGCGCCTTGCCCACTGACACTGCAGTAACCAAGCGAAAAATCGGCCGTCGGGAATATGTTCTCCAGCATTGCTCGTCGCACCAAGCGCATGGATTCCGAGACTGAGCCGTGAACGTAATGCAATCATCTGAATGAGATCACGATATAAATATTCTTGAATGAAACGTATTGCTGAGACAACGGATTTGCCATCCCTCACGCCGGGGGAGAATGAAAATGGCTCATCGTCCAAGAATGTCTTGTTACGGAGGTACTCCCCCATAAGGGCTAAAGCAAATTCATGGTTGAGTGTCCGATAAAAAGGTTGTCTGAGAGTAATTGAAGCAATGTCTGATTTGCTCTCAATATCCAAATCTTTAAATGACTCTTCGATGACGTTAAAGTCATTCTTCCTATAACGCAAGATCAATGTCGTATCGTATCTGGTAAAAGGAAGCGTATAACTGGTATCTATTTCTGGGAAGATTCCTGAAGATTGACCATAGGTAAAACTCAAAACATCGCCATGACCAGTGAGATTCAGGTGGGTAAGGGTAATTCGCCCCCTCTCAGCCCCCACCGATGGAGACTGGTAGTTATCGGATTCAAGAAAGACCTTGAAAGGATTCTCATCTTGAACCTGAACTATTAGTACACTTTCACCCCGCTTCACATCGGGTCTGAGCTCCGCATTCAGCTTCTGAATGCGTTCGTCTTGCTGCAAGAGTTGTAATCGTTCTTGAAGGGCATAGATATTTAAAGGCGGCCCAGCCCCGAGGTTGATCCGGCTTTGGATATAACTGGATCGGAACCATTTGTTCCCCTCTACCTCGATATTGGTCAGCCTTCCCTCAATGATGTCGATCGTAATAATACCATTAATGATGGTCTGGTCTGGTATGATTGCGCCTGAATTGACATATCCCTTATTAACGTAGAAGATCGTCAAGGCAAGTCGTAACGACTCCAAATCCGGATCTGTCAATTCACGATTCTCGTAAGGAGCAGTAACTTCTTTAAGAGCTTCATCCGAAAAGACCGTATTGCCGGTTATCTTGATCTCTCGAACAAATACGCGAGGTATACGGAACGGTATAACTTTTTCCTCGGGAGGTTTCGGAGCGGGAATTTGAATCGGGGGAGGAAGAGGAACGATCTCTTTTGGTAATGGTTGTGGTTCTTCACCGGAACGACCGGTCGGATCGCCCAAAATCCCTTGACCAATGGCAGAGGCGTATATGAAAATAACCGAGCACAAACAGAGACAGAATAAGATGACCTTTTTGTACCAAACCAACCTCGTTTTCCCCCCTGGCACGACCCGGTCACATCCCTTCCGGCTAATAGATCGGGCTCGGCAGAACACTGCCCGGCCGAATTGGTAAACCATCGCGACCGCTCACAACAAAACTGCTGTATTTCTCTCCTCGAATCCTTGCTGCACAGGGGTCCCTGAGGAGGGCCTCCGCACTCAAAAAGGTCCCCTGCATGGGCGCTAAAGTTCCACTGAGACTGGTAATCGGTGCACGAATGTCAACCGTTCCATTAATTCCCAAGGCAGAAGAAGCATCAACGACGCTCTCGGGTGAAGCCAGAAAGACATCGGCAATGATTCGGATATTTCCGCCTTTTCCTTCATAGGCATTTGCAATAATCTGGCTATCATTCAAAATGACATAGTGCGGGTCGATCGTGATGTTGCCTCCAATTGTCTCAGGCCCTCCTCCAACGCTTGCAGTAATCTTGCTATCAATCAGGTTGACCATATATCCGGCATTCACCTGGATATTACCCCCATCAGTGTATTTAGCCTCCGTCGTTATAGAGCTGTCTTTCACCAGTAAGGTGTCCGTGGCTTTGATACTAATATTTCCTGCATAACCAGCCCCAGAACTTTCAGCGGAGACCGTGGCCCCATTAAAAAGATTCATATGATCAATGATGAATTCGACATTCCCTCCATTTCCAGAAGTCTCCGTCTTGCTGGAAATCAAACCACCGTCTTGTACCTGCACACTCCGAGCTGTGATTCGCAAATTCCCGGCGTTTCCTGTTGGACTGCTGCCCAAGAGTGAGCCATTTGTGCTGGTAAGAAGGCTTGCACTGGCACCCTCGGGATCTGCACCATTAGCTGTCAAAAATTCCTTAACTTCTTGATTTACACCCGAGATGAGGACATTGTTTGCGGTTATTTGCATTGTACCGCCATTACCATGACCGAAGGTTTCAGTAGAGATCCTGGCCCCATCCAGCACTTGCAGACTGCCGGTCGTTATCTGGACATCTCCAGCATTCCCTCCATTGATAAATGCTTGAGAAACGATGCCCGAAGGATGTATGCCAGCCATATCCACGTACGGTCCAGGGTTTACGCCGGATACCAACACACTATTTGCCTTCACGTTTATACCTCCACCATCCCCAGAGCCCAACGCACTGGATACAATAGCAGCCCCATTCAGCACTTGCACATTACCAACATTCACTTCTATATTGCCAGCGTGCCCGGAACCGACTGAAGCTGCGCTGATTGAACCTGTATTCGTCAGGAGCAAATTGTCAGACTTGATATCTAAGTTGCCGCCATCCCCTGAACTGAAGGCACCGGATGTGATGGTAGCTCCATTCAGCACTTGCACATTACCAACACTCACTTCTATATTGCCAGCATGGCCCGGGCCGAATGAAGCTGCGCTAATCGAGCCTACGTCCTTTACCACCAGGTTATCCGCTGTCACTCGTAGATCTCCACCACTTCCAGCATCGGTTGCAGTAGAAAATCCCGTAAAGTCTTTCCCAAATGGATCGGATGAGCTCTTAGCACCTACAATGGAAACATCCTTGGCTGTAATATCCAGACGGCCAGCATTTCCAGTCCCGTAAACGGACGAGGCAACAATTATACCTCGGTCACTCAATTCCAAGCTTCCTGTCTTGACCGTAATATTACCTGCGTTCCCAGGAGCATTGCCATAGAGACTACTTGCAATAAGGCCTCCATTTGTTACCTGTAAGCCGTCAGACACAACACTAATGTTTCCCCCAGTCCCGCTTGCATAAGATCCAATCACTCGAGCATCTATGGATGCATGAACATCAGAAGGACTTATGCGATTGTCTATAACCACTCCGGAGATCAAAATGTTCTTTGCTATGATTTCTATATCTGCTCCAGGCCCTGTACTGTAGAGAGTTGTAGAGATACTTCCCCCATCCAGAATTTGTAAGGTGTCTGCCGTGACTCTTAATAAGCCTCCGGGTGACCAATATCCTGCTTGGGCAGCCAACCCTGTAAGGCCTGTATAGTTAGGAACGTTTGGAGCATTCTTACCTGAGATCAGCACATCACTAGCGATAATATCGACAATACCGCCTTTCCCTACCCAGAGACCGTTGGAAGAGATGGATCCTTCATCCAACAATTTCAAAGTGTTGGCCCGCACCGTGACATTGCCTGCATCCCCCAAGCTCAGGGCTGCCGTGTTGATGAAGAACCCATTTTTTACAGTCAAATTGTCAGCCGTAATATAAACATCGCCGCCTCGTCCCGATCCAAAAGATCGCGAGCCGATGTCACCATAAAATCCAATACCCGCATAAAGACTTTTAGTCGGGTCATCATCCCCCAGTTGAATATTGCTCGCCGTGATCCTCACATCTCCTGCACGGCCAGCGCCATAACTTGAAGAGGCTATTTCTGATCCATTTGTAAGAAGCACATCGCCTGTGACATTTATGTCAACACCTGTCCCTGGATGATTAACCGCACCACGTGTCCCAGTACTTATGTCTGTATCGTCCAGATGTAACTGTTCCCCTTCGATGCTGAGAGTCCCTCCCGGGTTTCCTCTGGCATTCAAATTCGTATTCTCAAAAGAAATCTGACCTCCCCGGATGATTATGGTCCCTCCAGGGTCAACATCGTAGTTGCTGCCATCAGCATAGATACCACCGGCATTCCAAGAAGGTTGGAAGATTGTGATATTTCCCAGTTTCGAAAATGAGTTAGTGCTAAAATCGCTCAGATTGACTTCCCCTGGCGAGGCCAAACTCACGAGGTTAATCTGTCCGCTGGGGGCATATAAATAGCCAGGAGACTCATTTGTAATATTGATATCGCCTCCTATTACTGACAATGTCTTACCCTTAGAAACTTGGAGGAAGCTTCCCTGGATAGCAATTGGTGCCACATTGTTGCTTAAAAACCCGAAGGCAGAAGGCGCGGCGACTGTAAGTACGCTGCCTTTTAATGGGCTGGAATAAAACATCCCCGCATCTGACAATTTAAGATAGTCTGCGGTGCTGACGTGAAAGGATCCGCTCAAGTCTAATGATGCATTTTTACCAAACAGAACTCCGGATGGATTAAGGAGATAGAGATTTGCACCAGTGATGGTCGATTTAAGAATCCCGTCAATTATTGACTGCTGTCCTCCGGTAACCCGACCTATAATGTTCGCAATCCCAGACGGTCCGTTGAAGCTTGCAGTATCCCCGGTCCCCACACTAAAAAGGCCAAAGCTATGAAATTGATTGGTCCCTCTGATTGTGCCCCCATCAATGTTGTAGGTGGTTCCAGCCTGTGAGACTGCAGTCCCCATAGTTCCATCTGATGTGATATTCGAGGCTGCATGACTGAAGGTAGGCAGGATTCCTTGAAGGATGAGCCCGCCAATTAGGAGAGAAATGATAACTAAACTCAGATTGGATTTGAGGCCTCGGTTGGTTAACATTTTCCCTCCCGTTTGATGTCCAAAGGACGATTAGGATTTAATTTCAATAATTACATTGACTCGCAAAGGTAACTATTTGAAATATTAAACTTTTCTTCTTTCGCCGAAAATATTTTTTCAGTCTATAAAATAAAATAGCCGAGCCTGCCTCCGGTTCTACCTTCGGCAGCTCGGCCATCTTCTCTTCTCAAGAAGACCCGTCGCTTTCCGTTCCCTCCCTCAAGGAAAGGTCAGCATTATCGAGTGAACCTCATCAGTTAAATCTAAATCAAAATTTGTTACATTTGTCAAGAAAAATCTCGGACCGATCTGACCTAAACAGACCGAGATAAATAGATTTTCAATTCTTACTTTTAGCCTTCCATTCCGCGATCAACCGTTCGCGATCAGCAATTTTGGAGTTTCTTGTATATATAAACATCAAAAATCTGTGTGGAGGGCTGCTCAGGGTCAACCCCGAGCATTTAGGATAGGTTAAGGGATTGACTTTTTAAAGATTTCTTGAAAAAATGGAGTTCAGTGGAGGTTTTTGGTGAAGCGTTCAGATGGAAGAGGATTTAGGGCTCTCAGGCCGGTAAGAATTACAAGAAACTATTTAAAACATGCCGAGGGGTCGGTCCTTATGCAAATAGGGGATACCAAAGTAATCTGTT
>Ga0153915_10007894_pt1 | contig 10084 bp, 11 predicted proteins | sample Opewatmetagenome_2_FD_107003 | JGI IMG/M metagenome (GOLD analysis project Ga0153915, IMG submission 107003) | Freshwater wetland microbial communities from Ohio, USA - Open water 3 Core 3 Depth 3 metaG | ecosystem: Environmental > Aquatic > Freshwater > Wetlands | place: USA: Ohio, Lake Erie... | reverse complement strand
TCGTTCCCCGCCGACGCGCAGAAGATCTTCCGCGCGATGAAGAAGTACGGTCTGATCCTCGCCGACAACGGCTCGGACATGTACATCACGGGGACTTACGACACGCGCTGGAACAACAGCGTGCTGAATCCCGCCTTCGCCGGGCTGACGGCGAGCGACTTCGAAGTGATCCAGCTCGGATACAACCCGCCCGTAACGACCCCGACCGCGACGCCGAGCCCGGCGACAAGCCCGACCGTGACGCCGACGAAAACGCCGACACAGCCGCTCGCCACGCCGACCGCCACCCGGACCGCGTCCGCGACACCGACGTCCGCTCCGCCGACCGCGACGGCCACGGTCACGCTGACCGCGGCTCCGCCCACGGCGACCCCGACGCCAGCGCCCACCAGGACGCCGAGACACCTGCCCAAGAAGAAGACGCCCACGCCGACGCCCTGAACTCCGCCGGGGTTGGCGAACGGGTTGCATCCCTCGCTTTCAGGAGGCAGCCATGAAGAGACTCGACCTGTCGCTGCCCGAGTTCGGCTTCGTCGTCATGACGCGCGCCGTCCTCGGAGCCGGCATTGGACTGTTGCTGGCGGACAGACTTTGCCGGAAGACCCGACGCCGCGTGGGCCTGACGTTTGTCGTTTTAGGAGCGCTGACGACGGTCCCCGCCGCGATGGCCGTGTTCGGCGGAGTCTCGAGGAGTCCCGCGACGGCCCCGAAAGCGGGCTAGTCGCCGGGACCGAATCACGGCGTTTTTCGGGCGTTTCGGAGAGACGGGCGCCGGGCCCCTCACGGCCCGGCGCCTCAAATGCGGTCAGATCGAGAGGGCCCCGGTGCGGATCAGGTAGGCCAGCTTCGCACGCTGGTCCCGGTCGAGCAGTTTCTGAAGGCGGCCGAGCGCGGTCAGGACCGCGGCTCGAAGGCGCTCGGCGCTCTCGAGCCGGATCCCGGCGCCCGCCCTGGCCCTCTCTTCGTTGAAGACCTCGCCCTCGATCGCGTCCGCGAAGGCGGAGATCGCCCGGCGATGGTCCACCGCCGCCTGCGCTCGCTCGGTCTTCAACTCATCGAGGATCTTCGCCAGCTCCGCCACCTGCGCGTCTTCGAGCTGAAGCTTGTAGGCCAGGAAGCGCAGGGGCCGGCGCACGCCGAAGGAGCCGCCTGAAAACTGCGACTGCTCTTCTTCGCCCGCGGCCGCGTAACGGTATCCCTCGGGACCGCAGGCAGCCTCCACGCGAGCGCCTCCGCAACGACGGCTTCTCCAATAGGGAAGAAATCCCGGATACATGACGGCCTCCTTTCGCCGGGGCAATCGCTCCCGGCGGGAACAACGCGTGGGCGACACGCCTCACGCGATCCCTTCACGCTACGCCCCGTCCCCGCGCCTCGTCAAGCTTCTGGCGTCGAGGATCGGTTCAACTGCGGCGGCCGGCGGGGAGCCACGGCGGTCTTCGGGAGACGATCCTGCGGTAGACGGGACAGGAGGGGCGGTGGGCGCCGGGAAGATAACCGGTCGATATGAGGAACTCGCCGACGATCTCGCCCCCGGTGAAGAGGAAGGTCTCGCGAAAGATCGAGCACCAGGCCGGGAGCGGCCGGGGGTGATGTGATTCGAGCCAGCGCCTGAAGGTGCCGTGCGTCTCCCGCAGGGCGAGGAGGCGGCGGGCGTTCTCGATGACGGCGTCCACCTTCATCCGATTGCGGATGATTCCGGCGTCGGAGAGGAGGCGGCGGCGCTCCCGGGCGCCGTAACCCGCGACGACCGCCGGATCGAATCCCTGGAAAGCGCGCCGGAACGCCTCGCGCTTCTTCAGGACCGTCAGCCAGGAGAGCCCCGCCTGGTTGATCTCCAGGGCAAAGCGCTCGAAGAGCGCCGCGTCGCGCCGGATCGGGAAGCCGTACTCCCTGTCGTGGTATGGCCCGTGCCAGGGATGCCCCGGAGCAATGTCGCAGTACGCGTTCCCCATCGAATGCCGATCATTTCATCCTCGGATCCGGGCCGCATGCGGCGTGGTAGATTCCGGCGCGTCAGGGGCGGTGGAGTCCGCCAGAACCGCCGCCGCCGGGGCGGCCGATGACTCCTGCGACAGACAAACGGCGCGTCGTGGGAGTCTCGTCATCCGCGGCGCTCCATGGAGGATCGATGCTGCGGTTCTTCTGGATCTGCCTCGGGGGCGCCGCGGGCACGGGCGCGCGGTACGCGCTTTCCGGCTGGGCGCTCGTGGCCCTGGGAACGGGCTTTCCGTACGGCACGCTCGCGGTCAACCTGATCGGCTCGTTCCTGCTCGGAGCGATCATGCACGCGGCCCTCGCGACGAACTGGATCGCGCCGGCTCTGCGGCTGGCGCTCACAACCGGTTTTCTCGGGGGCTTCACCACCTACTCGACATTCAACTACGAGACCCTCCGATACTTTCAGGAGAGCGCCTGGCTCTACGGTTTCTTGAACATCGCCGTCACCGTGATCTCCTGCCTCCTGGCGGGAGCCGCGGGCCTGTTGCTGGCCCGCGCCGCGATCGGCGGCTGACGAAACGGGAGGTGCGCGTGCGCGTCCTGGATGGGGAGCAGGTCCTGGTCCGGATCTTCATCGGCGAAGGAGACAAGTGGCATCACAGGCCGCTTTCGGAGGCGCTCCTCGAGCGGCTCCGGAAAGACGGCTTCGCGGGAGCCACGGTCTTTCACGGCGTGGCGGGCTTCGGCGCGCGCAGCGTCCTCCACACCGCGCACCTGCTCCGGCTCTCCGAGGACCTGCCGGTCGTCATCGAGGTCGTGGACACCGAGGAACGCGTCGAGCGTCTCCTCCCGATCCTGGACGAGATGGTCTCGGAAGGTCTCGTCACGCTCGAGAAGGCGCGCGTCGTCAAGTACTCGCCGGGAAGGCGCCCCGTCGAGCCTCCGCCGTCCGGTTCCCGATAGGCCCGGGGTTCGCCCGTGTTTCCCCTCTCCTCGAAGGTACGACGGCCCGAAAGGTGAGGGTGGTCTCGACGAGCCGCAAGTCGCGGGCGCTTCGCTTCGTCGTCTTGGTCGGTGTGATGAGCTTCTTCGCCGACTTCACCTACGAGGGCGCGCGGAGCATTCTCGGGCCCTTCCTCGCGCTGCTCGGCGCGAGCGGCGCGGCGGTCGGAGCGGTGACCGGCTTCGGCGAGCTCGTCGGCTACTCGCTCCGGCTCGTGTCCGGTAGGGCCGCGGACCGCACCCGCCTCTTCTGGCCGATCACGATCTTCGGCTACGTCGTGCAGATGGCCGCCGTGCCGGCGCTGGCGCTGGCGAAGAGCTGGCCGGCCGTCGCCGCGCTCATTGTCCTCGAGCGGGCGGGTAAAGCCATCCGAAACCCGCCGCGCGACGTGATGCTGTCCCATGCCGGCCAGGAGATGGGCGGTTACGGCTGGGCGTTTGGCCTGCACGAGGCGCTCGATCAGTTCGGAGCCCTCGTCGGCCCGCTGGCCGTGGCGTTCATCCTGGCCAGGCGCGGAGATTACAAGCCGGCCTTCGCGGCGCTGGCCGTGCCGGCGCTCGTGACGCTGGCTCTACTCGGCGTCGCGCGCCTGCTGTATCCCCGCCCCGAGGAGATGGAAGCGAGGCGGCCGGAGGCGCGCGGGACGGGGCTGCCGCGCGTCTTCTGGATCTATCTCGCCGGAGCCGCGCTGGTCGGCGCGGGCTTCGTCGATTTTCCGCTCGTCGCATTCCACTTTCAGAGGAGCGCTTCGGTCCCGGGCAGCTGGGTGCCGGTCTTCTACGCCATCGCGATGGGCGTCTCCGGGGCCGGGTCGCTCCTCTTCGGAAAGCTCTTCGACCGGCACGGAATCGCGGTGCTCATCCCGTTGACGATCGTTTCCGCCGCCTTCGCTCCTCTCGTCTTCCTCGGAGGTTTCGGGATGGCGCTCGCCGGAGCAGCCCTGTGGGGCCTCGGGATGGGTGTGCACGAGTCGATCATTCCGGCCGCGGTTGCGCTCATGGTCCCGGCGGCGCGCCGCGCCTCGGCCTTCGGGCTCTTCACGGCCCTGTACGGGGTCGCCTGGTTCGCCGGGAGCGCCGTCATCGGAGCTCTCTACGACGTTTCGGTAACGGCCGTGGTCGTCCTCTCGATCGCGCTCGAGGCCGCCGCGATTCCGTTCTTCCTTCTCGCGCGCCGCCGGGGAAACGGCCGCGCCTGATATCGTTGAAGGCGCCGACATGGCTCACAGGAAAGCTCGAGGGACTCCGCCGGCCGCGGTTGCCCTGCTGGCGCTTCTCGTCGCTTGCGCCCAGACCGCGGGCGCGCGGCCGGAGGAGCCGAAGGCGCCCGGCGCCTGGAAGTTCGCCGTCGGAGGAGACTCCCGCAACTGCGGCGATGTTGTCATGCCCGCCGTCGCGGCGGGCGCCGCCTCGACGGGCGCCGCTTTCTACTGGCACCTTGGCGATTTTCGCGCGCTCTACGACTTCGACGAGGACCTCCTCCAGGCCCGCAGAGTCGCCGGAGAGAAGCCGCCGGCCATCACCGAGTACCAGAAGACCGCGTGGGACGATTTCCTTCAGAGCCAGATCGCGCCCTTCGGAGAGATTCCGGTCTTCCTCGGCATCGGCAACCACGAGCTCGTCGCTCCCAAGTCGCGCCTCGAGTTCCTCGCGCAGTTCGCCGACTGGTTCAATGCCGCCCCGATCGCCGGCCAGAGACTGAAGGACAATCCGAAGGACCACAGGCTCAAGAGCTACTATCACTGGATCCGGAGCGGGGTGGACTTCATCACGCTCGACAACGCCTCGAGCGACCAGTTCGACTCCGAGCAGGTCACCTGGCTCGAGCGCGTCGTCAACCGCGACATCGCCGACGCCTCCATCACGACGATCGTCGCGGGGATGCACGCAGCGCTGCCCGACAGCCTCGGCGCCGATCACAGCATGAGCAACTGGGCGCAGGGAGAGCAGAGCGGACGCAGGGTGTACGCGGCTCTGCTGAAGGCGCAGGGGGCCGGCAAGAAGGTCTACGTCCTCGCCAGCCACTCTCACTTCTACATGAGCGGCATCTACGACACGCCCTACTGGCGCGACCACGGCGGAGTTCTCCCCGGCTGGATCATCGGGACGACCGGGGCGGTTCGCTACGCCTTGCCGCCCGGCGCCGCCCAGGCCAGGGAAGCGAAGACGAACGTCTACGGATACCTGCTGGCGACGGTGGACCCCGGGGGCTCGATCCGCTTCGACTTCCAGGAGATCAGGGAGCCGGATATCTCCGCATCCGTCGTCGCCCGGTTCACGCCCGAGTTCGTCCACCAGTGCTTTGTGGGGAACATCCGGGCGCAGTAGGCCCCTCCCCGCATCTCAGACCGGCGCGAATCACTCCCGCCACCACGCGCGGTCCGCGCCTTTGGGCGCGTGCGCTGCGGCGTACTCGGCCATCTGTTTGATCCGTTCGGGGAGCGACAACGGCCCCGGCCAGCAGTGGGGTTTTCGCGGGCCGTAGAGGATTGTCCCGCCCCAGGGAGGATTCGACGTCGTATTGAGGAAGTCCTCCAGACGGTGGACCGCATTGTTCAGGTAGTAGGTGTCCATCTCGCCGTCCGTGACGTGGATCTTTCCGGCGAGCCTCGCCCCGATCTCACTCCAATGCTTCCGCAGGTACGCGGTCAGGTCGGAGTGCTCGCGCCAGTACGCCGCGACGGTCTTGTCGATGGCGCCGGACTCCGGGTCGAAGAGCGGCTGGAAGTACCCGTCGGCGCCGATCGGACCGTACACAGCCTGCCAGCAATCCCAGTCTTCCCCGGAATGGCCATGGGGCCCGAGCGCTTTCTCATACTTCAACTGCTGTTCCATCGTCGAGAGGACGACGCCCTCGCTGTCCCGTTCGCCGGGAAGCGGCACGCGGAGGAAGCCCGCGTCGCGGTGCCAGGCGTTGTCCCAGTCGTAGATGTTGACGATCTGGAAGGAGTGGAAGTCCACGGGGTCGGGGCACGCCGAGAAAGTGCCGCCGAAATCGTCGGGATGGAAGACCTGGAGCGCGAAGGACTCCCAGCCTCCGGTGGATCCTCCGGAGAGGAGGCGCGCCCACGGCTGCCGGATCGCCCGAAAGTGCGTCTCGATGTACGGGATGAGCTCCGTCATGACGACCTGACCATAAGGGCCGTTGTTGGGAGAGTCCACGGCGTAGGAGTCGTCGTAGTAAGGCGTGGGGTGCTGGAATGTGACGTAGAGCATCCGGGGAAATTCATCCGAGAGCCACGCTTTCGTGAACTCCTCCCGCGCCCGGGCCCTTGCTTTCTCCCGTTCCGTGGCGCCGGAGGGTAGCTCCAGCTGTTCGCCGAAGCCGCCCGGCGGACCGGTCGCGAAGTGCCCCTGCTCGTAGTTGACCGGATAGAAGAGGCCCTTGTTCTTCTCGTAGTCGCGCGGCAGAAGGACCGTCGCCCCGACGAAGATGGGGCGCCCCCAGAACTTCGTGAGGAGGGGGCTCTGGAAACGGACGTGCTTGACGTGCTCCGTGTCCCGGGGCATCTCGACGGGCGGAACCTTCTTCTCGAGAGTCAGCGTGACGGTACCCCTGCGCCGCGGGTCCAGATGCATCTTCCGAACCTCGCTGTAGAGGTTTCCGGGCGAGATCTGAAAGACCTGTCCCTCCCACTGGTCCATGTGGAGTTTGACGGTGTGCCCGTCGGCTCGGGGGAAGGTCGTGTAGACGTTGAGCATCCCCTGGACGAAGTAGTCGCCCGCGGGAAGGTCGGCTAGGCGCGCGATCGGGTAGCCCGCCGCCTCACCCGCAACGACCGCTCGCTCTCCCGGGTGGAGGTTCTCCACGTCCTGGCCGAAGAAGGGGGTCGAGCGGTACTGGCCCCCATCCTTGCCGAACTGGAGGCGCGGCTCGGGCGACTTCCCGCGGGCTAAGATCACGAAGACGCGCCCGTCGGCCGGCTCCGCGCGAACGCTCGCCGGGAAGGACAGCTCGAACCTCAGCGGGGTCTCCGGTTCGGCGGCCCGACCCGGGCCGGCGGCCAGAAGACCAGCCAGAGCGATCCAGAGCCCTCGCATTCTCAGACCTTCACGCCCGTTTCCTTCCGCGAGGCGACGAGGACCTGCGCCACCATCAGGAGCATCGCGGCGTCGCGGACGAGGACCCAGCGCATGTCGGAGAGCTGTTCCTCGCGGCTCTTCCCGGCGGCATGGACGTCGAAGCACCCGCAGTCCACCGCGTGGCCGCGGGCGAGGTTGAAGGCGATGGCGGCGATGAACACGAGGAGCAGGAGGCCTATGAGGACCGCAGCTTCGCGCCGCCAGACCCCCAGGATCAGAGCCAGTCCGGCCAGCAGCTCGACCCAGGGCATCACGAGCGCGAACGTGTTGACGAGCGGCCCCGGGACCAGGCGGTAGTTGTAGATCATGTGCGCGAAGGAGGGGGGATCGGCGATCTTGGGGAGCGCGGCCACCGCGAATATCGCGCCGAGGCCGATCTGGACGCGGATCGTCAGCCACGGGTGGGTGAACCACCTCAAGGCTTTGCGCCCCTGGTGACCGGGAGGCCCCGCTTCTGCCAGGCGGGGAACCCGTCCTTGTCCACGAGGAGGTTGTTGAACCCGACCATGTAGAGCTTCTCGGCCAGCATGTGCGAGTCCTCGCAGTCCCCGCCGCTGCAATAGATGACGATCGGAGCGTTCTGATCGAGCCCCTCCTCGTACAGGGCCTTGACGCGCTCGCCGATGTCTGATTCCCAGACCGGGAAGCTCCTCGCGCCCGGGACGTGCCCGTCGGCGTACACCGTGGTGCGCCGCGCGTCGAGAAAGAGCCTCCCCTCGCGGAAGAGGGCCTCCGCGTCGGCTGTGCCGATCTCGTCAGAGGCGCGGTCCGGGTGCGGCTGGAAGCGTTGTGCCCCCCCGGCAGCGGCAGGCGCGGGCGCCGAGGTTGCCGAGGGCGCCGGCGCGGGCGCGGCGGAAGGGACAGTCTCCGGCCCGCTCTTGGAGGGCGAAACGGAATCGGTCTCCAGAGCCCGCGGGTAACTGCCCGACCACGGGAGTTTCCTTTCGCGCGAGGCCGCCAGGTTCGCGACGCCCGCGCAGACCGCCGCCGCCGCGATGAGCCCCAGGATTCTTGCCGCGGAAAAGCCCATGACGCGCGGAACAATACCGCCTCGAGCGCGGACATTCCATATTCCGCGCTCACCGGGCTGACTGGATCGCTGAGCGAAAGCCCTACCGCGAGCTCGATCTGGGAAAGAGAACCCGGTCGGGAGCCTCGTTCAGGCGCTTGAGGAGAATCTCGATCAGCTCGGTCTTCACGCTCCCGGCATGTCGGGGGTCAACGAGGTAACGCACGATCGCATCGATCCACGTGTTCTCGTTGGCGCGGAAGATGACTTCGGGATGCTCCTTGACGGAGAGCTTGTCCACCGGCGTGCGGGAGAGCAGATCCCGATATACCTGGACGCGCTTGATCATCTTCTCGCCGCGATGCTCCATGACGACCTGCTTCATCGTCTCGGCGACGAACGCGAGGTCGCTCTCGTAGGCGATCTGGAACTTGATCTCGTTCCAGATGTAAGGGAAGAGAGGCCAGGAGTAGTTGTAGACGGTGGAGTTCAAGACCTTCGAGTTCGGGAACTTGATGATGCGCCCGCTCGGGTGGTCCGTCGAGAGGTACTGGCCTCCGAACTCCCAGAGCGTCGTATCGAGGTAACCGACCTCGATCACGTCGCCGGTCGCGTCGCCGATCTTGATCCGATCCCCGACGCGGTAGGGTGACCTCGCGAGAATGTAGATCCAGCCGATGAAGCTCGTCATGGGAGTCTGGACGGCGAGCCCGATGACGATGGAGATCACGCCGAGGGAGACGAGCCCCGTGTAGAAGTTCCCAAAGAGGATCGTGCCCGTCGCGGCGACGAGCACGACGGCGGTCGCCAGCCGCGCGACGCGCGTCAGGTTGTAGCGCGAGACCGCGTTTTTCATCTTCTGGATGCCGAAGGTCTCGGCAAGGCGCTCGGCCAGGAGCAACGCCACGACGAGGATCAGCGCGAGCGGCACTCTGTGGAGGATGTTGTCGTCCGAGCCGGGCAGGGAGATCGAGCCCTTCTCCACGAGAACGTGGAAAACGGCAAGGGCCGCGAGAAGGACCCCGTAAACGCCGAGCCAGATCCCGTGCCGGGCTCCCGCGCCACGCCCCGGCTCGGGCTCCCCGGGCGCCGTCTGCTCGAGAGCCTTCTTGACCTCCTCGTGCTGCCGGAGCCGCTCCACCGCGGCCTTCTGTGGCTGCGCCATGGTCATCGATGATGCAAGGTATGTTCCGCGCCGGGCACGTTGCGCGAGGAGGAAGACCCCACGCCGTGCCGAGAAGTCTCGGCGCTCTCGCGACGCTACGGTTACTCGGAAGAACTATTGCGGGGTGATTGGGGATGGGCACGGTGGGCCGGGAGGAAGAGGGCTGCCCAGGCCGTGCCGAGAAGACCAAGAGCGGAGGCGACGAGAAAGGTCAACTGAGGCCGGATCATCCAGAGGGCTCCCCCGATCGCGGCGGCGCCCGCAACCGCGAATCCGCGGATGGCGTAGTAGAGCCCGACAGTCCGGCCCCGCGCCGCCGGGTCCGACAGGTCCACGATCAGGGACTTGCGCGCCGGCTCTCCGATCTCCCGCAGGCCGCCGACGACATACGCCGCGAGCAGCGCCGGGAAGGAGCGCGAAAAGACCACCGCCAATGGAAAGAGAGAGAAGAAGACGTACGTCGCGAGCACGAAAGGCTTCTTCTCGGCCCGCTCGGCCAGGGCCGCGGCCGGCAGGTACGAGACGATCGCGCTGGCCATCAGGACGGAGGTCAGCAGTCCGAACCGCGCGGGCGAGATCTTGACGATCTCGATCGCCCAGATGACCAGGAAGACGTCCGGGAGCCCCTCGCACAGCCGCACGAGGCAGTCGGCCACCAGGAGTTGCTTGAGCGCCGGCGCGAGCTTTCCCGCTTTCAATGCGGGGGAGTGCCTGGGCGCGGACGGAATCCCGGGCGGCGATCTCCCATCACTTCCACGCAAGCCCCGGCGGAGCGGAAACAGCATCCCCACCGACAGCGCGATCGCAATGCCGAATCCGACTCGCATGCCGCGGGCCACTCCGAAACGCTCGAGGAGAAGGCCTCCCAGCGGCGGCGCCAGCAC